>ERZ941748.90-NODE-90-length-45683-cov-3.832208_pt1 | contig 45683 bp, 32 predicted proteins | sample MGYA00521092_ERZ941748 | MGnify/ENA primary metagenome ERZ941748 (study PRJEB32759, sample SAMN07749897) | skin metagenome | biome: transportation; feature: city; material: polyester macromolecule | host: Homo sapiens | place: Hong Kong:ISLAND line | collected... | reverse complement strand
AAATTTAATTACTAATTTTTTGCTATACAAATATGTATATATTTCAATACCTTATAAATTTTATCCTTAAAAATCAAATCCTTGGGTGGATTGCAATTGCTATATGTTGTTATCTATAATAGCCAAGCACACTAGCCAGTTGCTCATTTTCAACTGATTTATTTGTTAGCTGACTTATTTGTTAACTGATACTGCTACGCCACTTGTCTTGAACTTTGATTGAAGAAGATTCACCGCTATGTCATATTCCATCTTTTGCCAAACCAAAAATGACCCATTGCTTGAGCCGATGTTTTTTGGTCAGCCTGTCAATGTGGCACGTTACGACCAACAAAAATTCCCTGTTTTTGAGCAGTTGATTGAAAAGCAATTGTCGTTTTTTTGGCGTCCAGAAGAAATTGACGTCTCCAAAGACCGTTTGGATTTTAGCAACTTGTCAGTGCATGAACAGCATATCTTCTTAAGCAACCTAAAGTACCAAACCTTGCTTGATTCGATTCAAGGTCGTAGCCCCAATGCCGTGCTACTGCCGCTGGTGTCGATTCCTGAATTAGAAACCTGGATTGAAACATGGTCATTTTCTGAGACCATCCATTCTCGCAGCTATACCCACATTATTCGTAACGTGGTCAATGACCCAAGCAAAGTATTCGACGATATCGTTGACAATCCTTTTATCCTAGAGCGCGCGACAGGGATTGCCAAGTTTTATGACGAGCTGTATCAACTATCTCAGCTATATAACCTATACGGTGAAGGTCGTCATGTCATCGATGGTAAACCCGTTGAGGTTAATTTACGCCTGCTTAAAACCAAATTGTATCTATGTTTGGTGGCTATCAATGTGCTAGAAGCGATTCGTTTTTATGTGTCGTTTGCTTGTTCATTTGCCTTTGCTGAGCGCAAACTGATGGAAGGTAATGCCAAAATCATCAAAATGATTGCCCGTGACGAAGCGCTTCATCTAAACGGCACCCAGCATATGATTAATTTGATGCAATCGGGCAGAGATGACCCTGACATGGTCGAAATCGCGCAAGATTGCCAACAGCAAGCCATTGAAATTTTCAAAGACGCGGCTGAACAAGAAAAAGCATGGGCAAAATATTTGTTTAAAGATGGCTCAATGATTGGCTTGAATGAAAATATCTTGGTGCAATACGTCGAGTACATTACCAATCTGCGTATGGATGCGATTGGCTTACCGCCGATTTTTGGAGCGATTAAAAACAACCCAATTCCATGGATCAATGCTTGGCTGTCCTCAGACAACGTGCAAGTCGCGCCCCAAGAGTCAGAAATCACCTCTTACTTAGTCGGTCAAATTGACGCAGAGCTGAGTGATGATGCGTTTGATGATTTTGAATTGTAATTCGTCATACGCTTATTTTATTTAGGCAATATAATCGATTATGGCATGGATTTTTACCAACAACACGCAGTTTTATCTGCATGACGCCGAGACGTTGCTACAAGGCATGCTTCGCTCAAAAATCCCTGCCAATCACCAATGCCTTGAAGGTTATTGCGGTACTTGTAAGCTCAAATACCGCCGTCGCCACCATGACACCCGTATCGAATACATCAATGAGCCACTGGTGATGTTAGACGATGACGAAATCCTACCCTGCTGTTGTCAAGTCAGAGGGGCAATCGAGCTTGATATTGATTAATTTACCAAAATAACCCGCCAAAAACTGCGCGAAATGCCGCATAAAGCGAAAACTTACCCGCTTTGCCTTTAATTTTCTCCCCGCGAACCTCATAAATCGCTATAATAATAGGTTGACTACCGCTTTTTAATCATACTAAATCTTTATTTAGTCCTCGACTGTCATTTGCAGGGTGTATCCCTTGATAAAAATGAAGAAATACAGTCATTAGCTTATTTGTCGTGCTATTACATTATTTATTTTTTTAACCAATATCAAAGCGAGCCCTCATGAGCGAACATTCAACTTCTCAATTAGCCACGCTGATTCAATTAGGTAAAGAGCAAGGTTATCTCACCTATGCTGAGATCAATGACCAACTCCCCGAATCGGTAACTGAAAGTGACCAAATTGATGATATTATTCAAATGCTCACAGACGTTGGCATCAAGATTTTTGAGACCGCGCCTGATGAAGACGACATTATGCTTAGCGATGATGCGGATGATGACGAAATTGCTGTCGATGAAGCCGCCGCGGTACTTGCCTCAGTAGAATCTGAGCCAGGTCGCACCACTGACCCTGTGCGTATGTATATGCGTGAGATGGGTACGGTTGACCTACTCACCCGTGAAGGCGAGATTGCGATTGCTAAGCGTATCGAAGATGGTATTCGAGATGTACAACATGCCATGACCTTTTGGCCAGGTACCGTGGCCATGCTCATTAATGAATACCACCAAACCTTTGAAGGTGAAAAGAAAGTCTCGGATATTATTACCGGTTTTCTTGACCCTGAAGCCGCTGATGTCATTCCCCTTGCCGATGACGAAGAGGTGGAAATCGCGTTACCGATTATCAAACCCAAAGTCAAAGACGACAAAGCCGAGGATGAACTCGATGATGAAGCCGAAAACGCCGATGAAATCGAAGAAGCCGATGGCGAAGTCAGTGAAGATGCCGATACCGAAGAAGCGAGCGGTCTTGACCCTGAAGAAGTGCGTCTGCGCTTTGAAGAATTAGAGCAATTGTTCACCAAGGTCAAAGATTTATTAGCCACCCATGACCGTGATAGTGAGGTGGTCAAAACTGCGATGAATGAGCTTGCCAACTGCTTTATGCTATTTAAGCTCAATAGCCGCGTCTCTGACAATATCATGGATATGATGCGCGAGGTGTATGAAGACGTGCGTAAAAACGAACGTCACATCATGAAACTGGTGATTCGCCGCGGTAAAATGCCAAAAGATGAGTTTCGCAAAACCTTTCCGCATAATGAAACCAACCTTGACTGGCTCCCTAACCGTATCGCAGGCAAACCTGCCTTTGCTGACACGTTAGAGCGGGTACTTGACGAAGTATTACAGTATCAAGGGCGTATCCAGCAGCATGAGCAAAATCTTGGCATGAGCATCGACCAAATGAAAGTGGTCGCACGCAACATGTCTGTGGGCGAAGCCAAAGCCCGCCGCGCCAAAAAAGAAATGGTTGAGGCGAACTTACGTCTGGTCATCTCGATTGCTAAAAAATACACCAACCGCGGTTTGCAGTTCCTTGATTTGATTCAAGAAGGTAACATTGGCTTGATGAAAGCGGTAGATAAATTTGAATATCGCCGTGGTTATAAATTCTCGACCTATGCCACTTGGTGGATTCGCCAAGCCATCACCCGCTCGATTGCTGACCAAGCGCGTACCATCCGTATCCCTGTGCACATGATTGAAACCATCAATAAAATCAACCGTGTATCGCGCCAGCTATTACAAGAAATGGGACGTGAGCCTACCCCTGAGGAATTGGGCGAACGCTTAGAGATGGACGAAGTCAAAGTCCGTAAAGTACTCAAAATCGCCAAAGAGCCCATCTCAATGGAAACCCCAATTGGGGATGATGAAGACAGTCACTTGGGTGATTTTATTGAGGATTCGAGCATCTCAAGCCCAGTGGATGAAGCAACGGCACAAGGGTTAAAAGAAGCTACCCGTGAAGTGTTAGCCAACCTCACCGAACGTGAAGCCAAAGTGCTTAAAATGCGTTTTGGTATTGATATGTCTACCGACCATACCTTAGAAGAAGTGGGTAAACAATTTGATGTCACCCGTGAGCGTATTCGTCAGATTGAAGCCAAAGCGCTGCGTAAACTGCGCCATCCTTCTCGCTCAGAACATTTACGTTCATTCCTAGAGAATGATTAAGGTTATATCCATCCAAAAAAGCCGAGACAATGTTCTCGGCTTTTTTATGGGCGGGTTTGTGAATGTGATTTTTCTATAAATTTGGTTTTTTATAGATGGCGTTTTTTTCAACGCCAAACTGCAACGTCTTGAAATTATCGGTTTTACCCTCATTTAGACCCTAAAGAAATTTATACAACCTTAGGTGATGCTATGAACGATAAAACAATTACACTCAATAACTTGGAAGCCGCTGCATGTAGTACGCGAGCGGCGAAACCTACGGATATCCAGCACCCAGAATTGTGGAATTTTCCTATGGATTATCCGCTTAGCATCATCGGTCATGAGGGTCACAAAGAGACGCTACTCGATGAAGTAAAATTAATTTTGGGTACTTTATTTCCTGAATTTGATTTGGCAAGTTTGACTATCAATCCATCGCGTACCGGTCGTTTCCATTCAGTACGCGCTAATGTGTATTTGACAGATGCCGAGCAAGTCAACAGTTTGTATAAAATGCTTGATGAAGCGGCAAGTATTCGTACCGTATTATAAACCTGTCATGGTTAAAAATGGCACGATTGATTGACGTACAAAAAAGCGGGATACATCAGTTATCCCGCTTTTTTTATCTGTTTTATATGGGTCATCAGCAGTTGATGCTTCGTTTGCCCGCTTATTGGCTCAAAAGTAACAACTGATAGGCAGCTTTGTAGGCATCATAATTAAAATCATAGCTCGCCTCAAAATGAGGTTTGAGTTTTTCAATTAACTCATCATCTTCATCAGATAGGCTGATATGCTTGGCTTGGGTCTGCATGTCTTCGATAGCGATTTCGCCCAGTAATTGATTAAACTTATCGCGCGCCTGCTTTTGCTTGGCGATATCGGCAGCCGTCATGCGGACGGATGCAGCGGCGTCGCTTGATGCAGTATCAGCGCTGCCAGATCGTTGGCTGGCTGCCTGTTCCTGGGCGGTGGCTTTGTCGATTTTTGCACAGATTTTGGCAAGGCGGGTGCGTGATGTTTTATCAAGTTTATCTGTGTCCAAGAGCAGCGAACATGCTTGTTGTTCTTCGCTTTCTTCAACAACATCTACTGCCGCTGCAGCTTCCGCCGCCACTGCAGCTGCGCTTTCTACATCGCTGGGTTTGTCGCTGATAGTTTGATACAACTGGCTAAAAATCTGGGCGTCAGATTTGCCTTGCGCTTTAAGTCTAGCAATCTGTTGCAAGTATTGTTGATTGCGATAGGTTTTATCAACAATCCCTGCGATATGTTCAGCAAGCTCATCATCGACATAGGCGTCAGCGTCTGTAACCGCTTCTTGCTGACGGCTATCGGTATTCATGACCGCATAATTATCGGCCTGTATTTTTGCAAGTTTGGTTGCAGCGGCGTTTAGCGCCGCCATATCTATTTCACCCAGGCTTGCTTCATCTTTTTGCAACACAAACTGGTAGGTATAAAGGGTGACAAAGGTCTCGACAAACCCTTTGTTTTGTTTGAGTAGGCTATAGGACAAGGCTTCTAAATTCTTATCACTGTCAAAGACTTTGGATTGTTTTGTCGCCGCCCATAGATTGTTATCTTTTGATGCTTGTTGCCAAGTGATTGCCTTGTTGAAGATATCAGGATTGACGCGGGCTTTGCCATAATCATAAAAGTTAACCACTGTGCGCATTTGGGTCTTGGGCTGATTGGTTGTCGGCGTGGTTTTTTCAAATGCTGGCAAATCACTCATTGCCACCATATTGAGTAGTTGATTTTGGCGGTTGAGTCCATAGCTGATACGGATGTCGTCATCCATTGAGATAAAGCTGCTATCTGCCTCTTTGCTTATCTCAGCTTGCAGCGCTTTAAAGGCTTGCGGATTGGCCTCAATGATTTTTGCCAGTGCAGCGGCACTGACCAATTTGTCTGATTGGTATTTGTCAAAGGCTGCTAAGGCTTTTGCAGTTTGACCCAATTCGTCACTGGTTGATTCGTCTGTGGTTGGCTCATCAGTGGTTGACTCGTCGGTGGCTGTTTGAGTCTCTAAACTGTCCATTGCCTCTGCAGCATCGGCACTGGCTGGGTCAGCAGCGCTGTCATCTGATTGTGCACGCATTTTATCAATAGCTTCATACAGGCGCATGGCAGATTCATACGCTTTTTCCTCAACGCTTGCCAACTCATGGCTGTCAAAGGCTTTTTTCATCAGATACCGTGGGCTAACGGCAAGGCTGCCAAGCTGCTTTAGCTCATCATCTTTGGCAAAATCGGCTGGATTGATGAATGATTTTAGGTAGCGCTTATTGACGTGAAAGAACAACAAATACTCCGCTAGCATTTGATTGTAGCCAATGCGGTAGCCAATGCGCTGGCTCACACCTTTGGCTTTATCTTCAGTAGTCAAAGCCAATGTCTGATAATCGCTTTCTTTGGCAAGGGTGGCATTTAGCAGTGACATCTGTTCAAATACCTTGAATAAGGCTCTTTTATCTATCTTTTTATCTTTTAGCAGTTTGCTATAGTCATATTCAATGTAGCGTCCATCATATTGCGGGTCGGTGGCAAACTCAGAGAGTCCCGACAAGTCAGCATATACTTTGGAGCGCGCAAAATCAGCCGCAAGCGGCACTTTGATAAACGCCCCTGCATTGTTCTGCACGTAGCGAAATTCAGGCACGATTGACATTTGCCCTCGGCGAAGATCTACCACACCTGTGGAGGCAAACTCAAAGCGCTTGGTTAAAATATCCATCACTTGCCCCACTTCGCTTTGTTCACGGGTTTGGTGATTGACCCCCTCTGTGACCAAGGCTTGTTGGCGAGCATCAAGGTGCTGTGCTTTGCTCAGCTGCCCGATAAGTTTTAAACGATTAGGGCTTGCAGCTAACGCTTGTGCACCACGCAGCGGTGGGCGCACCACATTGACTCGATAGTCATAAGCATAGCTTTGGCGACTGACCAACTGTTGGTTGGCTTGCAACACACGTTGAGACAGCGGTTGACTCGCGCTAGGCTGTGTGGCACAGCCATGAATCCCCAGCATGACGATAGCAAAAGTGAGAGGTTTGATACTAAAGGCGATGGCTTGTTGCGCATTCATTGATCTTCCTTAACAAATTTTATCATAAACCCTATCTTTATAACTGAATTGAATTTTTTTGTAAACAAAAAGCCAGTGTTATGCGGCAATGTTTACAAAGATAATGGGTAATCTAACGGAGTTTTGCTATCATACGGATTAAATACCGCAAAAACGCTTAAAAACTACTCATTTAAAAACCAATTACTTAAAAACCACTCAGAAGAACCCTTGTATGTCGCAACTCACTCTACCCGCTAATCTTAGTTTACCCGCTAATTTAGAACACTTACTCACCCAATTTTTACAGGCGCAGCTGCCCAAGCCCATACAACTTGACCCAAGCGTGCTTGCCTACCGATGGCAATCCAATAGCCGCACGGGCAGCGGTGAACTGGTGCCTTTAACCGTAGATTTGCGATTGACGTTGGATGATTTGCTTGGCATTGATGGGCAAAAAAATAAACTGATTCAAAACACGCGCCAATATTTAGCAGGCTTACCTGCCAATCATGTACTCATGACAGGCACACGTGGGGCAGGAAAATCGTCGCTCATTCGGGCATTGCTCAATCAATATAAAGCGGATGGTCTTCGTATTATCGAAGTGTCACGAGATGATTTGGTGATGTTAGAGCCGATTCGCCAAGCGGTACGAGACCTTCATACAACCCAGCCCAATCATGGCTGTCATTATGTGGTGTACTGTGATGACTTAGCGTTCAATGGACAAGATGAGAATTATCGCACGCTCAAAAGCGTGCTCGATGGCGCGCTAGATAGCGAGCAAGACAAGCTACTGGTCTATGCGACCAGTAACCGCCGTCATCTACTACCGCAACTGATGAAAGACAATGTGAGCATTTATAATGGGCAAACCGATGAAGTCAATCCGTATGAGACGATTGATGAAACCGTGTCGTTGTCTGACCGCTTTGGGCTGTGGCTGTCGTTTCATCCGATGACCCAACCTGTATATTTAGATATTTGTGCGCATTATTTGGCGCAAGCAAGTTTGCCCTTTGATGAGGCAGCAAAAGCCGCTGCCTTGCGCTTTGCCAGTGAACGCGGTGGACGCTCTGGACGCGTGGCTTATCAGTTTAGTCGGTATTTTATTGGGATGAAAGGGTTGGAAAATTAACATGTACACATCTCAAGACCAACTGACCGAACTGGTGCGCAGGCTGGAAGAAAAACAGCATATTTTTGCCGCTGACCCTATCCTTATCACGGAAAAACTGCAACATGAACCGGGCGAACCGCTGACCAAACTGCGTCGCCGTGCCACACGCATTGATAATGACGGTAAACTTGCGCAGCTACTTACCACCATTGACACCCGCGTCAATGGCATGATTTGGGGATTGACCGTCCTGTGGTTTATTTTGGGCTTTGTCGCGTTATTTGGCTTGATGCAAGCGCAGGTGGTGAACTTTTTTTATGTGCTAGCCAGTTTATTAGGGTTTAATACCATTATCTTGCTGGTTTGGCTCGGTTGGATGCTGTTCTCACCGCGCAACAAACCCAGTTTTTTTGGGTCATTTTTTACCCCGGCAGCCCTAGTGCGTGGCAAAGATGTTGTTACCCAAACAGCGGTTGAGCTATATCAAGACCAGCTCAATCACGCTGGCACCAAATGGTACGTCAGTCGTATCAGCCACCAGTTTTGGTTAGCCAGCCTATCAGGGATGTTGGTGTCATTAATTCTATTGTTATTGGTCAAAAATTATAATTTTGTGTGGGAATCAACCCTACTACAAGACAGCAACGTGGTGGAAGTGGTCAAGCTGATGTCTTGGCTGCCCCATTGGGTAGGCTTTCCTACGCCAACGGCACAAGATATTATCACCGCGCAGATGAATCCTGAAACCACGCCACAGATGATTTCGTTTCGCTGGGCGATGTTATTAATCGGTAGCCTACTGATGTACGGTATCGTGCCACGTTTGCTCGCATGGCTATGTTGTCTGGTGATGGTGCGCTCAAGTCGTATGAAACTTGATATCAAACAGCCGTACTATCAAAAAATTATCGATTTTTGGCAGCGCAAAGTGATTGACCCCGATGACAGCCCTGCTGAGCAAAAACCTATCGCGCCCACTGCCCAAATCAGCCTAGCCAATAAACTTGCCGTGTTGCTCGAATACCCGCAAGCCAACCCGCAATGGTATGTCAAAACCGTCGGTATAGCGGCGCAAAACTTTGGTCGTATCGATGATCGTGATGACTTGGAAAAACTGATTGCCTACCTTCAAAGCAACCCTGTTCAAGTGCTCGTCGGTATCTCCAATCTCGCACTCCCCGACCGTGGCACCCTGCGAAAACTCGATAATATCGCAAGCGCGGCAAAAGGCGGTATGATTGTGCAACTGCTCGATGCCAATCAAGGCTACCTGCCAAGTCCGAGCGAAATTGAAACCATCAAAGCCCGTCAACTACAATGGGAAACCGCGTTGGCAGAACGCCAAATTGCCCTAGTAAGAGAAAATTAACCATGAATGCCACAATCAGCTATGCCGATGTGATTAATAGCATTGCCCAAACTGCTTCACAGCTTACGCTCGCAGCGCAAAGCGCTTTTGTGCAAAATCTACTGCGTCAATTTGTGCAAAATCTACCAGCCGACTGGCTTGACAACGAACTCGACAGTGAAAAACCGCACTATCAAGCCCTGTTTGACATCATAAACAGGCAAACTTGGCAAACCGATAGCATCGAACAGGCGCTAAATGCGCTCGATGACATCATGTTTGCTATGGGCGATAGCTATCCACACAGCACCAGTGACGCGATTTTGCTGATGCTTGATATGCTTGGGTTTTATCTATCTTTGACAGCCATGGAAGAAAAATCTGCAGTGAGTGATGGTTGGGTGATTTTAACTGCTGAAGGCTATTTGGATTATTACGACCAACTGGCAGAAGATAGTAGCGAAAACACCGACGATGTTGCCCATAGTTTTGATGATTGGCTGGCACATCCACTGACCCAAACTGCCTTCAATCATGTCACCCATGCCTTAGAACTTGCCAAAAGAACTTGCCAAAAATAGCTCGCGCTGAATATATAAAGGTTAACAAATAATGGATAACAAAGACATAACCACCCAAGAAAAATTGACAATTGATGTAGCCAAAGATTATTTGCCAGCGACGGCTACTGACAGCGCGACCCATCCAAGCACCGACATCGCCATGCAATCGCCCAACCATCCATTAGCCCAAGCTGAACAAAACCCCTATCCAAGCCGCAAAATCAGCATTGGCGAAAATGAAGCGTTAAAATTGGCGGTCGTGGGGCATACCAATACCGGTAAAACTTCGCTACTACGCACCCTGTTGCGTGATATGTACTTTGGCGAAGTCAAAAATGCGCCTGCCACTACCCGCCATGTGGAAAAAGCCATGATCAATGACAGCCAAACGGGGCAAGGCTTGGTGGCACTGTATGACACGCCCGGTCTAGAAGATGCGTCAGGGCTACTTGATTGGTTAGAAGACAACACCGCCGCCCGCCGTGACGGTGTGGAGCGGTTACAGCAATTTTTGGCAAGTGCGCCTGCGCAAGACGAGTTTAGCCAAGAAGCCAAGGTCATTCGTCAGCTGATTGCCAGTGACATGGCGGTCTATGTGATTGATGCGCGTGAGCCTGTGCTCGGCAAATATAAAGATGAGTTGACGGTGCTGTCATGGTCAGCCATCCCCGTCATGCCCGTATTTAACTTTACTAAGGGTCAAGATAGCAATATCAATGAGTGGCAGCAGATGCTCGCGCGCCGCAACTTGCATGTATCTACGCGGTTTGACTCAGTGGCGTTTGAATTTGATGATGAAATCAAACTGTGGCAAAACTTAGAAACCATGCTGATACAACCTGAAATTATCAAACAGCTGATCGAGCGTCGTAAAGCCGATTGGGATGATTTGTACGATGATGCCAATATTATCATTGCGCATTTTTTATTAAACGTTGCCGCCTTTGTTGAAACCATTCATGAGGAGGATGATCCGCTGCCTACCTTACAAAAAATGCAAGAAAAAGTACGCCAAGCTGAACGCAGTATGCAAGATGAACTGCTAAACCTGTATAAATTTTATGACAATACCGTCACCACCACACCGCTTGAGCTGACTGAATATCGCCGCGATCCGTTTGATAAAGAGGTACTAGCCAGTTATGGGATTCGTACCACAGGCGGTGCAGCGGCAGGCGCGCTGATTGGACTGGGTATTGATGTCGCCACCCTTGGCACGTCACTGGGACTGGGTACGGCGCTCGGTGGTTTGGCAGGTGGCTTACTGTCAAATACCAGCGCGATTGCCGACAAAATCAGTGGCGTCAAACGGCTGCACATAGACCCTGCTACCCTGACCTTACTGGCGACTCGAGCGATGGACCTACTGACTGCGCTACGCCATCGTGGTCATGCGGCGACTGATAGCATCATGGCGAACCAATCGCTCGCGCCTTGGTCAGTTGATAGATTGCCAAGTTTGCTCAAAAAAGCGCGTGGTAAGCCCGAATGGTCATCGCTTAACACAGGCAGACAAGCCACTGTATCTGCCAAGCAGTCGCATGAGCTGCGTGATGAGGCAGCTTGGCAACTATCACGCCAACTAAGACGCTGACTTATCAACCTACAAGCATGATAAAAAATTTGGCTGAAAATTATCTAGCCTTGTTAAGCGTATTATTTGTTAAGCCCATCATAAGAATTTATTAAGCTAATTTTGTTATTTTTACTTTTTAATATTTTAATCTATGTCAATTTTTTGTTTTTGAGGGCAATACCATGTATTCAGCACATCATGAACCGCATTTTAGTAATCGCAACAACTGGCTTCGCGCAACCGTGCTCGGCGCCAACGATGGTTTGATTTCCACTGCCAGTCTATTGATGGGGGTTGCGGCAGCGCGAGTGGACAGTCACACCTTGCTGTTGACAGGGGTGGCATCGCTGATTGCTGGCGCAATTAGTATGGCAGCGGGTGAATATGTCTCCGTCTCTTCGCAAGCCGACACCGAAAAAGCCGACTTGGCAAAAGAAGCCTATGAACTTGAGCACAATTCAGACCGCGAGCTAAAAGAACTGACGCATATTTATGTTCAGCGCGGCTTAACGCCTGTTATGGCACATGATGTTGCGGTAGCACTCACTGCTCACAATGCCCTAGAAGCGCACGCACGCGATGAAATTGGACTTACCGATACCGCATCCGCCAATCCCCTACAGGCAGCCGTGGCATCGGCTTTATCTTTCATCACAGGGGCACTGCTACCGGTGCTGTGTATTTGGCTGTTACCAAAGCAATATTTGGTCGGCGGTTTGGGCACAGTGACCTTGATAGGATTAGCATTTTTGGGCTGGTTATCGGCGTATTTGGGGGGTGCCAAAATTTTCCCTGCCATTGTACGGGTGGTCATTTGGGGCGTTGTTGCGTTGGTTACTACCCACTTTATCGGTGAAATGTTTGGGGTAAAAACAGGTTAGTCAATCACTTTTTATCGCATTATTTATCGCCAATTTTTATCATTACCATTTGCAAAACCAATTGTTTCTTATAAGATAAGGAAACTGTAATAATTCAGCAAGTTAATAGAAACTATTATTGGGTGATAGATTATCGTTTCTATAAATTAAACAGTTGGCAAATAGTCAAAAATCCTATGGGATTTTAGCTTTCTACGGTAGTGGGAGATAAGGTTATGCAAGATTTTGTCAATGCGATTAATGATTGGGTATGGAGTCCCGCATTAATCTATCTATGTTTATTGGTTGGTTTATATTTTTCAATTCGTGGTCGTTTTTTACAAGTGCGCCATTTTGGTCGCATGATTCGATTGCTGATGGACGGCAAAAGCAGCGATCAAGGTGTGTCCTCATTCCAAGCACTCGCTATGTCACTCGCAGGTCGTGTGGGTACAGGCAATATTGCCGGTGTCGCAACGGCGATTACTTTTGGTGGTCCTGGTGCATTATTTTGGATGTGGATGGTAGCGTTCTTGGGTGCCAGTACCGCATTCGTTGAGTCAACGCTTGCGCAGATTTATAAAGAACGTGATGATAAAGGCTTTTTTATCGGTGGTCCAGCCTATTATTTTGAAAAAGCACTAGGGCAAAAATGGTACGCGGTGTTATTTGCGATATCGGCAATCGCCGCTTGTGGTTTATTGTTACCAGGCGTACAGGCCAATTCGATTGCTGAAGCGATGAACAATTCACTGGGTATCGCACCTAGCATTTCAGCCGCGGTAATTGCGGCACTACTTGGCTTTATCATCTTTGGTGGTGTCAAGCGTATTGCCTCCTCGGCTGAGTTGATTGTACCTTTTATGGCACTTGCCTACATCATCGTGGCGATTGTTATTATCATCATGCATATCGGTCAATTACCTGATGTGCTAGCGTTGATTTTCCGCTCTGCGTTTGGTATGGATTCTACGTTTGGTGCTGTGTTGGGTCTTGCCATCCAATGGGGTGTGAAACGTGGCGTTTACTCAAATGAAGCAGGTCAAGGTACAGGTCCTCACCCATCGGCAGCCGCTGATGTGTCACACCCAGCCAAACAAGGCTTAGTACAAGCCTTTTCAGTATATGTCGATACGCTATTTGTTTGTTCGGCGACAGGTTTCATGCTAATCATTACCGGTATGTATAACGTACAAGACCCTGCCAACAAAGAAGCCTTCTTGTATCAAGGGGTTAAAGGCGTTGCCGCAGGTCCAGGTTATGTGCAAACTGCGATGGAAAACATCATGCCAGGTTTTGGCGCAGTGTTTGTGGCGGTTGCGCTATTCTTCTTTGCTTTCACTACCATCATGGCTTACTACTATATTGCAGAAACCAATATCCGTTATCTCACTCGTAGCATGAAGCTAAATTGGGCAATCCCTGTACTCAAAGTAGTGATTTTATTTGTGGTAATTTATAGCTGCTTAAAAACCGCCGACTTGGCATGGGCACTGGGTGACTTGGGCGTTGGTTTGATGGCATGGCTCAACATCATTGGTATCTTATTCTTGCAAAAACCTGCGTTTGCCGCACTGCGCGATTATGAAGCACAGGTCAAACAAGGCAAAGATCCGATCTATGATGCGCGCGCCAATGGCGTACACAATGCGCCCATTTGGGATGAAATTTCAGCCAAATACCGTAAAGAATTTGGTGAACATCCTAACCATGATCGCTTTGTACCCTAATTTTAATATGTGAATGCTTTAATGCTTTCATTTAACAGCCGTTAAAAAAATAAGCCCCATTGACTGGGGTTTATTTTTGTGATGAATGATTATCTTTTGATTGGGATTTTAATTAACCCAAAAAACGCAATCAGTAAGGCGATGACTTGTACAGCCAGCAGCGTATAGACTGTATATAACCATTTGCCTTGTGCATATGCCAGACCACACGCCCACGCACCGATACTACCACCGATGTAATACGCCATATAATATAAACCTGACGCCAGCGACCGCCCTTCTTTGACATTCACCGCGATATAAGTAATGGTCGCCGATTGGGTAATAAATACCCCAGTTGACATCACCGCAAGCGCCACAATCACCAAAGAGATAGGCGCAGCCAGTGTCATCAGCACACCCATCATCGAAATCATCACGGCCACGCGCACCATACGGGCAGCGCCGTATTTGGCAATCAAACTACTTGCAATCGGTGTGACCACGACCCCAATCAAATACACCGCAAAAATGTTAGCAAGCCCAGCACTCGATAGATTGTAGGGTGCGTCTGCCAAGTGCAAATTGACATAGGTAAAACAGCCCACTAATGAAAACAACACGCACGCGCCAAGCAGTCCTGCGGTCACCACATAACGGTTGCGCAGATGTTTACTTAGCATGTGCAGCGCCGATGTAAAATTTGGGTTGGCATGAAAATGACGTGAGCGCGGTAATAACCAAGCCACCAAGGCAGCGCCTAGCACCGTCAACACGCCCATGAACACAAAGCCTTTTTCCCAGCCGATAAGCTCTTCTAAATGCCCCAAGATAAAGCGCCCTAAAAATCCCCCAAATACCGTACCTGAGACATAGTAGGACATCATTTTTGCCATCTCTTTGCCCGCGTACTCTTCCCCGACATAGGCAATCGTCACCACTGTAATGCCAGGTACCGCCAACCCTTGCATAAATCGCCAAATAATGATACTAGAGAGTGAGTCAGACAGCCCAATCATCATCGTGGGTATTGCCATAAAGGCAATGGATGCCACAATGATATTTTTACGACCCACGGCATCAGACAACATCCCCATAAACGGTGACATCATGGCAATGGCAATCACCGTCGCCGCAACTGTCATGCCCACTTGCGTTTCGGTCGCTGAGAACGCTTGCATCATAATCGGCAAAATCGCTTGAATCGAATAAACCTGCAAAAATGCAAACGCGCCAATCATGCCAATCATGATTTTGACTATCAACGAGGGTGGCGTTGTCGGTGGTTTGGCATTCGGTCGTTGAGAAGGCGGTTGATTTTGCGGTTGGCTATGGGGTGGTTTACGGTTAGTTAAGTTACTAGATATTAGTGTGTGAGTATCAGTATCGGTGTCAGTGAAATGATTGGAAGAATCCAAATGCCCAGTGGCATGTTGTGCTTGAGAAGTCATAGGTGACCTTTTTACAAAGTAGTGCCCGTCAAAGAAATGCCTATACTAGCACTAAAGCGCGGTATTTATTGTTAAAAGAAGTTTAACCTTAAGCTGTAATTTTCAAACCAATCACGTGAATTAAAGGTATTTAAAGGCTTTCAATGCCAAATTTGGCGTCCTAGAGCGTAATATTTTTAACACATGGCTGTTTGTCAAAACATCAGTATTTTTCAAAACATGACTATCCAGCCATGACAAAACTGCAGTAATATTTAGCACATTGTGGAAGTTAACCTTAAAATCAATAGGATTGAATTATGCCAGAGAATTTAAAACAGCCAATGCCCGCTGCCATGCAAGCGTATTTGACACAGCTGCATCAAGTGATTGTTCCGTATCTGTTAGCGCAAGGGGTTAAGCCCAATGCCATCAACGCACGTGAAGCGTTAGCCAATTTGACAACCGCATTTGTCACTGACGCACCCAACATGGCAAAAATCATCGATACGGTGCTGGTAACGCCAAGCAATTTTCGTGGTTATAACGTACCACTTAGGCTATTTGTACCGAGCAACTGCCCCCTGCCAAATGAACAAGCAACGGCTGACGTGCCGGTAATGGTGTATTTTCATGGCGGTGGTGGCATGGCAGGTAGCGTCACTGTGTATGATAAACTCTATAAAAAATTGGCCGAAGCGACAGGCTGCGTGGTGGTAGCGCCCGAATATCGCCTTGCGCCAGAAAACCGCTACCCTGCGGCGATTGATGATGCCCACGCGATTTTAACGTATTTAACAGCGACCCTACAGCAAGTCGGTTATGCCTGTAACGGCAAGCTTATCATAGCGGGTGATAGCGGTGGCGGTGCGATTACTGCCACCTTGGTGCAAGATTGGCTTGCCAACCGTGTGAGCACAGACTTAGCTATCACCCATCAAATTTTGATTTATGCCAGTCTAGACTACACCATGTCACAGCCCTCGATTGAGGAAAATGGCACGGGTTATTTACTGGAATCCAGCAAAATCCGCTGGTATTTTGACAATTATTTTTCAGCATATGATGACCGTGAGCTGAGCTCACCGTTTTGGACCGATATGGCCACCCTACTACATCATTCGCCGTATCAAGCCCCAAAGACACTGCACCTAACGGCTGGTTATTGTCCGCTGCGTGATGAAGATATCGGCTATCATGACGTACTAAAAGCCGCAGGCGCGCCATCCCAACTCGTCCATTTTGCGGATATGCCGCACGCGTTTTTGAATATGGAAAATCTGTGCCCTGAGCAATGCAAACAACTGTATCAAACCGTTGGCGAATTTTGCCAATAACACAACGCCCCCAAACACCTACACAGCCGGATAAAATTTGCCCAGTCTGATGACAAGCCAAAATAATCTAGCCAATAAAAAAGCACCCAATTAGGTGCTTTTTTTTACTGCTTATAACTTATAGCGGTTTGCCTGTGCTATTGCGGCGGCTACGTTTTGGGGCATCCCAACCATCTTGTTTGCCAGCCGGTTTAGCGGATGGCTTGCTTGATGAAGCATAACGGTCAGACGATGACTTAAATCCTTCCGATCTTGACGATTTACCTGCAAATGGTTTGTCTGATTTTCTGAAACCCTCAGATTTAAACCCATTTGAGCGTGAATCGCCCGCACGTTGACCCTCTTTTGCCGGATACGGTCTGTCGCTACGTTTTTTAAGCGGTTGACCAAAGGTTTCTTCTACGATTGGACGTGGCTTGCGAGCGCGGTCATCGCCACGAAACTCGCTAGAGCGTTCGGTTTTTTTGGCAAAAGGTTTGTCACCAAAACGGTCATTTTTTTCAAAGCGGTTAGGACGCTCGCCATGACGCTCACTGCTGTTACGGTCAGTGTTGTAACGTGGTTTATCACCTTGATAGCCTTTAAAGCCATCTTTGTTAAAGCTACGGTTATCATCGCGGCGACGATCTGCATACTCACCTTGGCGAGGCTCACGATTGCCTTGGCGTGAATCACGGTCAAAATTTGGTTTGTCCGATGATTTAGCGGCGCGGTGAAAATCGCCCTGACTATTGCCATGACGGTTATCTGAATCGCGGTGACGACGCGGCGCACTCGCATCATCACGCCCAAAACGACTATCGCTGTTGCCTTGGTGACCTTTGTCAAAACGCTCGCGTTTTTCAAAACGTGCCGAACTATCGTTGCTCGCTGATTTACCATAGCGTTCTTGGTTGTCAAAACGTGGCTTGTCCGCAAAACGACGCTCGCTCGAAGGTCTCTCGCTTGAACCACCAAAACGTTGTGAGCGACCGCCACGGCTATCACTGCCGCTGCGACCACGACCGCGACCATCACGACCATTAGGCTTACCACGACCTTCAAATTTTTCCACAAAACGCGGTTCTAAACCTTCAACTTGCGCTTCATTGATATCACGTTTTAGGTAACGGGCAATATTGCCAAATTGACGACGGTCATCGCGGCTACATAGGTTGATGGCAATACCAGTACGACCGGCACGACCTGAGCGACCGATACGATGCACATAATCTTCTACTTGGCGCGGTAAATCATAGTTGAATACATGGGTAATGTTGGGTAAATCAAGACCACGTGCTGCCACGTCTGTTGCTACCACGATGTCAAATTTGCCACTGCGTAGATCTGAGACGATACGATTACGCTTGCTTTGTGGCAAGTCACCATGCAGATAACAGGCTTTGTGTTCCCATTGTTGTAGGCGCTCAGCGACTTCTTCACTGCTGCGTTTGGTCGCGGTAAAGATAATCGCTTGACCACGCTCTGGGTCACAGATCAGGTGCTCTAATAATTTATTTTTGTGGTCAAAGTTGTCACAGAAGTACACTTTTTCATCGATGTGTGCGGTTTCAACTTTGATGTTGATACGCTCTGGATCTTTGGTAAAGCTTTCAGCGATTTTACCGACTGGACCATCCCATGTCGCAGATGACATGATGGTTTGGCGATGCGCGGGTGTGGCTTCCAAAATCGCATTGATATCATCGGCAAAACCCATGTCTAGCATACGGTCTGCTTCATCAAGTACCAACATAGTCAAATCAGATAGGTTCACACGCTGGGCATTGATATGATCTAGCAAACGACCCGGCGTCGCCACGATGATTTGTACGCCTTTTTTTAGCGCACGGATTTGACCACTGTATGCCGCACCACCCACAAGTGGCACACTGTACAAATCTTTCATGGCTGAGCCATATTTGCGGATGCTGTCTTGTACTTGGTTAGCCAGCTCACGCGTCGGTGTCAAAATCAACGCTTGTACGACTTTTGGCTGTTGGCGACCACGTTTGCCACTTGCGGTCTTTTCTGCCGCTTTTTCTTTGGCTTGTAGTTCGCTTAATTGATGCAAAATTGGTAATACAAACGCGGCAGTTTTACCACTACCTGTTTGTGCGGATAATAGCAAATCACGACCCGCTAATGCAGCAGGAATCGCGCGCGCTTGGATAGGCGTTGGTGTGGTATAACCCGTTGCGACAATACTTTTTAGTAATGAACCTGAAAGACCTAGTGCAGTAAAACCATTTTCGCTAGGGTTAGCACCATCAGACGTTGGCGCATCCGTTGCTACAGTATCAGTCGCTACAACATCCGTTGTCGCAGTTGCTTCTGTGTCATCAACTTGGATATTGTCAGTAGGCTGATTGCTGTTGGCTTGGCTATGGCTATGGGTATGGCTAAAAAAATTATCGATTGAGTTATCAGCAAAATCTGTGGTTGAATTAAAATCAGTCATGTAAGTCCTTAAAAAATAAGTTAATCAAAGTGTCGGTGGTAACCTTGATTGAAAACACGCAACAAGCAAAAGCCCTCAAGCTGACTGCACTTTCAAAATGGATAAGCAAAATGAATAGGCAAAATTATCAGCTATCATTAATCACAAATATCGTGTTAATCGCTTTAAAGCATTGTAATCGTGTCTGGAAGACTTATTTTCGCTATAAAAATAGCGACAAAACCTACTGTCAGACTTATCAAAACTTTTGAAACAGTAAAACCATCAAAAAGTTCGTATCGCGGCATTCACAAGAATGCTTAAAAAAATACAATGCTAAATATTAGGTTATCATCGGAAGATTATCAGCGCTTATAATGGCGCGCTTGATATATAGGCAGATGGATAAGCTAGATTAATTGGAAAATTGACGTTGCTCTTAGCGTTTAGGTAGCGTATATGAGTCATTATTGGTCAGTTTTCTTTCGCAATTAAAAAACTTACCAAGTGAAATAGGCATCAAAAACACCTACTTAAAAAAGTGATAACCCCACTAGCACATCTTCGGCACACTGGCTGGCTGCTACCGTTGCTACCTTCCGGTCCTGGCGGGGTTCACAGCAGCTAGTTGCGAAGCTACCAATGGGGTTACCGAAGCGGTATTCTAGAGAATTTGGCGACCAAATGCAAACTATTTTTATCCTATACGCCAAATTTTTGTATTTATTTCACTTTTACACACGCTAAACCATCACCAAGCAACATTTAGGTAAATTTTTGTCGAACTTCTTACCCTTTTTCTACAATTCTTGCGCTGCAAATGTTACAAAATATTTTATAATGCCCATTCAACAACATATTGAATGAACTAATAGAGTAGTTTAATCAGCAACAGATTCATGCCAACCCATATAAAAAAGCACTAGAAAAACTAGGAAAAAACAATAGGAAACACTATGACACATTTAAGCACCGCGACTACCAACCATCCCAATCATAAAGCGCATGCCAATCATACAATGACCAAAGGTATTGCAGCCAGCTTGCTTGCTATGGCGACGCTATTACCTTTTACCAGTGTTTCAGCCGCTACCTACCCTGTGAACCCATCCCCTGCGAACTCATCAATGACCAATACTTTAAACTACGGCTTGCTTAATTTTGCTGCCTCAGCAAGTAAAAAAGTCAGCAATGACCAAATCAATGCTACCCTTAGCAAAACTGTGCAAAACAAATCAAGCAGTGAGGTGGCTAATCAAATCGCTACCACGTTGAACCAAGCGGTTGCCATTGCCAAAAAATACCCACAAGTGCAAGTCAGTACGGGCAACCAAGCCACCTATCCGCAATATGATAAAAACCAAAAAATCATTGGTTGGACGGGGACTGCAAGCTTGAATTTAAAAAGCACCGATACAGTTGCCGCTAGCAAATTGATTGCTGAATTGCAAAGTTTTATGACGGTTGATGGATTAGACTTTAGCGTGTCTGATGCTGCGCGCAAAGCCACCGAGCAAGAATTGATGATGGAAGCTTCCAGAAACTTCCAGCGCCAAGCGCAAACGCTGCTGCCTGTGTGGGGCGCAAAAGGCTATCAGTTAGTCTCGTTGGAGTTTAGTCAAGGGGGCGATTATCGTGCACCGCGTGCGTATGGCAGTGTAATGATGCTAGAAGCCGCCAGTGCCAAAGTCGCTGACCAAAACTTCCAAGCGGGCGATAGCACCATTACGGTCACTGCCAATGGTACCGTTCAACTGGTCAAATAAACCGATTTTAACCACAAAAAAACCTGTTGAATCAACAGGTTTTTTTGTCTTTTACTCACTAAGAAATGCTTAGTAACAAATACTTAGTAGATAATACTTAGTAAGAAATTTCTGCACGGCGGTTTTTTGCCCATGCTGATTCGTCATGACCGGGATCGGCAGGTTGGTCTTCACCATAGCTGATGGCTTCCATACGTGAAGCTGATACCCCTGACGTTGCTAAGTAGGCTTGTGCGGCTTGGGCACGGCGCTCACCCAATGCCAGATTGTATTCACGGCTACCACGCTCATCGGTGTGACCCGCAATAGCGACACGGGCACTTGGGTTGGCTTGTAAGAATTGCGCTTGTTGATTTAACACGGCTTGACCTTGAGCGTCGATTTCACTGCTATCAAAGCCGAAATACACGGCATTTGGGTTAGCACCCGCGGCAGTGATGACTGACGTCGAGTTTGTTACCACAGCGCCACCGTTATAGTAGCCTACGCCACCGGGTACGCCCATCGGCGCAACCACCACTTCAGACGTGCCAGTACGTTTGGCAGAACACCCTGTTAAGGCGATGGTTGCCATCATCGCAGCAGTGCTTACTACTTTTAGCATCGTTAATTTCATAGTCTTTCCTCAAAAATTATTATTTAACGCGTTTACCTATTTTGTTACTTTTCGATAGAGTAAATCAATCTCGCGCTTTTTGTAAACAGTGTTACTGTAAATTTAGCCAACTTTTTCTCAAAGTTTTCAAAGCAGTTTAATTTTTGGATTAAACAAGTAGCTTAAAAAAATTCACCGCTTATTAAGATAAGTGATAACAACAAAAACTGTCTAAAACAGTAATTTCTAAAACAGAGCTGTTTAAAGTTTCGTCTACAACCGCTACCAGCGAAACTTATTCCATAATTCAGGGTTTGCCCAAAACTTGCTATTAAACCAATCTGGCAAATGTTTATAGTCAAACAGATTAAATTGCCATACTTGGTAGCTGGTTGCATGGTGATCTTGGTCATTTTCCACAATCGGCTGCTCATGTAATCGGCTAAAGCCAAAGCTCACCATATCCACGCCTGTTGCCGGCTGGGATAAGTCTTGCACCAGCAAACAATGCTTGGCAAACAAGTCGCGACAGCGCTGAATGATTTGGGTATCGATAGCGCTATCGTTTGATAATATTATCACTGCCAAGTCATAGCGTTTGGCAAACCGATGCGCGATAAACTGTTGATAATCAAACGCTTCCCAACTCACGGCTTGATCAATAGCTTCATCAATGGCTTGAATTTGGCTAAAAACCGACTGCGTGTCATTACCAATAATCAGCCCAGTGAACGGCTGATTTTTTAATGCGGCATTTTTATCTTTGCTTAAATCGTGTTTGCTCAAATCATGTTTGCTTAGGCTATCTTTACTTAAAAATGCCAGACTTTGTCGGATGACATCCGTAATGCTTAAGGTGGGATTGGTCAAAATAAAATCCTTTTGATGAGTTTTTACCAGATACGATTGAATGATAGCCGTGATATAGCAATGATAAGGGTGGCTAATATGCCATTCTTTAAAACCAATTATAACTATCTATCATGAGCCATGACTAGCCCTTTTGGTCGAGACAGAGTACACTAAGTGCTAAATTTATCACTTGTATTGACTGTTAGAAATAAGGAACAACCATGCCACAATATCGCTCAAAAACCTCCACGTCTGGCCGCAATATGGCGGGTGCACGCGCACTTTGGCGTGCAACGGGTATGACAGATGAGGACTTTAACAAACCGATTATCGCGATTGCCAACTCGTTTACCCAGTTTGTACCCGGTCACGTACACCTAAAAGACTTGGGTCAGTTGGTTGCCCGCGAGATTGAAGCGGCAGGTGGTGTTGCCAAAGAATTTAACACCATTGCGGTGGATGATGGTATCGCCATGGGTCACTTGGGTATGCTCTATAGCTTGCCAAGCCGTGATTTAATTGCCGATAGCGTGGAGTATATGGTCAATGCCCACTGCGCCGATGCGCTAGTTTGTATCTCCAACTGCGACAAAATCACCCCTGGTATGCTGATGGCAGCGATGCGCCTCAATATCCCAACGATTTTTGTGTCGGGCGGTCCAATGGAAGCGGGCAAAGTATTGGCATCCACGTTGGGCGATGGGCATACCACCCATGAAACCGTGATGAATGAATTGGGTGAAAAAATTCGCAAACTTGACCTAGTCGACGCCATGATTGATGCGGCAGATGACTTGATTAGTGACGAAGATGTGGCACAAACTGAGCGCTCTGCTTGCCCAACTTGCGGCTCATGCTCAGGGATGTTCACTGCCAACTCGATGAACTGTTTGACCGAAGCCTTAGGCTTATCCCTGCCTGGTAATGGCTCGTTACTTGCCACTCACGCCAAACGTAAAGATTTATTCTTAGAAGCAGGTCGCCGTATCGTGGCACTTGCCAAACGTTATTATGAGCAAGATGACGCCAGCGTATTGCCACGCTCAATTGCGACCAAAGCGGCATTTGAAAACGCCATGAGCCTTGATATCGCCATGGGCGGCTCAACCAACACAATTCTACATTTGCTTGCCGCTGCCCATGAAGCCCAAGTAGATTTTAAAATGGCGGATATTGACCGTCTAAGCCGCCGTGTGCCTTGCCTATCGAAAGTTGCCCCTGCGACGCAAAAATACCATATGGAAGACGTGCACCGTGCTGGGGGTGTGATGGCAATTTTAGCCGAGCTTGATCGCGCAAACCTACTGCAAACCGATGTCCCCACCGTTCATAGTACTTCACTCAAAGCAGCGCTTAGCCAATGGGATATCATGAATCCTGATAATACCGAGGCACGTGAGCGTTATATTGCAGCCCCAGGTGGGGTACGCACCACGCAAGCCTTTAGCCAAAACAATGCGTGGTCCAATCTTGATGTCAACCGCGAATCTGGCTGTATCCGCAGCAAAGAATTTGCCTACTCACAAGACGGTGGTTTGGCGGTATTGTTTGGTAATATCGCTGAACGTGGCTGTGTCGTCAAAACAGCGGGCGTGGATGACAGCATCCTAAAATTTACCGGTCGTGCCCGTGTTTTTGAGAGCCAAGACGATGCCGTGGCTGCCATTTTGGCAGACCAAATTGTCGCAGGTGACATCGTGGTGATTCGCTATGAAGGTCCAAAAGGCGGTCCTGGTATGCAAGAAATGTTGTATCCGACGTCTTACCTAAAATCAAAAGGTCTGGGTAAAGCCTGTGCGCTACTTACTGATGGTCGTTTTTCAGGGGGTACGTCGGGTTTGTCCATCGGTCACGTCAGCCCAGAAGCCGCTGAAGGCGGTACCATCGGTTTGGTCAATGAAGGCGATACCATCGAGATTGATATCCCTAATCGCTCGATTCATTTGGCGGTTGATTTTGCCGAACTGGAAAAACGCCGAGAAGCGATGGTGAGCCGTGGCAACCAAGCTTGGAAACCTGTCAATCGTGAGCGCCAAGTGTCAGCCGCCTTGCGGGCGTATGCAGCGATGACTACTAGCGCGGATACCGGCGCGGTGCGTGATGTCAGTCAAGTAGAGCGGTAATTTTTACTTCCAACTACATTGCTATAAAAAAATTGGCAAAAAAGAATTATCAAAAAAGATCGATGGTACTTATCGGTCTTTTTTTTAGCCCCATGAAAAACGTTGCAAACCTCATACTTGACGCCCACGGTTTTAGATGCCATGTACGGTTTTTAAAAGGTGCGTTTTATAAAAGGTGTGGCTCTTAAAAGGTGCGATTTATAAAAGCATTATCCACATCGAATGAATTCTGCTAAAATACAATGTTTACATTTTTTTGATAATATATGCCAAATTTAATTTTGAAATATCTTAAGGAGCCGCTGTGAGCCGTCCGTTTTCTTCAGCCGATATACGTCAAGCTTTTATCAATTATTTTGCCGAAAATGGTCATACCCCAGTGGCATCATCGAGCCTAGTCCCACACAATGACCCTACCCTGCTATTCACCAATGCCGGTATGAACCAATTTAAAGATGTGTTCTTAGGGATAGACAAACGCGATTATAAACGTGCGGTATCGTCGCAAAAATGTGTGCGCGCAGGCGGTAAACACAATGACCTTGACAACGTCGGCTATACCGCGCGTCACCATACGTTTTTTGAGATGCTCGGTAATTTTTCGTTTGGCGATTATTTTAAACAACAAGCCATCCCATTTTGTTGGGAGTTTTTGACATCGGATCAGTGGCTTGGACTACCCAAAGATAAACTTTATGTGACGGTGTATCACACCGATGATGAAGCCTTTGATATTTGGCATAACGTGGTGGGCTTGCCTGCCGAGCGTATCATCCGCATTGGTGATAATAAAGGCGGTCAATACCAATCAGATAACTTTTGGGCAATGGGTGATACAGGTCCTTGTGGTCCTTGTACCGAAGTATTTTATGACCACGGCGAGCATATTTGGGGCGGTCTGCCAGGTACACCTGAAGAAGACGGCGACCGTTTTGTCGAGATTTGGAACAATGTCTTTATGCAGTTTAACCGCCAAAAAGACGGCACACTTGAAAAACTGCCTGCGCCAAGTGTCGATACGGGAATGGGGCTTGAGCGTATTAGTGCCATCATGCAAGGCGTGCATAGCAACTATGAAATCGATATATTTACCCATCTCATGCAGCACGCGGCGCAAGTGATTGGCTTGCCAAACGATATCGACTTACAGTCTGAGCCATCACTCAAAGTGCTTGCCGACCATATCCGCTCGGTTTCCTTCTTAATTGCAGATGGCGTACTGCCAAGCAATGAAGGTCGTGGTTATGTGCTGCGTCGTATCATCCGCCGCGCGGTTCGTCATGGCAACAAATTAGGCGCTAATGACAACTTCTTTTATAAGCTCGTCGCGCCACTTGCCCAAATCATGGGCGACGCCTACCCACAGCTTCGTGAACAGCAAGCCAACATTGAGCAAGCCATCTTAAAAGAAGAAGAGCAATTTGCCAAAACCTTATCACAAGGTCTCAAACTGCTATCCCAAGAATTAGATAGCTTAAAATCTGGCGATACTTTATCGGGTGCAACGGTGTTTAAACTGTATGACACGTATGGTTTCCCTGCCGATTTGACAGCCGACATCGTGCGCGAACGCGACATCAGCATTGATGAAGCCGGTTTTGAACAAGGCATGGCGCAGCAACGCGCCCGCGCCCGTGAAGCAGGTAAATTTGGCGTTGATTATAACCAATTGATTCAAGTTGACAGTGCCACTGAATTTTTGGGGTATGACAAAGCAGAACACAGCAGCACTATCACCCATTTATACCTTGAGGGCAAATCTGCTGAACAATTGCAGGAAGGCGATGAAGGGGTCATTGTATTATCGGCAACGCCTTTTTATGCTGAAGGCGGTGGTCAAGCGGGTGAATTGGGTGACATCCAAACCGAAACCGGCGTATTTGAAGTTCAAGACACCAAAAAATCTGGTCAAGCCATCATCCATCATGGCGTGGTCAAAATGGGCAGTATCCGCCAGGGTCAATCAAGCGAAGCACGCGTGGCAAGCCAAGTACGCGCCATGAGTGCCAAAAACCACTCCGCCACTCACCTACTGCACGCCGCCCTTCGTGAGCATCTTGGCACAAGTGTCACCCAAAAAGGGTCATTGGTCAATAGTGAGGTGTTGCGTTTTGACTTCTCGTATGACAAAGCCTTGACTGAGCAAGACATCATCACCATTGAAAACATCGTTAACCAACAAATCCTTGCCAACCAACCTGCCACTGTAGAAATGCTCAGCATGACGCAAGCGCAAGACAAAGGCGCGATGGCACTGTTTGGTGAAAAATATGGTGACACGGTTCGCGTATTGTCGATGGGTACGGTAGATAAAGACGGCAAGCCTTTCTCCATCGAGCTATGCGGTGGTCTGCATGTACAACGCACGGGTGATATCGGCTTATTCAAAATCGTCAGTGAGCAAGGTATCGCGGCAGGCATTCGCCGTATCGAAGCGGTGACAGGCATGGGCGCAGTCAAATATGTGCAGCAAGGTGAAAAACAGCTCAATCAACTTGCCAGTCAGCTCAAAGCGAAGCGCGACGAAATCGCCGACCGTGTCAATCAAATGACCGACAAAACACGCGACCTTGAAAAACAGCTTGAGCGTTTGCAGCAAAAATTGGCCAGCAGCCAAGCCAAAGACTTAATTAACAACGTGCAAGATATCAATGGACAAAAAGTGCTGATTACAAGCTTACCAGGCATGGATGGTAAAGCATTACGCACGATTGCCGATGACATGAAGTCAAAATTGCATGATGGCATCGTGGTGCTTGCGGGCGTGGCTGACGATAAAATTGCGCTGACTGCCAGTGTCGGCAAAGACTTAACCAGCAAAATCAAAGCGGGCGATATCATCAAACACTTAAGCGAGCAGCTTGGCGGTAAAGGCGGTGGTAAACCTGACTTTGCCCAAGGCGGCGCAACTGATGTGGCAGGATTGCCAACTGTATTAGATGCGCTACCAAATTGGTTGGCTGAGCGACTTGCCTAATTAAAACTATCCCTAAAAAAACGCCGAATGACTTATTCGGCGTTTTTTATGGGGTTATAAAGAAGATTAGTTTAATCAGGCTTAATCAAAGCGTTATTTACTTTAGCCAAACATTCGGTATCATAAAGCTTAAAGCACATTGTGTATAATCGTTCCTATAATCGCATCTATAGTCGTGTCTATAATCATATCTAACATCCTATTAACCAAAAAAGCTTTAAAACACACTTATAGCTTTAAAATACTCATAATCAATAAGGAAACATCATGGATAATCATTACCAGCCCCCCAAAATTTGGACAAATGATAGCCAAAACGGTGGCAAATTTGCCAGTACCAACCGCCCTACCGCAGGAGCGACCCACGAGCAACATTTACCGATTGGTAACAACCCTTTGCAGCTTTACAGCCTTAACACCCCAAACGGTATCAAAATCAATATGTTACTTGAAGAGTTGGCAGAGCTTGGTATTGAAGGCGCACAGTATGACGCCTACAAAATCGACATCATGAATGGCGACCAATTTGGCTCAGATTTTGTTGCCATCAATCCCAATTCAAAAATCCCTGCACTGGTGGATAACAGTGTTAATCCATCGATTAAACTGTTTGAATCGGGCGCTATCTTGCTATATCTTGCCGAAAAATTTGAGCAGTTTATCCCAGCAGACACCGCCAAACGTGCCGAATGTTTGTCATGGTTGTTTTGGCAAATGGGCGCTGCGCCGTATGTCGGTGGCGGCTTTGGGCATTTTTATGCGTATGCCCCAGAGAAGTTTGAATATGCCATCAATCGCTTTACCATGGAAACCAAACGCCAACTGGACTTACTCGACCAACATTTAGCGACTCACACGTTTATGGTAGGTAATGACTACAGTATCGCGGATATCGCGATTTGGGCATGGTATGGTCAGTTGGCACTGGGCAAATTGTATAACGCTGGCGAGTTTTTACAAGTGCAAAACTACACCCATCTACAACGCTGGGCAAAAAACCTGCATGACCGTCCTGCCGTGCAACGCGCTGTAGCTTTACCGCTACAACCGATTGCCTAAACTGATAACGTTTTGTTCACCGTAGCCATCCAATTTTCAGCCAGTCATTTGGGGATTTTTGGCAATTTTGCCTTGCCCCAAAATTGGGAAATATGGTATAAAGTACCGTTTAATTTACGTTTCGTGACATTGTAAACAATCTGCTAAGCAATCCATCAAGGACTTGGTATGGCAAGTCTTGCATAGCGATGGCAAACAACGTGCACGATATTATAGGGTGTATTGACAATGGCTTTAATCGTACAAAAATACGGTGGTACGTCGATGGGTAGTGTCGAACGTATCAAAAATGTGGCACAGCGCGTCAAACGTTGGCATGACAATGGTCATCAAGTGGTGGTTGTCGTCTCTGCCATGAGTGGCGAGACCAATCGCTTGATTGATTTGGCACGTCAAATCAGTAAAGAGCCGAACGCTCGTGAATACGACCAAATGGTGTCAACCGGTGAGCAAGTCTCGATTTCTTTACTTGCTATGGCATTAAATGAAATCGGTGTGAGCGCCAAGTCAATGACGGGCGGACAAGTGGCGATTCGTACCGATGACAGTCATACCAAAGCCCGTATTCAACATATCGATGATAGTCAGCTTCGCGCCGCACTCGATGCTGGCATGGTCGTTGTAGTGGCGGGTTTCCAAGGGGTGGATGAAAAAGGTGACATCAACACCTTAGGTCGGGGTGGCTCGGACACCACAGGCGTTGCACTGGCTGCTGCCCTATCTGCCGATGAATGTCAAATCTATACCGATGTCGACGGCGTGTATACTACTGACCCGCGTGTGACACCAAAAGCCAAAAAATTATCAAAAATTACCTTTGAAGAAATGCTAGAAATGGCAAGCCTTGGCTCAAAAGTGTTGCAAATTCGCTCGGTTGAATTTGCCGGAAAATACCAAGTACCACTGCGTGTTTTATCCAGTTTTGATGAAAACGCCGATGGTAAATTCGATGATGATTTTAAAAAGAATGTAGGTACATTAATTACCACCGATGAGGGAGACAGCATGGAACAACCAATTATTTCGGGCATCGCCTTTAACCGTGACGAAGCTAAAGTATCTATCTTAGCAGTGCCTGATCGCCCTGGTATTGCATCATCGATTTTAAGCCCAATCAGTGCTGCCAATATCGAAATCGATATGATTATCCAAAACATCGCAGAAAACGGATTGACCGACTTTACCTTTACCGTTAATCGTGGGGATTTTGATAAAACCCTAGCGATTTTGGGTGACAATCTTGCTGAGATTGGCGGCAAAGAAATCGTGAGCAACAACAATGTGGTTAAAGTATCACTGGTGGGTGTTGGTATGCGTTCACATGCAGGCGTGGCAAGCAAAATGTTTGAAACACTGGCAGAAAACAACATCAATATCCAAATGATTTCTACCAGCGAAATCAAAATCTCGGTACTGATTCAAGAAGAACAACTGGAAAAAGCGGTTAAAGCGCTACATACCGCTTTTGGTCTTGACCGTGAAGACGGTGAAAGCAAGGTTGCTGGATTATAAGAAATTTGTAATTCTCCACAAAAACAAGGTTAATATCCGCGTTTTGCGGGTGTTAACCTTTTTTTTATTTCAGCATTTCGTTTATAATGGCATCTCGTTTATTGGGCACAAACGCAACTGACCCCTCAATGCCTATTTTGACTGTTGGCAAATAGCCGCCAAGCATGATGAGTTCGCTTAAATTATGCCCTTGCAGTCTGTCTTTAACGTATCATTGGGCAATGATACATGATAATATATTTGACGAATTTAGCTAATTTATCGTTGAATCATCATAGGACATTGATGGTACTTGTTGCGACATAAGGAGTGTGACGCATGTTAATTTTGACTCGCCGTGTTGGCGAAACGTTAATGATAGGTGACGAAGTGAGTGTCACCGTACTGGGTGTAAAAGGTAACCAAGTCAGACTGGGCGTCAATGCGCCAAAAGACATTGCCGTACACCGTGAAGAGATTTATCAAAGAATTCTACATGAACGAACTGGGCATGAACGGACTGGGCATGAACGCATGGGTTATGATAATCACCCAGTCGATTTTGCCGCCCATGATAGAATGGGTCAAGACCGCAGTGGTTTTGGGGCAGCCAGTCATGAGGCCTTTCCCCAAGAGCGCAGTAAACCCTCTCAACCGCGCAACAGCGGTCAGCAAATGCGTCATTTAGAAAACCGTGTGGAAAACCGCGGTTTTGGTCAGACCAACAATAATTTTAACCCAGCTTTTGATCCGTTTGAGGACGATTATTTTAACCGTTAATCACCTTATTTATTTTGACTTTTGGAGTAACTATGAGCGCTATTGATAAGCTAGAACTATCAAAACTATTAGCTAAACTAGAAAACAAATCGCTAGATTTTGCTTCCGTGCTAGCTATCATCGATAGTTACTATGACTATCGCCCAACTGAGTTTGTCAATGGCGAAGTGCACAATGCGGCTGGCGAAAATGAAGGCAGTGCGAAAGTATTCGGCTTTGCGCTACTCAACCATTTGACCCAACAAGATACGCTAAAACTGTTTGCTGAGCACTATGACAGTGTTAAAGCAGAGCCAAAAGGTACAAACCATGCCAATATCCGTAACTTTAGCTTTTTTGGCTGGCAAGGCTTTTTGATGCAGCGTAACTGTTTAGTGCCAAAAGCGTTAACGCCAAAAGCGTCATAACCTCATCGAAAATACTTAACTCTTAAAATCTAACCGTTTTTTGCGTCAAAAAAGGCAGCCGATGGGTTGCCTTTTTTTATCCAATGTTTTTTATTTTAAAGAATAGTTTTGATTTTAAAGAATAGTTTTGAGAGACTTGATTGGTTATTGGTTTGCCCTTAACTGCTGGCGCATTTGTTTTTTTTGCTCACGGCGATGGCGAAAAAAATCCTGCAACAACGCGCGACTTTGCTCTGCCATTACGCCTTGCTTTACGGTCAAAAAATGATTATAAAACGCCACTTGGCTAAAATCCTGCTGGCTGACAATCATGCCTGCTTTCGGCTCTGTCGCTGCAAACACCAAGCGCGACACTCTGGCGTGAATAATCGCTCCTAGACACATGGTGCAAGGCTCAAGCGTGACAAACAGTTCACAATCCGCTGGCAGACGGTAATTATCAAAATATTGACATGCTCGCCTTATTGCCACTATTTCGGCGTGGGCAGTGGCATCATGACTTAAAATCGGTTGATTGTAGCCTTTGGCTATGATGGTGCCTTGATGCACAATCACCGCACCCACTGGCACTTCCCCCAGCTGTCCGCCCTCGGCTGCAACGTCAAGCGCCGCTTGCATAAAGGCATAATCGGTGTCACAAAAGTCGCTGTCACAAAAGCCGCTTTCACAACAGTTATGTTCACTAGCATTCATTTATGATACCACCCAAACTACTGTGGCAACTGCCAATCTATCGGGCTTTTGCCGTGCGCTATCAAATAATCATTGGCTTTGGAAAAAGGACGGGTGCCAAAAAAACCACCCCGATTGGCACCAAGCGGTGATGGATGCGTGCCTGTAATGATTAAATGCTTAGATGTATCAATAAAACGGCCTTTTTTCTGCGCGTAACTCCCCCATAGGATAAAGACACAGTGCTCGCAGTGCTGATTGACAGCCTCAATCACCGCATCAGTGAACGTTTCCCAGCCAATACGCTGATGACTGCCCGCCTGCCCTGCTTCTACGGATAACATACTGTTAAGCAGCAGCACCCCTTGGGTTGCCCAATGGGTCAAATCGCCATGTTTTGACGGGGCGATACCCAAATCGGCGGCGAGCTCTCGTAAAATATTTTGTAGACTCGGGGGTTTGGGGATGGCTTTGGGCACAGAAAAAGATAACCCCATCGCTTGTCCCGCGCCATGGTACGGGTCTTGACCCAAAATCACTACTTTAACCTGCGACAAAGGCGTCAAATTAAACGCATTGAACATCTGACTACCCGAGGGATAAATCACTTTTTGCGCATGATATTGATCTCGCAAAAACTGGCGAATGTTATCCATATTGCTGCTGGTTAGTTCTGTCGCCAAGGCCTGCTTCCAGTCGTCCGGCATTTTGACATTGGCTAAAATTTGTTGTTGTTCAGGCGTTAATGTTTTCATGGTTTATCTGCTATCAAAAAATTATAAAAAAAGCCAAAGAATCTCTTGGCTTTATTGTAGCAAATAATTGTCGTCAATAAGTGGAACACTTTGATGCTGTCTATTTTATACCCACTAATTACTCTGAAAAAGTTTGACGCAGGGTAAAATCGTCTAATTTGACCGCTTCACGGCTGCTTTTTTCAGTGGGTGGAATTACTTGCGCTTCGCCTGTCACTACCGCTTTACCGTCTTGATTGGTCACTTGGCAATCTAACACCACCCATTTTTTGCTATCGTCTTTACTTTTCACCGTCAAGGTCGCGGTTAAAGTATCATCGATATGCACAGGACGACGAAACGACAAACTTTGGTTCAGATAAATTGTCCCCAAGCCTGGAAATTTGGTACCAATCAAGGCTGATAATAGACCGGCTGTCCACATACCATGCGCAATCACGCCTTTAAACTGGCTTTGCTCGGCATACTCATTATCGAGATGCGCAGGGTTGTAGTCATGGGTAACAAGCGCAAATGCTTTGACATCATCTGCGGTCACTTGGCGGGTCATGCTGGCAGTTTGCCCGATAGTTAATTCCTCATAGGTAAAATTACTAAAAGTTGTCATTGTCCGTCCTTTTGTTTTTGTTGATTAATTTCATAAAAACCACGATTACAAAATCGTTTTGATGGTTTGACTATAGCATAGATTTTGCAAATTTTTATGACAATGACTACGCGTTCATGAACCCATCTAACTTTAACAATTACAAATTTTTTATCTTTTTGCTTGACTTGATGAACTGCTAATAAAATCAAGCGTCTAGCATTTTTGCAGAAAAATAGGCAAAAAATTGAAAAAAATACAAGCTAGAATTACAAATTTTTTTAGGCTATATTGTGCGAAATAATAAAACAACCCCTAGATATAGTAGTTTTTTGCAAAACCTTGCAATAATACGGCAATGACTTTGCGATGCTATATACGTGGTGTAGCTTTGGCTCAAAAGCGGTCGTTAAAAGCGGCATACACACTCACTATACTTTCGGTTAGCTGTTTTACTTGGCATTTTTATCTCACCACCTCTCACTCAGCGCCTTTTTAATACATACAGATATGACGTTGATAAACAGGTAAAAAAAGGAACGTATTATGACTCGTACTGAAGATATCCTCGTGCAAAAACGCGACGGGCGTTTGGAAAAAATTGATTTGGATAAGATTCACCGAGTCATCGAGTGGGCAGCAGAAGGGCTCGATAATGTGTCTGTTTCGCAAGTAGAAATCAGCTCACATATCCAGTTTTATGACAAAATCACCACCAAAAGCATCCATGAAACCATCATTAAATCAGCCGCGGATTTGATTTCTGCAGCAACGCCTGATTATCAGTATTTGGCAGCGCGATTGGCAATTTTTCATTTACGCAAAATCGCGTTTGGTCAGTTTGAGCCGCCGCATTTGTTTGACCATGTCACCAAACTGACCCAAGAAGGTCGTTACGATGCGCATATTTTGCAAGACTTTAGCAAAGAAGAATTTGATATACTCAATGACTATATTGACCACAACCGTGATTTGAGCTTTGCGTATGCCGCCGTCAAACAAATGGAAGGCAAATATTTGGTGCAAGACCGCGTCACCAAACAAGTCTTTGAAAGCCCACAATTTTTGTACATGCTCGTCGGTATGTGTCTGTTTGCCAGTTACGACAAACAATATGACAAGGCCGCGCGATTAGATTATATCAAGCGCTTTTATGACACCACGTCCACTTTCAAAATCTCACTGCCAACGCCAATCATGTCGGGCGTGCGTACCCCATCGCGTCAGTTTAGCTCATGTGTACTTATTGAATGTGATGATAGCTTAGACAGTATCAATGCCACCACCAGTGCCATCGTGCGGTATGTGTCACAGCGTGCCGGTATTGGTGTCAATGCGGGTCGTATTCGCGCATTAGGTAGCCCAATTCGTGGCGGTGAAGCGCAGCACACCGGCTGTATTCCTTTTTACAAACTATTCCAAACTGCCGTTAAATGCTGCTCACAAGGCGGCGTGCGCGGTGGTGCAGCGACCTTGTTCTACCCGATTTGGCATTTAGAAGTGGAAAATCTGCTGGTGCTCAAAAACAACCGCGGCGTGGAAGACAACCGTGTTCGCCACATGGATTATGGCGTACAAATCAATAAAACCATCTATCAACGTTTGATTAAAAATCAAAACGTGACCCTGTTTTCACCATCGGATGTGCCAGGTTTGTACGATGCTTTCTTTGCCGATCAAGCCGAGTTTGAGCGTTTGTATGAGCAATATGAGCAAGATGAATCCATTCGCAAACGCAGTGTGCCCGCGCAAGAGTTGTTTAGCCTGATGATGCAAGAGCGTGCCAGCACGGGTCGTATCTATGTGCAAAACGTTGACCATTGCAACACCCACAGTCCGTTTGACCCAAGTGTCGCGCCAATTCGCCAATCCAACCTATGTATGGAAATCGCGCTACCGACCCAACCGCTTGACAACATCAATGATGAAAGCGGTGAAATCGCCCTTTGTACGTTATCAGGCATTAACTTGGGTGAAATCAACCAATTAGAAGACATCAAAGAGCCAGCGGAACTGATCGTGCGTGCGCTAGATGCCTTGCTTGACTACCAAGACTACCCTGTCATCGCTGCTAAAAATGGCTCTATGAAACGCCGCACGCTGGGTATTGGTGTCATCAACTACGCCTATTATCTTGCCAAAAATGGTACCAAATATTCAGATCCTACGGCGCTCGGTTTAACCCATCGCACTTTTGAAGCCTTACAGTATTATTTGTTGGTGGCGTCCAATAAACTGGCTAAAGAGCAAGGCGCGTGTCCTGCATTTGGCGATACCACGTATTCACAAGGTATTTTACCGATTGATACGTATAAAGCAGATATTGACGCGATTTGTAATGAGCCGCTACAACTCGACTGGGAAGCACTGCGTCACGATATCAAAACCCACGGTCTTCGCAACTCAACCTTGACCGCCTTGATGCCATCAGAAACCTCTAGCCAGATTGCTAACGCAACTAATGGCATTGAGCCACCGCGTGGTCTGGTATCTGTCAAAGCATCAAAAGACGGTATTTTAAAACAAGTGGTGCCTGAGATTGATAAGCTCAAAGATCAATACGAGCTATTATGGCAAATGCCAAATAACAAGGGTTATTTGAGTCTTGTGGCGATTATGCAAAAATTCATTGACCAAAGTATCTCAGCCAATACCAACTACGACCCAACCAAGTTTGAAGATAGCCGTGTCCCGATGAAGGTGATGATTCAAGACTTGTTGATGGCGTATAAATTGGGCGTTAAGACGCTGTACTATCATAACACCCGTGATGGCGCAAATGATGCCCAAGACGACCTTGAAAATGGCTGTGCTGGCGGCGCTTGTACTTTATAAGAGAGTATTTAGGGATAATACTGATGGATTATCCCTAGTTTTTTATTCAGTGATTTATGTTCAGTAAATACAAATAAAAATGGCATAACCCATTAAATTGATTACTTAAATTATTTCGATGTAACATCTAGGTTTTTATTATTAAAAGCCTAGAAATTTTCATTGCATGGATTTTTATTACATAGGATGTTTCGAACTTGAAAAACCCATTGATTGTTTATGCCATTTTACTGATGAACCTTACCTCGTGTGCTTCTTTGCCGCAAACATACGACAGTCCGATTCCTGTCTATGTTGACTTGGGTGATGCCACACCTGCCACCACCCTGCCCAATTCAAATTCAAAAGCCAATGCCAAAACTATGAGTCACTAAGGCTGGGTATCAGGCTTATCCGATTGTGCCAGTTTTTCTGACGCCGCTACTTTATCTTTGACGGGTACAGTATTAGCAAAATTTGAATAGGTAACATCAATCGGTTTGCCCATCATCACACGGCTGGTCGGTAACGCATTTTTGAGTCCCACCTCTTTCATCATCTCCGCGATTTTTAAAATCATATCAGTTTGTTTTTGATTAAAATCCATCGCCCCTTTCACATTGAGATAGCATCGCACTTCAACCAGATAAGCGTCTTGCTGAGTGCCAGAGATACGCACTTGATTCCACACGCTGTTGGTATCAGGATGATTGGTGATATAAATTTGTGTTTGCTCCATAAATTCACGTAATTTATCGATGTCGCTATCACGCGAGATATAGAACACTTGCGAAAAATGAAACATGTCGCGCTGCGAGACATTTTCAATGCTCATCGATGAGAAGTTACCATTGGGAATCGTTACCACCGTGCGATCGGTGGTGCGCAGACGGGTGGAGCGGATACCGATGTCTTCAACCGTACCTTCTTGCGTGCCAAAGCGGCAATAGTCGCCCACATTGACAGGCTGGTCAGCAACGACCGATACGCTGCCCACCAAGTTTTCAATCGTTTTTTGTGCACCCAATGCCAACGCCACACCACCAATCCCCAATGCGGCAATACCTGTGGTTAAGTCGTAGCCTAGATTACCCAAAATCACAATGGTCGCAATCGCAATCAAAATCAATTTTACCACTTTTCGCAGCAGATTTAGCACCGATAGCCGCTCTGGATGATGGTTATTACTGGCATAGTTTTCTGCACGTTTAAAAATCAAATCCAAAATACGTAAAATCAACCATACCATGGATACCCAAGATAAAATATCGGCAAGGCTGGACGCCATATTGCGCACAACCAAATTGATACCCACCAAAATCATGGCTTCTTTGATAATCAGCGCCGTTAGCACCATTGCGGCAGGTACGACCACGCGCCCATCAATCGGAAATTGCTTTTCTTTATCTGGGTGAGTCGCTAGATAAATCCGCGTGATAATCATATATAAGATTTGGCTAATCAATAGACAGGCGAGATAAGTCGCTATCATGAGCGCAATCACTGCCCCGATGTGCCCAAGACTATAGCCTTTAATATCTTTCTCAATCCATTGTTTGGGAATGTACTTTTCTACCAGTGTCGGCTGGGTAACGAGTGATAACGACGCAACTTCTTGCAAGGTTTGTTGTGAAATCAGCCAAATATAGGTGCCGTTAGATTGTTTGACACGCTGCATTAAGATATCAATACTCTTTTTGTCAGCGTCGGGATTGTTGATTTCCCCTACCTTATCGAGATTGGGCGCTAGTTTGTCATCGAGATTGCCGGTAGGGTCATTGCTAATTTGTAGCTGCTCGTTGATGCGTCCGCCGCTATCGAGTGCCGATTTTAAAGATTCGAGCGTGCCACTGGGGTCTTTGGTAGAACTTAAATCCACATAACGGCTCGCGAGCATCCAATCACTTTTTGCCAAGGCTTGAATAAAGCCTTGCACGCTACCGCGCGGGGTGTCACGCCCAAAGGTGTCTTGTGGGGTGGCTGTGCCGCTGGCGCTACTGGCTGATTTGCTGCTATCAGCCGCCCATACAGCGGTGGGTCTGACACTGGTGATAACCATGAGTAAAGCAAACAATGCCATCATAAAACAACGGCGGTATAAAGATGGTGCATCAGCATGACGCTGACATTGATTAAGAGACTTTGACAACTGCATAAACTTCCCAAAATTTGTAAAACGCTCAGACATAGTTAGGCTAAATAAACGGCCTTGATTTATGTTTTAAGAAATCTTAAATTGCAATGCGCTTATTCTGAATAAAGTATTTCGTCTTGTAGGTATAACTGCTAAAATACGCGAATTATTTGATTTTATCAGTTTTAAATTCCAAAAACACTTTTAAATGCATTGAGTTATTATGTTTAATTTACATCCACAACTAGCAAAAGATACTTTTTTGGTGGGCGAATTTCCGTTATCTACTTGCCGCTTGATGAACGACTGTCAATTTCCTTGGTTGATTTTAATTCCGCGTGTACCCGGTATCAAAGAATTATACGAACTATCCGCCAGTGACCAAGCCCAGTTTTTACGTGAATCTAGCTGGCTATCAAGTCAGCTTGCCAAAACTTTTCAAGCCGACAAAATGAACATCGCCGCGCTTGGCAACCAAGTGCCGCAATTGCATTTTCATCATATCGTGCGCTACCAAAATGACATTGCTTGGCCCAATCCAGTATGGGGTAATCCAGCCATCCCTTATACCCCTGAAGTGCTGAGCCATATGCAGCAGACACTGATGATGGCACTGCGGGGTCATCGTGATATGCCATTTGATTGGCAAATGAACGTCTAAAAAAAATTTTACCACGAGGCGCGAGGTAGACAAACTAAATTGCGTGAATCCATTCAAGGTCTTTCGACCAATCTAAAAAGTCCGAAATTCATTGAACTGGCGGCATTTTTTATTTTATTGCTTACCTTAACCTCTCTTGATGTACCGCCTATTTATCATACGCTCAGTATTTTGCTGTTGGTAGCAGGCGTTATTGTCACGGCTTTGAGTGTTATCCGGCCCCATCACTACATTACTTCGGCCAGTGTATTAACCCTGATGGCGTTGGCAACGGGTATGTTGCAGTTTAACTATATCCCAAGCCTTGCGTTATGGTTGTTGATTTTAATTCGCCTGATTTTTTCAGATACCAAATACACTGTTTCGTTGGTATTATTAACCGTAGCAGTGGGTCTACTTAGTCTGATATCTGCGCATTTTTTATTACCCGCCATTAGTTTGACCGCCAAGCAAGAAGATATTTTAAATTTTGTCATCGTATTTACTGATATCTTGATTGTTGGTTATCATATTTGGTCCATGGTAGTTCGCTTACGCCAAAAAAATCAAATGCTTGCGCAGCAGCAGGCACGGATTGATACCTTAGTCAAGGTAACCAATAAATTAACCCGTTTTTTGCCTCCCCAGATTTGGCAGCCCATTGTCAAAAATAACACCAAGGTTGAAGTCATTAATCAACGTCGCAAGCTAACTATTTTTTTTTCCGATATTGTTGGTTTTACTGATTTGTCAGATCATATTAGCCCCGACCATTTAGCCAATATTTTAAATACTTACCTTGACCGTATGACCCAAGTGAGCCAAAAATATGGTGCGACCCTCGATAAGTTTTTGGGAGATGGGTTATTGTGCTATTTTGGCGATATGGGTGGTAATGACCGTGATAACGCGATTGCTTGTGCCAGTATGGCCATTGAGATGCGCCGTGAGATGGAAGTACTGCGCCACCAGTGGCGATTACTCGGTTTTGAAGGGCTGCATGTACGTATGGGTATCAATACTGGGTATTGTTATGTGGGCAATTTTGGCAGCCGCAATCGTATGACTTATACCGTGGTTGGAAAAGAGGCCAATTTTGCCTTTCGCCTTGAAACTGCCGCGCAAAACAATCAAATTTTGATCAGCGAAAGCACGTTTAATTTAATTGGTCATGTCCATCATTGCCAAGCCGTGGGGCAACTTAAGTTTAAGGGCTTTCAAGATGCCATGAATGTGTGGGAATTGCTCGAACCCAAAAGCGAATCCATGCAACAAACCGATTGGGTGGACTTTAGCTTGCCTGGGTTTAACTTGCATTTAAATTTTCATGATATTCGTAATTATGATAAAAATGATATTACTAACCAGCTAAAATCTGCATTGGCGCTTGTTGAAGAAAAGCACAAACAATGATGTTGACGGTTTTGGCTCACCCGTTTTTTTAACTCAGCTATACTCTTAGCTTAGCTATGTTCAACCATTTACAGATACTAAAAAAGCCAGGCACTAAAAAAGCCGAAGCATCCAGCTTCGGCTTTTTTTATACTATTGAATTAGGCATCAAACGAAGCCAATGCTTGGTTAAATGTCGCACTTGGGCGCATCACCTGGCTTAGCTTTTGTTGGTCTGGTTGATAGTAACCGCCAATATCCGCACCTTGACCTTGAACATCATTTAATTCAGCAACGATTTTGTCTTCATTTTCTGACAATGCTTGAGCAAGCGGCGCAAACTTGGTTTTAAGCTCGCTATCTTCCTCTTGGTTCGCCAATTCTTCTGCCCAGTATTTGGCTAGATAATAATGGCTGCCACGGTTGTCGAGCTCACCGGTACGGCGTGATGGTGATTTGTCGTTATCCAACAATTTACCCGTTGCCAAGTCTAGGGTTTTTGCCAGTAATTTTATCCGTGGGTTGTTTTCTTTAATCCCTAAGTCTTCTAAAGATACCGCAAGCGCCAGCATCTCGCCGAGTGAATCCCAGCGCAAGTGGTTTTCTTCAACCAACTGCTCGACATGTTTTGGGGCTGAACCGCCTGCCCCTGTCTCATAAAGACCACCGCCTTCCATCAATGGGACGATTGATAGCATTTTGGCTGACGTGCCTAATTCTAGGATTGGGAACAAGTCAGTTAAGTAGTCACGCAAGATGTTACCTGTGACTGAGATGGTGTCCAAACCACGCGCCACACGCTCAAGGGTATAACGCATCGCACGAACTTGAGACATAATTTGGATATCTAGACCTGCGGTATCATGCTCTTGTAAGTATTTTTTAACTTTCTTGATGAGCTCATTTTCATGTGGGCGGTATGGGTCAAGCCAGAAGATAGCTGGCATGCCTGAGTTACGTGCACGCGTCACTGCCAGTTTTACCCAGTCACGAATTGGCGCATCTTTGACTTGACACATACGCCAAATATCGCCTTCTTCAACATTTTGCGACATCAGTACTTCGCCTGTCTCAATGTCAGTGATATTGGCAACGCCTGCCTCTGGGATTTCAAAAGTTTTGTCGTGAGAACCGTATTCTTCCGCTTTTTGCGCCATCAAACCTACGTTTGGTACGGTACCCATGGTCGCTGGGTCAAAGTTGCCATGCCATTTACAGAAGTTGATGACTTCTTGGTAAATACGGGCAAAGGTCGATTCTGGCATCACTGCTTTACAGTCGTAAGGCTTGCCATCCGCTGCCCACATTTTACCACCATTACGAATCATCGCTGGCATTGAGGCATCTACAATGACATCATTTGGCGAATAGAAGTTATCGATTCCCTTCGCTGAGTCAACCATCGCCAATGCGGGGCGATGTTCTTGACAGGCATGCAGGTCACGGACGATTTCTTCACGGATAGTAGTCGGTAGGGTTTCGATTTTTTCGTATAGTCCTGCCATACCGTTGTTAACATTAATACCTAGTTCGTCAAAGGTTTTGTTCCATTTTTCGAATGCATCTTTGTAATACACTCTCACGCAGTGACCAAATACGATAGGATGTGATACCTTCATCATCGTGGCTTTGACGTGTAGAGAGAACAGGATTTTACCTTCGCGGCAATCTTCTAGCTCTTTTTCATAAAACTCGATTAAGGCTTTTTTGCTCATAAACATTGAGTCAATCACTTCACCGTCTTGTAGGGCAACTTCGGGTTTTAGCACCAAAGCTTTGCCACTGTTGGTGATGAGCTCCATTTTGACTTTACGCGCTTTATCAAGGGTCATTGATTTTTCGCCATGGTAGAAGTCCCCTTCTTCCATGTGAGAGACGTGGGTTTTTGACCATTGTTTCCATTCACCCATTGAATGCGGGTGTTTTTTGGCATAGTTTTTTACGGCAGCTGGGGCACGGCGATCGGAGTTACCTTCACGTAATACGGGATTTACCGCAGAACCTAAACATTTACCATAACGGGCTTTGATGGCTTTTTCTTCGTCTGTGGTTGGGTTTTCTGGGTAATTAGGAATGTTGTAGCCTTTGGCTTGTAACTCTTCAATACATTCTTGTAGCTGAGCCACTGAGGCACTGATATTAGGCAATTTGATGATATTGGTGTCTGGGTCTTGGGTCAACCGACCAAGCTCAGCAAGATTATCGGTCACTTGTTGTTCTGGGGTCAGGTAGTCGGAGAATTCTGCCAATACACGCGCGGCAACGGAAATATCGGTTTTGGTGATTTCAACGCCAGCAGGCTTGGTAAATGTTTCAATAATAGGAAGTAGTGAATAAGTCGCCAGTAGCGGTGCTTCGTCAGTTAAGGTATAGATAATATTTGACTTTCCACTAGCCATAGAGAACCTCTTTTATATGAATGTTAATTGAGACACTAGATGATGCATCTAGCAGCGTGAGAAATTTCACAGTAAGCATTACTAATTATGGGATAAAATGTGATTGACCATTTTAAACGCAAAGTATACGGTTACCGCATAATGAGTCAATAATGTATCTAGGAATACCTATATTTAGGAGAAAAATAATGCAGATACGATGTATCCCTATCGATTAAGACAATCCCTTTTTTTGTCATAGTGTACCACAGTATCACAGTGGCGAATATATCCAATCACTGACAGACGCTATGGCAACGTCGTCAAATGTATAAATTTTTGGCTTTAAAATTGCTTCGTTATTTTACCCCTGAGAAACAATAAGCTTACGCTACACCCAAGTCATCTGGCCGTACGTACCAATTTTTCACTCACTTCTTTTTCAATTAGCGCCATCTTGTTATTATCTAAAGGTTGCTGCTCGTTGTTGTAGCGCCAGCTATCGGCAGAACGGGTCAGACTGGCAAACCATAATGCCTTAGTATCAGTCGGCAGTTTGGTAAAAGCTAATTCACTAATCACATTACCTTCATCATCACTGAGCTGACAAGACGCTTGTTTCGCTTTGCTAAGCGCATAGCCGTGATAAGATGACACAATCATCACCACATGAAATACTTGCGGGGGAAGCTTACTTAAAAAAAGCACCATACTTTCTTGATTGAGGTTGACATCATTGACCTTGGTGCTTTGATTGTTGTCAGGGTCTTCTTTGCGGTCATCGATAGCGCCTAATGGTTTTTTGCCCAATAATTCATCGCCTTGATGACGCACTGATTGCGCTTTATCACGGACATTTTTGAACCAAATGGTTTCGATTACCTCGCCATATCGGTTACAAAGTAAGCAGGATAAGTCTAGATCCATGGCTTGCGTGCGTTTTTTAAATTTATTGTAAAGCCCTGCTTTTGGCATCTGCGTGTGCTGCCATTGCACGGTAAAATACCACTGCTTGAGTACCACATCCATATGCTCGACAGCTATACCTGTCGCCGTTTTATCATCTTCAAGCTGATCGTCTTGGGTGATTGCTAGCTGATGACTTTTTTGCAAAATCTTGTCATCAGTCATGGGGTTGATTTTTGGCACTTTGTGTAGCGAATGGTGCAGCGGTGAGGTGCTTGCCAATACCGCCTCATTGGTGTTTTTATCGGTCAAATTGGGTGAGTTGACGGGCGCTATTATTTTAACCGATGATGCTGGCGTTGGGTCAGCAAACTGCGCCGAAATAATCTGGTAGGTTTCTGTGGTAGTGCTGGGTGTCAGATTATCAGGCGATTTGACAGATGTGATAGGTGAATCATCCGTCAAATCACTGTATAAAATCGTGGTTTTTGGGTTGCTAGGCTGCTGTGAGTTGGTGTCGGTGGCAGTGGATTCAAGGGTGTTATTATCAGTATGTTTCATAAGATTCTCGAAAAATCGGACAAAGTAGTTAGTTTACTTGGGCGTTTGTTAGTTATTCACTTATTGTTTGGGCGGTGGGTTGTTGGTCGGGCGTTTGTCGATTAGGCGTTTGGGTTTCAAAGACGGCGATTGATAAAATCTCAGGCTCGATTTTTCGCAGTCCTTTACCAAAACCGCGTAGCCACCATACTAGCTGGGAGGTCATGTTCACTGTGGCTGTGATATGCAATCCTTCGTCGTCTTCCCAGCTTTGCTGATCAGTTGATAATGGGCTTTCAAGCAAACTTGCCCCCGATAACGGATGAAACAATAAATGCACTTGCTGTATGGGGGGCTCGTGGTTGTTTTTTTCACTGTCAGGCATGAGTTTTTGGAACAACGGGTAATTAAACCCCATCGCGCCTGTGTTGATATAATTGTCTAAATTAAAATCTTTCGGGGTTTGCGCGTCGCTTGCGCTTACTTCCGCACTTTCAAAACGGTGCAAAGCAAATTGGCGCACATCGTCAGACGCTCTGTCAGTTCGCGAGGCAATCAAGTAAATCACCACACCACGCTGCACAATGGCTAGCGGATTTAAGGTGTATTTTTGCGCTTCCTCTCGCCCACGCGCTTTATAACAGGCGATGAGTTTTTTATTTTGAAACAACGCATCATAGACGGCGTCTTTGGCGGCTGGATTGACCGATGGTGGGATGAGCGGTTGATTGGCTGACAGGATACGCACTCTATCGAGCCAAGTGTTTGCCACTTTGCTTTCTTTGAGTTGCCGATTCGCTAGGTCAAACCACGGAATCAATTCATCCAAAATAGCCGGCGGTAATAGCTGGGTCAAATTATGACGCATCATACTAAACGCCACCGCTTGCGACAAATTCATGTGCGGCAAGCTTTGCATCGGTGCATCTTCACGCCAGCGCCAACCTTGTGGATTGGTATTGTTTTTTTCAATCGGAAAACGCGTTGCCAAAGCGTTTAAATCTCGCTGAATGGTTCGCAAACTGATATCAAAACCCATCAAATCAAGCTGCTCTTTGATATGGGTGGTACCGAGCCAACGCTTGCGATCCAGCTGTGAGAGGATTTGCCATTGCCGAGCCGTCGTTGCGGTTGCATTGTTGGCAAGCGATTTACTCATGGCAATTCTCCATACGCAGGTAAAAGACAGATAGTTAAAAACAGCCAGTTAAAAGACAAACGGTTAAAAGACAAGCGATTAAATAATAAATACTAGCCAGCTAAGCGCCAAAGCTTTATTCAAACTTTAAAAATTAACGCCAACAATTAACACCTTGATACCTTGCCTAATTTATCAAAATTTAGCGCGGTATAGGTGATAAATTATATTAACATGTCATTTTATGTCGTTTATCATCTTTATTGGGTGTTATGGTTATCAGATTGTGTATGAATGAGCAAAAACGCTTGATTAGAGGAGCACACCCTTTTTTACTCTTAACTGTAGTTTGGTTTGTCCATTAAATAAATTTTTCTCCAGCTCATAGAGTAAATGCACTTTTGACACACT
>ERZ941748.85-NODE-85-length-51127-cov-9.625587_pt1 | contig 51127 bp, 46 predicted proteins | sample MGYA00521092_ERZ941748 | MGnify/ENA primary metagenome ERZ941748 (study PRJEB32759, sample SAMN07749897) | skin metagenome | biome: transportation; feature: city; material: polyester macromolecule | host: Homo sapiens | place: Hong Kong:ISLAND line | collected... | reverse complement strand
GCGCCCGGCTGGCACAGTGCCTGCCGGGTACAGAAGTGCGTTTGCAGCCGATCAGCGCAACCCAGGCGCAGGCGGCGTATCGCCGCCTGCTGGATGCCTGGTTGTGAGGGCGTTGAGAGCACCACTCACGCGCCGATAATGCCGCCATCTTCGCGGGTAATGACCAGCGTGGCGGAACGCGGGATGGCGCTGCCGCCCTCCGGCCAGTGGCTGGTGAAGCGGCCTTCGGCAAAGGCGTCTTCGGTGGTGGTAGCGCCAGGGTGCTGGACGTTGACGAACATGGTGCGCTGGTCTGGAGTGGTCACCACGCCGGTGATTTCCTGACCCACAGGCCCGGTCAGGAAGCGCTTGATCTCGCCGGTTTCCGGGTTGGCGACCAGCATCTGGTTGTTGCCGAAGACTTCGTAGATACCGGTGTTCATTTCGGATTCGCTGATGTCGGTCTGTATCCATACCCGACGGTCGGCATCGATCCACAGGCCGTCGGGGCTGGCAAAGATGTTGTCTTCTACCAGTGCATTGCCCGCCAGGTCGCGGCTATCGTCCTGGTCGCCTGCCAGCACGAACAGGTCCCAGGCAAAGCGCTCGCCCGCGTGAGTGCCCTCTTCCTGCCAGCGGATGATATGGCCAAAGCTGTTGTTGGCGCGCGGGTTGGCGGGGTGCTCGTCGCCCTCTGCGCGGCGCGTATTGTTGGTCAGCGTGAAATAGACGTCGCCGGTTTGCGGGTCGACGGCGCCCCACTCCGGGCGATCCATCCGGGTGGCACCTACATGGTCGGCGGCACTGCGCGTATTGACCAGGATATCCGCCAGGTCCGCAAAGCCATTCTCGGGCGTCAGGCCGTTCTGGCCAGGGGCCAGCGCCAACCACTCGCCACTGCCATCATCGTTGAACCTGGCCACATAAAGCGTGCCTTCATCCAACAGGCTGCCGTCCGCCGTCGCGGCGTCGAAGGGGCGCCGTGAAACGAACTTGTAGATGTACTCGAAACGGGAGTCGTCCCCGGAGTACGCCACCACGGGCTGCCCTTCCACCGCAGGGGCAAAGATGACGCCTTCATGGGCAAAGCGCCCCAGGTGGGTACGCTTGACCGGCACGGAATCGGGGTTCATCGGGTCGATTTCGACCATCCAGCCAAACGCATGGGGTTCGTTACGGAAGTCCTCTGCCGGGCTGGCTCCTCGGCTACTGGCATCGAAGCGGCTGAACTGATCGCTCTGCTGATCGGCACGGTGCCACTGATAACGACCGGTGTCGCGGGTTTCGATCCCGTAGCGCGCTTGGCGCCGATCGATGTCGGTATCCGTGTTGGCAAAATAGCCCGCCCAGTTCTCTTCGGCTGCCAGGTAGGTGTTCCAGGGCGTGACCCCGTGGGCACAGTTGTTCAAGGTGCCACGCGTCATCAGGCCTTCCGGGCTGTACTGGGTAATCAGGTGCTCCGTGCCCGCCACCGGGCCCGAGAGCTGCATGGGCGTTTGGGCAGTAATGCGGCGGTTCAGGGCATCCTGCACCACTTCCCACTCGCCTTGCTCATTGGCACGAACGCGCACGACACTCACGCCGTGGGCATTCATCTCCTTGATCACCTGATCGGCATCGCGGCTGCCATCGTCATGCTGAGGAAAGCCATTGCGGTCCAGCGCCAGGCCACTGGCCGCTGCGTGCAAGAAGCGTGGTTCCACGTATTCATGGTTGAGCACCAACAGGCCGTCGGTGGAGCTGCCGTTCAGCGCAAAGAAGTGCATGCCGTCGTGATGGCTGCCCACCTGATGCGCCTGCTGCTCCCCGGAAGCTTCCAGGCTGAACGCGGGCATATCGCCCGTGATGGGCGTTCCCCAGGGGATGAAGCTTTGCACGCGATAGCCCTCAGGCACCACGACGTTATCAGCAGCGCTGATACCTACCGGGTTGAATCCCATGGTGGGTGAACCCGCGCCCGCATTGGCGGCCAGCGCTTGCGTCAACGGCAGCCTGGTCGCCATCAGGCCCGCGATCACCGTTGCCAGTCCCCCTTTGAGGACGCCTCGGCGGCTCAAGCGCCGCTCCAGAATGTCGCCAAAATAGGCATTGCTGGAACGGTTGCTGAGCGGCTCATCCCCCTGAGCCATTACGCTATCGACACTGCCTGCCACGGTTTTCTTCGTCATGATGCATCTCCCTGATGAGCGGCCCACTGCTGGCGTACCCATTTGCTGGCTTATATGAGAAACAGCCAATATGGCTTGCTCAGCAGCATCGGCGCGCAACATGTCATGCTCGTGACAGTTGAGTGAAGGTTTGACGAAGCCTGAATAGCACCTGAACAGGGAGCAGGTGTCATTGGTCTATATCCTTTTCCAGTCTCTTGAGCTGTCGACCCAGTCCTTCCATGATGGGGGCACTCACGGTGTCAGGAAAATCATCCGGCAGCAGCGCTGCTACCCGGCTCATGGCTGCGTCAGCCTGTGCGAGTATGCTCTGTATGATTTCCAGCGTCCGCCGCCGAGAAAACCCCACCTGCTGGGCCGTACTGAGAAAGTGGCGTGGCAAGAAACGCGACCAGTGATAGTGGCGGTTCTTCCCTTTCAGCGACATCGCCATCCTGGCCTTTGCTTCGGGCAGGCTTCCTTTTGCCATGAGGGGATAGGCGGAAATAACGTCATAGAGCGGCGTCATTCGGTAAGCAGTTTGTGGCTCGATGAACACACTGAAATTCTTGGCATGCCCATCGATGGCGGCCAACAGCCAGAACATGATCTGAGCCTTGAAGAAGTTCTCCCGGTCGCTCGTGGCTTGCTGGGAGCCCATCAGCAATTCCATGCCTGCCCGGATACCTGGCCCACCGTCGTTCTCATACTTCAGTGCCGGTGCAATGCCCAGTGCCTGGCAAAAGTCTTCCTGCGGGAGACGCATCAACCAGCTGCCGTCGCTCGACCAGCGTCGGTCGAATCGCGCTACCACCAGCACGGTATGCTGTTCGAAGCGCGCCAGCTCGGCGTTAGCAACCGGCACTCCAAAGGCCTCGAGAATCTTCAGGCATAGCCATTCGTTCTCGTTGCTATCGCGAAGGTCGATATTGCTGTGACTGAGAAACCCAATGGGCAGCTTGAAGATGTGGCTGGTGGGCGTGGCAAATGATGGCCGATGCCAGCATTCCCTGTGCCAAAGCAGAGCCATTTTTTCCTGCGCCCCGGCGAGCGAGATTCTGAAGTCTCCATCACGATGCATGCCAAGCGGCAACTCTTGGTAGCCGCTGAGCAATGTCGCGATATCCGTCTCATCCAGCGGCTCTGCTGTGATCTGTCGAACATTGGGTATGGTGTCTGTCTCGGGATACAGCTGAATAGCGCCGATACAATCACGACCTACGGCGGCGAGAAGGTCAAAGGGGTGTCCGGTCGCCAGCTGAAATTTTGCCTGCATTCTGGCGCGAATCGCCTCGGAGTCGGGCAGCAGGTTATCGAAGAAGTTGTAAACCACCGCGCCACGATAGCTTGCCGAAGATAACGGCATGGATAATGAAATAGCGCGTGCGCCGGGGCGGTCTAGCCATTCAGGCAGATAGCGGAAAGCCATGGCGCCGGAACGGCCGAGGCTGAGTCGGCCTACCTCGATACCGTTGAGTGCTACCGTCAGGTTAGCCACTGGTTACCACTCCTCATCCCACACCTGTTCACTTTGCTTACTCTCTCTCTTTGCCACATGTAATTCTAGCCCGAGGGCAGCCATCAGTTTGAAGAGCGTTTCAACGCGGCTTTTTTCCGGGTGATTCTCGAAAGCGGAGACGGTGGCTTGTTTGATGCCGACCTGTTCGGCGGCATCTTTCTGGCTCATGCCATTATGGGAGCGGGCTTCTTTCAAGGCCTTGGCCAGCATATCGGGTGAGGTAATTTTCATGGCTATGTCTCAGAACGATTCCTCAGGACGGCCCCTTGGATCTATCCCTTTTAGCGGATAAGACGCATTTTATCCTCTGTAAAGGATTTTTCGCAATTATCCGCTGTAGAGGATTTCTTGATATGCCTGTTGGCCGTAGCATGTTCAGAGCACCTCAGAAAGGACTTTGGCACGTAAAGACTCGAGGGCTGCAGATACAAAAACCCCGCATCTTGAGATGCGGGGTTTTTGCTGGCACTAATAGTGATTACGCGACGTCAAAGCGATCCGCATTCATCACCTTCGTCCAGGCGGACACGAAATCCTTGACGAATTTCTCGGCGTTATCGTCCTGGGCATACACTTCGGCGTAGGAGCGCAGCAGCGAGTTGGAGCCAAACACCAGATCCACCCGCGAGGCGGTCCATTTCACGGCACCGGTCTTGCGGTCGCGAATTTCGTAGGCGTTGCTGCCCACCGGCTTCCAGGTGTTGGCCATGTCGGTCAGGTTGACGAAGAAGTCGTTGGTCAACTGGCCTTCACGGTCCGTGAAGACGCCGTGCTTGGTGCCACCGTAGTTGGTGCCCAGCACACGCATGCCACCCAGCAGCACGGTCATTTCCGGGCCTGTCAGGCCCATCAGCTGCGCACGGTCGAGCAGCATCTCTTCCGGCTTCACGATGTACTCTTTCTTCTGCCAGTTGCGGAAGCCATCGGCCAGCGGCTCCAGCGGTGCGAAAGAGTCCGCATCGGTCAACTCATCCGTTGCGTCGCCACGGCCTTTCAGGAAGGGCACACGGATATCGTAGCCCGCTACCTTGGCAGCTTGCTCGATACCGACGCTACCGGCCAGCACGATGATATCCGCCACGCTGGCACCGGTGTCGGCTGAAATCTGCTCGTAAACGCTGAGCACTTTGGCCAAACGCTCGGGCTCGTTACCCTGCCAATCCTTTTGCGGTGCCAGACGAATACGCGCGCCGTTGGCGCCACCGCGCATGTCGGAACCACGGTAAGTACGGGCACTGTCCCAGGCCGTCGCGACCATATCGCCGATGGACAAACCGCTGGCCGCAATCTTCTGCTTGACGACTTCTTCACAGTAGTCGGTGCTGCCTGCGGGCACCGGATCCTGCCAGATCAGGTCTTCCGCCGGTACTTCCGGGCCGATGTAGCGCGCTTTCGGGCCCAGGTCGCGGTGGGTCAGCTTGAACCAGGCCTTCGCGAAGGTCTGCTTGAAGTACTCCGGGTCCGCCATGAATTTTTCACAGATGGCGCGATACGTCGGATCCACCTTCATCGCCATGTCCGCATCGGTCATGATCGGGTTATGGCGAATGGAGGGGTCGGTGGCATCGACCGGCTTGTCTTCTTCTTTGATATCGATCGGCTCCCACTGGTGGGCACCGGCGGGGCTCTTTCTCAGCTCCCACTCGTAGCCGAACAGCAGGTCGAAGTAACCCATGTCGAATTTAGTCGGGTTGGTCGTCCACGCCCCTTCGATGCCCGACGTGACCGCCTTGCTGGCTTTACCGTCCATATGCGGGTTGTTCCAGCCAAAGCCCTGGTTTTCGACATCGGACGCTTCGGGCTCGGCACTCAGCACACCGGCATCGCCATTACCGTGGGCCTTGCCCACCGTATGGCCACCCGCCGTCAGCGCGGCCGTTTCTTCGTCGTTCATCGCCATGCGAGCAAAGGTTTCACGTACCTGCTGCGCGGTTCTCAGCGGATCAGGCTGGCCGTTAACACCTTCCGGGTTCACATAGATCAGACCCATCTGGACAGCCGCCAGCGGGTTTTCCATGGTCTCTGGCTTGTTCACGTCGCCGTAGCGCTCGTCGGAGGGCGCCAGCCACTCTTTCTCGTTGCCCCAATAGATATCTTTTTCCGGCTCCCAGATGTCCGCACGGCCAAACGAGAAGCCGTAGGAGGGCAGACCCATGGACTCATAGGCCACGGTACCTGCCAGGATCATCAGGTCGGCCCAGCTGATCTTGTTGCCGTACTTTTTCTTGATCGGCCACAGCAGACGACGCGCCTTATCCAGGCTGACGTTGTCCGGCCAGGAGTTGAGCGGCGCAAAACGCTGGCTGCCAGTGCCACCGCCCCCACGGCCATCGGCGATGCGGTAGGTGCCTGCAGAGTGCCACGCCATACGAATCATCAAGCCACCGTAGTGTCCCCAATCAGCGGGCCACCACTCCTGGCTATCGGTCATCAGCGCATGAACGTCTTTTTTCAGTGCGTCGAAGTCGAGCTTGCGCACTTCTTCACGGTAGTTGAAGTCTGCGCCCATCGGGTCCGATTTACGGTCTTGCTGATGCAAGATATCCAGATTCAGACCTTCCGGCCACCAATCCTTATTGGCAGTACCAGTCGATGTGTTGCCGCCATGCATGACAGGACATTTACCGCTCATAGCTCTCTCCCTTATTGCTCTATGCCTTGGAATGACCAAGGGAACAAGTGCCGTGCATCCACGCTAAAGACGATGATTGCTGGCGCCTCGGATGCATTATTGATGTGTCACAGTTTTATAGCACCTTGCCGATAGCCACAATTTGCATTTTCTGACCAATTCAATAGCTCTCGACTATTGGAAATCATTTCAAGCGTGCCAATGCCTAGGGCATCGGACGCGCTCCATCATCTCTTTCCAAGATAGCCACTATCAAGTGCATGTCACGATCTTCATCAACACCCGCCAACAAATCGGGGAGCCCATGGGCTCCCCGAGTTCATCTTTTGGCGTCACTCATCCTTCGACCAGCGGTAGCAAGGCATTCACGCTATCCCGCGCATCGCCGTAGAACATTCGCGTGTTCTCCTTGAAGAACAGCGGGTTCTCGATGCCCGAGTAGCCGGTGCCCTGGCCACGCTTGCTGACGAACACCTGCTTGGCTTCCCACACCTTGAGTACCGGCATGCCCGCGATGGGGCTATTGGGGTCCTCTTCGGCGGCAGGGTTCACGATGTCATTGGAGCCGATGACGATAACCACGTCGGTGGTGGCGAAGTCGTCGTTGATTTCGTCCATTTCCAGCACGATATCGTAGGGCACCTTGGCTTCCGCCAGCAGCACGTTCATGTGCCCCGGCAAACGCCCAGCCACCGGATGAATCGCAAAGCGCACGGTTTTACCCGCAGCGCGCAGCTTGCGTACCAGGTCGCTGACCGCCGCCTGCGCCTGCGCCACGGCCATACCGTACCCGGGCACGATGATGACACTGTCGGCGTCGTTCAAGGCCGAGGCAACGCCGCTGGCATCGATGGCCACCTGCTCGCCTTCGATCTCGGCGGCAGGCCCCTGAGTGCCCCCAAAGCCCCCCAGAATCACGCTGATGAAGTTGCGGTTCATCGCCTTGCACATGATGTAGGAGAGAATGGCACCGGAGGAGCCCACCAGGGCCCCGGTCACGATCAACAGGTCATTGGAGAGGGTGAAGCCCACCGCCGCCGCCGCCCAGCCGGAGTAGCTGTTGAGCATCGATACCACCACGGGCATGTCCGCCCCGCCGATGCCCATGATCAGGTGGTAGCCAATGAAGAACGCCAGTGCCGCCAGCAGGAGCAGTGTCCAGAAGCCCGCGCCATTGAGGTACAGGATCGCCAGCAAAAGCGACAGCGCCGCCGCCCCGGCATTGAGTCTATGCCCACCGGGCAGTTGGCGAGGTTTGCCATCCACCTTGCCAGCCAGTTTGCCAAAGGCCACCACGGAGCCGGTAAAGGTCACCGCGCCGATGAAGATGGCGAACACGACCTCGATCTGCAGAAAGGTCAGCTCATCCGGTGCCTTGGTGGCCACCAGCGCAGCAAACGCAGAAAACTCCTGCATCACGCCATCGGCAGCCCGCGCGGCCATCACCCGGCGACGCTCCAGGTCGGCACTCCAGGCCACGAACACCGCTGCCAACCCGACAAAGCTGTGCAGCGCCGCGACCAGCTGAGGCATTTCGGTCATCTCGACCTTGCCCGCCACGTAAATCCCTATCCCGGCGCCGATCACCATCATCGGGATCAGCCACCCGTAGCCGCCAATACCGGGGCCGAAGGCGGTGAACAGTACCGCCACCGCCATCCCGACGATGCCGTACCACACCGCACGTTTGGCCTTTTCCTGGTTGCTCAGCCCACCCAGCGAAAGAATGAACAGCACGCTGGCCGCAATGGCCGCGGCAGATACGAACCCTTGTCCTAGCATATCGTTTCTCCGCCGCTCAGGATTTCTGGAACATGGCCAGCATCCGGCGTGTCACCTGGAAGCCACCCACGATATTGATAGACGCGATCAGTACCGAAATCGCCGCCAGCACGCTCACCACTCCGCTCCCCGACCCCATCTGCAGGATGGCCCCCAAGATGATGATCCCGGAAATGGCATTGGTCACCGCCATGAGAGGCGTATGCAGCGAGTGGCTCACGTTCCAGATCACCTGGAAGCCAATGAAGCAGGCCAGCACGAAGACGATGAAATGCTGCATGAACGACGCTGGCGCGACTTGCCCCAGCAGCAGCATCACGGCACCGCCTGCCGCCAACAGGCCGACCTGGCGTTTGGTCTGTGCCTTGAAGGCCGCCTGCTCGGTGGCCTTCTTCTCTTCCGGCGAGGGCTGCTTCTCTTTCTTCTTTGGCTTGGCCGTGCCAATGGCTTTGACCTTGGGCGGGGGTGGCGGAAAGGTGATTTCCCCCTGGTGGGTCACCGTGGCCCCACGAATCACGTCGTCATCCATATTGTGGTGGAGCACGCCATCCTTCTCCGGCGTCAAGTCACCGAGCATATGGCGAATGTTGGTGGCATACAGCAGCGACGCCTGGGTAGCCATGCGTGAGGGGAAGTCGGTATAGCCAATCACCACCACGCCGTTATCGCTCACCACGCGCGCATCGGGCTGGGTGAGATCGCAGTTGCCGCCCTTTTCGGCGGCCAGATCGACGATCACCGAGCCGGGTTTCATGGCCGCCACCATGTCGTCCAACCACAGTTTGGGCGCGGGTTTGCCAGGAATCAGCGCCGTGGTGATGACGATGTCCACCTCGGGCGCCTGCGCGCGGAAACATGCCAGCTGCTTTTCCCGAAACTCAGGGCTGGAGGGCGAAGCATAGCCACCGCTTTCCGCGCCGTCCTGGGCGTCTTCGAAATCGAGGAACAGAAACTCAGCGCCCATGGACTCGATCTGCTCGGAAACTTCCGGGCGCACATCGAAGGCGCGCACCACAGCCCCCAGGCTGGTAGCGGTACCGATTGCCGCCAACCCCGCCACGCCCGCCCCGATCACCAGCACCTTGGCAGGGGGCACCTTGCCCGCGGCGGTCACCTGGCCAGTAAAGAAGCGGCCAAAATTGTTGCCCGCTTCGATCACCGCCCGATAACCCGCAATGTTGGCCATGGAAGAGAGCGCATCCATCTTCTGGGCCCGAGAAATACGCGGCACCATGTCCATGGCGATCACGGTGGCGCCCTGGGCTTTGCAGGTTTCCAGCAGCGCTGCGTGTTGGGCTGGCCAGAAGAACGCGATCAGCGTTTGGCCTTCGCGCAGCCACTGCGCCTCTTGCTCGGAGGGCTCACGTACCTTGACGATCACGTCGGCTTCTTGCCATAGCGCCTCGGCGCGTTCGACCACGGTGACGCCAGCCGCCCGGTACGCCTCATCACTGAACCCGGCCCCTGCCCCCGCACCCGCTTCTACCAGGCACTCATGGCCCAGCTTGTGGAGCTGCTGTGCGCTGTCCGGCGTCAGCGCGACCCGCGCCTCGCCTTTAGCACTCTCTTTTGGTGCGCCTATTTTCACACGCGTTCTCCCTGGTTAGCCCGCCCTGCGCACGCCTCTCCCCGTGTATTGCCAACCTCAGAAGCGGGTACGCCGTCGTGTCATGGCAACGCCATGGCGTTGCTCGTTAGCAGTTTAGGATCTAACGCCAGGCCCGCCAGTGGCCATTCAACCTTCGATTCAACCCGGTTGTAGAGCGACGACATCTCGGGGCACTGCTAGCGGGTGCTGCTGCTGGCAAAGGCCATCAGTTGATCGGTGAGCCACACGTTGGCTGGGGCATTGAGGTAAAGCTGATGTTGGATCAGCGTCATGTTGAGGGCGGGCAGCGCGGCGGGAGGTGTCACCATGCGTACCGGCAGCATGGCCACGAAGCGCTCGGCCATCTGGCGTGGCAGGGTCATGATGGCATCGGTGAGGGCGACCACGCGGGCAGCGGCAATGTAGTTCAAGTTTCTGGAGATGACACGGCGCGTCAGCCCGTGCTGAGCCAGGCAGTTCTCGATGGGGCTGGGCAGCAAGCCACTGATGTCGGCCAACTCGACGTGCGCCAGCTGAGCAAACGCTTCCAGCGTCAGCGCATCTCCCACGTGGGGGTTGTGCTGCGCCGCAAGGCACACCAGCTGCTCATGCAGCCAGGGCGTTTGCACGACTCCGCTAGGCAACGACGATTGGCGATCCAGCCCCACCACCATATCCACCTGGCGCTGCTCCAACGCCTCGTTCAGCACGTCGGGGGTAATCAGCTCTATCGAAAAACTGAGACCGGGCGCACTGCGCAGCAGCTGGCTCAAAAACGCCGGGTACATGACCTCCTCGAAATAATCCGTGGTGGCCAGGGTGAAGCGCCGCGTACTGGTGGCGGCCGCAAAGGTCGCGGGGGGCGCCAGCCCCGCCTGCAGGGCGGCCAGGGATTGCTGCACGACCGGCAACAGTGCCAAGGCACGAGGGGTCGGCTGTAGCCCTTGCCCGGAACGCACCAGCAGCGGGTCATCCAGCGCTTCACGCAGGCGCTTGAGCGCATGACTCAGGGCGGGCTGGCTCAAATGGAGCTTTGCCGCCGCACGGGTGACGTGGCGCTCGCGCATCAGCATCTCGAAGACAAGCAGCAAATTCAGGTCAAAATGGCGTAACGAGCGCATAAGAGCACACTATCCATGAGAGGAATGATTTCATTCTAAACATTCATTTCATTCATCGCCAAAAATTCCTTATCGTCGCGCTTTCTCGCCTCGCGAACCCACTTTCCCCCCGCTGCACGCTGATAGGAGAACACATTAGGTGAACCCATCGCAGATCATGCCGAGCCTGTTTGGTGACGTCATCTCCACCTTCATGGGGGTACCCAAAGCCACCGATCCAAGCGCTACCGATGCCGAGGTCGTGGTCAGCGGTGTGCCGTTTGATCTGGCCTGCTCCGGCCGCTCGGGCACGCGCATGGGGCCTAATGCGATTCGCCAAAGCACGGCCAACCTGATTTGGGAAGGCAAGCGCTGGCCGTGGGATTTTGCGTTGGAAGAGCGCCTGCGGGTGTGCGATGCCGGCAACCTGGACTACGCCTACGGTGAACCGGATAGCCTGATCGACAATCTGGAAGGCCACGCCATGCGCTGGCTGAAAGCGGGTAAAAAGATGCTCACGCTGGGCGGCGACCACTACATCAGCCTGCCGCTGCTGCGTGCCCATGCCCGTGAACACGGCCCGCTGGCGCTGATTCATTTCGATGCTCACACCGATACCTACGAGCAAGGCACACGCTATGATCACGGCACCATCTTCCATCATGCACTGAAGGAAGGCCTGGTCGTCCCGGAGCATTCACTGCAGATTGGTATTCGTACCAGCTATGACCGGCACAACCACCCTTACGAGGTGCTGGACGCCGACTGGGTGAACGACCACGGCCCGGCGGCAGTGCTGGAGCGCATTCGCGCGCGGGTAGGTCATCATCCCGCCTACGTGACGCTGGATATCGACGGCCTCGACCCGGCCTTTGCGCCCGGCACCGGCACCCCCGTATGCGGTGGTCTCTCCACGGACCTGATGCTCAAGGTGGTGCGCGGCATGGTCGGCATGGAGCTGGTGGGCATGGATTTGGTGGAAGTCAATCCGGCCTATGATCACGGCGACATCACCTCGCTGGCTGCCGCCACGTTAGGGCTGGAATTCCTCTACACGCTGGCGGCTTCCAAGCCCGTCAAGTGATGGCAAAGCCGCCTGTGCCATCGCTCAGGCGGCTTGGTTCAGCCAGCTAATGACCTGCTCGGCGACGGCGTCCGGGTGGGTCATGTGAATGCAATGCCCTTTGGTGGGCATGACGCTGAGCAGGCTGTTGGGCATCAGCTGGTGCACGAACTCGCCCACGGCCACGTTGGCCAGCTTGTCATCCTCGCTTTGCAAGATCAGCGTCGGATGTTCCGAGATGGGCAGCAGGTAACGATAATCGGAAAAGAACGTTGCCACAGCAAAGGTCTTGGCCACGGTCGGGTCGGTGGAGCAGAAACTCTCCGACAGCTCGCCGACGAGGTCTTCGGTGCCCTCTTCCCCCACCACGATAGGCGCCAGGTACTCGGCCCAGCCGGTATGGCTGCTCTCCATCAAGTCGATCAGTGCATCCAGGTCGGCCTTTTCGAACCCACCGAAATAGTCGGGGGGCATGTTCAAAAAGCACGGCGAAGGGCACACCATCACCTGCCGGGTAATCCGTTCAGGCGCCTGTGCGGCAGCCAACAAACCGATATTGCTGCTGACGGAGTGGCCGACAAACACCGCATCGGTCAATTCCAGCGCTTCACACACTTCGATGACATCTCGGGCATAGCCATCCAGCGTGCTATAGCGCACCTCGTTGAAGTCGGATTTCAGCGAATCCCCCGACCCGACGTAGTCGAACAGTACCAGGGTATAGGTGTCTTTCAACCTGGGTACCAGGTACTGCCACATGTTCTGATCGCAGCCAAACCCATGGGCCAGGATCAGCGTGGTGTCGCCGCTGCCCATGACTTTGACATTATTACGAAACATCACCCGCTCTTTGGTCAGCATAGGTCCTCCCTTGTTGGCACACCGCGCCATCTCGAAGGCCACTCCAGGCCAGCTCCCTGCATGGCTGCCGCCCTGTTCGGCACTATCAGCGCCTTCGTTTCATAACGATAGCACGGTGGCCCTCAATGTCATTGTCAGCGATACCGTGCTCACGGACTCAAAAATGGGCCAGAGCCTTATCCGTTGCTTTGCGAGCCACAACCTCAACGTTTTCTGGTACTCGTTCCTACCAGTCAAGTCGCTTAGCGTTATAGATGCCCACAGCTACTGACTTCAAACAGGTAGAAGGCCCGTTTATCGAGAAGGGTCATAGGCGTCACCAGAATCGTCTCCAGGCGTGGAAAGGGCGCTCTTTCGTTGCAATTAAAACAACACTTTCAGGATTGCATAGTCAACACGACAACCTCTACGCTGCTTGAGAGGCCCGTGACTGCCAGCCTATTCGTTTAACTGACAACTCACAGCAGTTTACTCGGCTCATGACTTATTAAAAAAACAGCGTCACAACAACTTTCCCGTCGTCATCTTGCACGGGAACACAGGAGACGAACATGATGTTTGATGCATCTCGCAGGTCGATCAAAACACTAGCCACTGCCTGCCTGGTGGGTAGCGCCATGATGGCCACACAGGCCATGGCACAAACCACCATCAACCTGGGTTATAACGGCGCACCGGACCCCGATAAAAATGCGGTGCATGTGTTTGCCACCAACCTGCAATCACTGGTCGAAGAGAAAACCAATGGCGAGATCCAGCTTCGCCTGTACCCCAATAGCATGTTGGGTGAAGAGCAGGAGCGCATGGAGCAGACCATGAGCTCGCCCATGCTGAATATCGCGTCCTTTGCAGGCGTGTCGCCGATTGCCGATGAAATTTTTGTCAGTGCCATCCCGTTTCTATTCGATGACTTCGATGCTGCACGCGACTTCTTCGATGAAGGCAGCTATTGGCAGGAAGTCGAGAAAGTCGTCAAGGAGCGTTCAGGCATCGACATGTTGGCGGTCGTTGAAGAGGGCGGCTTTTTAGCTTTTACCAACAACAAGACGCCTATCTCTCACCCTGATGACTTCGCAGGTCTGCGCTTTAGAGCCATGGACCCCAGCCAGGTCGCCCTGTACGAAGCCTTTGGCGCATCCGGCACCCCCATCCCGTGGACTGAAGTCTATATGGCGCTGCGTACGGGCGTCGTCGATGGCCAAATGAATCCCCCCATGTACATCATTCTGGGCAGTCTGCATGAGGTACAAACCTACCTCACGCTGGCCAACATCCAGTACTCCAATCAGTTTCTGGTGGGTAACGGCCAGATGATCGAGGGCTGGGAGGAAGAGACGCGCAACGCTTTCCTTGAAGCCGTCGCGGAAGCCAACCAGCAGGCTCGCGAACATAATGAGGCCCAGGTCGAAGAACGCATTGCCTATCTGGAAGAGCAAGGCATGGAAGTCATTCGCCCCTCGGAGGAAGAGCTGCTGGCCTTTCGGGAAATTGGTCAGCCCGCTTACCTCGAATGGCTCAGCGACCGTGGCATTGACCAGCATTGGATAGCACTGGCCCTGGAAGATGCCGGGCAAGAAGAGCTGCTCGACTAACCTCTCGTACTGCGCTCATCCACTCAGCGGGGACAATGGTCAAGCCGTCCTCGCTGACTTCACCTTGCGGACAAGACTCTCATGCACGCGCTTCGAACTCGCATGCTGGCGGTGACCCGCCCGCTTTCCCTGACGGTGGCTGCCCTGCTGCTGCTCACCAACCTGGGGATCATCCTTTATGGCGTCATCATGCGCTACTTCGTCGGTGGAGCCCCCATCTGGACTGACGAACTTTCCCGCTTTCTCATCATTGGTACGGTACTCATCGCTGCCGGGGCCGTGTGGGTCGAAGGCAGCCATATGCGTGTCGCATTGATGGAGCGCCTGCTGCCTGCACCACTGGCACGTTTGCTTAACCTCTATCAATGGCTGTTGACCCTGGGCGTGGCCGTGGGGGCTGCCTGGGTAAGCTATCGCTATGCGCAGTCGGTCAGCATGTTTACGACGTCAGGGTTAGGCGTAAGCCGCACCCTGCCACTCATGTCCATGCCGATTGGGTTTTCGCTGTTGGCCTGGCACGTCTTTTGGTATGGGCCTGCGCCGCTTCCAGGCCTTCTGGAGCCCACTCCCCAAGAGAAAACTGATGCAGGGGAACCGTCATGATTTTGGCCATGTTGGGCGTCTTTCTGGTACACGTGCTGCTCGGGCTACCGCTGTTCATCGCGCTGCTCACGACGGCACTGGTCGGCTTTTTATTCGTTGACCCGACCATGATCCCGCGCATGATGCCGCAGCAATTCTTTGGCGGTATCAATGCCTTTTCTCTCATGGCCATTCCCCTTTTCATCCTGGCCGGCAACCTGATGAATGCCAGCGGCCTGACCGAGCGGTTGATGGGGCTGGCCCGCTTGCTGGTCGGCCACCTACGCGGAGGCATGGGGCATGTCAACGTGGTGTCCAGCGTCTTTTTTGCAGGCGTCAATGGCTCTGCGGTCGCGGATACCTCGGCACTTGGTTCACTGTTGGTGCCCGCCATGGAAAAAGAGGGCTACTCACGCGCCTTTGCCGCAGGCCTCACCGCCGGTAGTTCGCTCATTGGGCCGATCATCCCTCCGAGTATTTTCATGATCCTGTATGCGTCGCTAACGAATACTTCTGTCGGTGATCTATTCCTGGCGGGCATTATTCCAGGCCTGCTGCTCGGCGCCGCCTTCATGGGCATGAACGCCTGGTACGCCTGGAAAGTAGGCCTGCCGAAAAGCGGCAAACTGCCCAGCGTCAAAGCGATTGGTCTGGCCACGCTCGTCGCGCTGCCAGCGCTCATCGCACCGGTGATCATTGTGGCGGGTATCGTCCTGGGGATCGTCACTCCAACGGAGTCTGGAGCACTCACTGCGCTCTACGTGGCGCTGTGCGGTGTCGTGCTAGGCGGGCTGAACATCACTCAGTGCTGGCAAGCCATCAAGGATACCGCCCGTTTGACCTCGGCTATTTTCCTGATTATGGCCGCCTCGGCCACGATCAGTTGGTTATTGTCCTACGCCCAGGTGCCTCAGCAGTTCGTCATGCTGCTCGCCCCCTATGCGGAGAGCCCAGTCATCATCTTGCTGCTGCTCAGCGCCATCACCTTCATGACGGGCATGTTCATGGAAGAAGTGTCTGCCCTCATGTTGCTGACCCCCATTTTTGCCCCCGTCGCCATGATGGCCGGTATCGATCCGGTGCACCTTGGGGTCATCATCACGCTGAACATCACGATTGCGCTCATCACCCCACCCATGGGTGCCTGCGTCTTTGTGGCAGCCGCCGTGAGCCGACTGGAAATCGTCTCGCTGTTTAAAACCATCTGGCCCTTCGTGCTCACTGCCATTGCCGTATTGCTGCTACTGATTTTTTTCCCATCGTTGACGTTACTTCTGCCTAGACTACTTGGATAACCGAGATGCCCACTGCTTCAGCCACTGCTTCGACGGCCTTGACGGCCATTCCCGGTCAGCCCTCACCCGACTGGAGCACCGTCAGCCGTATTGCTATTCAGGAGTGTCACGAACGGCTGCTTCCCATGAGCCTGGCACCTTCCCCCATCGTGGTATTTCCCGCCTACGCCCGTTTGGGCATTCCCGGCGCCATTCCTGAGTGCTTCGTACGTGAAGGGGTATATCGAGCCTTGCTAGCCGTGGCGCGCTCTCTCCCTGAGGGCATCAAGCTACTGGTGCTCGATGGATGGCGACCCTGGCGTGTTCAGCAATACCTGTTCGATACGCTGCATGAAGCGATTCGGCATCAGCACCCTCAGGCAGAAGAGGCAGAGCTACTGACCCGAACACGTGAATTCGTTTCCTTGCCCAGTCGTGACCCTGCTGCGCCTAGCCCCCACCTCACCGGAGGCGCGGTGGATGTCACGCTCTGCGATGACGATGGCATCCCGTTGGACATGGGAACGCTGTTCGACGAAGCAGTGCCAGCGTCACATACCGACCACTACGAGCACCTCGACACGTCATCCACAGAGCACAGGCACGTACGCGACAACCGTCGGCTGCTTTACCATGCCATGCGCCAACAAGGCTTCACCAATTTGCCCAGCGAATGGTGGCACTTCGATCTGGGTGACCAGCTATGGGCTCATTATGGAGGTCACCCGCACGCCCGTTACGGCCCGGCAGAGCTCGATACCATCGAAAACCGCTGGCGACGTCACATCCGTTAACACAAGCGAGGGGCATCGGCAGAGAAAAAACGCATGCCCCGGCGCAGGTGCTCGACACAAGTAGTCGCGGCGACGGTCAGCTGGCGGCCTTCCAGACTCACGATCTGTGCCCGCGCACCGCTCATGATCGGATAGGCCATGGGCAGTGCAGTGATCTCGCCTCTGGCTATTTCATCGGCAACCGTCAATTCAGGCATGAAGGTCACCCCGATGCCTGAACGCACGAAGTTCTTGAGGACCGACACTGAGTTGGTGTGCAGGCGAGCATCCAGATAACGGCGCTCCTGATGGGCCACCATATTGACCATCTGACGCATACCAAACGGGTTATCCATCAGGGCCAACGGCCAAGGCTCGATGTCGCTCAGGTGGGCAGCCCGTGACAGACGCCCAAGGGGGTGCTCTGGCGGCACGATCAGGTCCAGCGGTTGCCGCGTTTCCACATGGCAATGTATCTGTGGGTCTACGGGGGGCGCATAGAGTAACGCCAGGTCGACCTCCATCTCCTTCACCAGGGTCATGGCTTCATTAACGCCCGCCATGCGAATTTCCACTTTGATACCCGAAAAACGCGACATGAACGCCCCCAGGGGCGCCGCAATCAAATCCGCGATAAACCCTTCACCGACGGCAATGCGCACTTCGCCTTGAGCCATTTCCTGAATGGCCATCAATTGGGACAGCACGGCCTCTTCCGACAACCGCTGAGCATGATAGTGTTGAATGAGCAGCCGCCCTGCCTCGGTAGCCCGCATGCCGCCACCGTGACGCTCGCATAGCTGCACACCCAGCTCCTCCTCCAAGGCTTTCAACTGTCGGCTGAGTGCCGAGGCATCCACATTGATATGCGCGGCTGCCCTCCGCAGTGAGCCACGGCGTACCACCTCGTTTAGATATAACAGCGCACGCTGGCTAAGCATTTGTAATCCTTGAATATAAAATTCAGCAAGAACTGGTGCATTGATCGCGCCGTAGCACAATCCATCATGCACACCTCTCAGCACCAGCTCAATGAATTCGATATCAAGGAAACCGCATCTTCATGCGCTAAAGGTTGGGGAGATCATGAACCTGCAAAGACGCTCAAGGCTCTACCCTTGCCTGAGCAGAGGCAGTAATAATCTCGCCACCATGATCGGTCTTGCAGCCCAGGCAAGCGCCTGGGCAAGGAGGATATACGGCGTTGCGTTACTCTAACGACTCATAGGGTAGTCCAACGTAATTTTCCGCAATGGTAACAAGGCCCGCGTCAGAGCTTGTCACGTACTCCAACTCAGCGAGCTGCATGCGGCTGTTGAAGTCTTCTTGATCCGAAAAATTGTGCAGCATCGAAGTCATCCACCACGAAAAGCGTTCTGCTTTCCAGATACGCTTCAAACACGTCTGCGAATAACGTTCGAGCAAGTCCGTTCTGCCTTCCTGATACACCTTCATCATTAACCGATAAAGTGTATGGACATCGCTGGCGGCCAGATTGAGACCTTTCGCCCCGGTGGGGGGCACAATATGCGCCGCATCACCAACGAGGAAGAGCCGCCCATACTGCATGGGCTCGACAACGAAGCTGCGCAGTGGCGCAATGCTCTTTTCGATGGATGGCCCCGTTACCAGTTGGTCAGCGACCTCTTGGGGTAAGCGACGTTTTAGCTCTTCCCAGAATCGCTCGTCAGACCAGTTTTCCACTTTTTCGTCCGAGGGGACCTGCAGGTAGTAGCGGCTGCGAGTGGCGGAGCGCATGCTGCACAGGCTGAAGCCGCGCGGGTGCCGAGCGTAGATCAGCTCTTCAGATACCGGAGGGGTATCAGACAACACGCCCAACCAGCCAAATGGGTATACCTTTTCAAACGTTTTGAGGCGGTCCTGAGGTATCGACTGCCGCGAGACGCCATGGTAACCGTCACAACCTGCAATGTAGTCACAATCGAGCCGGACCGTTTCCCCATTTTTCTCAAAGGTGATGTACGGCTGGTCGCTTTCCAGGTAATGGGGTTGGACGTTTTCCGCTTCGTAGATGGTTCTTGCGCCAGCTTTTTCCCGGGCTTCCATCAGATCACGGGTCACTTCCGTCTGGCCGTAAACCATGACCTTCTTGCCACCTGTCAATTCATCAAGCGCAATGCGTACACGTCGGCCATCGAAAGCCAGCTCGAAGCCGTCGTGTGGGTATCCCTCTGCCTTCATTCGCTGGTCTACCCCGGCTTCCTCCAACAGGTCTACCATGCCTTGTTCCAGCACGCCGGCTCGGATACGGCTCAGCACGTACTCACCGCTACGGCGTTCCACAATGACGTTGTCGATGCCTTGACGGTGTAATAGCTGCCCAAGCAGTAAGCCAGAAGGTCCTGCGCCAATGATGGCCACTTGCGTCTTCATGGGGATGCCTCTTCGTTATCGTTATCCTGATACCTATGACTTGTATTTTTCAACGAAACAAACGCGAATATAAGGCATCTTAAATATCAATTATTGGACTTTTGAAATATTATTACCCAACCTTAGTAGTAAATATCGCTTTACGAAACGAGCAAGGGATTCAGGATGACGGCCTCTTCTACTCCACCGGTACCAGTCTTCAAGCTTTATGGTGAGACACAGCACTGGCCCACGCCGGACCTGCTGCACTGCGAGTCCATCGCGGAGCGTAGCCAGCTACATGACTGGCACATACGCCCTCACCGACACGTGGATCTTGTTCATATTCTATGGGTGCGCGAGGGGTCCGTTACGCTGGAACTGGAAGGCACGAGTCACTCATTACAAAGCGGCACGGTGATTATCGTGCCCGCCATGTCCATCCACGGCTTTCACTTTTCGCCCACTGTTCAGGGGCACATCATCACGCTGGCCAAACCCTTGGCAGACCATTTACACGCGCTCATGGGTGAGCATAGCGCGCTCAGAAAAGCAGATTTCTACCCTTTGTCGTCCTCACACCAGGCGCAACGCATTACCACGCTGGTCCATCAGATCGACGAGGAGTACCAGCACCCAGCGCCCTCCCGTCACAGGCTGCTAGAAGCTCTCATTCAAGCGTTGACGGTCGAGCTTTCACGCCTATGCCCCCCTGCCAGTACGACGAAGCGCCCCGCTCTTCGGCAAAGCGATAAAGGGCAGCAGCATCTGGAGCGTTATCAGGCGCTTATCGAGTCGCACTACCGCAGCCAACCGAATATCGAGCATTTGGCAGAGCGGATCGGGGTGAGTAGCGCTCACCTGAACATGTTGTGCCGACAGATCGCTGGCCGCAGCGCGCTGCAGCTGCTGCACGAACGCATACTGCTAGAAGCCAAGCGCCAGCTCACCTATACCAACATGACGATTGGCCAAGTGTCTGACAGCCTGGGCTTCTCTGAACCGGCTTACTTCACGCGCTTTTTTAAGCGCAATACGTCACTTTCGCCGCGCGAGTTCCGGCTGCGCCAAACGGCGAGTGACGAGACGCCTAAATAGGGTAGTGACGCGGCCCCAGCTGCATCGTCATCCAGCGCAGCTCGGTGAACTCTTCAATGCCTGCCTTGCCACCAAAGCGGCCATAACCACTGGACTTCGTGCCACCAAACGGCATCTGTGGCTCATCGTGTACCGTGGGGGCATTGATATGGCAGATACCCGTTTGCAAGCGTCTGGCCACTTTCATGGCACGGGCACTGTCTCGGCTGAATACCGCCGATGAAAGGCCGTACTCACTGTCATTGGCGATGCGAATGGCCTCTTCGTCGCCGCTGACACGCATCACCGCCACGACAGGGCCAAACGATTCTTCGCTATATAACCGCATGTCGCGGGTGACCCCATCGACCACGGTAGCCTGCATCACGACGCCCTCGGCCTTACCACCTGCCGCGACACGAGCACCTTTTGACACGGCATCATTTAGCAGGCTATTCAATTTCTCACCGGACTGCGCGTTGATCAATGTGCCCAGAGTGTTGCGTTCATCACGCGGATTGCCTGCTTTCAAGGCCTGTGCACGAGCGGCAAACTTGTCCACAAACGCATCCGCGATGCGGTGATCGACCACCACGCGCTCGGTGGACATGCAGATCTGGCCTTGATTGAAGAACGCACCAAAGATCGCGGCATCCACGGCAGCCTCGATATCCGCATCCTCCAGTACCAGCAACGGAGCCTTGCCGCCCAATTCCAGCAGTACTGGCTTCAAGTATCTGGACGCTTGCTCGGCGATGATTTTGCCCACACCGGTCGAACCAGTGAAATTGATCCTCCGCACGGCGGGGTGGGCAATCAGCGCACCCACGACCTCCGCCGCGTTATCCGGCGCGTTGGTAATCACATTGACGATACCGTCGCCAAACCCCGCTTCTTGAAGCACCTCGCCAATAAGATGATGGGTCGCGGGGCACTGCTCCGAGGCTTTCAAGATCACGCTATTGCCGCAGGCCAAGGGGGTGGCGAGGGCGCGTGTACCCAGGATGATCGGGGCATTCCAGGGTGCGATGCCCACCACCACACCACAGGGCGTGCGCACGCCCATGGCCATGCTGTCCGGCACGTTAGAGGGGATGATATCGCCCTGAATCTGGGTCGTTAGCGCTGCTGCTTCGCGCAATACATCGGCGGCCACTTTGACGTTGAAGCCAGCCCAACCCACGGTAGCACCGGTCTCTTCTACCATGCGATCGATGAAATCACCCTGACGGGCCTCCATGAGCTCGGCTGCTTTCAGCAGTTTGGCACGACGCTCGCCAGGGCCTGTTTGCGACCATACATCAAACGCCTGGCTCGCCACGTCAGCAGCCCTCTGCGCATCACCTGCACTTGCTGCCGCCGCCGTGGTGACAACCTCACCACTCAAAGGGTTCGTTCGGGTAAACGTGGCTTCGTGCTCTGCGGCCGTTGCTTCGCCTGCGAGCAGTAGCTGGATGGTCATCATGGTATTGGCTCCTTGTCAGCAAAGTCCTACAGCAGAAATACCGTGCTCAAGATGGGGAAAGCGATTAACAGCGCCAGACGTATCAAGTCTGAGACCACAAACGGCGCGACGCCTTTGAAGATTTCTCCTAAGCGCACATGCGGAGCCATGGCTTTGATCACAAAGACGTTCATTCCCACGGGCGGGGTCATAAGCCCCAGCTCCACGGTCAGTACGGTCAGAATACCGAACCAAACCGGGTCGATGCCCATGGCCTGAATGATCGGGTACACCACCGGAACCGTGATCACCAGCATGGCGATAGAATCCATAAACATGCCCAACACGAAGTAGAGCGCCAGAATGATGAGCACTACCACGAGCGGGGAAAGATCCAGCCCGTAAAGCATGTCCGTAATGGAAAATGAAATACGCGACACCGAAATGAAGTAACCCAGCGTTTCAGCCCCTACCAGCATGAAGAACACGACAGCAGATAGCGCCAGCGTCTCCTGCACGCTGCGCCACAGCTGAGCGCTGCGCATGCCTTTTACGAGCGCATAGATCAAGGTCGCGAATGCACCCACGCTGGCCCCTTCGGTGGGCGTAAAGGCACCAAAATAGATGCCTAGAATCATGACCAGGAAAACGCCAAAAAAGGGTACCAGGCCAGTGAGAGACACCAGCTTCTCTTTCCAGGGCGTGGGCTCCCCTGCGACCGCTAGAGAGGGACGCAAGCGCATTACGACCGAGACCGTCAACGCGTACATGACCAGGCCCATCAAGCCCGGAATCAAGCCTGCCATAAACATATCGCCCACCGACTGCTCGGTCAGAATGGCGTAGATCAGCAGTGCAATACTGGGCGGAATCATGATCCCCAGCGTGCCGCCCGCAGCGAGCGCGCCTGTCGCCAAACCACGGTGATAGCCGTAACGCTCCATTTCTGGCAACGCGACCCGAGTCATGGTGCTGGCGGTCGCCAGCGATGACCCGGAAATCGCCGAAAAAATCCCGCACGAACCAATCGCCGAAATCGCCAATCCGCCCTTCCAACCGCCGCAAATGGTTCGCGTCGAATCAAATAGCTTACCGGCCATGCCGGAGTGAGCAGCCAGAACCCCCATCAGAATGAACATCGGTACAGCGCTGAAACTGTAGTTGGAGAGCACTTCGACCGGCACCGTTTTAAGCTGCGCAATCGCGGCATCCCAGCTAATGATGCTGGCAAACCCGACCACGCCAACCACTAACATGGTCAACGCGACCGGCACGCGCAAGATCATCAGGACCAGCAAACAACCAAGGCCAATCGCACCGATCGCTTCACTCCCCATGAGTCGCCTCCTCACCCCGGCCATAAACGATGCCTAGCAGGGCATGAAGGAAGCTGCGCACCCCTAACAACAGACTTAGCGCAGCAGCCATTTGATAAATGGGACCCATGGGCAGTCGCAGGTCTTGCGTCGTGGTGCCATGACGGGCCGCCGCCGAAGCCGAGTCCAGCAGACCTACGAACAGGATCAACCCGAGCGCCATGAAACCAAGAAAATAGAGGCCTTGCAGGCGGTTCTTGATGGTTTGAGGCAAGCGGTGTGAAAAAGCTTCTACCACTACCTGGCTTTTCTCGACATTGGCGGCCATCGCCGCTAATAGCGCAAACAGCATTAAATAGCTGACTAACTCGACGCTTCCGGAGACCCGCAGCGAAATCGCGCCTTCGGTCACACGAGCAAGATAGCGAGTACTTACGTCGGCAATCGTGACTGCCAGCAAACCAATCAGCGCGATACCGGCAACCAAGCGGCAAACAAGGGCCAGCCAATGGCTGGCCCTGTCGAGAACGTGCTGCAAGTGAAGAGTAGACGTCATGAGACCTTATCCCTGTTGGGCACCACAAGACTCGCTCGCCGCCAGGGCAGCTTCATACACCTCACGGGCTTGGCTCAAACCGCGCTCTTCCAGTTGAGTCAAATAGCTTTCAATGCCCGTTTGCAGCGGCGCTTGCCAATCCGGGTGCTCAAGGGGATTCTCAATTTCACGGATAGTGTGTCCGGCGTCGACAGCTTCCTGCTTACCTTCTACGTCAAGGCGATCAAACACTTCACCGGCCTTTTCGGCCCACTTCATGCCTGAGTTGTTGTCGATGACGGCTTGCTGCTCGGCAGAGAGACTGTCATAAGTCCTCTGATTCATGGTGGCGACAAAAATCAGCGTATAAAACGGTACTTCGGTGTGATAACTGACCAGCTCATTCACGCGGAATCCTTTTAGACCTTCCCAAGGGAAGCTCAGGCCATCAATGACCCCGCGCTGCATGGAAGTATAAATATCTGGGGCAGGCATCCCCACCGGGCTCGCTCCCATGTTTTCGAGCATTTCTCCCGCCACGGCGGTGGGACGCCGAATGCGCAGCCCTTGCAGGTCAGCGGGCGTCTGCACGTCGGTGTCAATGGTGTGGATACCGCCTGGGCCGGTGGTAAACATGAAGAGGGGACGCGTATCTTCATACTCGGCATCCAGATGCCCATCATCGTAAAGCGTCTGCAAGACGCAAGCCCCCTGAGTAGCCGTCGAGGCTATCCCTGGCAGCTCGACAATTTGAGAAAGAGGAAAGCGGCCTGCGGTGTACCCTTGGGCAGTGGCCCCAATATCCGCGATACCGTTGGCCGCCGCCTCATAAATGGAATCGGGTTTGGCCAAAGTGCCAGATGGGAACATCTGGATAGTGAGTTCCCCGTTGGACTCTTCGGCAATCGTATCCGCCCATGCTTGCAGAACATCTTCATTCACTCCCGAAGCACCGGGCCAGAAGTGGGCCATACGTAACGTGCTGGCCTGAACAGAGCTTGCAACAAGGCCTGTAATAGCAGCCACAAGGAGGCATTTGGAAAAATGTTTGTTCATGGGGGCTCCGGCTTATTATTGGACTATTAGTGGTTCGCATAGCGAATTCAAGTTCGCCACAACCCACACATTAGTCCACTATCCCACGTGAAGCCAATCGACATTCGTCTATGTCAAATGAGGCACAACGGTGCCATTTCATGAACAAAACCGGCGCCCTGAATACTCCTTAAAGAAACGGATATAAAAAGCACTTTGAGCAAACAAAATTGGACTTTTCAAATATTTCCGAGTTGTTATCAACATCAAAAAAAGCGCTGCGTAACAACCCGCAGCGCTTTTTCGTTAAAAGACCAGTCAACGAGATGATTTAAAAATCAAAAAACACCGTCTCCCCCTCACCTTGCAGGCGGATATCCAGCCGGTAACGCACCTTTCCCTCTACCTCTTCGCGCTTGGCGATCAGCGTTTGGCGGCGCGTCGGCGACTCGATGCGCGAAAGCACCGGGCACTGGGCGTTGGCTTCGGCTTCATCGTCGAAGTAGAGCCGCGTTTGCAGGTGGATGTTCACTCCACGGGCAAAGAGCGTCAGGTTGATGTGTGGCGCCATCAACTGCCCGCTGGGGTGTTTCACCGAACCGGGCTTGATGGTGGTCAGCGACCACTCGCTGCCATGATCGAAAGTGGTCGCGGTGCGGCCAAAGCTATTGAACGGCTTGCTCAGGTCATAGTCGGCCTGGTAATCGCCGTTCGCATCGGCTTGCCATGCTTCCAGAAAGGCATCGCGTACCAAGTCGCCGTTGCCGTCGATCACGGTGCCGACGACCTCGATATGCTCGCCCTCGGCGTCAGGCCTGGCCATCTCGTTCCAGATCTCTTCGTCCCGCGTTGGGTTACCGGCAGCCGCGAGGGCAAGGCCAATATGCACGTAGGGGCCAGCGGTTTGCGAGGCGGTTTCGCGCAGCATGAGAGCACTGGTCGGCTGACTATTGGGTTGAATCACAGGTTGCTTCATCCTTCGTCCCCTGACCTTATTGATTTTCAAAGAAGGTTTGCAGCTCGCCGCGTACCACAATATCAAAGCGGTAGGCGAGACAGTCCATGGGTTTGCTGTGGGCCATGTCGAGCCGCCCAATCATGGTTTCCACGGCGTCAGGATCTTTCAATGTGTGGACGATGGGACACAGCGGAATCAGTGGGTCACCCTCAAAGTACATCTGGGTAATCAATCGGGTGGAGATCGCAGGCCCCGTGACCGACACATGGATATGCGCAGGCCGCCAGCTATTCATATCATTCGGCCAAGGGTAGGGGCCGGGTTTGATGGTGCGGAACCGATAAATACCCTGTTCATCGGTCAAGCAGCGCCCTACCCCTCCAAAATGAGGATCCAGCGGTGCCAGATACTTATCGTTTTTATGGCGATAACGACCACCGGCATTAGCCTGCCACATTTCGACCAGCGTGTGGGGCACGGGCTTGCCAAACTGATCGACGACGCGACCAAACATCATGATCCGTTCGCCCTGGGGCAGCCCCTGACCGTGGCTAAAGTTCATCAGCAGGTCGTTATCGTGGGGCCCCATGCGCAAGTGGCTAAAATCGGGGCCGGTCAGCTCGGAGACGGTAGGCTGCTGCATGCTTACCAGCGCTTGCTGGGGGGAGCGGGCAACGGAAGTCTTGTAACCCGGCGCGTAAGCGGGTGGATGCCAGCTGCGGTCGCGGGCCACAAAGCGTTTATTGTCGTGGGTCATCGCCTTTACCTCTTGTTTGAATCGATGTTTCTCATCGTCACTAGGCTACTCGCCCCAGCCCAGCTCTTTAGCGAGGGCAAAAGCGTGATTGGCTGCCGGCACGCCACCGTAAATCGCCACGTGCATCAACACCTGGCGCAGCTCGGCTTCTGTCAGCCCAATGCGTTTGGCAGTCTTCAAGTGCAGCGACAGCTCTTCACGGCCGAGGGCAGCGAGAATGCCGGTGGTAATCATGCTGCGCTCGCGGCGGGTCAAGTCATCGTTGCTCCACAGCTCTCCCCAGGCAAAGCGGGTAATCATTTGCTGGAAAGGCGTATCGAGGCTATTGGCGTTGGCGGTAGAGCGCGCTACATGCTCTTCTCCCAATACCTGTTTGCGGGTTTCCAGCCCCGTGGCGTATGCCACGCCCTGGTTCGCCACATCGCCCAGGTCCGTAGCCAGCAGAGCAAGAAGCTTTTGCGCGAACAGCACTGGGGCCTCTACCGAGGGCACGTGGCCAACGCCGTCCAGAATCTCCAAAGGCGCACCATCGAGTTCCGTGGCCAGCGCTTTTAGTGTCGCAGGCGGGGTGGCCATGTCTTCACTGCCGCCCAATAGCTGTACCTTGACCTTTTGCCCCGAGAGCTTGCCGGTGAAGGTATCACGCCCCAGCATCTCGCAAAGCTGGGCATAGGACTCGTCGTCGCCACGCCCCATCTGGGTACACCAGCCTGCTTTAAGTGCGGGGCTTGCCTCGAACGCTGCCGGGGCGAACCAGCGCGGCACGATCTCTTGAGACATCGCCGCCAGGCCTTCCTGACGAACGCGCTCGGCCCGCGTATTCCATAAATCAGGATGACCAATCACTGCGCCAGTATTGGTCAGGGTGGCCGTCAATAATCGCTCGGCATGCGCGGCGATCAACTGCTGGCCCACCACACCCCCAATCGAGGTGCCCACGAAGTGAAAACGCTGAGCGCCCGCCAGCGCAGTCAGGGCCAGCACCTCGTCGGCCAGCGCTGCCGGTGTCACCTGGCGGCCGCTCACCGCCTGGCTGGCACCGTGGCCAGGCAGATCCCAGGTCAGCACGCGGTAGCGGGGCAGCAGCGCGGGGATCACGTCATCCCATACGGCCTGGCTCATGCCCAGCGGGTGCGCCAGCACGATCAGCGGGTTCACTTCTGACCCCATTAGGCGATAGGCGACGCTGCGGCCATTGAGGGTATGAAAAGCCATGCTTGCCTCCGTTAAACGCGTTCGATCAGCGTCGCAATGCCCTGCCCCACGCCGACACACATGGTGCACAGCGCATAGCGCTTGCCACTGTTTTGCAGTTCGTGGGCCGCCGTCAGCAGTAGCCGCGCGCCCGACATCCCCAGCGGGTGCCCCAAAGCGATGGCACCGCCGTTCGGGTTGACGCGTGGGTCATCGTCGGCAAGCCCCAAGTCGCGCATACAGGCCAAGGCCTGGGCAGCAAAGGCCTCGTTGAATTCGAACACATCGATATCGTCCATGGCGATCCCCGTGCGCTCGAGTAACTTCTGCACGGCGGGCACCGGCCCGTAACCCATGATGCGTGGTTCGACACCGGCGGTGGCCATGCCGATGATTTTGGCCATCGGGGTCAGGCCATGGCGTTTTACCGCGGCTTCGCTGGCCACCAGCATGGCCGCCGCTCCGTCGTTGACGCCCGAAGCGTTGCCCGCCGTGACGCTGCCCCCATCACGGAAAGGCGTCGGCAGCGCCGCTAGTTTTTCCAGCGTGGTTTCCCGCAGGTGCTCGTCCTGGTCGAAAAGCAGCGGTTCCTGCTTGCGACGGGGAATCTCGATGGCGGTAATCTCTTGGGCAAAACGCCCGGCCTTTTGAGCGGCAGCGGCTTTCTGCTGAGAGCGCAGCGCAAAGGCGTCCTGGTCTTCCCGGGAGATGTTGAACTGCTCAGCGACGTTTTCTGCGGTTTCCGGCATGGAGTCCACCCCATAGGCCTTCTTCATCGCAGGATTGATAAAGCGCCAGCCGATGGTGGTGTCTTCGATGGCCTGGCTGCGGGCAAAGGCACTGTCGGCCTTGCCCATGACGTAGGGCGCCCGAGACATGGACTCCACACCGCCCGCCAACGCCAGCTCCATTTCGCCCGCCTTGATGGCACGGAAAGCGGTGCCCACGGCATCCATGCCCGAACCGCACAGGCGGTTCATGGTCGTGCCGGGAACCGAGGTGGGCATGCCCGCCAGCAGCGACGCCATGCGCGCCACGTTGCGGTTGTCTTCTCCCGCCTGGTTGGCGCAGCCCATAAAGACTTCTTCGATGGCCGCCGGGTCCAGGTTCGGCGCTTCCGCTAATACCGCTTTAAAAATCGTGGCGGCAAAATCATCCGGACGCACGCTCGCCAACGTGCCGCCAAAGCGGCCAATCGCAGTGCGGCGGGGATGACATAGATAAACGTCACTCATGGCAAACTCCTCATGCGCCCGCGTGGGCACGCTCGGTGCGGGCTTTTAGCTCGCGCAAAATGGTCAGCTCGTGGGCACTAGGCTCGGGAGTGCTCTCGAGCTGCTCGGCAAAGCGGATGTCCCAGCCGGTCGCATCGATGACGTCTTCACGGCTAACGCCAGGATGCAGCGAGACGACGACCAGCTCTTTGGTGTCGGGGTCAGGCTTCATCACGCACAGGTCGGTGATCACACGGGTGGGGCCCTTGCCGATATTGGGCACGTTATCGCGCCCCTTGCCATCACGGCCAAACCCGAGCGTCGTCACAAAATCCACGCGCTCCACGAAGGCACGCCGAGAGTGCTTGAGGGTGATGAACACCTCGCCCGCATTGGTGGCAATTTCCGGGGCACCGCCGCCGCCCGGCAGGCGCACTTTGGGCTCACGATAATCACCAATCAAGGTGGTGTTCAGGTTGCAGTAGCGGTCGATTTGCGCGGTGCCCAGAAAGCCCACGTCGATCTTGCCGCCCTGCAGCCAGTAGCGAAACATCTCAGGCACGGCCACGGTGGTCAGCGCCGTCTCGGCCAGTTCACCATCCCCGATGGAGAGAGGCAGCACGTTGGGCTTGGTTTGCAGCGTGCCGGACTCGTAGATCAGTACGACATCGGGGGCATGGGTCAGGCGTGCCAGGTTGGCGGCTTCAGACGGGAGGCCAATACCTACAAAGCAGATCGATCCGTTCTCCAGCGCCCGCGCAGCAGTCACCGACATCATTTCAGAAGAGGTATATTCCAGACTCATCAGGCTTGGCCTCCTGCGGGATTGCTGGCAGTGCGGTAAACGTTGTCATAGAGCCACTGGGTAAAGGTATCCCGGTCACGGGCAATGGCATCCCACTCTTTATAGAAACGGTTACTGCGCCCGTAGTAGCCGTGGGTATAAGAGGGCAGCGCCCCTTTTTCAGCGACGGCAATCGCGCTGATCGCCCAACTGGGGATCACACAGGCATTCGGATGGGCGTTCAGGTCATCGACGATCTCTTCCACCGTGACGATGCTCTGCCTGGCCGCCAACACGGCTTCTTTCTGCACGCCGACGATACCTTCCACCAGTACATTCCCCTGCCGGTCGGCCCGTTGCGCATGGATGATAGAAACATCAGGGCGCACGGAGGGCACGGCGGCCAAGCGCTCGCCGGTAAAGGGGCATTCGATGAACTTGATCTGCTCATTGACGCTGGGTAGCTCGCTCCCCACGTAGCCACGCAGCACGGCCAGCGGTAGGCCAGCGGCCCCTGCTTCGAAGGCGCAGGCCATGGCGGCGTGGCTATGCTCCAGAATCTCGACCTGATGCGGCCAGCCTTTCTCAACGGCATCGCGCAGGCGATGCAAGGAACCCACGCCCGGGTTACCGCCCCAGGAAAAGATCACTTTCTTGGCGCAACCCGCCCCGATCAGCTGGTCGTAGATGATATCTGGGGTCATCCGAATCAGCGTCAGGTCGCGCTTTTTCTGGCGGATCACTTCGTGTCCTGCCGCAAAAGGAATCAGATGGGTAAACCCTTCCATGGCCACGGTAGCGCCGTCCTGGACGTAGCGCGCTACCGCGTCATGCAAGCTGAGAAACTCGGCCATTGTTGGTTGCCTCTTCACTGGACGTTGGCGTACTTATTCGTATTGGCGTACTGACCCGCCTTGTTCGTCAAACGAACATAGATTCTACATACGAACAAGTTACTGTCGAACGATAATGGGGTCAAATGGCTTCTTCAATGAATAACGCACGAGCATGACTGAGGCCGCACCTGAAAATCCAAAAAAACATAATTAATAACAGTATCTTATTGAGAAAAAAGCCAACCTCTCGCCCGCACCACCTGCTCCTCGCTGCTACCAAGGTATAAAGCTGGGTCACATACCCTACTCAGCTCTTCAGGTTTCAGATGATGGTTAACGTCAGGATATTCGAGCAGGACTTCCGCGTAGGGCCGCGCCTGAAGACGGGAGGTTTCTGCCGCTTCAGCACTCAAGGCCTTCGCGCGCTCAGGCCCGAGGCAGGCCGTCAGTAACTTCGCCACGGGCTCTGCCATGATGCCGCCGCCCGTCGCCCGCAAGTTGCGCTGCATGCGCTCTGGATACACTTCCAGCCCTTCGAGCAACACCACCAGCTGCTCCAGCGCACCTTCCGTGAGCAGCGCGCTTTCGATGAGCGGCGCCCATTCGGCATGCCACTCCCCCAGCCCCCTCTCCAAAGGATGGGCGGCAGCATTCAACAGCACCGCGGCGTGACCATGTACCTGGCGTGCAGCCCCGCGGATCAAGGCACTGCGTACGGGGTTGCGTTTATGGGGCATGGAAGAGGACTCCCCCATGCCGGGGGCAGAGGGCTCAGCGACTTCGCCCACTTCTGTCTGGGTCAGCAGGGAGACGTCCAGCGCTACCTTTTCTGCAGCGCCGACCACGGCATCCAGGGCCGTACCAAGCGCGTGAACAGGGTAACGATCGGTATGCCAAGACAGCGTTGGAGCTGCCAAACCGAGATGCGTTGCCAACGCATCCATCCACCCAAGGCCCTGAGCATCCCAGCCGGAGTGCACTCCCACGGCACCCCCAAACTGCACAGGAAGCTCGATGGCACCCAAACGACGCCGGGACCGCTCCAGGCCGACGGCCCAATGCGCGACTTTTACCCCAAAGGTCATGGGCAGTGCCTGCTGCATTAACGTTCGACCGACCATTGGCGTTTTTGCATGGGCCTCCATCAGCGCCAGCGCCGCTGCACGGCACCGCAGCAGTAGCGTATCCATGGCCGCTAGCCGAGGCTTCAGCAGGAGCATGATGGCTGAATCGACCACATCCTGACTCGTGGCGCCGACATGCCAGTAACGCTTCAGGTCATCGGATAAACGCTTTCGCCCCTGCTTGACGAAAGGTATCGCCGCATTGCCGCCGCTCGCGATACCTGCAGCCAGCTCATCCATATCAAACGTCGCGTTTGCTAACGCCTCGCGCATTTTCTGGCTCACCCCGGGCGGAATGGCGCCGCTCTCCTCTTGCACCCTGGCTAACGTAAGCTCAAAGGCCAACATGGCCTGTAACATGGCCGAGTCATCGCAGGCACAGAGGCCGTGCTGGCTCATAAACGGATGCTTTAGAAATGCGGAAGGCATATCAACCTCGCTGTTTGAAACGGTAGGTAGCGCGCAATAAACAAACGTACAATTGTTCGCAATTCGAACGCCATGCTAAATTGGTCTGATAAGTAGGGCAATGCTCATTCTTTCACTGACCGCCAATCCGAGATCTTATGCTCGCCATTCTTGCGATTACCACGCCCATATTTTTACTCATCAGTGCTGGTTATATCGCCCGCTGGAGCGGGGTGATTGAGCGCGAGCAGATGCAGGGGGTCGCCATTTTCGTGCTCTACTGTGCCCTACCTGCCCTGATCATCAGAGCGTTGACCCAGCACCCGCTGGAAGAGATTTTTCAGCTCAATTATCTGATCGCTTACGGAATAGGCTCTTTGCTGATCTTTGGTGGGGCGCTACTGCTCACCTGGCGGTATCAGCACCAACCACCTCATGTCAGCTCGATACAAGCACTCGGCATGGCCGCGGCCAATAGCGGCTTTGTTGGCTACCCCGTGGCGGCGATGGTCATCGGGTCACCCGCGGCGGTGCTGCTGGCGCTGAACATGATCATCGAGACACTGCTGATCATCCCCATGGCGATCATTCTCGCAGAGATGACGACACAACAAGGGAGCAGTGCATGGAAAACCGTCACGAAGACCGTATCGAGCCTCGCTAAAAATCCCGTACTCGTCGGCTTGTGTGTGGGTATTTTGCTGGCGGCGACCGGTGTCACCATCCCCTTGCCCCTGAGGAAAGCCATTGACATGCTGGCCAATGCAGCTGGCCCGGCCGCCCTGTTTGTCATCGGCGGCACTCTTTTTGGCCTGCAGATCAAAGGCATGGCGCGCGATGTGAGCCAGATCGTGATGGGCAAACTCATCCTGCACCCCTTGGCCATCCTTATCGTCTTTTTGCTGGTACCCGGCATCGAGCCTATCTATCTCGTAGGGGCACTGCTGTTCTCGGCGGCCCCGATGATCAGTATCTACCCACTGCTAGGGCAACGCTATGGCCTGGGGGGTGTCAGCGCGGCGGCCATGCTGGTAGCCACGGTGGCCTCCTTTTTTACCCTTAGCCTCATTCTCTGGCTGGTCAGCCTTACCCAATGGCTGGCTTTTTGATAGCGCCAATGATGTGCGCTTCGTGACGGTTAGAGCCGCCCTTATAGGAAGCGGCTCGTCATCAGGCGCGATATGGCTCCCGCGAGTGTTACTGATCGGCAGCTTTCATCACCGCGTCCAGGGCCGCCTGGTAGCCTTGAGTGCCCAGCCCGGCGATCACACCATCGGCCCGCAGTGAGACATAGGAGTGGTGGCGAAAGCGCTCACGCTTGTGCACATTGGAAATGTGCACTTCAATCACCGTGCCCTCGAAGGCATTCAGAGCATCCAGGATAGCCACAGAGGTATGGGTGTAAGCGGCAGGATTGATAATGATCGCCTGGGTGCCATCGAGCCGTGCAGCGTGGATGGCATCGATCAGGGCGCCCTCGTGGTTGCTCTGCAGGCAGTTCAGCGTCCATCCCGCCATGACCGCTTTTTCACGCAGCGCGTTATTGACGTCTTCCAGCGTCTCGTAGCCGTAGATTTCCGGCTGCCGGGTGCCCAGCAAATTCAGGTTGGGCCCATGCAGGACAAGCACTTTAGCCTGGCTCATGCATCATTCTCCTTCAGCAGTTGGCGGCGATAGTGGGCAAATAGCGTGGCCGATTGCTGTGCTGCTGCCTCGCGTTTAGCGTCATCTTCACAAAAAAACTTGAAGGCGTCGACGCCTTGAAAGACGAACAGGCTAACACCGCTCACCACCGCAGCACCGACCTGCTTCGCCGCCGCAACAAACTCGGTGACGGCGGGCACGTACACCGCGTCAAAGATCCAATGGCGTGCCTCTACCAACTCGGCGGGCAGCTTGCGCAATTCTTTATTGAGACGGTGGGGGCACCCCCTGATAAAGCCACTGGTTTGGGGCAGCTGCTGGTCAGACAAGGCCATGCGGCAAAGCGCACGGTCATGATTGGCGACTCTTACAATGACTACCGCGCGGCTCGCTCCAACGGCACGCGATTCATTGGCGTCGCTGCAGAGCCCCACCCATCCCCTTTCCCTGCCGATACCGTGGTCATCAATGACCTGCGTCAACTGGAAGAGGCGCTGCTGAGCCTGGAATAATTGTTCGGCATTCGAACAATATGCTACATTGTTGCCTGACCAAGCATCCACCAATGAGAATGCAACATGGCAGATATTCTACAGGCAGATGCCCTGCAGCCTGATGACAGAGACTTTGTTACCGCCTTGGCCAGCGGCCTGGAAGTCATCATGGCGTTTGACGATTCACACCCCAGAATGACCCTCAGCGAAGTGGCTGCGCGTACCGGCATGAACCGCGCAAAAGCACGTCGATTTTTGCTGACGCTACATGCGCTGGGATACGTTAGAAAACAGCAGCGTTACTTTGAGCTGTCTCCCAAAGTATTACAGCTCGGTTACTCTTTTCTCTCTGCCAACAATTATCGCAGTGTGATCCAGCAGTATCTGGAGGATATTACTGCGCAGTGCGGGGAATCGTCATCACTAGGCATTCTGGATGGCGATGAGGTGATTTATGTCGCACGCTCCGCCGCCCCCCATCGGTTGATGTCTATTTCGCTCTCTGTGGGCACACGCCTGCCTGCGGCCCACACATCCATGGGCCGTGTGCTGCTTGCTCAGCTCTCTGAATCGGCACTGGATGCCTACTTATCGAGAATTGTACTCGAGCGCCATACTGAGAAAACGATTACCGATAAAGAGTACCTTAAAAAATGCATCAACAAGGTTCGTCAGCAAGGCTATGCCATCTCTGACCAGGAGCTGGACCCAGGCTTGAGGTCGTTGGCTGTCCCTGCATTTGATATGAATGGAAAGCTGCTGGGCGCCATCAATATCAGTACCAATGCGGCCAGGGTCGATATGGAGACGCTGCTTAAACACCACCTGCCGCTCCTGCAGGAAAAAGGGCGTTTGATCCGCTCGACGATCAGTGCCTAGCATTGAGCTTCAAGCTTCGTGAAGCAGTCGAGAAAAATGCGCGCACCGCCAGCTATCTTTAAAATATTTCATTCATTTTCATGAAGATAGCTGAGCAAAGCATATAACTGCTTGTGCTCAACTTTTGCACAAACATCGGCTAGCTTCTACATTGAGCACAGTATATGAACTAAGGATACACCTATCTCGTTAGCTCATGAGGAGCTAATCTTCACAATCAAGGAGAGATAACATGTTGAAATTTCTGGCAAGCACCGTCGGCATCATTTTCATGATTGGCCTACTGGTCGTCATAGGCCTATTGATGCTGATTTTCTAGGCTGAGTGCCATATTGCTCATTTTTAATGAATTGATGCCCTCCTAAACAAAGCACTGATATTTCAAACCATACTGTAAAGCAAAGGGTTGCCAAGAGGAGTAGGTATTCTGCAGACCTCTTGGCACACTTGAGTTTTTGTGGCCTGATTAAAACCATCGTGCCGCAATATGCTCATCCAAGACTCTTCTATAAGTTCTCTCCCCGCCTAACCTGCTCCACCCAACCACGCCAGCACGGCCTCTTTCGAGCGCTGTTCGCGTTCGGCATACAGCCCCAGCTCATCCTGCACCGGGGCGCCCAGGGCGGCTTCGAAGGCGTCGCGGTTTGCGTTACCGGCGTAAGCGCCGTTTTCACTGCCGCCCAGGTTGGATTGGAAAATACCGGCGGCACTGACGGGCAGAAAATCTTCATAGGTGATCGGCTGGGCCTCGACCCACCCCTGGGCCAGCAGCGTTGCCAGGTCGGCGTGCTCGGCGCGGCCCTTGGCTGCCTGCCCGGCGTCGGTCAGGTGGTAGTGGAAGTAGGCCAGCTGCTCGGTGCGAATCGCCTCGTGGTGGTCCGGAAACGCGGCGAACACGCGCTCCATAATGGCCTGATGGGCGTCATTGTCCAGGCCAGCGGTCTGGGCACGCCCTTGGTTCAACAGCTCATCATAAAGCGCCCGCCCTTTAGGGGTCAGCGCCATGCCGCGCTGCTCGATTTCGCCAAAGCGCGCCGTATGCGTGCCCTGGGCCTCCCCGGCGAAACGAATCGACTCCTCCAGCGCCCGAAAGCTGGTTTGGCGCAGCAACATGGGGCACTCCCGACGGGGCGGCCCTTCGATCACCGCCTTGGGGTTCATGCCCATGCTCGGCATACGACGCTGTGCTTCGTCGATGTCCAGGGTTCTGGGCGTCAGGTGGTTGATGTGCGGCCCCTTGAAACACACCACATCGGCAATCAGGCGATGCTCGTCGTGCAGCGCCTGGTAGGTTTCCAGGTCGACGGTCGCTTCCTGGTGCCAGCGGAAGGTTTCCAGCGCCTCGCTGACGAACTGGTCGGCTTCTTCACTGGACAACCCGCCCTGGGTTTCGTGGCGCTGGATGAGCGCCCGCACCGCTGGGGTAAAGATATCCCGCTGGGCCAGAATCTCCTCGGCGCGCTGGCGCAGCGTCTCGCTCTCGATCAGCTCCAGGCGCAGTAAAGAGGTAAAGACTCGGAAAGGGTTCAGCGCGAGGGCCTCGTCTTCGATGGGCCGAAACGCTGTAGAGTGCACCGGCACGCCCGCTTCCGAGAGGTCGTAATACCCCACCGGGTACATGCCCATGACCGCAAACAACCGGCGCAACATGGCAAGCTCGGCCTTGGTGCCCACCCGAATCGCCCCGTGGCGCTCCACGCTCAGCCGGGCCAGCTCGCCCTGCGCCTCCAGGCGGTGGTGCAGCGCGGGCTGCTGCTGAAGGGTTTCCTGGTTCACCCGCTCGACCAGTTCCAGCAGCGCACCGTACTGCGGCACTTCCGCTTGATACATGGCCGACATCGCCTTGGAAAAACGGTCGCGTATTGCATCAGTGGTGATAAAGGACATGTTGTGGCTCTCTGGGTCGATAAAGAACGGCACGCGTCGCCAGCCTCATGGCCTCTTCATGACACGTGCTTGCGCTGCGTTCTATCAAACCGACTCGGGGAGCGAACCACAAACGAAAAAAAGCACTCAATGCATGCCAAAAAGGAATGCTTAAAGGCTTTTATAAAGAGCGGCGAGCACCGGGTACCCAACAGTATGGCGCCCAAGGGAGCCCTTTGGTAGGGTGGGATCCCTTACCGTCATTCCGTTGAGTGACGCATGCCCAGGAGCGCCCGCGTTCACCATGCGCAATCTTCCTTCCATCACCGCCATGCAGTGCTTCGAAGCGGCCGCCCGCCACATGAGCTTCACCCGGGCTGCCGATGAGCTGAACCTGACCCAGAGCGCGGTCAGCAAACAGGTGGCACAGCTGGAAACCACCCTGGAGCACAAGCTGTTTCGCCGGGTACGCCGCAGCCTGCTGCTGACCCCCGAAGGGGCGATTTTCCTGAGCGATGTGCGCAAAGTGCTGACCCAAATCGAGATGTCCACCCAGGCCATCATGACGTACAGCGGCCACAGCGAAGTGCTCAACATCGCCACCCTGCCCAGCTTCGGCAGCCGCTGGCTAGCCAACAAGCTGCCCTCGTTCATGGCGGCGCATCCTGGTATCAGCCTGGCGTTTCACGACCGCGTCGAGGATTTCGACCTGGAGCAGGAGAACATCGACATTGCCCTCTTGTATGGGCACGGCAGCTGGCCCAATCTGGCCTGCCACAAGCTGGCCGACGACCTCATGGTCGCCGTCGCCTCCCCAGCCTGGCTGGCCCAGCACCCGATTCATTCACTCGATGATTTGACGCAGCGCCCGCTGCTCCACCTTTCGACCCGCCCGGATGCCTGGCACCACTGGTTTGCCAGCCAGCACGTCATGACCGAGCGCAGCTACCACGGCACCCGTTTCGAAACCTTCCCCATGCTGGTCAGAACCGCCATGGCAGGCGGCGGCGTGGCACTGGTGCCCCACTTCACCGTGGATGAAGAGCTGGAGAGCCAACGGCTCGCCCTGGCATGGCCGTACCAACTGCTCAGCCGCAACGCCTACTACCTCGTCTACCCCGAACACCTGGGAGAGCTCGCCAAGGTGCGCCGCTTCGTTGAGCATGTGGTGCCGTTTGGGGAGGGATGAGGCCTTGATGAGGCTGGGCAGATACATAGAGAACCGCATCCAGCCCGCCCCAAAAATAACATTAACAGCACAACCCCTTACTCCAAGGAACTGCGTAACGTCAGGGCAGCCACCAGCTCCCGCGCGAAGCGTTGCGCAGAGGGCAGTGCGCCAAAACTCCATACCGGCGGTAAGCGCAATAGCGTGGCGTTTTCAACGCTGGGTAAGTGCTGCCATAAACCACTTTTTGCCAGGGATTCTTCGACTCCGGCGGGCAGCGGCTCGACCACGACCAGCGTGACCTCTGGGTAGTCGTAGAGTGCTTCGAGCCCCACCAGTGAAAACCCCCAGGCGTTAGTGGGCCGGTCCCAGGCATTGGCCAAGTCGATCTGCTCCAGCACGGCGTGATAGAGGCTGTTGTCGCCAAACACCCTGACATGACGGGCATCCATGAACTGCACCATCAGTAGCGGCGGCGCATCGGGGCGCTGTTGGCGAAGCGTTTCCAGCAGTGCCTGCGTTTCGTTGATGAGCTGCGCGGCCTGCTCTTGGCGGCTGGTCAACTCACCCAACTGGCGGGTGAGTGTGTGTATCTCTTGCCAGGTATGGGTGCCGGGGGAATAGGGGTAAAACGACGTGACCGGGGCCACTCGCTCCAGCCGCTCCGTCAAACCGGCGAACATCGGTGAAATGAACGTATGCGCCGGGGGCGACTGGGCCATGAGTTCGAGGTTGGGCTGCGACCGCAGGCCCAGGTCTGCAACGCCGTCGGGAATCCCTGGCTCCCCTACCCACTCATGGTAGCCCTTGTGTTGAGCGGTACCGCTCAGCGGCGCGTCGATGGCCAGCAGCGTTTCGGCAATGGTCCAGTTGAGGGTGGCCCACTGCGCGTGGGCACTCGACAAGGGCAGCCAGCAAGCGGCCATCAAACAGCAGCGAGCCAGGAAAGAGAGCATCGACCGGTGGCACATGGCAGCGAAAGCATCAGAAAAGAGAGACCATATTTAGACGTCAATAGGCACTTTTTGCAAGGCATCACGAAAAAATCACACCCGCATATGCTAATGCCTCTCATTTTGTTTATCATATAGATCCACATCGGGCAGGTGGCCGTGGCGCCAACGCCAGGCGCTGCCGTACACAAAACTGGATCGATACCATGCCTCTCGGGAACACCTCCAACACAGCGGCCCAGCGCCGCAAAGCACGGCTGTTGCGCGCGATGACACTGCTCGCAATGGGCATGACGCCCGTGGCCACCTGGGCACAAACGAGTGCCGACACCCAATCCCTGGATACCGTCACCGTCACGGGCACCATCCCCACCTACGGCGATACGCCGCCGCCAGCCTTCGCCGGTGGCCAAATCGCGGCAGGGGGCCGCGTGGGCCTGATCGGTGAAAGGGACGCGATGGACGTGCCTTTCAACGTCATCAGCTATACAAGTGAGCTGATGGAGAACCAGCAATCCCAGACGCTGGGCGATACGCTGCAAAACGATGCCTCGGTATCGGTAGGGCTGGGCTTTGGCATCTACGGCGAAGCGTACAAGGTGCGCGGCTTCAACCTGACCGGTGACGACGTGGCCTATGGCGGCCTCTACGGTGTCCTGCCACGACAAATCATCAACAGCGACCTGGCCGAGCGCGTCGAAGTCTTCAAAGGCGCCAGTGCCTTTACCTCGGGCATTCCCATCGGCGGGAACGGCGGCATTGGCGGCACCGTCAACATCGAGCCCAAGCGTGCAGGAAATGACCCGATGCTCAACCTCTCCAGTGGCTATCGCTCCGATGGCTACGGCGAAGTGGGCGTCGATGCCAGCCAGCGTTATGGTGAACAACAGCAATGGGGCGCGCGGGTAAGCGCCACGCGCGGCCGGGGTGATACCGCCATCGATGACGAAAACCAGCGCGATACCTCCGCCGTCGTGGGGCTCGACTACCGTGGCGAACAGGGCCGGATACTGCTCGATGTCGGCCATCAAAAGCTCACCCTGGATAATGGCCGTTCAAGCGTCAACACCGGCGTGGCCACCCAGGTGCCCGCTGCGCCGGACGCCTCCTTGAACTACACCCCCTCGTTCGGTGGAACCGCACTGGAAACCAATTTCGGCATGGTCCGGGGCGAATATGACCTCACCGACTCCTGGACCGCGTTCGCGGCCCTAGGCGGTAATCGCACGCTCGAAGGCATCGTGTCGGCCACTCCGCGCCTGACCGATGACGCGGGCAACGCCAGCGTCAACGACTTCGAAACCAGCAACCACATCGACAACATCGCCAGCCAGGCAGGGTTCCGTGGCTACGTGCTGACCGGCCCGGTCAGCCACGACATCACCGTTGGCTACTCCAGCGCCTATCGCAAGTTCGACACCGACTGGAGCTTCCTCGCGGCAGGCACCACCAACATCTATAACCCGGTCGATTTATCCCGCCCGGAAGGCACGCCGTTCGTGGGGGGGAGCGTGACGCGCACCCGCTCCCAAGGGGTCACGCTGAGCGATACGCTGGGCTTCATCGATGACCGGCTGCTGCTGACACTGGGCGCACGCTATCAGGAACTCGACATCGACGAGCGCCCCAATGCCGATAGCAGCAACCGCTATGCCGACCGTCGGGTCACTCCCGCCGTGGGCGCGGTGTTCAAGACCACGGAGAATGTCTCGCTCTACGCCAACTACGTCGAAGCCTTGCAGGATGGCGGCACGGTCACCGATACCACTGCGATGAACTTTGGCCAGCACCTGGGCATTGCCCGCGCCGAGCAGCACGAAGTGGGCGCCAAGTTCGACTACGGCAACCTGGGTGGAGGCATCAGCCTGTTCCAGATCGAGTTGCCCTCGGCTGCAGTCGTCGATGGCGTCGGCAACCTGGATAACGAGCAGCGCAATCGCGGCCTGGAACTAAGCCTTTACGGCGAGCCGACCCCCGGAGTACGCCTGTTCAGCAGCGCGACCTGGATAGACGCCAAACTCACCAAAACCCAGGATGGCAACGAAGGAAACGACGCCACGGGCGTGCCTGAGTACCGATTTGTATTCGGTGGCGAATGGGACACGCCCTTCATCGAACGCCTCACGGCCACGGGTCGCGTCCTGCACACGGGCTCCCAGTACGCCGATGTCGCCAACGACCTGCAGCTGGACTCCTGGACACGCCTCGATCTCGGCCTGCGCTACACCACCCCGCTGGGTGGCGCTGACTGGGTATGGCGCGCGGGCATCGACAACGTGACCGACGAAAACTACTGGTCCGGCGCCTCGACCTCCTTTGCGAACTACCTGGTCCAAGGCGAACCGCGCACCTTCAAGCTGTCGGCGACGGTCGAGTTTTAAGGAACAGCTGAACAATTCGTCGCTGAGCAGCTGATGCACTCAGTGCGGTCAAATCAACGAAGCAGCGGTCATTTTCTGCCCCGTTCGACCACTGGTTTCCCCTGCCAGCTGAATTATCCGGCTGGCAGGGCAGACTCAAGGCGCACTGGCCCCGTCAACTCGCCCCTAGCATCGTGTCGCCAGCACTAGGCTGGCCAACCCGAACAGGCTGCATAGCTGCGCCCGGTTCTTGGCCAGCCCCTTGTAACGCACCTTTCGGTAGCCGAAGAGGTTCTTGATGACATGAAACGGATGCTCGACCTTGGCCTTCTCGATCTCCAACAGCAGCGTTTTCATGGATCTGTCTTCCATCTTCTTGATGGCGTTGCGCTTGACGGCCACACAGCAGCGGGAGTCCGGGGCACCCTTCTCTTCGTCCAGGTACTTCCACATGCCGGTGTAGCCCGCGTCGTCGTATACCCGATTGTCATCGTCCCAAACCAAATGGCCCGTCATGGTGACATTGGCGACGTTGGCCAAGGTGGCGACGACACTGTGGGCCAGTCCGGTGAACGCATCTACACCGAGATGGGCCTTTAATGCCAAAGTAATACTGGTTGCCCTTCCTGGTCTGATTCATCTCAGGATCGCGTTGCTTGGCCTTGTTTTTAGTGGAAGGGGCGGCCGCCACGATGGTGGTGTCGACGATGGTATCTTCGCGCATAAACAGGCCCTTCTCAGCAGGTGGCGGAAGCGCACCAAGGTGGTCACGTCCGGCACGCCCTTGATGGCCAAACCGATACCCACGAAGTCGCGCATCGCCTGGCTGTCGTAACTGGCATCCTCCAGCGCTTCATCGACCAGGACCGACCACTGCTTGAGGAAGTAGATGCGCAGCATGCGCTCCGGGCCAATCGGCGGATTCCCCCGCTTACCCACCGCGTTCGGGAAATAGGATGTCGGAAGCGCCTCGATCAGTCGCGGCCATGGAACCAGCGCCTCCATCTGAGCCAGGAACCGCTTTCAGCGGGTGACCTTCTTCTTGTTTTGGTGCTCGGCTTGGGCGAACGAGATTTGTTTCATCGGGCGGCTCTGATCAAGCAGTGGCAGGAGGACCGAATTCTACCCCGCCGCTGGCTACCTGGCAGCTGCGGCGGGATTTATGCAGCGTTTCCTTAACTAACTGTAATAACGCCACATTGTGCCAAGTGCCCTACCTTATGCGATACGCTTCCCGCGACCATACCGCCTAAATCACTGAGTCCGCGACTACCCATCACGATCACGTCGACGCCTTCGCGCCTTGATACTTCCAATATGATATCGACAGGCCTGCCTTGTTCGATCATTGTCTCGATATTGCGGATGCCTTTCGCTTTAGCAAACGTTTCGGCTTCTTCAAGCAGTGCCTCGCCCGCTGACGCCAAGTGTTCGGACGTTGCATCACTTGCAAGCGCGCCGACACCCCAGATCAGCTTGCTAGTGTTACTGACCACCTCAGGAATATGCAGCACGTAGACCTTCGTACTGTTTTGCTCTGACAATTTGCACGCCACGGACAGCGCATGCTGTGAGTGTGCAGAACCATCGATAGGCACCAAAATCTTGGTATACATAACATCTCCGACATTGACTAAAGTATGAGAAACATCCTTCAGCAAAACTGATAGCTTATACTTTTTAGGTATTTTAAGCGCTCTACCAGAAAGATTAATTATAGCTAGAAAATGCCATTTCCATTGGCATTTCTCCAATATCTTTCGGACAGAAAGCCATACCTAGGAGGTATAATGGAGCTACGCCATCTTAGATACTTCTGCGTGGTTGCCGAAGAGCTAAACTTCACGTCTGCCGCAGAGCGGCTCCATATGTCGCAACCTCCGCTTTCTCGTCAGATCAAGCAGTTGGAGCAAGAGGTAGGCACGGAACTGTTCGAGCGCAGTTCACGAGGACTACAGCTCACCCCATCAGGCATTTTCTTTCAACAACACGCCATACAAATATTAGAAAAAGTCGATGTTACGGTGGAGGCTACTCGCCATATGGCGCGCCATAAACGTCAGCTATTTGGGATTGGCTTTGTGCCTTCGGTTTTCTATGGGCAGTTGCCCACGCTCGTGCGTGATTTAAGACAAATGGACAATGTCGAGCTATCGTTAGCGGAGCTGACGACGGTGCAGCAAATTCAGGCTTTGAAAGCCGGGCGGATCGATATGGGGTTTGGCCGTATCAGAATCGACGACCCCGATGTGGAGCAGGACATTCTTTTCGAGGAGCCCATTATCGCGGCGTTACCCAGCGGCCACCCGCTCGAAGGAACAACCCCCAGCTGTGAAGAGCTTGCCCGCTACCCCCTCATTCTCTTTCCCGCCAAACCACGCCCGAGCTTAGCCGACATGGTACTTGGCATTTTTCGTAGGCGAGGCTTGAAGGTTCAGGTCTTTCAAGAAGCGAACGAGGTGCAAACAGCACTCAGCCTCGTCGCTTCTGGCATTGGCATCACGCTCGTACCGGAGCAAGTCAAGCGTGTGCAGCGAGATGGCATCACCTATGTCTATTTAGCGGATAGCAGTATCACGTCGCCCGTTATTTGTAGCCGTCGCCGTGGCGAAAAGCCATCTCACGTCATGCAAACGGCCAATGCCATTTTGGATGTGCTGGTCGATAACCGACGCTCGGGACGGTATCCATAGCCTCACACGCATCGATCGCACTAGGGACGGAGCACGACGACTGGGCATGGCGCTTCATGAACGACCTCATGACTGACGCTGCCTGCCACGACCTGAGAAAGGCCGCTGCGGCCATGGGTCGTCATCGCCAGCATGGTATGGTGACTATCTGCTAGGTAGCTCACGATAGACGCCGCTGGGTCACCATGAAGCACTTCCCAGTCGACCTCCAACGCTTGATCACTTCCAACGCGGCGCGCCAATGCCGCTAAATACGCCGACTCCGAGACATCGGCGGGGGCCAACGATGTCGGTTTGTTGAACGTTGGGGTATCGAGTACTTGTAGCAGCTGTAAGCGCGCGCCTAATCGTTTAGCTAGTTCGGCCGCATGGGGCAGCATTTTTTCAGAGAGTGCAGACCCATCGACACATACCGCCAATACATCGACGTGCTGGTGAGCGCGACCATTATAACGTGGTCCGCATAAAAAAACGGGCCGTCGAGAACGCCGAACCACGCCAGCCGTCACGCTACCGATCAGCATTTCCGGCACCGGGCGACGTCCATGAGCCATCATGCATACCCCTACCTCCTCCCGATTGGCCAGCGCTCCCAGGTAGTTCTTGACGCTATGATGGGCAATCACTTCCAGCGCCATATCATCGACACGGTGTGACTTGAGGCGTGCTTTTAACATCGCCGTACGTGAGCTGACGTCTGCTTGTTCGAGCACCACGGAGACGGCCTTCATCTCTACGCCCAGCTGCGACGCGAGGCGTCGACCAAATTCGATGGAGGTCACCGCTCCTTCACTGTCATCAATAGCCACGACGATCGTCTTCATCATTCCTCTCCAGTGACGGTGTCAGCCGCCTTTGTTGTTATTGCGTGTCATTATTCAGTGGCGCAAAACGCCGGTGCAGTAGGTTGTATGCCAGTCCGCCTACGACCACGCCCCAGAAAGCCGACCCGAGCCCCAAAAAGCTCACCCCGGATGCCGTGGCGACGAAGGTCAACACCGAGGCTTCCAAGTGGCTCTTTTCGGCGGCGAACGCGCTGATGTTGCTGCTTATCGCCCCCATCAACGCCAGTCCCGCCAGTACCGCCACGAAGGCATTCGGCAGCGAAGTAAATAGCGCCACTATGGTGCCTGCAAACAGACCGCCCACGAGATAGAACACACCGTTGGCCACGCCGGCAACGTAGCGCTTGTCCGGATCTTCATGCGCTTCTTTGCTGGTGCAGATCGCGGCGGTAATGGCCGCGATCACCGTCGTGATGCCGCCAAAAAAGGCCGTCAGCAGCGACGTGACGCTGGCCACCGTGACAATGGGTTTGGCAGGCGTCGTGTAGCCCGAGGTACGCAATATCGCCATGCCCGGTAGGAACTGGCCCGTCAGGCTGACGAGTACCAGCGGTATCGCCAAGCTCAAGGTCGCCTCCCATGTCCAATCGGGTTGGATGAACTGCGGCTGCGCCAACTGGACGCTGACACCCTCGAGGCTGGCGCCCTCCAAGAGAACCGCCAACAAGACACCGACCAATAATAGGCAAATCAAGCTGTAGCGCGGCGTCAGACGTTTGAAAACCAGATAAGCGATCATCATTCCAATCGCCAACGTCGGCACATTGTGCAACGACTCGAAGATGCCGACGCCAAATTGGAACAAGATGCCAGCCATCATGGCGCTGGCAATGCCGGGAGGAATCAGCTGGATGATGCGATCAAACGATCCGGTGATGCCGATCACGAATAACAGGATGGCGGCCGTCAGGTAAGCGCCCACCGCTTCGTTGAGCGACAGCTCTGGAAAAAGCGTCACCAACAGGGCGGTTCCCGGCGCCGACCACGCGGTCACCACCGGCACCTTCAACCACATGCTCAGCAAAATCCCCGAGATGGCGGCTCCCATGGAGATGGCCCAGACCCAGGAGGTCATCATCGTGCTCGAGATGTCAGCACTCTGAGCGGCCTGAAAAAAGATGGCCAGCGGTCCTGAGTACGAGACCAGCACGGCCACGAAGCCTGCGGTGATCGCAGACACCGACCAGTCTTTGTGTAATTGCATACCCACAGTATCCCAACGCGATTAAGGGTCACTACCCTGTGTATTGGCCTGGCAAAGAGAGCTCGGCCAGGCCTTCCATTACGCAACGCCCAGGTGCGTTTCCAACAGTTCCGGGTTATTCCTGAGCCCCTGTGAATCACCGCTGTACTTCACTTCCCCTTTTACTAACAGCAAGTGCTTCTCAGCCACTTCCAGCAGGTTATCGATGTTTTTATCGACGATGATCGTCGAGATGCCCGTGGCCTTGATGGTCCGAATGATGTTCCAGATTTCATCGCGTATCAGCGGCGCCAAGCCTTCGGTGGCCTCATCGAGGATCATCAGATCAGGATTCGTCGTCAGCGCTCGGCCAATCGAGAGCATCTGCTGCTCCCCGCCCGACAGCAGCGCGCCATCATGGTTAATGCGTTGTCCCAGGCGCGGAAACGTGTCCAGCACGCGTTCCATGGTCCAGGGGGTCTCTCCCCGCTCATTGGGGCGCGCCGCCATGATGAGATGCTCACGCACGCTGATCCCGGGAAAGATGCCACGCCCTTCGGGTACGTACCCGATTCCCTGGCGCATCAACTGCCATGGGCGTCGTTTCGCGGTCGATACGCCCTTGATATAAACGTCCCCACGGCGTGGTGGCACAAAACCGAGGATCGACTTCAACGTGGTGGTTTTTCCCATGCCGTTACGCCCTAACAAACTGAGCGTCTCTCCAGGCATTAGGATCACATCGACGCCGTGCAACACATGGCTTTCGCCATAGTAGGCGTGCAGCCCGCGGGCTTCGATCAGGGGAGTCACGGTGGGGTCTGTGGTCATGCGGTTACTCCTTCGTCGTGACGTCCCAAATAGACATCGCGCACCTTGTCGCTGGTACGTATCTGCTCCGTCGGGCCACTTTCGAGGACACAGCCATCGACCATGACCGTAATGCGATTGGCCAAGCGGAAAACCGAATCCATATCGTGCTCGATCAACACCAGGGTGTAGCGGTCGGTCAAACTGGCGAGTAGCTCCGTGACCTGCGCCGTCTCTTCACGCCCCATGCCAGCCATCGGTTCGTCTAGCAGCATCAAGGAGGGTGCCGTTGCCAGCACCATGGCTATCTGAAGCTGACGCTGCTCGCCGTAACTCATGTCCGAGGCGGTCGTGTGCGCTCGGTGGTTCAGTTGACAGGTTTCCAGCACCTCTTGGGCGCGCTCGCTCACCTGCTGCGCCGTGTGACGAGAACGCCAGCTGCCCAACACGCCGCCCATATGGATGCGTGCCGCTAGCTCACAATTCTGCAAGCAGCTAAGGCGTGGAAAAATATTAGTTTTCTGATGGCTGCGACCAATGCCCAAGCGTGCAATTTGGCGAGCACTTTTGCCTTGAATCGCTTTTTGTCGATAGAGCACCTGGCCTTCCGACGGGGGGATCTCACCGGAGAGCAAATTGATCAAGGTGCTCTTGCCGGCGCCGTTGGGGCCCAAAATGGCATGTATTTCGTGGGCTCTCACATCAAAGTTCACGTCATTGACGGCAACGAGGCCACCAAAACGACGCGTCAAGCCCTGGGTGGCTAATACGATGTCATCACTCATGGCTAGTCCACCTTACTCTGTGTCACGGGCTGGGCGGAGACGATCGTCTTTTCCGGCGCTTCACTGGCTGTTGTGCGGCGTTTGCGTGCCCTGGGAGGCGCGATCATCAGGCCTGCCACACCGCGCGGCAGCACCAACACTGCAACGATGATGGTCAGCCCCATCAAAATGGGCCAATGTCTCGTGGCATGCTCATAGACGAACAGCAGTATTTCATACGCGAAGGCGCCTAGAATGGGGCCAAAGATGGTGCCCATACCGCCCAGAATCAGCATCATCAGTACCTCACCGGACGTGTGCCAGCCGAGCTGGGCCGGATTGGCGAAGCCGTACTGCATCGCCGCCAGCATGCCGGCAATCGAAGCCATCACCCCGGCAATCACGAAAGCGATCAGCTTGTAACCACTGGTGGCATAGCCCAGGGCCTGCATGCGGTGCTCGTTATCATGAATGCCGTCTAGCACCTGACCGAAGTAGGAGCGGGTCAGCCAGCGCAGAAAGAGGTATCCCGCCAACAGCGTTACCAGGCAGAAATAGAAGAAACTGTAAGGGTCATCCAAATCGACTAGCAGGGTATCGCCCACGGCCAAGCTGGGGCGGAACATGATGAAGACACCATCGGTGCCCCCCGCGAACTGAGACGTGCTAATGAAGTAGTAAAGCATCTGACCGAACGCCAGCGTCGTCATGATGAAGAAGATACCTTTGGTGCGAATGACCAAGAGGCCGACGATGAGCCCAACGCAGGCCGACACGCCGATCACCAGAGGCAGCATCCACCACATGGAGGCTGGTCTAAAGTCAGGGCTGGCGAGGGCAAGCGTATAGGCGCCCAACCCGAAAAAGAGCGCGTGCCCCAGGCTGACAAGACCCACGATGCCCACGAGCAAATCGAGGCTCATGGCAAACAGCGCGAGAATCAGCATCAAGGTCAGCTTCTCCAGCATGAAATTGGCCTGATTGCCGAAGACCGCCTCGCCCCACAGCGGAAAGGTTGCCACTAGCGCCGTCAGTACCAACATGAGGTAGGCAACGCGCTTGGGATATCTATGTAACATTGCTTGTTCTCCTCACGCGAAAAGACCGCGCGGTTTCACCAAAAGAACCGCTGCCATGATCAGGTAGATCACCATGCTGGCGAGACTGGGAATGAGCACAGCGCCGAAGGTCGTGGCCATACCGATGATGATGGCCCCCCAAAAGGCACCCTTGATGGAGCCAATCCCCCCGATGACCACGACCACGAAGCAGGTGATCAAAATACTGTCACCCATGCCGGGGGCAATCGACGTGAGCGGCGCGGCAATCATGCCGGCAAAGGCGGTGAGCGCCACACCCACGCTAAAAATCAGTGTGAAGAGCGTACGGACATTGATACCGAGCCCCTCCACCATATCGCGATTCACGGCACCGGCCCGGATGATGATGCCCAGACGGGTATGGCGAATGACGCCATAGATGACGCCAGCCAACACCAGACAAACGCCCATGACGAAGAGCCGATAGACCGAATACTGCAGGTTGTCGGTGAGTTGGATACTGGCGTCGAACGGCGCAGGTACCGGCACGCGATGCACGTCGCCGCCCCAGATGATTCGCTGGGCTTCGTTGAGCACTAAAATCAACCCAAAGGTCAGCAGCACTTGATAGAGATGGTCGCGCTTGTAGAGCGTGTCGAGAAACAGCCGCTCGATGACCAGGCCGAGTGCGATAGCGATGGGGATCGCAACCAAGATGGCCAACCAGAAGTTGCCGAAACGCATGGTCAGGTCATACACCAAATAGGCACCGATCATGTACATGGCACCATGGGCCAAATTGATGATGCCCATGATCCCAAAAATCAGCGTCAACCCACTGGCTATCAAAAACAGCAGCAACCCATACTGGAGCCCATTGAGCAGCTGGACACCAAAAAATGCGAGATCCATAAGACCCCTCCGAGCATAAAAGGGGAAGCGGGATTGCCCCGCTCCCAAGCTGTACGAAGTGTCGTTACATCTGACAGGCGTCGTCGGGCACTTCTAGATTCTCGGCAGCAATGCTGACGACCTCGTGCTTGCCGTCACGAATCTCGCGGAGGTAGACATTCTGGATGGGGTGGTGGGAATCCGAGAAGCTCATCGGACCGCGCGGACTGGCTAACTGAACATTTGCCAAGACATCGATTAGTCGATCGCGGTCTGACGTGTCTCCACCGAGTACATTGAGCGCCTGGGCTAGCATCATGCCGGTATCGTAGCCTTGCACCGCGTACGTATCCGGCGCTTCTCCGTAGGCGTCTTCATAGGCGGCCACGAACGAGCGGTTCGCGTCGTTTTCTAGCGTCTCTGCGTAATGAAGCGTGGTCATGACGCCTTCACCCGCATCGCCCAGGGCGGCTAGATTACCATCGGTAAGGAACCCGGACCCCAGCAGCGGGATTCTCTCGTTGAGCCCCGCCGCCACGTAATCCCTCACGAAGCTGACACCACCGCCCCCCGCGAAGAAGGTGTACACGGCATCCGGCTGAAGGCTGGCAATCTGCGTCAGGTAACTCTGGAATTCGGTGCTCGGAAACGGCACGAGAATCTGCTGAACGATGTCACCACCTTCCGCGGTAAAGGCCTCTTCAAAGCCCGCTAGGTCCTCTTTCCCACCCGCGTAGTCCCAGGTAATGGTCACGATGTTTCTGTGCCCCTGCTCGTAGGCCACTTTTCCCATGGGATAGCTGACTTGCCACATGCTAAAGGAGGTGCGAAACACGTTCGGCATGCACAGCTCGTTGGTCGCCGCCCCAAGCCCCGCATTGGGAATGATCGTGATGGCGCCGGTTTGTTTGGCCACACGCAGCATGCCCATCGCCACGCCTGAGTGTACCGGGCCTATCACGAAATCCACGTTGTCGCCGTTGACCAAACGACTCATGTTTTGCGGGGCCTTGGAAGGATTGGCTTCGGAATCCAGCTCGACGTACTCGACGTCGCGACCGCCCAACTGTCCCCCCTCCTGCTCGATGGCCAGCTTCAAGCCGTTGGTGATGGCTTCGCCCAGCGCGGTATAGGTGCCTGAATAAGGCAGCATCAGACCCAGCTTGACAGGATCTTCATTCGCCGAGAGGCCCATGGCCGACAGCGTCAGAGTGGTACCTAGAGCGGCAACGAGAGTGGTCTTTTTGAAATTTTTCATTATGGATTCACCAGGATTGTGTTGTTTTAGATTGTTATGTCCATCGCGCTTCGCGTTGATGGAAGACACGATCAGCGACGTCCCTGTCTCATCGATGCGGCTTATACGTGATACACGTCGATGACTTGATGGATGTAGTCGTTGTTCAGCTGCACGACTTTTCTTGTGATCAGCGGGCGCTCGCCCGAGACGTCCAGGGTGTAGAAGCTCGTGCCGAAGAAGCTGTCCGTCTTCTTGTAGCGGTGGCTCAGCGTGTGCCAGTTGAACCGCAGCTCGACCGTCTGGTCGTCTTGCGACAGGATTTCGAGGTTGGTCACCTGGTGCGTGGTCCG
>ERZ941748.80-NODE-80-length-53655-cov-7.361269_pt1 | contig 53655 bp, 47 predicted proteins | sample MGYA00521092_ERZ941748 | MGnify/ENA primary metagenome ERZ941748 (study PRJEB32759, sample SAMN07749897) | skin metagenome | biome: transportation; feature: city; material: polyester macromolecule | host: Homo sapiens | place: Hong Kong:ISLAND line | collected... | reverse complement strand
AGCCACCCGAGCCACCCGAGCCACCCGAGCCACCCGAGCCACCCGAGCCACCCGAACCACCCGAACCACCCGAACCACCCGAACCACCGTGGCCGCCATCCCCAGATCCGCCACCGTTCCCACCACCCGAACCGCCGGATCCGCCGTCTCCAGAACCGCCACCGTACCCGCCGCCGTACCCGCCATAACCACCCATTCCGCCACCTGCAAAACCGCCGCCGTACCCCGAGCCGGAAACCGTCACGCCGCCCCAGGTCGTGCTGCCGCTAAAGCCGGAGCCACTACTCACGCCCGAACCGCTGCCGGTCCATCCGCTGGGCGCGCCGCTGCCTCCTGTCCACGAGAATCCCGATCCCGGTTGCCCGGGGGTTGTCCATCCGCCGCCTTGCGTCATCGAGGGAGGAGTGGGGGCGGTCACATCTCCGGCGTGAACCGGGGTCGCTAGCGACCACCATAGGAGTGCGCTTGCCGACGCAACGAGAGTGCGTTTGAAGGGAGCCATGATTAGTCCTTTCGCGATGAAATCGCGTCCTGATTGGTCAAAGGTGTAATCAGTGCCCCCGGAAAACCGCTGATCGGTCTTGCCTGAACGCTTGCTTTGAGCCCGACACCGCGCGTGTGTGCGCGTCGCCTTCGTATCGTTTTTCTGGAGCTGGCTGCGGTAGCGCCATGCTCGGATATGGCTTGCTCGGGCATTTGGCCGCTGCAAGTTCCGAGCCAATGCATTGTTAGCGCAAAGCGGTACGCTCCGCGTATGGTCCGTGTCGGAATTGAGTGGTGCGAGGCGCAGCGGGGCCTTGCTGGACGAGCTGCACGAGATGGAGTGCGAAACACCGTGACGGCACAGCGCGGCGCGTGTTACGCCCTGGACGTTACGTGTTCCCACCACGTCGAACGTAACTTGCCGTTACGCTATCCGGCTGCGCGGATAGTTCAGACAAAAATTGCTGTCGTTATGATACGGACTCCGATCTATCAAGCCAGATGTTGGAAACACGCGTTTAGATTTACGCCGACTCCGTGATTCTCTAAAGCTGCAGCGGGACCGGCTGTACCCGGCTGCAGCCGCCGCACTTGAACTGTGTTCGCAGCCGGTTCTCATGGCGCATGGGTAGCGGGTATCGGCCGCTTCATCTTCTCACTGGCGGCCGTGTGATATGCGTTGCATGCATGACGTGATTTGTTTAATGCATTTGTAAGGACGGGCGGATTAAGGTCGAATGTCGGGCGCTGCGCGCCGGATGCAGTTCCGGCAACGGGCCCCGGCGTGCTTACCGCACGTTTGCGCTTGTTCACTCACGTCGCGCATTTCTTCAAAAGAATGACGAAAGGAAAAACATGAAATCCCTGCTTGCAACCCTGACGATTGCGCTGCTCGCCGTATCGTCCGGCAGCGCCATCGCGAAGGATTGGTCGACCGTGCGCTTCGGTGTCGACGCGAGCTATCCGCCGTTCGAATCGAAATCCGCCGACGGCAAGCTGGTCGGCTTCGACATCGATCTCGGCAATGAGATTTGCCGCCGCCTGAACGCGCAATGCGTGTGGGTCGAGAATGCGTTCGACGGGATGATTCCCGCACTGAAGGGGCGCAAGTTCGACGGCGTGCTATCGACAATGTCGATGACACCGGCGCGCCAGACACAGATCGCCTTCTCGTCGAAGGTATTCCGTATCCCGACTCGCCTTGTCGCGAAGAAGGGCTCGACGCTCCTGCCGACGCCGCAAGCGCTGGCCGGCAAGCGAATCGGCGTCGAGCAGGGTTCGATCCAGGAAACGTACGCGAAAACCTACTGGGAGCCGGCCGGCGCGGTGATCGCGTCTTACCAGGATCAGGATCTCGTTTACTCGGACCTGATTGCCGGGCGCATCGACGGATCGCTACAAAACGCCGTGCAGGCCGAGGTCGGATTCTTGCACACACCGCGAGGCAAGGATTTCGCATTTGCCGGTAATCCGCTTTACGACGCGAAGACGCTGGGAAGCGGGACCGCGATCGGTTTGCGCAAAGAAGATACCGACCTGAAGGCGAAGATCGACAAGGCGATCGCCGACATTCGCGCGGACGGCACGTACGACAGAATCGCGAAAAAATATTTCGACTTCGACGTCTACGGTCAGTGACAACAGACAGCCCGACGCACGCGCGCGATCGAGCGGTGAGTCGGGTTGTCGTGATTCGCTCGCAGCGGCAGTTTGCGCGGCCCGAACAGCGGCGAAGTTATCGCCCGGACTTGAGTTGCGTCCACAGCCGGTTCTGAAGTCGCAGGATGTCGGCCGGCAACGGCAATGACAGTGTGAGCGATTTCATCTTGTCGCCGCGAGGGTAGACCGCTTCGTTATCGAGAATATCCGGCTTCACGTAGGCACGGGCAGCCGCGTTAGCGTTGGGGTAGAAAACCTGATTGGTGATCGCCGCGCTAACCTTGGGCTGAAGGATGTAGTTGATCCATTGCATGGCGGCTTCGGGATGAGGCGCATCTTTGGGAACCGCCATCAAATCGAACCACAGCACGCCATCGCCTTTGGGAATGACGTAGCGAATCTCGTAGGCGCGATGGGCCTCTTGCGCACGCCGCTTCGCGATCCCGACGTCGCCCGACCACGCCAGCGCAATGCAGACATCGTTATTGGCCAGATCGTTGATGTAGCCGGACGAATTGAATTGCGTGATGTACGGGCGAATCGTTTTGAGCAGCTTGTACACGGCCTGATAATCCGCGGGGTTGGTGCTGTTGGGATCCTTATGCAGGTAGATCAGGCCCACCGAAAACGCATCCTCCGCCGAGTCGAGTATGGAAACGCCGCAGGTCTTCAACTTCGATACGTATTGCGGATCGAACAGCAGGTCCCAGCTATCGTAAGGGGCGTCCTTGCCCAATATCTGCGTCACTTTCGTGACGTTGTAACCGATGCCGTCCGTTCCCCATGACCACGGCACGGTGTACTGATTGCCAGGGTCGGCTGACGCAAGCATCTTCATGAGCGTGGGATCGAGGTTAGCCAGATTGGGAATCTTGCTCTTGTCGAGCTTGCGGTACACCCCCGCTTCAATCTGCTTGCCGGCATAGCTGGACGACGGCACCACGATGTCATAACCCGACGAACCGCTGAGCAACTTTGCCTGCAAGGTATCGTCGCCGTCATAGACGTCGTAGCGCGTGTGAATTCCGGTTTCCTTTTCGAAGCCCGCTACGGTGTCGTCGGCGATATTGTCCGACCAGTTGTAGACATTCAGTTCTTCGGCTTTGGCAAGATTGGCCGTCACGGCCAGCAGCCCCGATGCTGCGAGGATTCCAGTGAGGACAGTGAGGAGCGGGCGGGATGTCATAGTGACCTTTCGGTTTTAATGAAGGAGTTCAGGCAACGGGAAGAAGCGTCAGTCAGTCAGCGAACGGGCGGATTGCATGATCGGCGTCGCGGCGCCAGCCAACCTGTTGCAGTGCTTTCAGTAGCCGGTCGACGCCGAGCGCGGGAACATGAACGCCTCGTCCGTGCATATCTTCAGCAGCAACAAGTGCGTTGAGGATGGCCTCTTCGACCGCTTCCGCAGCCGCGACGAATAGCGCAGAGATGAAATCGTGGCTGACGCTGCGCAGGTTGATGACAGGTTCGCCCGGCTTGCCGTAATCCGCCGGCGGTATGCCGTGGTTGCCGACCGAGAACGCGATGAAAATGTCGCCACTGGAGTATTCCGTGCCGCCGCCCACCCGGGCTAATCCAATGCTTGCCCGCCGGGCAAGCTGCGTGCACTGATGGGGAAGCAGCGGCGCGTCGGTCGCAAGCGTCACGACGATCGACCCCATGCCGGGCACGCCCGCCTGACGTTTGTCGAATGGCGACGGCAGATCCCGCAACACCTCCCCAACCGGATAGCCGGCCACACGCAATGCGTCGCGGCGTCCGTAGTTCGCCTGGACCAGCGCCCCGACCGTCCAGCCGCCATCTTCTTGAGCGAGCTTGCGCGAGGCGGTTCCGATACCGCCTTTGAACTCATGACAGATCATGCCGGTGCCGCCACCGACTGACCCCTCGGCCACGGGACCGCTGCGGGCCTTGGACTGCGCCTCGTGGACATGCGCCGCGGTGACGTGCTGGCCCCAGATGTCGTTCAGTACGCCGTCGAAGGTTTCCAGCACCACCGGCATGCACCAGTACTGGCTATCGCCAACCGACGCGCGTTCGGCGGCGACCAGTGCATCGCGAACCACGCCGACGCTGTGCGTATTGGTGTACGCAATGGGCGTGGTCAGCAGGCCGGATTCGCGTATCCACTCGAGACCGGTGGCATCGCCGTTTCCATTGAGCACATGACAGCCGGCAAAACATGGCTCGAACCGGGCGATGCCAGGGCGCGGTTCGATGATCGTCACGCCGGTTCGAATCGACGCTTCTGCGCGATTTTCGACCAGGGTACGATGGCCGACTCTTACGCCTTGCACGTCGGTGATGCCGTTAAACGGACCGGGCGTGCCGTGGCCAACTCGAACGCCAATGTCTCTGATACCCATACTTTTCTCCTGTGTTGCTCGTTGCGAGCACGCTTGTCGACGCGCATGCGGCGGGGTATGGAGATGGTAGGGTGGCGGGCAACGAGTGAAAATCCGGCCGAAGGGCTAGAACGATAATGCGGCCTACCCTTTAAGGGGTAGTTGGCGGAGACCGGCATGCAGCTTGAAGTATCGGACGTTGCGTTTCATCAGCGGCTTGGACGTCTGGTCGAGAAACTCGACGACAAACAGTTCTGGCAAGCGCTGATCGACCTGTTGCGCAAGGTGGTCCACGTCGACAACTGGGTGGTGATGATTTTCTGGCCCAACGGAACGCCCCAGTTGATCGCGGAAATCCCGGCGCGCGCGCCCCACGACGAACTGTTCAAAGGGTATTTGAATAGCGTCTATTTGCTGGACCCTTTCTATCAATTCAGCCTCGGCGCGATCAGCCCGGGTGTGTATTGTCTCGACGAAGTGGCGCCCGATCATTTCCGCGAAACCGAATACTTTCGCCGTTATTTTTCGGTGAACGTGCTGGAAGACGAGGTGCAGCTTCTGGCGCCACTGCCGGCGGGCGGCACGCTGTCCGTATCGCTGGGTAGCGAACGCCGCTTCAACGCGACTGAAATCGGCACGCTCTGCCTGTACGGCGCATGGTTGCTGCCGTTGATGTGCCATGCGCTGTCGGCGCAGACAGCGCTACTCCCGCCGCCGGTCAGTTCATCCGCGCAAAGCGACCGGCGTCTTCACTTCGAACAGGCGTTGCACAAGCGCTCCAATGCTTCGTTGACCCAGCGTGAGATTGAAGTCGCGCTGATGATTCTGGCCGGTCATTCGACCAAAAATATGGCAAAACTGCTTGGCGTGTCGCCGGCCACCGCCAAGGTGCATCGGCGCAATCTTTACAGGAAGCTGAACATCTCGTCGCAGTCGACGCTATTTCTACTCATCATGGACGGGGAATCGGAGGCAAGCTGAAGCGGATGCTTTGAAACGCGCCCTTTTTTTTATACGCTGTTATCGACAGGCAGGCCGCAGCTCAGCCATGGCAGGAGACGGGCCGCCTGGCGCTCGGGACGGCGCATCGTTCGTTGGCGGGGGTCCTCACTCATAGAGAAGGAGCCATTCATGAAATCGTCTGCGGATCCGCAAACGGGCGTCCAGGCCGGCCACATCGGAGAACGTGGCCACGGGTCGATGGCAAAACTGGCGCTGGCCGCCATCGGCATTGTGTTCGGCGACATCGGCACCAGTCCGCTCTACACCATGAGCACGGTATTCGACTCGAACCACGGGCTGGTGCTCAACCGCTTCAATGTGCTGGGCGTGGTATCGCTCATCATCTGGTCGCTGATCATCGTGGTGACGCTCAAGTATGTGACGCTGATCATGCGCGCTCACAACCACGGCGAGGGCGGCATCATGGCGCTGCTGGCGCTGGCTTCCAGTTCGGTGATGGACCGCCCGCGGCTGCGTAACGGCCTGCTGCTTGCCGGTGTGTTCGGCGCGGCGCTGTTCTATGGCGACGGCGTCATCACGCCGGCGATCTCGGTGCTGAGCGCGGTGGAAGGTCTGCAAGTGGCGGAGCCGCAGCTCAAACCCTACGTGGTGTCGATCGCGCTGGTCGTGCTGGTCGCCCTGTTTCTGATGCAGCGGCATGGCACGGCCGGGATCGGCGCGGTGTTCGGGCCGGTGATGGTGCTGTGGTTCGGCGTGATCGCGGTGGTGGGACTGCTCAACATTGGTCGCGCGCCGGCCATCCTGGACGCGTTCAACCCGTTCATCGGCCTCGAATTTCTGCTGCGCAACGGCTGGCGGGCCTTTATCTCGCTTGGCGCGGTGGTGCTGGCGCTGACCGGCGCCGAGGCGCTATATGCCGACATGGGCCACTTCGGCGCGCCGCCGATCCGCCTGTCCTGGTTCGCTCTCGTGCTGCCCGCGCTGGCGCTCAACTACCTGGGTCAGGGCGCGCTGCTGTTGTCGGACCCCAAGACCGTGGATAACCCTTTCTTCCACCTGTTCCCGTCGGCGACGCTCTTTCCGATGGTAGTGCTGGCCACGGTGGCGACCGTGATCGCGTCGCAGGCGGTGATCAGCGGCGCGTTTTCCATGACGAGGCAGGCCATGCAACTGGGCTTCATGCCGCGTATGGGCATCATCTATACGTCGGAACGCGAAGTTGGCCAGATCTACGTGCCCGCCATCAACTGGCTGCTGCTGATCGCGGTGGTGGCCGCCGTGCTGGGCTTCGGCTCCTCGACGGCGCTGGGTTCGGCCTACGGCATCGCCGTAACGGGCACCATGATGATCACCACCTTCCTCACGTTCTACGTGGTGCGCTACGCATGGCACTACAACTGGCTACTGTGCGTGTTGGCCACCGGCTTTTTCTTCGTCATCGACCTGGCGTTCTTCTCGTCCAATCTGCTGAAGTTCGTGGATGGCGGGTGGTTCCCGCTGCTGCTGGGCGCGATCATGTTCACCATCATGTCCACCTGGCACCGCGGCCGTGGACTGATGGTCGAAGAGGCCGGCGTCCATGCCGGCGCGCTGCCGCTGGCCAGATACCTCGACAGCCTGTTCGCAAAGGCGGCGACCCGCGTGCCCGGCACCGCGGTGTTCCTGACCATCGACCCCAACACCGTGCCGCACGCACTGGTCAATAACCTGGCGCACAACCACGTGGTGCACGAGCGTGTGCTGTTCGTGCATGTGATCAACCTGGACGTGCCCTATGTGCCGCGTGAGCAACGCGTGACGATCACGTCGCTTGGCCACGACTGCTACACGATTATCGTGGCCTACGGTTTCAAGGACGAGGTCGATCTTCCGCAAGCGCTGCGCGACTGCGAGCCGAAGGGTCTGGTGGTCGATCCGGCACAGGTGTCCTATTTCCTCAGTCATGCCACCGTGGTGGCAACCGGAGGCAAGGGGATGCCGGTGTGGCGCGAACGACTTTTCGGTGTGATGGCGCACAATATCGGCAACCCGGCGGCTTATTTCAAGCTGACCACGAACCGGGTGATCGAACTGGGCTCGCGAGTCGAAATATGAGGTGACGGTTGTTGCACTGCGTGATGAACGTCTCGCAGGACGAGAAGGACCACAAACATGAAAAGACTTTTCGTTTGCTGTGACGGCACCTGGAACTCGGACAGCGACGAGTTTCAGGGGGTGCCTGTTCCAACGAACGTTGTCCGCTTTTTCAACGCGCTGAGCGAGCGCGGCGGCGATGGCAGCGAACAGCTTCGGTACTATCACGTCGGCATTGGTGCCAACGAAGGCAGGGTGCGCCGCGTCATCGACGGCGCGCTTGGACTAGGACTCTCCCGGGACATTCGAACCGCCTACAAGTGGCTGTCCGACCACTACGAAGAAGGTTCTGAAATCTTCGTGATCGGTTTCTCCCGTGGCGCGTTCACCGCGCGAAGCCTGGTGGGCATGCTGCATCACTGCGGGTTGCCGCACAGGGCAAGCTGGGCGCTGGTCAAAGAGGCATGGAACCTGTACCGGCTCGACCCAAGAATACCGGCGAACGTCAGCCGGCAGGAACGCTTCCGCGCCGCGCACGGCAAACCGCCGCCCATTCGCTTCCTGGGCGTATGGGAAACGGTGGGCGCGCTCGGCGTCCCTGAAATTGCGCAGTTATTCGGCCTCGGCAGGCAGCGTTTCGAATTTCATGACACGACGCTGTCGCCAGAAGTTGAACGCGCGGTACAAGCCCTTGCGATCGACGAGCAGCGCAACAACTTCTTGCCAACCTTGTGGACGGATGCGGATGGTTGCGACCCGGTGCGCGTGACCCAGTTGTGGTTCCCTGGGGTGCACGCTGACGTCGGCGGCGGCTACAAGGAAACCGGGCTTTCCGACGCCACGCTCAAATGGATGATGGCCGAGGCCGCGCGCTGCGGCGCGGTGTTCGCGCCCGCCATGCTGGAGCAGTTAGCCGATGCGGATCAGTCGTCGCCAGCCGCGGTGCATGGCGTACTGCATAACTCGCTGACGGGCTTCTACAGGAGAATCGGCTTTCGTCCGCGATCCTTTCCGTATCTGGCGAAGGATTCGCGGATATGCGCCGAATCGATCTCGGCGCTGGCCTTGGCGCGGCAGGCCGATCCGCCCATCTTTCAGGCTCCCTATCGACCCAACGTCAACCCCGCGGTCCCGGTTCAGGTACGGGTTTTCGCCAGCTCGTTGTGGAACTGGACAGGTATTTTCATGAAGCAAGGCGTGCGCTACCGGTTCAAGGTGCCTGACGGTCAAACATGGCTGGATGGGGACAGCGCGTCGGGCGCGGAGGGTACGCGGGGTACGTGGCTGCTACGCCTGCTGGCCTGGTCCAAACGGGTCAAGGGGGCGAACTGGTTCGAACTCTGCGGTGCGATTTCATACCCGGGGGACCCAGCGGAGCCGGGGGAGGCGGGCGTGCCGCCGGAACCCTTCTACTTCAGAATCGGTCGAGAGGTGGAGGTCGAGGCACCCCACTCAGGTTATCTATATTGCTTTGCCAACGACGCCAGCTGGGCGTACTGGAATAATCAAGGCAGTCTGCGGGTTGAAATTGTCGAATCGAGCGGTGTGCAGGCCGGCAAGACGGCACACCCGGCTTCAGACGCGGATCTGACAGCGCCCGCAACAGCGCCAGGAGGTTATGGGGCAGGCCAGCCGTCGTGACGCGTCAGGCATTTGTCGGGCGTCGAGGACTTTGCGGGCGTGACCGCCATCACTGAGTCCGCGACTCCGCTCGCCCATGCGATATGGGCAAACCCACGTCCTTTCATCGGCAATACGCTCGAATGCGGTAACGTATTGGGTAGTCTATTTTCTGGCAAGCCATATTGAGCTTTGAGGCACTTATGTTCACGGACGCAGACACCATCACGGACGAACGGGTCGCGGAAATCGCGGATCGCATGGTCGAGGAGGGCCGGAAAGTTTCCCCGGTAACCATTTGGCCGGAGCTTCCCGGCGGATCGATTGTTGCCATTGCAGCGGCTTTGCAACGCTGGCGCGAAGTGCGGCAGCCCGTTACGCCGCCTATGCAGGTGCAGGCTGCATTGCCGGGGCATATTGCCGAAACCATGATGAACGCCGCGGATCGGCTCTGGATGGCGGCTCAAGGCGAAGCCGACAAAGCGGTCAGTCAGCACCTGAGCGCCGTGAACCAGCAACTCGACGCTCTCCGTGCGGAACGCGATGAGGTGCTAGTCGAGTACCAGAAGTCGGCCGAAGAAGTTGCAGCAGAGCGCGAGCGCCATATTGCGCTGACGAATGCATTAGGTGCTTCCGAGGCCATGTCCGCTCGACTCACAGCGGAACTCGCGGCTGCGACGGGCCGGGCCGAAGCGGGCGAGGCTCGCGCGGCAGAACTGGCGCAGCGAGTGTCGACGGAACAGGCCGCGCTGGAGCACACCAGGGCGGAACTCGACGAGGAGCGCAAGGCGCGCGAAGAACTGGCCGCCGCCGTGTCGACCCAGAACGACGAAATCGCGCGGATGAAGCAGGAGCTCGATGAGGCGCGGCAGGAGATTTCCTCGCTGGGCTTCGATTGTCAGGCGAAGTCGGCCGAAGCGGATAAAGCATTGCAGGAGGCAACTGCGGCGTCGGCTCGCGCGGAAGCGGCCACGGCGCAGGCGAGCGAGAGTCTCGCGCGGGTCGCCGGACTGGAAGCCGAAAGGGATGAGGCGCGTCACGCACTTGAAGCAGAGCGCCAGACAAGCGCAGCGCGTCGTGAGGAAGCCGCGATTCAGCTCGACGAATTGCAGCGTGTGAGCCGGGAATTCGAAGCGGCGCGGGAGCAGGTTGGTGCGATGACCGAAGCGAAAGCGGCGGCGGATGCCGAGCTCGCCCGGATTTCGCAGGAGGCGTCTGCTGCGAAGGAGCGGGCAGAATCGGCGGAACAGCATGCCGCGACGTTAGCGCAGCGACTTGCGGACCTCGAACAGGCGAAGACGGTTGAAGCGGAGCGATGGGCTCAGGAATCGAGCGCGGCCTCATCGCGTGCGGACGCCGCCGCGGCGCAGGCGAGCGAGAGCCTGGCGCGGGTCGCCGCATTAGAGGCCGAACTGACCGAGGCGCGCAACGCGCTTGCGGCAGAGCAGCAGACGAGCGCAGCGCGGCGCGAGGAAGCGTCGGTTCAGCTTGGCGAACTACAGCGCGTGACGAGCGAACTCGATGCGGTGCGGCAACAGCTTGACGCCATCACGGAAGGGAAATCCGCTGCGGATGCCGAACTGGCTCAGCTTGCACAGAATGCCTCGGCGACAAGCGCCGAACTGGCGAGGGTTTCACAAGACGCCGCGGCCGCCAAGGAACGGGCGGAGGCTGCCGAGCAGCATGCCGCGGCATTGCAGCAGCAGCTTGCCGACGTCGAGCAGGCGAAATCGGCCGATGCGCAACGATGGGCGCAGGAGGCCGGCGCGGCGTCGTCGCGCGTAGAAGCGGCCACGGCGCAGGCACGTGAGAGCCGGGCGCGGATCGCTGCGCTTGAGGCTGAGCTGGGCGAAGCGCGTAGCGCGCTCGCGGCGGAGCGCGACGCAGGCGCAGCGCGGCACGATGAAGCGTCGCTTCAACTGGGCGAACTGCAGCGTGTGACGAGCGAACTCGAGGCGGCGCGGCAACAGATTAGCGCCATCACCGAGGCGAAAACGGTGGCGGAAGCTGAGTTGGCTCGGGTATCGCAGAACGCGTCGGCAACGAGCGAAGAACTGGCCCGGGTTGCACAAGACGGTACCAGCGCAAAGCAAAGGGCCGAGGCCGCCGAGCAGCACGCGACGACGTTGGCGCAACGTCTCGCGGAAGTCGAAAAAATTCGCGCGGAAGAAGCACGACGCCATCTTCAGCTTGCCAATCAAGCGTCCGAATCAGCGTCGGCGGAAGAAGTCGCCGAGTTGCAACGCCAGATCTCGGCACAGGCCAAAGCGCATGAGAAGGCTTTTAACGATCTTAGGGCAATCGCGGAACAGTGGGTCGCGCACGCGAAGGATCTCAAGGAACGACTCGCTGCGGCAAACGAGAAGCTTCTGTTCCTCGACTCGCGCAGTACAGGAGAAGTGGCGCTCATCCGCAAGCTCTCGTCCGAACTTGAGCGCTTCAAGCCGGATAGCGATCTGATATCCCGGGACACGCAGCAAAAGCTGATCGGCGCGACAATGGCCGAGCGGCTTTCGCAGAAGGGTTACCGGTATGACCCGACGACGGCGGTGATGTCGAAAGTCGAGCGTTGATTGGCGGACTGCACCGATCTAACTTCCCGCCGATAACACCTCAGTGCGTTTGCGCTGCAGAAACCGGCGCGCGGCCGGATCGCGTTCGAGTCCGATCGCGAGGTCGTACGCGCCAAGCGCTTCGGCCGTCGCACCGGCACGCGCGAGCAGATCGGCACGCGCGGCCCAGTACGGCTGGTAGTCGCTCAGTCGCGGATCGTCCGCGTACGGCTCGAGCGCGTCGAGCGCCGCCCGCGGGCCGTCCCGCTCCGCCTGCGCGAGCGCTCGGTTCACGGCGACCACCGGCGAAGCCGAGAGCGCGAGCAGCGCATCGTAGAGTTGCACGATCTCATCCCAGTTCGGGCGATGCGTCCAGCAGCGGTGGACGTGCGCGGACTGCAGCGCGGCTTCGAGCTGAAAGCGCCCGATGGTGTTGAATGCGCTTGCGCGTCTTAACAACGCGCTGGCGGCGTCGATCATCGGTGCGTTCCATGTCGCCGGATCCTGAGCCGACAGCGGCACGTACTCGCCGGCTGCATCGCGTCGCGAATCGCGCCGCGCCTGCGCGTATAGCATCAGCGAGAGCAGACCAAGCGTCTCCGGTTCCTCGGGCAGCAGCTCGACGAGCAGTTGTGCAAGAAACAGCGCCTCGCCGGCGAGATCGCGCCGCTCGGTATCGCTGCCGACCGGATCGGTCCATCCTTCCGCATACGCCGCATAGACCGCTTCCAGTACCGCGGCGAGCCGCTCGGGCAGCTCCTCGCGCTCCGGTACGCTGAACGGAATGCCGGCTTCGCGGATCTTGTTCTTCGCTCGCACGAGACGCTTGGTCATCGCGGCGGGCGACATCAGGAACGCGGACGCAATCGTCTTCGCTTCGAGCCTCAGCACCACCTGCAGCATGAGCGGCGTGCGGATCGCCGCCTCGAGCGCCGGGTGCGTGCAGGCGAACAGCAGCGCAAGCCGCCGGTCGGGCAACAGGCCGGCTTCGCGTTCGTCGATCTCGTCGGCGAGGATCGCGAGCTGGTTCACCACTTCATCGCCGACCCGGCGGTGACGCGCGCCGTCGAGCGCCCGGCGGCGCGCCACCGTCATCAGCCACGCTTCGGGATTCGCGGGGCAGCCGCGCTTCGGCCAGTCCGCGAGCGCGGCCGCAAACGCGTCGGCGAGCGCGTCCTCGGCCGCGGCGACGTCGCGGGTACGCATCGCCAGCAGCGCGACGAGCTTGCCGTAACTGCGGCGAGCGACCGCCTCCGCAATCGAATGTGTGGCACCGTCAGCGTCACGGTCGCCGCCGGACGGGTTCATGCAACAGATGGCGCGTCGTAGGGGGCAGTCCAGACCGGGCGCACTTCCATCAGGCCGTGCGCCGCGCCGGGACAACGCGACGCCCACGCGATTGCCGCGTCCAGATTGGGCACGTCGATCAGGTAGTAGCCGGCGAGCTGCTCCTTCGAATCGGAAAACGGTCCGTCAAGCACCTGCGGCTTGCCGTCGACAAGCCGTACCGTGGTGGCCGTGCTCGTGTGCTGCAAGCGGTTGGAGCCCAGCAGCACCTCCGCTTTTTTCAACGACTCGGTGTAAGCCTGATAGGCGGCAACGCCTTGCTGCCGCTCGCTGGCGGTCATTTTGTTCCAGCCGTTCTCTTCCGAGTAGATCATCAATAGATATTGCATATGAGCCTCCGTCATGGGGTTAGGGCGGGCGAATTGCATTGAGCCGCCACTACAATGACGCGCGGGCCGCATGCTGACGGACAGGTGGCGTCGAAAAAATCGCGAACGGCAGTGGTGTGCCAGGGGAGTGCAGCAGTACCCGGCCAACTCAGGCTACTGGAGGTCGCCATGGGAATTATCGGCCCACAACCTTAAGCGCGTCACGAACTCTTCCGCCAAAAATGCGGCGGCTACGCATTGCGCCAGCCTTTCGTTGCGGCAGGTCTTCCCCGCTACCGATCAGGCCGACGGATTGTGTGCGCCCATGTCGAATTGCTTGTGCATTTGTGGAGATTTGTATAGGGGTGCGCAAGATGTCCAACGCATAAGCTATGCTGCGCGTCGAGCAGGCTGGCGCGGCGTCGTTGTGTGTTGACCGTGCACCGCGCCATGCCGTTGCCTGCCGCTATTCAAACAACTCGTCGTGAACGATTCGTGCCATGTCATTCCGGATCCTGTTTGTCGAAGACGATGACCGCCTGTCAGCGTTGGTCAGCGACTATTTGCGCAAACGCGAATACGACGTCGAGGCGGTGCTGCACGGCAACAACGCCGTGCCGGCCATTCTCGAGCGTCGTCCGGACCTGGCGATTCTCGAAGCGAACCTGTCAGGCAAGGACGGTTTGCAGATTTACCGCGACGCGTGCGAACAGTTCGACGGGATGATCATCATGGTGCCCGAGCGCAACAAACAGTTCACCGAAGTACTGGGCCGCGAATTCGGCGCGGACGCCCCCATACATCAATCCGTCGAACCGCGCGTGCTGCTGGCGCGCATCAAGGCGCAATCGCGCCCCGTGACTACGCATGCGGCGGAGGCTGCTCAACCCGAGCGCTATACCTTCGGCAAGTTCGAGATCTGCCGGGCAAGCCGTACGGTCAAGCTCCCGGATGGCAGCCAGCCCGATCTGACATCGGCCGAGTTCGACCTGCTGTGGGCGTTGGTGAGTTGCGCGGGCGAGGTGGTAAGCCGTGACGAATTGATGCGGCAACTGCGCGGCATCGAATTCGATGGGCTCGACCGCACGATCGACGGCGGCATTTCCAAATTGCGTCGCAAGCTGCACGACCACGCCGGTACGTCGCAGCGCATCAAGACGGTCCGCGGCAAGGGCTATCAGTTTAGCAAGCTGGCCTGGGATTGAAACCGTGTGCCGCGAATGCGGTGTCGAACGCGGTGTTGTTTCAGCAGACAGTCTGCTGCGGACCTGTAGGCGCCACAGGTCCGCTCCTGAGATCGACAGACAGGGTGCGAGGATGCGCTTCAGTAGGCACAGTAATCGAGGTTCAACCGTGGAAGCAAGCAGATGGTTTGCCCCAGACGATCACCCGCGAGTAGAACGCCAGGGGCAGTTGTGGGCCGTTGCCACACCGGAGGGTTGGCGCAAGGTGCACCCGGGCGACTGGATCTTGACGGATAGCACGGGAAACTCGTGGCCGATGGGGGATCGCGAGTTTCGCTATTGCTACGAGCCGGTTGAAGACCGATTGCCGAATCTTTGAACATGGCCGGTTGTACACCGGTTGTACACCAGTTGCACACGGTTCCGGCACTGGCCCTCGGAGTGGGCCGGAACCCATTTGGCCGGCCCTCATAGGGCCGGCTTTTTTTTAGGCATTTTGCGCAAGGCAGTACGCGTTGCGCGCAGCTTGTGGGATCAGTTCGCAGCTGTTCGCATTGCGCGATATTCGCGCCGCACGATATCCATCAATTCTTCAACCGACGTACTCGCGGCTTCGCGCTGGTACGTGACGCGCCCGCGCTGCATCAGCATCACCCGGTCCGCGATATCGAGCGTCTGCGCGTAGTTGTGCATGATCATGATGATCGACAGGCCGCCTTTGTTCTTCAGCCGCAGGATCAGGTCGATGATCAGGCCAGCCTCGCGGGCGCCCATGGCGGCGAGCGGCTCGTCGAGCAGCAGAATTTTCGCATTCGAATTGACCGCGCGGGCCACCGCGATAGCCTGCCGCTGTCCGCCGGACAACTGCTCGACCGGCAGATCGACCGACGGCACATGCACGCCGATTTCTTCCAGACACTCGGCGGCGCGCTCACGCATGGCGCGATTGTTCAACAGCCGGAACGGCCCGCGCCGGATGATCTCGCGGTTCAGAAACATGTTGTGATAGATGCTCAGCGAATTGGCCAGCGCCAGATCCTGGTAGACGCATTCAATGCCGAGCGAACGGGCATGGTCGACCGAGCGAAGCAAGGTTTCCTCGCCGCCGACAAAGAGCTTGCCGCCGGTCTGCTGATGAAAGCCCGTCAGGATCTTGATCAAGGTCGATTTGCCGGCGCCGTTGTCGCCCAGCACGCCAAGGATCTCGCCCTGTCGGAGTGTTAGCGACATCCCATCGAGCGCGGTGACCGCACCGAAACGCTTGACGATATCTTCGCCGCGCAGCGCCTCCGGCACCTCGGACATCACAGCTCTCCCTTGCGTGCGAGACGAACCACGTGGATGTTGAAGATCATGGCCCCGAGGATCGCCGCGCCGAGAATCATGTTGAAGGTGAAGGCGTTGATACCGATCAGCGTGAAGCCGTCATTGAGAATGCCGAGCACCGCCGCGCCGATCAGCCCGCCGATGATCGTGCCCGAGCCGCCGGCGAGCGGCGTGCCGCCAATCACGGCCGCGGCAACCGCAAGAAACATGATCTGGTTACCGCCCGCTTGCGGATCGATCGACGTGATACGAAAACCTTCGAGTATCCCGGTCAAGCCGGCGAGCACCGCGGCAAGAATAAAGTTGCCAAGTTTCAGGCGTCTGACCTGGATCCCCGCTTCGCTCGCACCCAGTTGATTCGCTCCCGACGCGATCGTATGCAAACCCCAGCGTGTATGACGCAGCAACACGTGCATGAAGGCGGCAATGGCCAGCGTCCAGATGATTTCGCTGTAACCCCATTCCCCCATGAACGCAGCCAACGCGGAGTTCTCCGGCGGCGAAACCGGCGTACCTCGCGAGATCGTCAGCGTGAGGCCGTTCACGAAGAACAACGTACCCAGCGTGGTCACGAAAGAGGGGATGCGCAGGTACACCGTCACCGCGCCATTGATCAGGCCGACCAGGCCCGCTGCGATCACGCCGATAATGATCGCGAGCCATGCGGGCACGCCGGCCTCGATGGCGAAATACATGATGAAAGGCGCGAACGCAAAGACCATCCCGGCGGAAAGATCGATTTCCCCGCCGATCATCAGCATGATTTCGCCGAAGGCGATGATCGCCACCGGGGCGATGAACTGCGAAAGATTCTGAAGACTCGCGCTGGTCAGCAGGAAGTCATGGTTGACGCTCTCGAAGTAGATGCTGAGGATCAGCGCGACCGCCAAGATGCGAATTTCGCTGGAACGTCCGAGCGCGCCTGACCAGCGCCTCGGACGCATTGCGGATTTTTGAACGTCCGTCACGGGAGCGCTCACCCTTTGATCGCACCCGTGCGTGGCACGATCTGGGCTTTTGTGCTCTTGCCTTCATAGCGCGTCGATGTGTTCAGGTACGGATCGACCGTGCCCTTGGTGACGAACTTCAGGCCCGTGTTGACATTGGCGGGCCCTACCAGACCACCGGAGGCGAGAAAGATGAACGCCTCCACGACCGTATAGAAACCCTGCACGTAGGGCTGCTGATCGATCGTGAAATCGAGGAAGCCATCGTGAATCAGATCGACCGTGCGCGGCAACAGATCGAAGCCGCCGCCGTGGACACCTTTGGACGGCAGGTTGGATTCTTTCATCACCTCGGCCACGCCCTGGGTGCTGCCCGCATCCACGGCAAACATGCCCTTGAGATCCTGGTGGCCGAGATAGAAGGACTTGATCTTCGATAGCTCTTCGTTGACCGTCGCGCCGGTTGCGATGGTCTGCACGTCGATCTTCTTGCCCGATTTCTTGATTGCGGCGGCGGCGCCGTCAAGCCGTGGCTGAATGTTGAGTTGCCCTGGCGTGGCGATAAAGAGTGCGACGAGGCCGCTGTCGATCAGGTTCGAGATTCGCTCGCCCATCTGATAGCCGGAAAGATAGAGATCCTGACCGATATACGCAAGACGCGGATTCGTCGAGCCGGACGGCGCGTCGGCGTTATAGGCGAACACGGGAATGCCTGCGTCGAGCGCGGCCTGGATGGGTTTGTCGAATGCTTTCGGGTCGACGATCGGTACGGCAATCGCGTCGGCTTTCGCGGCGATCGCCGCGTTCACCGCGTTGACCATTTCGCCGATGTCGGCATTGGCCGAGCCGGTCCATTGGTAGTCCATCCCCAGCATGGCCGTCGCATCCTGAATGCCGTATTGCGTGGGAACGAAGAACGGATTTGTCGTGACGTGATTGACGAAGACGATTTTCCACCGCTTGTGGCCGGGGAACGAACCGCCTTCCGCCGCCTGGGCCTGCGTGATCAGGCCACCCATGCCGCCCATCCCACCCATTAAAGCGAGTGCCGCGGAGAGTCCCGCGCCTTTTAACAAGCCCCGACGCGTGCCTTGCACTTCGTCTTCGTCTTCCTTCGCTTGCGCCATTTCTATCTCCCGTCTCTCAATTATTGAACACTTCACGGTCCATGACGGCGCAAGCAGGAAAAGCCCCGGCAAGAGCAACACCGGAGCCGGGCATCATTTCGTTCATGAAGCCCACGTGCACGCGCGTACGCATGACTACCCACCAGAAAATGCTATATCACGCTCTTTCGCCTACTAATCGATGTATACCCTTAACTAGTCGGACTAATTAAATTTTTGCGCTGCAATGCGGCCTTCGATATTGGGTTGAAGCAGTGCGGCGCAACACGATGATGGAGTGGCCCCGCCTCGCTCAGTGCGGATCTCGCGGAGCCGAATTGCTGTGCGTTATAGGGTGCCTGAATAGTATGACTATCGGGTGGCTGCACGAAAGAAGCGCGACGCGCGGGACGTCAGGCGTTCGCTGCGTGCGGATCAGGGATGCGTCTGAAACTGGCCGCCGGTTTCCAGCACGCTTACGGCGTCCGCGCGCGCATTGTCGAGCTGAACCAGACTTGCCTGGCGAGCACCCAGCGGATCGCGGCTCTGGATCGCGGTGAGAATCGCCTTGTGACGAGGCAGCGACAACGCATGCGTGTCCGGATGGCGACTCGTCAGCTTGATCGATTCGGACAGGGCAAGCGACAGCATGTTGCCGATATAGGCCAGCAGGTCGTTGTGAGTGGCCGCCATGATGGCGCGGTGAAACTCGAGGTCGGGGTCCAGTAGCGCGCTTGCGGTTTCCGCACGTTCCATCTGATCGTAAGCCGATGCGATGCGCGCGAGATCCTCGCTGGTCGCCGCCGTGGCGGCGAGTGCCGCCGCCGCGGGTTCGATCACGCGGCGCACGGTCAGCAGCGAACCGAAGAACTCGCCCTCCGGCACACTGTTGATCGTCCAGAACAGGACGTCGGGGTCCAGCATGTGCCAATCCGCGCGAGGCTTCACCACACTGCCCACACGCGGTTTCGACACCACCAGACCTTTTGCCACCAGTACGCGAGTCGCCTCGCGCAGCACGGGGCGGCTCACGCCATAGCGCTCGCACAGCACAGTCTCGGCGGGCAGGCGCTGGCCTGGCTGTACTTTCCCGCCGACGATATCCATGCCTAGTTCCTGCACAATGCGGCCGTGCAAGCTCTTGCGCTGTTGCAGATGACGGTAGTCCATGGTCGGCGGTTGCGATCGTGTCCGGCTCAGTCTTGTGCCGACCCGTGCAGCGTTCTGAACGGCGCTTACCGTGTTGTCGGCACGGATACGGGTTGGTTTCTTGCAAAAAGGTCACCGATCCAAGCATAGCACGCAGTATCTGGCGTGCCCCCTGGTGCCGATGCCGATGCCGGTCCCGCACACGACCGGCGATACAGTGGCGTCGCCTGGCTGTGGCGTGTGGGTGAGCGTCCGCTCACGGCCTAACGAAGCATGGGTTCAGTTTCAGCTCGCGCCACCTGCATATCCAGTGCCGTGAGGCCGGCAGCGGATCGAATCCGCAGCGTTCCGCCGAGCCGCTGCGCACGCGCCTGCATACTGCGCATGCCGGTTCCCGCATGCTGCTGGAGCGCGGCGGGATCGAAACCGATTCCGTTGTCGCGAACAGCGAGTGCGAGTTCGCGCTCGTCGCTGTGCAGCTCGATCTCCACCTGGCTGGCGCGGCTGTGCTTGAAGACGTTGGTGAGGGCTTCCTGAAGAATCCGCATGACGTCGATGCTTTTCGAGGGCGGCAGGTAGCACCGGTCAAGTCCGGCGATCGACCAGCGGCATTCGATGCCGTGGCTTTCCAGCAGGCTCGTGAGCCGGTGCCGCAGCGGACCGATCTGATCGGCCAGCGGAGATTCGCCGGGCCGCTGGGTCGAGGCCGTATCGATGATGATGCGCAGATCGTCGCGCAGCTCTTTCAGAATCGACAGGAAGCGTCCGGACGGGATACCGTGCGGTGCGTGCTCGAGCGTGGCAATGCTGCTGACAAGCGTGCCGCCCAGCCCGTCATGAAGGTCGTGGGCGAGATTGAGCCGTTCGTTGAGCCTGACGTTGGCGACTTCGAGTTCGTGCTCGCGGTGCAGTGTGTTCGCCAGTTCGGCCCTGGCCGCGTCGACGGTGATGTTCAACTCCTCGTTGAAGCGCTCGATACGGCGCAGACTGGCGACGAAATTCCAGGCGAGCACCAGCGCCATGCCGATCATCTGCAATTGCGACGTGAGTGCGGAGTAGTAGCGATTGTCGTTGAGGATACCGAGGAACGTCAGCAGGTCGTGCACGCCGGCGATCAGGAAAATGGCAATGCAGATCGACAGAATGCGATGATCGGTGCGACCGTGACGCCACGCGACGTAGAGAAAGGCAAAGCAGGTCGCGAAGAAACTGCAGGCCTGTGCCACGGTCAGGACGGCCCGCGTCGTGCCCATATGGCTGTGCGGTGTCGCGAGCATGACGATCGTGCCGCCGGCCACGAGTAGCCAGAGGACGGTCTCGATACGTGGCAAACGCCGTTCGCAAAAGCGTATGGAGAACATCGTGAATGCCGCGCTATAGATAATCAGCGCGATCGAGTTGGCACTTTCCCACCCGTCAGTACTGGCAAACGGCCATGGGCTCGTCGCCACCTGGTTGAGCGCCACCCACCACCAGGCGAGCGACATCAAACTGAACCAGCCATAGACGGCTTCCTGCCGACGCATCAGCCATAAGGCGAAAAAGAAGCAGCCGAGCGTGGCCGTGACGGCAAGGCTGGAGAGTTGCAGATCGTGGCGCAGCCAGTATTCGGCTTCGTAGCTGCGCTGGAGCGTGTCGGGATCGCCGATCGATACGTTGCCAAGTCCGGGCTGATACTGCGACAGCCCCGACACGCGTATCAGCAGCGTATTGGTGCCCTCGCGCAGCAAGGGCGGACTCAGGACCTGATAGCGTGGCGCGTTCCAGGCGCGCGTCAACGGTTCAAGCAGATGCCGGTCGCGCATGAGCAAGCTGCCGTTGAGATAAATCGCACCGGCCATGTTCAGATAGTCGAGCATCAGCGCGGCAGGGTGCGCTACGTCTGCCTGTTGCCATGAGAGCCGATACCAGACGACGCCATCGAATTCTGGCCAGCGTGAAGACCAGTCGTCGGGTAGCGATACTGAAACCCAGCCTGCCGATGGCGGGCTGTCAGACTGCCAGTCCGCGCGGGCCGCTTCGATGTGGGGATGCGTGAGGGTGTCGGCGTGCGCCGGCACGGCGGCCGCGGTGCTGGCGTGCAGTGTGGCGAGGGCGCAGATCAGGGCAACAAGCCATGCGTGCGCGCTTCGAACACGGCCTGAGTGCGAGAGTTGACCGCCAGTTTCTTGTAGATGTTCTTGACGTGACATTCGACCGTTAGCCTGGACAGGGATAGCACATCGGAAATCTCGCGATTGGTGAGCCCTTTGTTGACCAGCACCAGGATTTCGATTTCTCTCGGACTGAGCGGCGAGCGCGTTGGCGGCTTCGCGCTGGTTGCGCTGGCACGCCTCGCGAGACCGGTCAGATCGAGAATGCGTCTGGCAACGAATGGGTCGATGGGCGCGCCGCCGCGCAGTGCGCTGCGGATCGACATCGCGATTTCAACGTCGTCCCGCTCCTTGAGCAGGTAGCCGGTTGCGCCCGCCTGGAGCGCGGTCACGATCACCTGCTCGGTGCTCCAGGCGGAGATTACCAGAAGCGGCAATGCCTCATCCTGCCCATGCAACGCACGTATGAGATCGATGCCGTTGCCATCAGGCAGGCCGACGTCGATCAGCGCGAGCGCGAACGGCTGGTTGGCCAGCAGCGCGTTGGCTTCGGCAATGCTGCCAGCGAATGACAGGATGTCGTCCGTGTAGCCGAGGGTCGCGAGAATCGCGCGCAGCCGGGCCTGCATCGGTGGCTCGTCCTCGACGATCAGGAGCGGGCCGGGCAGCACGGATTCGAAAGTATCGGACGATGGTTGCGCCATAGGGCCGCGTAGAGGGGAAGAACCGGTGGGGGGATTGCCGGAACGGCCGGCAACACTCAACCGGCGGCAGCGGCAATAGTGGCATGGATTCACGACGGTATTCCAGTCGCCGGGTGCTGGCTATACCTGGAATCAAGTATCCGCAGCCGCGCGCTAACGGGACGTTCCGCTCGCCATCGCGTGGATTGTGCGCGCTCATCATTTTGTTACACCTCTTACCGGGACCCTAACCGCCGGGTTACAAAAACCTTTCGCGGGGCGGTTATACTCGGCGCCGTCCCAAAAACCAAAGACCTTTTATGTCGAAGAAAATCCTCCAGATTTTTGCCATTGCAGCGCTTACCACTGCCGTGTCGTTACCGGCGGTAGCCGGCGATATGAACAATGCCCTTGGCGGCGCGCTCGGCGGCGTAGCCGGCGCTGCACTGGGCGGCGCAATAGGCGGCAGCACGGGTTCCGTCATTGGCGGAGCAGTTGGCGGCGGCGCCGGCGGCGCAGTCACGTCAAACCGCAGGGAACGCACGGGCGCCATCATCGGCGGCGCGCTCGGGGGCGGTGCCGGCACAGCGGCGGGCAATGCGATGGGCGGCCGCACCGGTGGCCTCGTCGGCGCGGCCGTGGGTGGCGGCGCGGGCTCGGCGCTCGGCGGGAACATGTCGCGGTCCAATTCGTACGCGGACGACTATTCCCGTGGCTACCGCCCGGGCAAGCGCCATCACAAACATCGCCGCTACGACTGAACGTTGAGCAAAAAACGGCGTGGTTCATTCAAGGGTTAAGCCCGAAACACGAAGCGCCGGCTACCTTTCGCAGCGCTGCTCGGGCGATTCTCATGTGAGCCAGAGCCGGCGCTCGATCGATCAGGTCGCGCGAGGTTTATGCAAACTACCCCTGACGCCGCTGCAACGCTTTGACGAGCCTGGTCCACAGGAACTCGGCCGCGGGTGACAGACGCCTGCCAACCCGGCGTGTGACCTGGCTGCCGAATTCGCGGGCGATCGCATGGTCGATTTCTATGGGAACCAGTTTTCCGGCGTCCAGATACTGGCGCGCCGCATCGGCTTTTCCGGCGCTGCCGGTCGTGTTCGGTCTGATCGTACTGCTGATGACTTTCTACACCATGGGATTGGCGCCGGCGTATTCCCTGATGCCCGAGAATTTCCCGAAACATGTCCGCGCCGGTTATCTGGCGAGCGCCTATGCGGTTGCGGTGTCGGTCTTCGGCGGGACCTCGCAACTGGTCGTCGCATGGCTCATCAAGGCGACCGGCAACACGATGGCGCCGGCGTGGTACATGATCGGCTGCGTGATCGTTTCGTTGATTGCCGTGTCGATGCTTGAAGAAACCGGGGGACGTGATCTGGACGCGGGCTGAGCAAGCTGTGTCGGAAGCGGCAGGTTGGGGCGTGCGGTAGCTATCCGCCGGCTTTTAACCTGCTGCACCAGGCTGGCGTCACAGGCGGATCAAGGCATGACGGGGGGATGGAAGGTCAGCGTCCCCGCAAGAATCCACAGCAAGAAGATCACGAGCGGGAGATGCACGATGAACTGGGTGAACGTGAAGCCCACCACGTCACGAGCCCGCAATCCCAGCACGCCGAGCAACGGCAGCATCCAGAAAGGGTTGATCAGATTCGGCAATGCCTCCGCCGCGTTGTAGACGGTGACCGCCCAGCCCAGATGAACCTGGAGTTCCTTCGCGGCCGCGATCACGTACGGTGCTTCGATGATCCATTTCCCGCCGCCCGACGGCACGAAGAATCCAAGGACGGCAGAGTAGATGCCCATCAGCGCCGGAAACGACGCATGCGACGACACGGTGACGAAGAAATGAGAAAGATGATCGGCCAACGGTAGTCCCGACAGCGCGGAGGCTTTCGTCAGCATGTACGCAATGCCCCCATAGAGAGGAAACTGGATCAACACGCCGGCCACAGACGGCACCGATTTCGCCACCGCGTTCAGGAAGCGGCGGGGGCGCCAGTTCAACAACATCCCGGCCAGCAGGAACACGAAGTTGTAGGTATTGAGGTTGGAGATGGCCAACACCGGATTTTTCGTGGTGAATTCGTGCCATGCCCAAACCGAGCCGAGTGCGACGATCAGGATTGTGATCAATGGGCTGTACTCGAGCCAGTCGCCGGGGCGTGAAGGCGCGGCGACGTCGAGTTCCGCCTCATCCAGCGAGATGCCCAGAGACTGCGCGGTTTTGGCGCGCTCCGCGCCGGGCGCGGAGAGATACGCGATCAAAAGCGATACCACGGTCAGAGCGGCGACGATCAGTAACGACTGGGGCAGAAAAATCGTCTCGGAGAACGGAATGACACCGGTGATCGCCAGCAGCGCTTTCGGCAAACTGTCCGGATTCGCCTGCAATTGCGATGCCGATGAACTCAATCCCAGCGCCCAGGTCGCGCCCATGCCGAGATAGGCGGCGGCACCCGCTGCCCGGTAGTCCATACGGAGCCCGGTACGACGAGCGAGCGCACGAACCAGCAGGCCGCTAAAGATCAGGCTGATCGCCCAGTTGAAAAGCGACGCCGAAATGCTGACCAGCGCGACGAATGCCACCGCGGACTTGCCGTTCGACGGTAGGCGGGCAAGCCACGCGATCAATTTCGCGGCAGGCGGAGAGACCGCGACCACGTAGCCTGAGATGGCCACGATCGCCATCTGCATCGTAAAGGGAATCAGGCTCCAGAATCCATCTCCGAAGGCAATGCCCACACGTTGTACAGGCGCGCCTGCCGCCAAGGCGCCGACCGCGACGACGACAACCGCGATCGCCGCGAATAGGTATGCGTCGGGAAACCACTTTTCCGACCAACGGGTCACGGCTGCGGCCATACGCTCGAGCCCGACGGCAGCGTCGGCTGTCGAGGCTGGCAGGTCTTGCTGACGGTTCAATTCCTTCATCATGGTCTCCGACGCTTCGAGTGATTAAACATGCTTTTCATAAACCTGCGTCGCCGCAGCCAGGTCTTCGAGTGCGGTCCCCACCGCTTTGAATACCGTGCGCTCGCTGCCGTCGAAGCGCCCGCCGACGTCGCCCCGGCACAAGGCGGCGAGCGTGCCGTTCAGGTCCGCCGGCGAAATCACGTTGCGCGACAACGGCCCAATCAGATCGCCGGACTTCCGCAGTGCCTCGTCCGTATCGACACACACGCGTGCGTTGCGGAAACAATCGTCGTCAGCCTCGCGCATCTGCGGCGTGAAGCTTCCGATAAGATCGAGATGCGTTCCCGGTTTCAGCCATGAGCCGCGTATGATCGGCTCGGTGGCGAGTGTCGCGCAGCTCACGACATCCGCGCGCGCCACGCTGTCCGGCAGACTGGAGACCACTGCCGCATTGAAACCTTCATCTCGCAGTTGCTGTACGAGTCGCGCGGCCGACTCCGGATAGATGTCCCAGACCTCGACGTGCGTGATTGGCAGCTGGCTTCGATACGCAGCCGGCACGAGGCTTGCCACGCGTCCGGCGCCCAACAGCACCATGTGCGAGGAGTCGCCGCGCGCCAGAAGGGTGGCCGCGAGTGCCGAGGCGGCGGCGGTCCGGCGTGAGGTGATTTCATTGCCGTCCATCTGCGCGAGCGGCGCACCCGTGCCGGCGTCGTACAGCACGTAGGTCGAGTGCAAACCGGGCATTCCGCGGCCCTGGTTAGCCGGGAAAATGTTCACGGTCTTGATGCCGAGATATCGGTCCGCTTCCCACGCCGGCATGATCAATACGGTGCCGGTGTTGCCGTCGCCGCTATTGATCGTGTGCGAGTGTCGGAGTGGCACCTCGCACCCCTTGATGAACGCCTTTTTCAGCGACGGAATCAGCGTGGCGAAGTCCAGCGCCTCGCGTGTCGCCGGCGTGTCGAAAAATTTCATGCTCGATTTGCTCCTCGTGAGTCGTTCACGCTTCAATGGAAATATCGGTGGCCGGGATCGCCTGGCAGGCGAGACACATATCGGCTTCGTCCGGCCCGTGCCCTGTCATATGCGACACCTTGCCCGCGAGGACCTTGACGGTACAGCTCTCACATTGCCCGACCCGGCAGCCGCTGGGCATGCTGATGCCGAGGCTCTCGCCGAAGCTGAGCAGGCTTCCCCGTTCGGGTGCCCATTCGGCCTTGATCCGCGATCGCCGGAATTCGACGGCAAAGCGCTGTGACGGATCGAGGGCCGGTTTTGAAGGAGACCGAAAGGCCTCGCTGAAGATATCGAACGGCGGTACGCCACGCTCGACGAGGCCTGCCGTGATGGCGTTCATCATCGGCTCCGGGCCGCATAAATAGAATCGCGCGCGGCGCTGTATCAATGCGTCGTCCACGACGTCCGCATTGAGGTAGCCCTGCATCTCGAAGTCGCGTCCGAGTACTTCGTCGCGCGGCTGGTTATAGCAATTTACGACCTTGAGCGTTGGCAATGCATGCTGCAATTGCGCAATTCGATTCCGGAACGCATGAGTCGAGCTATTGAGATTCGCGTAAAAAAGCTGAGATTCGGGCGCTTGTGTGCCCAACTTTCCGATCGTTTCCAGCCACGAAATGAAGGGCGTTATTCCGATCCCACCCGCGAATATGACGACCGGTCGCTTCGATGTCGGCGGTACGATGAAGGTGCCGCTGGGGGCTTGAAGCAAGACCCTGTGTCCGACTGCCAACTCGCGATGAATATACGAGGACATGACGCCCTCGAACTGCTCGCCATCGGCACTTCGGCCCCGCTGATGACGCACGGAGATCGAGTAGGTCCGGCGATCGTTTTCAATCGCATGGCCAGTGAGCGAATAGGCACGCGTCGTTCCCCCTTCGCACAATTCCGGAATGTGGATCGTTACATGCTGTCCGGGCAGATAGTCGGGGAGCGGTCCACCGTCGGCTGCGCTGAACGTTACCGTGCGAACGCCTTCGGCTTCTCCGTGTACGGCCGACACGACAAAGTCCCGGAATCCTTGCCATGCCCGTCGCGCGGGATCGACCGACGGGTCGAGCGTGACGTCGCACGGTACGGCACGAAGCGGCGATGAACCGCTCAGCGGATCGGCGATGGCGGCGGACACGATGCTGTTGTAGTTACTGTTTGTGCTTCCCAGGGCCGTCGACGATTCCATGCCGATCTCGTCGCACGCCTGCCACCAGCCATACTCCGCAACTACGACATCCGGCGCGAGTTCAGGGACCACTCGCGCACGAAATCGCGCGGTGCCGCTGGTACTGGCGACGCGTATCCAGTCGCCCTCGACAATGCCCTTGATGGCCGCCAGATCGGCGCTCAGTTCCGCGACGGGATACGGGGCACGGCGACGAAGGCTCGGCAGGCCGCGATGCTGGCTGTGGCAGTAGTAGCCGTTCTTGACGGAAGTGAGCGTATACGGAAAGCGTCGACGGTCGGCTGCGCGTGGTCCTTCTCCGCGGCTCGGCGGTACATACTGCGGGACGGCCGGATAGCCATACCGATGCAGCTTCTCCGAATAGAACTCGACGCGCCGCGTTTCGGTCGCAAAGCCTCGCGAGCCATTCGGCGTCGCGCAGGCGTATTGCTTTTCCTGCTGCCTGAGCGGGCGGTAAATGCCCTCGGGATGCGAACGCAGTGTCGCGACGTCCACGCCCAACGGTTCGAGAACATGGTTCCATCCTTTCTCGACGTCGCCATCGAAGAATTGATCCCCCATCCCGAGCCTGACCGCCAGATCCAGCACGATGTCGTAGTCTGCCCGACTCTCCCCGCGGGGCGTCACCATCCGCTGCCGCAACTGGACCAATTCGACGGCCCGCTCATTGATCTCGAAGCCGAGACGCAGTCCTTCCCGTTCCCACGGCGTGTTGACCGGAAGGAGGATATCCGCATAGCGGGCGGAAGGCGTTTCGAACAGGTCGCAATGAACATGAAAATCCAGCGCGCACAGCGCGTCGTGCGCCAATGCACTGTCTGCTTGCGACATCACCATGTTGGTGCCGAACGCGACAAGCGCGCGCACCCGGTACGGCTTCGCCTCGAGAATCGCCCGATAAACATCGCGTGCGGTCACCCATCCCTGGGCGGGCGGGCCGAGCGGTCGCTCGTCAAGTCCGAGTGCCTTTGTTCGTTGCTGAGGACTCAGCATGGCGTAGTTGCTGAGGGGGTTTGCCGGCTGTTTCGGCAACTCGCGATTTGAACCCCGCGTATCGAATGCGCCTGTCAGTGCGTACAGCGTAGCGATCGCCCGCTCTGTTTGCGTCGCGTTCGTGTGTTGTCCCACGCCGGACCACGCGTGATAGGCGATGCGCTGGCGTGGGCTGAGCATCGCCGCCACGATTTCGATTGCCGAGGCGTCGACTCCGGTGATTTTGCTCACGTGTTCGGCCGTGTAATCGGACAGCGCACTGCAGTACAACTCGAAAGCGGGCGTACACGTGACCTCTATTACGCGACCCGTCAGGTCGAATACGGAAATCTGATGCGAGCCTGAAATCGACAGATCGGACGACGACGTGCGCGCCTCTTCGCCGACGAGTTCGAGTCGATTGAGCGCGCCATTCCAGACCGCATATCGATTGTTCGACGACTCCGGATCGATGTCGCGTTCGCGCAAAAAATGCCCGCTATCACGACGAACCAGGAACGCGCCATTCGTCCACGCGCGGATAAATGTATCGTCGATATTTCCCGTCGCGATCATTTGCCGGGCAATGCCCATGGCAAGCGCGCCGTCCGTACCTGGCTGCACGCGCAGCCAGACATCCGCTTCGCGCGCGAGCGCCGTGGGTCTTGGGTCCACGACAATCAGCCTGGCGCCGTTGCGACGACCCGCTGCAATACTGTCCGCCTGGGCCAGCCACGTGTTGGCTGGATTCGTACCCCACAGCACGATGACGTCGGAATTCCGGTAATCGGCCGTTGGCATGCCGCAGCCGAACGTAAACACGTGCGCGAAATCCTTGTGCCAGTTGCAGATCTCGGTTGCGTAGCAGATATTCGGACTTCCGAACGACCAGACGAATCGCTCCACCCAGTCGATGCTGTCGCTCATCGGCGTACCGCTCGGGGTGGTCACACCGAACACCACTGATTCGGCGCCGTTTTCCCGTTTGACGTGCGCGAGCGTGGTCGCGATCTCGTCAAGCGCCTCATCCCAGCTGATCCGTTTCCAGCGCGGGTCGGCCGCGCCTTTTGGGGCCGTGCGGCGCATGGGATACAACACCCGGTCGGGGCTGTGTACGAGTTCCGGCGCGGCCTTGCCTTTCATGCACATCGCGTTGCCGGTCGGGTGTGTAGTGTCGGGGCGCACCTTCAGCAACATGTCGCCGCGGACCGTGTTGATCGTGCCGCATCTTGACCGGCATAAGGTGCAGTACCCCTTCTTCTCCTGCGTCTCCATCATCGTTCCACGGTTTCCTTTCATGACGGGATGCTATGCAGCCGAAATTGCCCTGCCTAATTCATATTTCAGGCCTCGCGATATATAATTTTTCAATACCTCGGATTGGTCGCCGGTTCGCACCGCCGGATTGCACGGCGCCACCTCTCAGCGGAGTACGCCAACGTGGCCACACACATCACGCTTCGCCAGATCGAGTACTTCATCTCGGTGGCCGATACCGGCCAGATCTCCAGGTCCGCCAATCTTTGCGCCGTTTCGCAGTCGTCGATGACGATCGCGCTGAAGAATCTCGAAGACACCGTGGGGGTGCCGCTGCTGCAGCGCCACGCGAGGGGCGTCCGGCTGACCCGGGCCGGCGAGCGATTTCTTCGGCATGTGCAGAGCGCGAATGTGTCCATCGGGCGCGCTGTAGTCGCGGCCCAGGAGGAACCTGAACAGATTTCGGGCCACGTTCGGGTCGGCGTCACGGAAACCGTCTCGGCTTACCTGATGCCGTCAATGCTGGCTACCGTCGCGCAACGCTTCGAGCACCTGAGCGTCGAGGTCATCGAAGACGCGCGCGACGATATCGAGCAACGTCTCGTCGATAATCAGCTTGATATCGGTCTGATGCTTGTGTCCAATACGGCCGACGTGGACGAGCTGAAATATGAAACGATTCTGCGCTCCGTGCGCCGGCTTTGGACGCATCCGGATCACCCGTTGCAAGATGCACAACAGGTCACGCTAGAGGACATTGCACAGGAGGACTACCTTTTACTCGACATGGACGAGCATGTCCGCACTGTTCGCAAGTATTGGGGAAAGTACGGCCTCGAACCGCAGGTGCGTATCCAGAGCAAGTCGATCGAAGCCGTGCGAAGCATGGTGGCGCTCGGGTTGGGCGTCACGATTCTTTCGGACCTCGTCTATCGTCCGTGGTCGCTTGAAGGGAACCGGATTATGAGGCGCGACCTGAGCATTCCGATCCCGACCATGGACGTCGGCGCCGTCTGGCACCGAAAGGGTATCCTGCCGACGCCCGCGAGGGTGCTACTAGATCTCTTCCGATCCTGGAAGAAGACAGTCCAATAGTCGATCCTGCCTGACGGGCATGGCGGACGTTCGTGATCACCTTCGCAGCCGTGGCTGCTAAGCGACCGTTCCGGCGGAAGAGGCGGCATGCGACATCGGTACGCGAGCGGCCATACGGCTGTGGCCAAAGGGCGCTTCTGTTCATGACCTGTCCCAATACGGCTAATTCGAATTGGGACAATGCAGCGTTCGTTGCCCATGAAAACACCCCAAAGATCGGACCAATGTCCAACTTTTGGGGTGCAATTCACTACCGGGATTTCTTGTCTGGGGTAGTGCGTTCACTACCCCAGGCTTCTGAGCCTGCGATTAGAACCGGTGGTAGATGCCAACGTTGGCTTGAACCTGGTTGCCGCCCGATGCAGTATTGCCGAAGTCCGCGGCCGAAGCCTGAGCACCCTGAGCATGAACGTAGGCAGCCATCGCGTATACCGAGGTGAGCTTCGACAGTGCGTACGTAGTACCCAGCGACGCCTGGTTGATCGAAGCCATCGTGCGGCCCTTGGCGGCTTGCGCCTGCGTGGCTGCCGAACCGTAGACGTACGTGTACCCAGCAGCGAGCGACAGCGCCGGGGTTGCCTGGTACTGCAGAAGGGCGCCCACTACGTTGAAGTGGATCGACTGTTGGCCATCGTTACCCTGGTATTGCGCGTTCGAGTAGCGCAGGCCGGCCGTGTACGGACCAAACTCGTATTGGCCGGCGATTTGAGCGATGCCCGCGCTCTTGAACGCATTGCCGCCGTAGTAACCCGAGCTCGGATAGCCCAGCGCACCACCGAACGACGGTTGTGCGGTTGCGTTCTGCCAGCCGTTCGCACCCTGGTTTGCCGCATGGAAGTAGCCGCCGGCGACCGTCAGGCCACCTTGAGCGTAGTCCGTAGCCACCGACCATGATTGACCCGAACCCGTAGCACCGGCAACGCCGCCGAACGAGTACGCGCCTTCAGCCTGGAAGCCGTAGAAAACCGGCGAAATGTACTTGATGGCGTTGTTCTGGTTCGTCGTGTTGTCGTTGTTGTCCACGTCGCCCGGGGTCGAGAACGTCGAAGCCGAAATGGCGTCGCCCGTCAGGCCTTGAACCATTTCCGTCACGGCATCGATCTGGCGACCGAGGCGGAGGGTACCGTACTGGTTCGAAGCGAGGCCTACGTAGGCCTGGCGATTGAACAGCGAACGCGAGGAGCCAATGGGGCCCTGGCCGCCGATGCCGCCGGTCGCAATGTTGAAACCATTTTCGAGCTTGAAGACCGCCTTGAGGCCGCCGCCGAGGTCTTCCTGACCCAGGAGGCCCCACTTGTTCGAACCTGAGGCCCCGCCAACGAGGGCGTAGTTCGAGTGGCCGTTAACGTTCGAGGTGTAGCTGAGACCTGCGTCTAGCATGCCGTACAGGGTGACCGACGACTGTGCCATTGCTGCCGGGGATGCGGCGAGGGCGGCAACAGCGGTAACCGTTGCCTTGAAGGTGATGTTCTTCATCTTTAATTCAGTGTCCCTGAGTATCTTTTGGATGGTTTATTTATTACTGCGCGCCGGAGGATAAAGCGTCTCCTGCAACCTTATGAAAGGAAAAAAGAGACTGTCGCGAAAACGTAACAAAGGGAGCAATGTATTGCGCGGCGGGCGGCCGCTTTCCGGTTGCCGCTGACGGTTGAATGTGCGGCCGAATCATTCTGCGATAGACGCTTGATGGCCGCGTCGGGCTCATGCGATTGGCATAGCGGGGCCCGGAGCCGTCATTTGAAAACCTGGATAGTGGGCATTCAAAGATGCGCCACAAACGTCACTTAAGCGCTCGCCGATTCGATATCCGTGCGACGCCTTGTTAGAGTAAGGGCGTGTGACGCCGCTAAGGTTGACTCGTCCAACAATCACTTCTTTTTGCTTGACGAGAAACTGATACGCCGCTGTCAGCGGATGCGTCGCGTTGCGCTGTCGCAATCGCTTGCCGCAGGGAGCTTAGATTGTCGTAGCTGATATCTCTTCCAAGGTCCAGATCGATGGGCGTGGCACTGCATATTCGCAATAATTTTCTGTGATCTGAGTCGCAGTGTCGACCGACAATTCCTGTCCGAAGTGGGGCCGGCGACGGTCGGCTCAGTTCGACCCATCTCGGTCCTTCAGCACATCGTCCAACATGTGATTGCTTTCGATTGTGCCGCGGTCGTTAGTCCACGCTTCGCTCATTCGAGATCGGCGTCAATGCGTTCGATCAACCCGTAGGAGTTGACGGATATTTCCAGAAGGCCGATCTCGTGGCCAAAGTCCCCAGTAAAATCGACGCGAACGCGAGCACGGCTGTTGCCGAGGCGCTCGATGGACAGCAAGCGGGTCACGGTGTGATAGCCGATAAAGTATTCCTCAATATAGCGCCGAATGCCGGCATGCCCGTCGAAACGATGGCCTGTGGACGAATCGTCAATTACCGCATCCGGGGCAAAAAGGGGAAGCGCGCTTTCAACGTCGAACGCATTGGTTGCCGCGATCAAGGTGTCCGCAGCCTTGCACAGCTTGTCTGTCTGCTCGCTCATCGCATCAATCTCCGTGCTGTCAGCTTTTGTAGACGAATTCCAGGGTGCAGCCATCCATGTCCCTGATCTGAGCGGCGTAGTAGCGCGGAGCGGCGTGAAGCTGCGGCCCGGGGGGGCATGGATCTCTGCCGCGCCGATCTCCAATGCCTCGTAGAAGCCTTCGCGCGGTCGGTGTTGCAGACAGTGAGGAAGACGTGATCATTCATCGGTTTGCCCTTTCAAATGACGTAACCGCCGGCGACTTCGATGTTCTGGGCATTGATCCAGCCGCCATCCTCAGTCAGCAGCGAAGCAATCGCGCGTGCGACGTCTTCCGGTTCGCCTACGCGCCCGAGGGCGGTCTGCGAGCTAAGCAGCGCTTCGAACTCAGCGTTCAGACCTCCGCCGAGTTCCGTCCGAATGGGGCCAGGCGATACTGAGTTGACCCGGATGCCGCGTTCGCCGAACTCCTTGGCCATATAACGCGTCAGGACTTCCAGACCCCCCTTGAAAGTCGCATAGGGCGCAACGCCCGCAGTGGCCACCCGAGTGGTCGCGCTGGTCAGGTTGACGATGCTCGCTCCATTGCGCAGCAACGGCAGCAACGTTTGGGTAAGGAAGAAAGGGCCTTTCAGATGCACATTCATGAGCCCGTTGAACTCGGACTCAGTGACGGTTTCAATGGGGTTGTAAAGCCCGTAGCCGGCGTTGTTGACCAGGCCAGCCAGTCGAGTCGCCCCCCAAGTGGATGCCAGCACCTGCTCCACAGCGCTACGGAAAGCAGGAAAGCTGCTGACGTCGGCGACGTCCAGCGGCAGGGCGACGGCCTTGCCGCTTGCATCTTCGATCTGGCGAACCACGCCCTGCGCGGCATCCGGGTTGCGGTTGTAGGTGAGGATGGTCCCCAGTCCGCGCTGTGCGCATTCGAGGGCGGTACTGGCGCCTATGCCGCGACTGCCTCCCGTGATAACGACGATGTCCATGTGTGGCTCCATTGAAGTTCAATGGCGATACGATAGGTCTCTGCCGCTTTCGCGGCTCGCCTGATCCTCCCTCAATCCTGCCTATTTCTGCTTTTTGCTTGTCCCAAGGCAAGATTCGAAGTCCAATGGAGGTATGGAAGAACAATTAAGCGAACTTCGGAAGTTGGCCGCCCACGCGCAGAACCGGCGGACCGAGACAGGCATCCCACGCGTGGCGATGGTGCGGGGGGCCGTGCCGGAGCACGAGCTGGCAGCTGTCTATGAACCCATGGTCAACCTGATCCTTCAAGGCTGCAAATCCATGACAGTCGGAGGTCGAACCCTGCACTACGATCCCGCTACGTATTTCGTCATGTCCGTCGATCTGCCTGCCGCCGGCATCGTGCGCAGCAGCGAATCGGGTGCCCCATATCTGGCGGTGAGCCTGACCCTCAACCCGGCACTGATCGCCGGCTTGCTCTCGGACCTGCCAAACGCTGCCGGGCCGGTTCGCGGAAACGCGGGGTTTTCGGTCGCCGCAGTGACAGCGGACCTCCTGGATGCATGGGTCCGCATGCTACGTTTGATGACGCATCCTGCCGATATTCCCGCGCTGGCACCGGCCTATGAACGCGAGATTCTCTACCGTGTACTGCAGGGGCCGATGGGCTGGATGTTGCATGACATTGCCACGCCGGATACCGCACTGTCGCGAATCAATCGAATCATCCAGCGTATCCGCCGGGATTACGCGCTCCCCCTGCGGATGCACGAACTCGCCGAAGAGGCGGCGATGAGCGTGTCGGCGTTTCACCGTCATTTCAAAGCTGTGACCGCGCTCAGCCCACTGCAGTATCAGAAACAGATTCGCCTGCTTCAGGCGCGCACACGCCTCATCACCGCCGGCCACAGTGTCACTACAGCGGCGCATGAAGTCGGCTACGAGAGTCCCACCCAGTTCAGTCGCGAATATGCTCGGGCGTTCGGATTGCCGCCTGCGAAGGACGCTGCTCAGATCATTGCAGGCTTGAGGTCCGGACTGCGACGCTAACCGGTTATTGCTACTGCAGCCAGCGGCACTCACCGAATACGGAGGATGCAATGCCTCTGGTCCAGAGAGCGGTCCGTTGACTGACAGCCCCCCTGCATCCCGATCTCCCTCGCGCACCGTCGCGGCGAGCTGCTGCTCGAGGCGTTGCTCGATCAGGGGCCACGGCAAACGGCATAACCGCCGTGCTGTCATCGAGCATCGCATAGCGCTCGCTGGCAAGTGCCACGTTGCGCCAGTAGATGCCCGGCATTGCAGCGGCGGGCGTCGCCATATTTCGATGCTCGTGGCCGTTGCCGGCGGCAATATCCTTGGCGACTTTCGGTACCCCATGCCATCGCGCTACGGCCTTCGACGGTCTCCAATGTGGGTGCGATGCGGCCGCTCGAATCACAGCATGTCAAGCGTGGTGAGCGGCTGGAAGTGGCCGCGTGCCGCCCCATGCAAAAAACATAGTGCTGGCCGTGGGCGTCGATCCAACCGAGGCCCATCTTATTCGCTATGACTCTCCCAGTGGTGAGACTCGTGTTTGTGAACCTCGCGCGTCCCGCGCTCGGACGATAGAATGCGCTTAGACCAATAAACGGGGCGCTCATGGGAAAAACCATTCTCGGCGGTATACTCGCGCTTGCATGCTCTGGATCGTTTGCCGTGACACCGGTGCCCACGGTTGCCAGTCATGTCACCGGCAATAACTTTCGCGGTTGGAGCGCGGCAGTACAGAGCGGCTTCGTGACAGGGACCGTGGACGGCTTTCTGCTGTCTCCCATATTTGCGATCAAAGAATTACAGCGCGCGGAGCATCTTGGCCACTGCACCACTGATATGCAGGCTGATCAAATGCTCGCCATCGTCACTCGCTACATGGACCAGCACCCTGCCGAATGGGACAGTGCCATGAACACTATCGTCTTCCGGGCCTTCGTCGAGGCCTGCAGATCCCTAGGCTATCCACTATTTGATCAATGATTCGCGGGTGGCTTCGGCGATCGGCACGTCGCGACCCAAAGGGGAATCCCGGCGCGTCGACACATCTGCGGCTCTTCGCAAAGTAAAGCGGACGTTCGTCGCGAGTAGATTACAGGCGGGTCAACGGCCGTAGCGAACGCTCGCCGTTCGGACGCCGTCCAGCTCCACGGCATGAGCCAGTGAGCCGAATGGCTGGTCGACGCGAAAGCATCCCACACTGGAATATCAACCCGTTAGCGATCGAACCGCCAGTCGCGTCGCGCCTGCCCCGTAGCGTAGCCAGGTCTCAGGCGCGTCCCCTCGCAAAAAGTTGGGGTCGCTCCCGCATCGAGAACGGCCACTGTCTATTGCGCGGTCAGTGCTACATCCCGACGCTCGTTCCTCCGCTCGTGCTTGTGCCAGTGCTCGCACCCGAGCCCGCATTCGTTCCAGAGCTCGACGTCGTATTCAAATCAATTCGTCCGTAGACGCCATTGGCTTCGTCGTTCGGCCCCGCCGCCAGGAACAGCGTATTGGAAGGCTGATTGTTGAGGTCGTTACCGAACGCGATGCCCCACACGCCATGTTCGACGATCGGACCACCGTTCGGTCCATTAAGCGGCCCCATCGACTGGCCGCTCGATGCATTGAACGCGTTGATCGTGCCGTCGCCGAAATTGCCGATCAGTATCGCGCCGCTCATCGAACCGAAGCTACCGGGTGCTTGCGCTATACCCCACGGCGCGTTCAGCGGTCCGCCCGTCGCGAAGCGCTGCTTCAGGTTGCCCGCTGTGTCGTACACATCGACCATGCCGAGTCCCGCACCCGCGACATCGTCGTGCCTCGCCGCATCCTGCATCGCGTAAGTGACGAAAAGATTCGAGCCGATCGCCTGAATTCCGAACGGCGCGAAGCCGGCCGGAATCGCCGGGTCCGTGAAGGCGCCCGGCATCGCGACCTTGGTGAAGCTCGTATCGAAGATATCGATCTTGTTGTTATGGAAGTCCGTCGCGTAAAGGAAGTTGTTACCGTTCACCGTGGCGAGCGCGAGACCCTTGTACACGGCGCCGCCCGTTCCGTCGTCGTACATCACGAACGCATTGGTCGGTCCGACGGTGGGCGCCCAGGCAGTGATGGTGCCGCCTTCGCCCGCGAAGATGAAGGCAGCGACACCGGACTTGCCGTTTTCCGTGACGGTGAAGCTTTGTGTGCTGTTGAAGACGATGCCCGTGGGCGAAGCTGAACCGTTCTTGCCATCGGGTATCGTGACGACCAGCGATTGCGGCAGGCCGTTGCCGTCATAGAGCGTCGCAACATTGGTGCCGTTGTCCGCCACCCAAACAAAGCCTTTCGGATTGAAGGCGACGCCCCATGGGTTTTTCAGGTTAGCGTCAGTGTGCGCGCTAGACACCACGCCATCCGATACAAGGGGCGTCACAGTGAACGACGACCGCATAGGTGGGGTTGAATTATTGGAACCGGCGCCGCCGCATGATACGAGAGTGGCAATGGCCGCTCCGCATGCCAGGAGGCAGAACGTTTCGATAAGAGACTTCATGACCATACCCCTTGTTCGATTCAAAGACCGTAACGGTCATAGAACGAGGAGGACCCGGCGTTTATTCCCGCGACGAAGGGGTTATTTCGTGCGCGACTCCGTGCAATTGCAATGACTGAACTGGCTAGATAAAAGCGAATGGTGTGCAACGAACAACACGCGCGACTATTCCATTCGTCCGGTCGAAAAAGTTGTGAACGCGCGTGACGTGCTGCACGCCATCGACAAATAGCCGCAATGACGTTGCAGGATCGCCTTGCCGAGAGGACCCGCGATGCCGTCTGCGATGCATGCGGACGGAAAAGTTTCTGCATGACGGAGGCGGACTATCTCTTGTCGGCGGGGTTGTTGGTGTTGATATGGTGCTGGCACCAGTCCCGCCTCTATCTGCAGCATCGCCCACGGCGTCCGGAAACCGACGGGTTGACAGGTTCCCTGCGCCAAGGTGCGCTACCTCGTGCGGTGCCGACGCTCGAGCGTCCCCTGAGCCCGTGGGCGAATGGCCGGAGATGGCCGAACCGAGCCCGACCACGACCGGCTCAGGTCGACCCACAGGGGACAATTACGGCGCATGCCTTGACCGTCCGCTTCATGCGGGACTGCTGACAATGGATCAGCAACGATTGATGCCCGGCGGACCATCCGCCCAGACCAGATGCGCCCCGCCATTGTGAAACTGCGAATGTGTACCGCTCCTTCCACTCCAGTCGGTCGGTTTAGTTAGTTAAACAGAGACGCGTGCCGTCGAATAAAAGCCTCCACCGTCATGGGAGCCGTTCCAGTGAGGTCCACAACAAACGTATTCGTTCCTGCGAACACGCCATTCTGATAATCGACTGCGACAGACATCAGGTGCTGCGAGAACGTGTCGCTGAACTTTGCATCGCTGTCCAAGCGCTTCTTGAACAGTTCGAGGTCGATCGGCCGATATGTCACTTCGCGCCCCAAGGCTTTGCTCATCTCCGCAGCAATCTCGTGGTGATTCATCTCTACGGGGCCATGCAGCGGATATATCTTTCCTGAATGCGGGACAGGGTTTCTGAGGATAGCGGCAATAACACGACCTTGGTCTTCCGCCGCAATAGGCGCGTGTCGCCCCTCACCAAAGGGAAGTTGCAGCACACCATCCTTCCTGATGCTCGCCACCTGTCCGGGATAGGTCAGCCATTGCGCGAAGAAGGTAGGGCGAACATGTGTGACCGGCGTGCCAGACCAGTCAAAGATCCTCTCGGAAATCCAGTGGTCGCGTGCGGCGTGGCTCTTCGCCTCGCGACGCGCGGAAATCTGTGACATGTTGACGATTGCACGGATTCCCGTCTCGCGCGCAGCCTGCGCAAAGTAGGCGGTGGCCGAGACGCCACCTGCCTCGATAGGGAACACAAAATAGGCCGAATAGATTCCTTCAAGCGCAACGCAGACGTCGTCGATATCCGAAAGATTTCCAACGACTACCTCGACACCCCGCGCCTTTAGCCGCTCGGACCGGTGATCTTCCTTCCGGACCAATGTTCGCACTCGCTCACCCGTATCTAATAGCGCATCTGTAGCCGCTCCGCCGGTATCGCCTGTCGCCCCGGCTACAAAAATTGTCCGATCAGTCATGCAACGTCTCCCAAAAAATCCTTCGAATTGGTGAGCATCCCTCTCGCAAATTTCCCCGACAGCTCGCGCTATAGCGCCTTCGCCTCTAGCCACGCACGGATCGACTCGACAAGCTCGGTTTTGCGCTCGAGTGGGAGCCAATGTCCAGCCGGAAGGTTCGCGACGGAAAGGTCCGTACAACTGCCACGCATGGGCTCTCCAAGCCGGCTGCGGTTGATGTCGCAGATCGCATCCCAATCGCCGTTCACGAACAGCACGGGTTGATGCAGACGCCCGTTGTCGGGTGCAGTTGAAGCGTAGGCGATGTTGGCTGAGTCGTTCAGGTACCACGCATTGGCTGGGTGGAATCCACTGCCGCGAAACGTCTGGACCAAAACATCGAAGTCAGCAAGTGGCCACATTGTCGGGTCAGGAGGCGTGGCCGGGGCGCGACGAGCCGAGCCATAGCGGCCTCCGTTATTTGTGATCAAGGCTGACGGAGAGACCATGCCGGCAGACGCAGGATTTCCTGGCCGGTAAAGTGACGCCAGCGCCGCTGGGATGTCTGCCTCGAAGTCGCTTACCGTCTGTTCAAAGTGGGTCAGGTAAAAGCGATAGTAATCCCACTGTCCATCGGGATGAAGGTGGAATGGGTATAGTTGTCGATCGACTAGCGGCAAAAGATTTGGCAGCGCAAAGCCTTCTGGGAAATATGGCACCGAAATCAGCACCTGGCCGCGACTGCGGCCGCTTTGCTGTGCGGCCAATGCCCCGACCACCGGGCTTCCCCAGTCATGCCCAATCCAGATTGCCGGACGCCCTCCCAGATGATCGTGGAGCTCGACCATGTCCTGAACGATCTCGCTCAGGGCGTAGGCTTCGGAAGCGGTCGGGCTCGATGAACCACCGTAGCCGCGCATGTCTGGCGCGACGCAACGCCAGCCTTCGGCCGAAAATGCCTCGAGCTGGGCGCGCCACATCAGGCCTATTTCCGGCCAGCCATGAATGAAAAGCATAAGCGGCCCATCGGCCGGGCCGCCATCCCAGTAATGTGTCGTGTGACGCGGCGATGTGAAGGTGCGCGCTCTCAGTTCAGTCATGGGTGGGTGGTCACCGGAAAGGTTTGAGGACTTACAAGTTCCGGGTCCGGGCCGCCACGTTCTCCGGTGTCGAGCGCGCTGATTGCCTGGACCTCGTTGGCCGCAAGCGCGAAGTTGAAAATATCGATGTTTTCGGCGATTCGTTCCGGACGCACGGATTTCGGAATCGGACAGGTGCCTAGCTGGATCTGCCAGCGCAAGACGATCTGTGCGGGACTCTTGCCGTACTTCGTGGCGAGTTGAACCACGCTCGGATGGGACAGCGGATCGAGCACATTCCCCGAAGTCTTTGCTTTCTCCCCGTCACGCTTGATACCGCCTATCGGAGACCAGGCCTGCGTGATGATTCCTAGCGCCTCGTCGGCGTCGCGAAGATCACTTTGAATGAAGAACGGGTGTACCTCTATCTGATTCACAGCCGGAATATGACCGGTTTGCTCGATGAGATTGCGCATATGACTGGAGCTGAAGTTGCACACGCCGATCGCCCGGACGCGCCCGTCCGCCAGAAGCTTCATCGAGGCTTTGTAGGAAGCTACCGTTTCATCAAAGGCCGAAGGGACAGGCCAATGAGTCAGATACAGATCCAGATAGTCGAGTTCAAGCTTGCGCAGACTTCTATCGAAGGCACGGAGCGTCTGGCCGTAACCGTAATCTGTCATCCACACCTTGGTCGTAACGAAAACGTCCTCGCGAGGTACGCCGGATGCGCGGATGCCCTCGCCCACTTGCTGCTCATTCATGTAGGCCGCAGCCGTATCGATAAGACGGTACCCGTGAGCAAGTGCGGACTGCACGGCAGCAACGGTCTTTTCCGGTTCACTGCGAAACACCCCGAGTCCAAAGCCAGGCATCTCGATTCCATTGTTCAACTTGATAGCAGGGCCTTTAAATGTCGCCATCGTCGATTCCAATTCAATTGAATGTCGTGTGCGCCGCTGTGTCTATTTGAACGAACGTAGTTTGAATGGTCGCAACAAGAGCGCAGGTTGATGTCACGCGGGGCTGACGGTCCGCAAAAACTTGACGAGCTGGTCATTGACCACGTCCGTGGCTTCGTGTTGTACCCAATGGCCCACGTTGTCGAGATCAAGGCTCCCCATGAAACCAGGAAGACCGGCACGCATCTGGGTCGCCGTAATCGGATAAAGCTCGTGCAATCCATCCGCTTTCCCCCAGATGAGAAATGAGGGTTGGCTGATCCTTGCGCCCTTCCATGGAGCGGACAGATAGAAATACGGTTCAGCGGCCCGGTAGTAATTCAAGCCGCCATGGAAGCCAGTGCGCTGAAATTCAGCGATGTTGTAAGCGACATAATCAGGCTCCGCCCACGACGGTATCGGTGTGGGCGCAGCGCGGTGGAGACTTCGGGCAGGATCCATGGGACTCCAACGCTTGTCGGCCGGAGCGGAACCTGAGGCCCAATACAGAATTCCGGGAATGGTGACCGAGGCGTCAGCCCAGATCTGATCAGCGTCAGGCCGGATCTGTTCGAACATATAAAAGCTGTTCTGGTGGTCCGATTTCCGCATGCGCTCAAATACGCTCACGTCCCCACGCGGAACGTAGGGTACGCTCAGGCAGAACACCGCTGCAAATCGATCGGGACGCAGCAGCGCGGCGTTCCATGCATGGGTCGCCCCCCAGTCATGGCCCACCAGTACTGCACTGGAGATATTCAGCGAGTCGAGCAGCCCAATCAGGTCGCCTGTCGTGTGCAGCGGCGTGTACAACGCAGCGTCCGTGGGAGCCGAGCTGCGGCCGTAGCCGCGCATGTCCGGAGCAATTGCCCGGTATCCGGCTGCCGATATCGCTTCCATCTGTCGGCGCCACGTATAGGACGTATCCGGAAATCCGTGAACAAAGAGAACGACCGGTCCATCACCTTGCTCGGTTACGTGCAAGGTGATGCCATTAGTGCTGATGTCATACTCCTTGAACGTATGACCTCCGCCGGTCGGGGGATTTTGCGCGTGCGCCCTGCGATCCAGTAGCAGACTTGCGCCCAATGCCGTCCCACTGGCGAGAAACGTGCGACGGTTAATAGAGGGTGGCGGTGTTGAAGCAGATGCAGGTGCGGTGATATTGCTATCCATAGAGTAGTCTCGATTAGTCACGCGTCAGTTCGGAGGGACCCGCAAATAGTAGAAGCCCGGACCCGGTACGACGCGTCGTATATCCGACAATTCTGGCCATACTTGCGCAGGGACCTGCATGACGTCAGTACCGGCAGTTAGAATCGCAGGCCGTGTCAAACTGAGCCGCAAAGGCAGATACAGGCAGGACAATGGTTGGAACATCCGCGCACCTCGCCCGCATGTAGAAGCATGTTCGGCTACCGAACTTTCCCAAGAGGACCTGCCATGCTACGTATTGGCTATATCGTCGTCCCGAATTTCCAGGTGATGATCTTTGGTGGCCTGACAGTGTTTGAGATGGCAAACCGTCTGACGAAAGAACCGCAGTACGAAATACATCTGATATCCGAAAGCGGTGGGCCGGTCCAAAGCTCTCTCGGCTACTCCGTCATGACGGACCGTTTCGATGAGGGCAGCTTTGATACGGTGATCATTGGCGGCGTTATCGACGGCGTGTATGAGCCGAGCCCAGCATTGGTCGACTTTCTGAAGAGCGCGGTGAAAAACACTCGTCGCGTAGCCTCAATGTGCACGGGAGCATTCTTCCTGGCAGAAGCCGGCGTTCTTGACGATCGGCGCGCCACGACCCATTGGGCGCACGCACGCGCGTTGCAGACTGGTTACCCGAGAATCAATGTTGAAGAAGATCGCATCTTCATTGTCGATGGCCCCGTATGGACATCCGCGGGCATGACAGCGGGGACCGATCTGGCGATTTCCATGGTAGAACGCGACCTCGGCGTAAAGGTAGCCAGCACCATCGCCAAGAGGATGGTCATGTTCCACCGACGTGCCGGCGGACAGCTTCAACACTCGACATTGCTGGATCTCGATGCCAAAAGTGATCGAATCCAGACCGCGTTGGTATTCGCAAAGAGTAATTTGCACACTCAATTGACGGTCGACCGACTTGCCGAAGCCGCCAATTTGAGCGTGCGACAGTTCACCCGGGCGTTCCGTGAGGAGACAGGACAATCGCCCGCGAAGGCTGTGCAAAATTTGCGGCTGGAAGCAGCGCGACTCATGGTTGAGCAAGGCCGTTTGCCTATCGACGTTATTGCGCGAGAGACCGGTTTTGCTGATCCAGACAGGATGCGTCGTGCGTTTTTGCGGGCGTTCGGTCAGCCGCCTCAAGCTGTTCGGCGTGCTGCGCGGAGTCAGGCGAACGGCTAAGGCGTAACCGGGTGTCGTCGTCGCCTCAGCCGAGTTTCAGCATCGGGTCAAGCGAGGTCGTCGCCCGATATATGCGAACTCCGGTTTGGGAAAATGTGCTGATGTTTCCTGTCTCTGCACTGTGACGCACGTTTGGTTCGAATCAAGCAAAAGCGGGCCGTATTTCGAACCGTCGCGCCCCCTTTCTCGACGCTGAGAAAGCGACCATGAACACCGTCGAACAAATGCGGCACCTTTGGTGTCGTTATCGGCCATTCGTATCCGACTGCGTGACTGTCGCTTGTTGGCCGGGTGCCGACTCATGCGCATCGCATATGGTGGCGCACATCGAGTTGAGGCGAGAGTCCGCGTGCGACCCAATGCAGTCTCTCAGACCACGCCGGCAAACGTCCGCGCCATGCGTTAATGTCCTCGCGGAGAGCGAGATGTTGACTGAGGCCGTTAGAGGAACTGGTTATGAACCAGGTCGTTGTTACGTTGAGCCTCTTGTTCAGTTGGGTTTTTCCGTGTTCTCGACCAGCCACCTCAACACCGGCACCAGTGCATCATCCGAGTTCTTTTCGTAGATGAGCCCGTGGCCGTTTCCGAACACACCGTGGTCGGGAAGATGCAACACTTCCGCCCGGCTGCCAGCCGCCTTCAGTTGCTCAATAGCGGGTCGACTGGCCGCGGCGAAGGCTGACGCTTCCGCGGTGACGGCGACGATCGGCAAACCGGCGAGCGCAGGCAGCCGGTGTGTGCCAGGAAGAGCCGCCCGCAGCTCTTCAGGCGTCGCGACGGGCGGCTCCCAGCTAAGCGGGGCCGCCGCGAGGCCCCACGCGAGCGACCCGATATTGGGAATATGTGCGAATGGCGGGCCCATCGGCTCAACGGCGACGATCCCTTTAACCAGCCCGGGCCGGCGGTCTGCTACAAGCCAACCAACTGGTCCCGACGCTGAGTGCGTCAGGAGGATCGCCGGACCGATCCTGTCCAGCAGCTTTGCGATCCTGTCCGCCTCCATGTCCTCGGAAAACGCGAGGTCTGCGGGAAGCGGCCCATAGCCGGCAATGAACTCGTCCATCGCTGCCTCGTCGTCCCGGGCAAATGGCCATTGGGTGTGTTGAGATTCATATTTTGTCGGGAAGTAGATGTCGCGGCCGTGCTCATAGGAGAACCCGGGCCCCATTGGCCCCATCGTCTCGACGTGGTACGGCGATCGTCCTTGTCCAGGACGATCGACCACCAGCACCGCGTAGCCCGCTTCCACCAGACGTTGTGCCCAGCCCGGACGGCCATCCGGCGTGTCAAACCACTCGGTTCCCTGGTAGCCACCGCCATGCACGAGCACAATCGGCCAAGGGCGCGTGACCTCCTCCGGCGCCTCCCACTCAACGAAAAGCGGTCCGCATTGGTGGGTCTGTCCGTCTCGTTCGATGCGGTCGCCCGAAATCCACATATGTCCGCGACGCACGGTGCGGAGGGCAGAATTTTTCCAGAAGGCCAAGTTGTTTCTCCAGTGTTTGCAAGTGAGAGGCGTGTAGCGCCGATATGGAATTGCCTCCTCAGAGCGAAGTGAGGCGCAAGCGTGTGGGTGCGAGGTCCGTAAAACTCGGCACGTCGGCCATGACCTCCTGGGTTTCCGGAGATCCGAAGGCGGTTGCAATAGCCGCCTCGTCCCGAAAGCGGCATTCGCAAATCACAAGCGTGCCGACATGCGTGAACGGCGGAAAGAAAGCCGCGATGCTCTCAAGGCCGTAGCGCTGCCACGCCTGCGTCACCAGCGGCAGGTGACGCTCGATGTAATAGCTCCGATCAAAACGGTCGTCTGGCGCACCTTGGTAGGTGACGTACACAGTCGGCGATTCAGGTTGCGACATGAGAATTTCCCTTTTGCCAATGTCTCCCGAGCTGTCCCGGCCCGGCATCTGGAACCCCAATCAGGCGAGCCACGAGGGCGTTTTGACGTAGGACGGAGCGAAGTTTCGCGCATTCACTATTGTTCGGCAATCCAATATAATGAACAATCGTCGTTCATTTTTGTGGGTGGTGGATATGGAGTGGAGCGACGTCCGGATTTTCCTTGCCGTAGCGCGCACTGGAACATTGGGCGCGGCTGCACGGCTGTTGCACCTTAGCCATCCAACCATTGGACGACGGCTTCGCGCGCTGGAAGATGCCACCGGACAAGTGCTGTTTCAGCGAACAACTGAGGGTTTTGTGCTGACGGAGGAGGGCACCGCGATCCTGCCTCTCGCCGAGCAGATGGAAGACAGCGCGCTAACCATGGAGCGGCGGCTAGCCGGTGAACAGCAACAACTGGAAGGAACGCTCAGGGTGTCATCGGCCGACTGGTTTGGCGCCTATGTCCTGCCACCCGTGATCGTTGAATACTCGCGCGAGTATCCGCATGTTGAGATCGAGGTCCTTACGGGAACACGCCTGTTCAACCTCGCGCAGCGTGAAGCGGACGTTGCCTTCCGTATTGTTCCGTTCGAAGGGCCGGACATCGTGCAGAGACGGTTGACCCAGATGCGATATGGCGTCTACGTGGATCACGCGAGCGCCGATCCGACGGAAGGTGACGGCACGGGGAACCGTTTAATTGCAATGGATACGTCGACGGGCAGCTTTCCTGATATCGAATGGCTAAAAAACCGGTTTCCAAACGCTGGCGTCGTATTGCAGTCGAACAACCGTAATGTGCAAGCTCAGATGTGTGGGATAGGTTTGGGCATTGCTGTACTGCCGCGGCCTGTTGGAGATCAGATCGGTACAATTCGCAGGCTCGAGCTTAGCGAAGAGCCACCGCATCGCGAGATGTGGATGGGCTATCACCGCGATCTAAGGCGGTTACACCGCCTGCGCGCATTCGTGGATATTGTCATCGAACACCTGGCCAATTAGGTACACCCACGTTCTCGGTCATGTCAGCATCGTCGTGAATCGCGGCGTTGACCGCGGGTTTTGCAAGAGGCTCGAACGGCGCCAATGACCCGAGGTCTCCCTGATTGCGCCGGTCTGGTTCGCGGGGCGGGCCGATCTGATGGGGCATACCGCAATCGCCCGTTGACGAATCTCGCTGCCATCGCTGGAATGGCGGCTGTACTGGCATTGAATGTCTTGCTGTTGCTGCAGACGGCGGGGATGTCGTTATGACCTGGGGCTAAGACGAAATCGCAACGAGCGGGACATTCCCCCCTGTTTCTGCATCCGTCGGCAAGCGACGCACGTAGATAGCCCTGGACACATCACCGGACCAATCCGATCGCTTATGCCTCGACGCCTGCTCACGTTGGCCGCCACGCTGGCGTTCACCGCCCTCGGCGGCTGCAGCGGAACCGCCGCGCTCAACGCCGCGGTACCGCATCACACGTTCCGCGCCAGCACCGCCATTTCCTACGGCGACGCCCCCCGGCAAAAACTCGACGTGTACCAACCCGACGACACAAGCGCCACGGCGGCTTCTCGCGGACGGCCCGTGGTGGTGTTCTTCTATGGCGGGAGCTGGCAGAACGGCGCGCGCAGCGACTATCTGTTCGTCGGTCAGGCGCTGACTTCGCGTGGCTTCGTTGCCGTGCTGCCCGACTATCGAACCTATCCGGACACCCGGTTCCCCGGCTTCATGGAAGACGCCGCTGCTGCCGTGCGCTGGGCACGCGACCACGCCGCTGAATACGGCGGCGATCCGTCGCGGATTTTCCTGATGGGACATTCGGCGGGCGCGCATATCGTCGCTTTGCTGGCGACCGACGATCATTACCTCGCCGCGCAACATATGAGCAAACGCGACATCAGCGGCGTGATCGGTCTCGCGGGACCCTACGACTTCCTGCCGCTTACCGATCCGGTCTTGAAGGACGTGTTTCCGGCCTCGCTGCGTGCGGCGAGCCAGCCGATCAACTTCGTGAGCGGCGACGAGCCGCCGATGTTCCTCGCCGCCGGCAAGCGCGACAGCACGGTAGACCCCGGCAATACCGACCGGCTGGCCGCGAAACTGCGGGCAGCGGGCGATAACGTCGAAGTGAAGCACTATCCGTTTATCGGGCATGTGCTGCTGGTGGCGTCCCTCGCTGCCCCGCTGCGAGTATTCGCGCCTGTACTGGCAGACAGCGCTAAATTTATCGATGCCCAAGTGGGCAGGCAGCAAACCGTATCACGTGAGGACGCCGTCGAATCGCCTTAGGCAGGGGCGTCTACCCGCGATCCCTATCTGCTGCACCCCGCCAGCGTGAGCGTGCTCCAGACGATGCCCGGCAATCGCATCGATACGGGCAACGTTGCAACGCGCCAGACGCCTCAAAGCGTGTGACGTTGATGAACTCATTCAACACCTCATGCCGGCTGCGCTCAATCCGCTTCACAGGGCAGATGTCTGCGCAAAGACGGCGGGCGCGTCGACGGATCGCGCCAGATACTAACGAACGCACGGACGAAAGCGGATCGTCGAACTCTGCAGTCCCGCCTTCTCCTGAATAAAGTCGCTTGATGATTGTTGACCGTTGTTTTGCGAATGGTCGGTGCGTCAACCGCAGGCAAGCAGACAGTTGAAACAAAGCAATCCGTGTGGTCTGCGAGAGCGCCGGTCTTCGACCCGAAGCTGCCATCGGCTTGGCCGGACCGAGCACCTGGAAGCGGACGCTCATCCGGTCGAGCAGCGGATGGCTTCCAACCGATTCATCGTGAAAGTCTCGTCTGGCGACGCGTGCGGCCTGTACCCCGCTCAGAATTGCGACCAACCGCCATCGACCGGTATTTCAGCGCCGGTCGTGAAGGTCGCGTCGAACGCAAGGAATAGGACGGCCCTGGCGATTTCCTCCGACGTCCCGAAGCGCTTCATGGGAATAATGCCGACGGTGTGTTCCTTCACCTGTGTACGCATCTCTTCCGTAGGGAACACCTTTTCGAGGATGCCCGTGTCGATGGGACCGGGCGACACCGCGTTTACGCGAATCTCCTGAGGAAGCAGCTCGGTGGCGAGCACCCGGGCGAATGACCGCAGCGCAGCCTTGGCGGCGCCGTATGTGGCTTGGCCCGGCAGTCCCTTGACGTTGGCGACAGAGGTCGTGAGGACGACAGAGCCTCCCCGAGTGATCAGCGGCGCGAACTTCTGGACCGCGAAAAAGGGACCCTTGGCGTTCAGGTTGAACATCTCGTCATAGATGGCTTCGGTCACGCTGCCGAGAGGCGTTGGAATGCTGAACCCGGCGTTGACGAAAAGCAGGTCGATGGTGTCGAACTCGGTCTTAACCTGAGCGGCGAGGGCGTCGATGTCGGTTAGCGACCGCGCGTCGCTCGAAACTACGATCGCGCCGTCCCCAAGCTCTTGCTGCGCCGACTCCAAGCCCGCCTGCGAGCGGCCGGTCACCAAAACGCGCGCGCCTCCGTCGAGGAGCATCTTGGCTGTTGCGAGCCCCATGCCGCTCGTGCCGCCGATAATCACCACCTTTTTATCCTGGTACCGGTTCATAGGTATGCTCCTCGAGAGAGTTAGGGTTGCTTTGCCGACATTTAACTACTTGGTACTACTATTAATTTAAAAAATACCGTATGTCCTGTGGGCGATCATGTAATTCCGCAATCGCCTGCCGATTCTGATCACGCGACCGATTTCGCCGCGACAGCCGCTCCTTCAGGACACTGCGCGCAAGGATTCCGCGTACGACCAGTTGACGCCAGAGACGTTGACGACGGCCTGCCACGCGGCTTCTTGATTAGCGCCATCGAGGAGGTGTGGCTGGAGCTGCGCCTCAATTGGGCCTGAGAACTTCCCTTGAGCGGAGGCGAAGAATTGCCCTGAGACCTCGGTTCCGAACTTCGAGGCCTGGATATACCGGCCCGCTGCCGTCTCCGGCGTCTGATTCATGCCGGGAATGAGGTTCGCGATTGGGATAAACAGATACTTCACGGCCAGGCTGGCTTGTCGCGAAACGTTGGTCGCAGTCGCCGCACCGGGCGAGACAGCGTACACGGCCATGCCAGAAGGTAGCCGGCGCGCCAGCGCTGCGGCCCACCAGGCGACGAAGAGCTTCGCGTCGGCATACGCATTGTTGGGCACGTACTTCACGTTCGGCCCGTTGCGAATCAGGGCTTCCATCGCAGCGGTCAGGTCGCCGTGGTGGTATTTGGCAGCGAGTGCATCCACGTCGGTGTACTTGAACATGGGTACACCCCCTCGGGCAGGTTCCGCGCTGGCAATAACAATCCGCGCGTTGGGACTCAGCAGGTTCGCGCGGAGCAATCCGACAGTCAATTGATGATGACCGATGAGCGGGGCCTGAGAAGCCTCGACGCCCGCCGAAGTGATCACCCGCTGCTTACCTGGGACCATCCCGGCATTGAGCAGTAGGAAATCAATCGGCCGACCTCGCTTGACGAGTTCGGCGAGCGCGGACTGGACGCTGGCCGGCGTGTTCAACTCCAGCTCCAGCGGCGTGAAGGCCTGTCTTTTAGTTTCCGCTGCGAGTTGAGTGGCCGCTTCCTTGGCCCGAGCCAGGCTGCGTCCGGTGATAATGATCTCGCGCCAGCCCTCTGCGGCAAGAATGCGGGCAGCCGCATAACCGAGCCCGGAGGTGGCGCCGGTGACGAGCGCAATCGAATGTTCCATGGGCGTCTCAGTGGTGAAGGGTGAAGGCCGGGTCGTGAGGCCCCGCAAGGCCAGAAACGGCTTGTTAATTTAGAACTATTCGGTTATATATTGGTACCGCAAAAGTTGTCAAGGAGTTTTGAACCAAATGATTCAAAATACTGCCAGGCCAGTGGGTCGACCTCGCAGCTTCGACGAGGCGGGAGCGCTGGAAAAGGCAACTCAGGTGTTTTGGTCGAAAGGCTACGATGGAGTGACGATTGACGATCTCGTCGCCGGGATGGGTGTGGGGCGGCCGAGTCTGTATGCCGTCTTTGGGGACAAGCGGGCGATATTCTTGCGGGTCCTCAAGGCGTACGCAGAACGGAAAGGCGCATCAGCCGCGAAGGCACTCCTCTCACCACAGGGTCTTCGCGACTCGATCACAGGATTTCTGAGGTACGCCGTCGAAAGTGCGACCGAGAAGGGGTCCGCCCGGGGCTGTCTTCTGATATGCGTCGCGCCGCTTGTGGACGACCCTGAAGTCCGGCAGTTCCTGCAAAACGCGGCCGCCGGTGGCACCGCGCTGGTGGAAGGTCGTTTCCGGGACGCAATCAGCGCGGGAGAAATCCCATCTGACTTTCCCGTCGCCGCGCGCGCAACCCAGGTCACGGATTTAGCGCGTGGGCTGACCATGCGTGCGCAGCTAGGCATGCCGCGCAAGGCGCTCCTAAAAGATGCTGAGGAAGCGGCCGATTTGGTGCTCCAACCGCTGCGTGGAAACGCGGGGCCAGAAAATTGACACCGGCGTTAAGGGGCGTCACGGGGCAGTAGGCTTTGATGGTTGCCGCATTACGCGCCCCTTAATCCCGATCAATCGTTTCCCGTTGGGATAGGAGCGATCACCTTGATTTGGAAGTCGAAACCTATACGCCAGTTGGCCCCAAGCGCGGTCCCTCTCGGGTGGCGATTCGCGCAGTCGGAAGCTCCCTACCAGGCAAACTCGTCACGGCGATCTTCGTCCCAACGTCCGTTGTAGTGGCGCATGCTCGTGTCCGATGAGACTTCTGGGGTTCCGTGCAGGCTACTCCGAAGCGGCCCTTCACAACAGGCCGTTGTTGGCCGAACCCGGAAGTTCGGCCCGCGCTCGTCAGGCACCTGCCAACCTCGAGGCGAACTTCCCTTGTCGACCCGATCCGGCCACTCACGCAAGTTCGGACGCAACGGCAGTTCTGATGTACAACGGCCATTCGCGCAGCGGCTTCGACAGGTGGGGCTCCACCAAAGTCGACGGTCGACTGTCAGCTTTGGTTGGGGGAGGTGACCAGTTCCACACCCGCCAATCGCACGTCGACGGAAGCGCTGAGGCTGCGTGACCATCGTTGTCGTCGTTTAATACTCGAGCAACGTTCTTCCCAATCCTGCCTACGCTATTGCATCAAAGACCGGCAAGAACGGGAGTGGCGGATAGTCCGAATTGAATCCGCGGCACGCGTCGTCACTCGTCGAACCCAGATTCGGATTTCAATTCCGCGAATGGGCTGTGTACGAAAACCCATTCATCCATGCTTCCAAGAATTTTCGTGTAATCTTTTCCTTTGCTACATTTCTTAATTAGGTCTTTAAATTTGAAAATTTCGTCATCGCTTAGATTTTTAGAAAAATTATATTCTCTTATTGATTTTTTTTGGCCGGACTCCAGTTTCATAAGGCGCTCTATTATGCCGCTAGCATAATACAAATAATGCGATATGTACGCCTTCCAGGCATTGAGTACATCTGGAGTTTCATTTTCCGGTGTTATGTATGGCACACCAAGCGCTTCATGTGTGAGCGGAAACAAAATTTCATCGAAAGTTTCCTTAACCAGCCGCCAATGACGCTCTCGAGAAGTTTCCTCGTTAAAAAAAGATGTGCCGTAGTCAATTATTCGAAAATCGGGGCAGGCCTGAACGTCATAAAAATGCGGCGCCCCGGTCGGCGTCCACGTTATCGTTCTTTCTCGCACTAAGATGTTCTTTGTATGCATGTCGCCGTGCAAAATTCCAAGTGAAGCGATGCGATGGAGAATCTCGACTAGCTGATTTGCCAGCGCCCAACGCACCGCCAAGGACTGAACTTCACTTGTAAGCCATGAATTCAGAGTTACGCCGGGGAAAAATTCCATCGCCATATAAAAGCCGTTCGAAATAGGCCCACCATCGTAAATTCTAATTCCGAAATGTCTGTGATCGATCTCAACCTCGCATGCCTTTTGGGCTTCGTAGAGGGCTTGCTTTTGCTTGTCGCGTTTGTCGCCTGACCGCAACTTCGTCCAGATCTTCAGCGCCACTTGGGGCCGCAAGATGCTTGATGCGAGAAATACAACCCCGTTGGCCCCGCTCGATAGGACCTGTTCTAGGTGATAGCCCGGGACAACGTATCTTGTATTATTTATAATGGCTGCACCGTCAGGTGTCACTTCGAATATATTTTTCATGTTCAAGAAAATAATAGTATCTAATATTGTTTATTCAAAATACGGAGTGAGATCGCCCGCATTCAACTAAATCAGCTTTCGCGGCATAACTTACAGAACAGATTTTAGAGCGTATTGCAGCGAATAAGGATAAGTATTTGTCGCAGGAGGGCCGCTTTCCATAAACCTGATGGTCTATTGGGCGGCGCCGTCCTCTGAGGGAGCGAACAGCCGTCATTTGAAGCAGCAGGTCGTACAACCCGCTGAACAAAACATAGTAACTTTTGGCGACGGTCGGCCCAATGGCCGAAAAGAGCAACGACGCGACTGACACAACTCGCGCACGACAGTCAGTTGCTTGACCGAAGCCGACATTCGAATGTCCACTCTGACGCGTCGGCGAACGGCTGGAGATGGCCGACCTCTGCCTCACGCGATCCGCACGTGCAGCACGAGCCCGGCGGGTCGGCATCGCGCCCGCAAAAAAGGGGACAATCCGGCGAGACCCGCTACAATTTTTTCAGTAGATTGTCGATTTTCGGTCATCAGCTTCGTCGTCAGGTTATTCACACCGAAAGGATCTCCCATGAAATACCTCGGCTTGGCCTACTTCACCCCCGATAAGTTCGCCGCGATGGCGCCAGACGACGTCAAGAACCTGGTGAGCCAATGCCCCGCATTGGACGACAAGATGCGGGCAACCGGCAAAGTATTGATTTCCGCATCGCTTGGCGAGCTGGACAATTGGCGGACGCTGCGCCCGCGCAGTGGCAAGACGCACGTCACCGATGGGCCCTATACCGAGTCGAAGGAAGTCGTGGGCGGCCTGTTCATCATCGAGGCGGATACCCACGACGAGGCGTTGCGCATCGCCTCCATGCACCCGGCGGCCACGCTGGGCGAAGAAGGGGGATGGGCCGTCGAGCTTATCCCCATGGATTTCTTCTGGGCCCGATGAGGGCCTGGGCGCGCGTCTCAACTATGCGTTGGCGCTCGCCTATGTTCGTGACGGAGGGCAGGCATCCTGCGAATCTGATCGACTGAAGCCGTTCACCTTCTCAATGGTTAGCGCTGCGCGGGACCCGGTTGATGGGCCACCGCGTCTGTTTCTGCGCGCGTCTTGGGTTTGGCTGACGTTTGCTTGCTCGGGCTCGGCTTCGCGGCTGCCGGCGTTTCCTTCGCCGCTATTTGTGATGCCTCTGCAAGAAGGCGCATTGCACGGTTCGCGGTAATGCGGCTTTGCGGGATGCCTTTCGCATCGAGTGCGATCACCTGATACAGCTCACGGTCACACTCCAGCTCCCGCTGATATTGCTCTGCTGTGTCGACGAGCAATTCAAGCATGGTCTGCTGA
>ERZ941748.79-NODE-79-length-54003-cov-9.131237_pt1 | contig 54003 bp, 49 predicted proteins | sample MGYA00521092_ERZ941748 | MGnify/ENA primary metagenome ERZ941748 (study PRJEB32759, sample SAMN07749897) | skin metagenome | biome: transportation; feature: city; material: polyester macromolecule | host: Homo sapiens | place: Hong Kong:ISLAND line | collected... | reverse complement strand
CCCTTCCTTTCCGTCGCTAGACGGCAGCGCAAGCTGAGGGAGGGGAGGATGTCAAATCGCGTTTCTACCCACCTTCATTGACCTGACCACGCTGAACCATGGCGACATGCTGCTGGTGGTGGGGCTTACCCTGGTGGGGTTGATGATGGGGCTGATGCTGGTGGCGTCGTTTGCCTCGTCGGCACGGCGCTTTTTCCAGTCCGAACGCGCCCAGAAGGGCACCAACCGCACAGCAGGTTCCTTGATGCTGGCGGCAGGTGCTTTCTTGATTGCCAAAGGCTGAAGGTCACCAGGTGAACGTGTCAGGCGTCCTTGACGACTGACGCGACGATCTCATAACTGCGCAGGCGGTCCGCGTGCTGATAGAAGTCACTGTTGATCATCAGCTCGTTGGCCTCGGTACGTGCCTGGAAGTCGGCCAGCTGCTCCTTGACCGTTTCAGGGCCACCGATGATGGCCGCGCCAAGAAACTGGGCGACCTGGGCGCGCTCCATGGGGCTCCAGTCCAGATGATCGACTGGGGGTTGTGACTGCGTCGGACGGCCGCGAATCAAATTGAGAAACTTCTGCTGGGCAGTCGTGGCCAGATAGTGGGCCAGGTCGTCGCTGTCGGCCGCTATCACGGGTAATCCTACCATGGCATATGGTTCCGCCAGATGCTCGGAGGGCTGGAATTGGTCGCGGTACAGGCGCAGCGCTTCGAAGAGATAGCCCGGCGCAAACTGCGCAGCAAAGGCGAAGGGGAGCCCTAGCCTGGCGGCCAATTGGGCGCTGTAGCCACTGGACCCGAGCAGCCAGATGGGCACATGGGTGCCCTGGCCCGGCACGGCCTTGACGGTTTGCTGGGGCTGGGCTTCGCCCAGGTAGCGGCGCAGCTCTTCCAGCTGTTCTGGAAAGTCATCGACACCCGACTGGGCGTGCCGCCGCAGGGCACGCATGGTCGCGCCATCCGAGCCAGGGGCACGGCCCAGCCCCAGGTCGATCCGGCCGGGGTAGAGCGTCTCCAGGGTGCCGAACTGCTCGGCCACCACCAGTGGAGGGTGGTTGGGCAGCATGATGCCGCCGCTGCCAACGCGAATGGTGGACGTTTGCCCTGCCACGTGGCCAATCAGCACGGCCGTGGCAGCGCTGGCGATACCCGCAATATTGTGATGCTCGGCCAGCCAGTAGCGCTGGTAGCCCAGCCGCTCCGTGTGCTGGGCCAGGGCCACGCTGTCTTGAAAGGTCTCGGCGACACTGCCGCCTTGACGAATGGGCGCCAGGTCCAGAACAGACAGCGCAGTGTGGGCAAGTTGGCTCATGGTGACACCTGTTTAAACGGTCATGGTCAAGCGGCTTGATTTATTAGCACGCTTTCGAATACACCGTTTATGCGGGTGCCCCTAGCAAATTGCAAGGGGCCAGACGGCCATCAATGGCGTTGGCGCTTGTCATCTTTACGCTGCAGCATCGCGGAAAGGTCGAGAATCGACTGGGCCATGTCGGCCATGCTACGGCTCTGGTCCATGGAGGTCTTGCGTAGAAAGCGGTACGCCTCCTCTTCGCTCATGCCCTGGTGGGCCATGATCAGCCCCTTGGCACGCTCGATCAGCTTTCGTTCTCGCAGGGCCTTGCGGGTATTTTCCAGCTCGTCGCTCAAGCCCTGCAGTCGGCTGGACTGAGCTTGCGCCAGCTCGATCAGCGACCGGCTGAGCGGCGAGTGAAGCGCGCTGGCCGTCAGGTCGCCCAAGGGGTGCGAAGGTGCCAGCATGAGCAGCTGTTCGCAGGGGGCAGGCAGCGGATGGCCCGGGGTGCTGGTGGCGTGTTCCAGGGCCCTGCGGGCCTCGGCGATTTTGAGATGGCACAGGGCGGTCAGCTGCGTGTTGAGCGTATCTTCCACCGCCTTGATGGTATCCAGCCGCAGCGTGGTGAGTTCGTACCAGGTTTCGCCCAGCGAGTCGCTGACGCCCATGGGCGCGTTGGCACGCTGGCAGGCGATATCGCGAAGCTCGCGGATGCCCGCCAAGGTCCTGGGCGAAAGCGCCTGCTGCCAGGCGGCCAGCGCCTCGGCGGCGGCAAATTCGGCAAAGGTGTCGAAACAGCGCTGCTGCGCGGCCATCAGCTGGTTGAGCAGCTCACGGTGGGCATCATCGAAGCGCCCCAGCGTAAACCCGAAGGCGCCGCAGGCGCGCTCTTGCCCGGCCAGCTCCTTGCCCTGCATCAGGTGGAAGATGGCCACCAGTGCCCGCGTAATGTCGGGGTCTACGGCCGTGTCGGCGGCCTCGAAAACGATGGCCAGCAGTCCGCTGATCAAGTGGTTGAACGCCTGCGTGGCGGCATCCGGCGAAATCGCGAACTGATCGATGGCGCGGCGCAGCTCAGGCAGCTCATCAAGGGCTTGCCACACGCCCGCTATGCGGCGAAGCAGCCTGGCGGCTGCCTGTGAGCGAACTTCCTGGCCCAGCGCTTCCAGCCGCTGGCGCATGGCCGCCTCGGCACTTTGGCTATGTTCGAGGTAGGTGGCGCGGCGTGCCTTGAAGCGCTTCCCCTGGGAAGCCAGATAAATGGTCGAAGCGCCCCGTTCGCGCTGCAGAACGTGAATGAACTGACTGATATCGCTGACGATATCGGCGGTGGTGGCCAAATGATGAAGGTTGTCGATATCACAGCGCAGCGCGGTCAAGAGTAGCTGTTGGGCAGAAGACATAGTAGTTCCTTGTTACTCGCCGCCTGAAAAGACGGCGCCTCACTGGATGACCAGAGACGCGCCTGCTTAACTGCTAGCGTAAAGAGAGAGCGCCCTGTTCATGACGATCACCGGCGGCCTCACGGTAGGCCTTGGCTTCCTCGGCCTCGGTGGCATCGCTGAAGCGTACCACCAACACGCAAGAAGCCAGCAGCAGTACGGTAATGCCTAGATAAAAGAGCCCTTGCTGGTAGCTGAGGCTTTCATTACGAAACAAGAACGCGGCGGAGACGGCACCAATGTTGCCCCCAGCGCCAACGATACCGGCCACGGCTCCCAGCGCTTTCTTGTTGATGAAGGGGACGACCCCGTAAGTGGCACCTTCCGCCATCTGCACGAACAGGCTGAACACCAGCATGATGCCAATCGCCATGCTGAGCACGTGCATCTGCGAAAACGCAATCAGCGCGATGCCTTCGCAGATCAGAGCAATGAAGAGCCAGCGCACACGCCCCTTGAGGCCCGCCTGTTTGGCGAACAGATCGGAAAAGACGCCGCCCAGGGTGCGGGCAAAGATATTCATCAGCCCGAACAGGCCCGCAATGAGCCCTGCCGTGGCCAGAGTGAGATCAAAGGTATCGAAAAAATAGATGGCGGCGATGTTGTTGATGGTCAGCTCTACCCCGAAGCAGAGCCCGTACACTACAAACAGCGCCCAGACACGAATATCCTTGGCGGCAGCCATGAAGCTCTGCGCGGCGCCATACTCGCCGCTGGCTTCCGGTAGCTCGCCGCGGGCGCGCAGCTCGCTGAAATTGCCATCCGGGGCATCCTGGGTAAAGTACCAATAAGCGATACCCGTCAAAAACAGCACGACCCCTGGCACCAGCATGGCAAGCCGCCAGCCCAGCGCTTCGTTGACGCCCAGCATGAGTATTCCGGAGAAAATGAGCGGCATCAGGATTTGCGTCGTACCGCCCCCCAGGTTACCCCATCCGGCGCTGGTGGCGTTGGCGGTGCCTACCACATTGGGGGCGAACATCATGGTGGTATGGTACTGGGTGATCACGAACGACGCGCCAATGGCACCAATGGCCAGACGAGCCAGCAGAAAGGTTTCAAAACTGTTGGCCAGGCTGATCCCCATGACGGGAATGGAGCCCAGCAGCAGCAAACCCGTATAGGTCTTGCGCGGCCCGATGCGGTCACAGAGCACCCCGATCAGCAGCCTGACCACCACGGTGATCGCCACGGACGCAATGATGGTGTTGCCAATTTGGGTTTGGGTCAGCGACAGGTCTTCACGCACGACAGCCATCAGCGGGGCAATGCCGAACCAGCCAAAAAAACAGATATGAAAGGCAAACCAGGACATGTGGAATGCCCGCATCTGCGGCGTGGAGAAATTGAGCAGCCGAATACGATTGGCTTTGTGGCGGATATTCATGGGTGGCCTCGATGAGCATGGAACGAGTTCGTCAACGCACAACGCCAAGGGCGCTGCACAGAGACGGGAACACGCCTTCATCGTTGAAGGTCAGGTTCGACGCACTCGTACCCACTGGGCCTGGTCCACGCCTGCAACACTGGAAATCACCAAGCAAATAATTCGCCACTAGCCATTTTTTGAATATAAATCATCATTTTAATGAATAACTGTGGGTGGGGTGGGGACGCGTTGGCAGATCTGATGGGCGGGGGCGCACTCGATTGGGGCGGTACCGATGGGTCGAGTGCGCCAAATTGAAGCAATATCAGGCGATGCCGGGTATTGAGGGGTTAGCCATGCAGGTATACGGCATCGATATCCAGAGTCGAGCGCTCACCAAGCGCCTCGAAGTGCTCGTTGAGCCACAGCTCTGCAGCCGCTCTTCCCTGGTCGAATAGATGACACAGGAACGGCCACTCGGCGTTCATCTTGCTGGATACCGACAGACCCTCCAGCGCCTTGTCACCACTAATGCGGTGAAACAGAGCCTGCTGGTAGCAGTTTTCGATGCCTTGCTCCTCCAGCGCATGCTTGAGCAGGGCGATCATGCGGACTTCCTTGATCAGCGCCGCGTTGAAGGTGATCTCGTTCAGCCGGTTCATGATGGCCGAGGCCGTGGTGGGCAGCTCGTCACGGCGGATGGGGTTGATTTGTACCAGCAGGATGTCCCGGGCACTACACTCTTCCATCAAGGGAAACAGCGCAGGGTTACCCATGTAGCCGCCATCCCAAAAGGCTTCGCCGTCTATTTCGACGGCCTGAAACATGAACGGCAGGCATGCCGACGCCATGACGGCATCGACGCTCATCTCTTCACGACGAAACACGCGCTGTTTGCCGGTGCGGACGTTGGTTGCCGCAATGAAGAGTTTCAGCTGGTCGCACTGGCGCACGCGGTCGAAGTCGATATGCGACGCCACGATATCTCGCAAGGGGTTCAGGTTCAGTGGGTTGAGCTGATAAGGGGAGACCAGGCGAGTCATCAGGTCCATGGCGACATAGCCCGGTGAATGATCCAGGCTCCAGTTGCCGGTCAGTACGTCCATGGGGGAGCGGCGGATGGGGCTCGCCATGCCCGCCCGGCTGACGGCTTTCCAGAAATCCCGCAACGCTTGCCGAGCCGTCTCCTTGCCGCCGCGAGTCAGCGCGTCGGCCATGACGACGCCATTCATGGCCCCCGCGCTGGTGCCGCTGATGCCCTCGATGTCGATTCGGTCATCTTCCAGCAGGCGGTCCAGCACGCCCCATGTGTAAGCGCCGTGGGCTCCGCCGCCCTGAAGCGCCAGGTCGAGTTTTTTTGCTGATGCCATGTGATCCTTCCCAAAGTGGCTAATAACGTGCCCTTAAGCATGGCATAAATGAGCACGTTCGGTAACACGGGTATGGTGGCGGTGCTGGCGGTGATCACTATCACGCCATTATCTCATCTGCGCGAGCTGCAGATGCTCATCCTGGCCACAGCGCAGGAAGGAAGAGGTCGCTAGCCACTCTTCATCGGGGTAGTAGGCAAACACGTACTGCTCTTCCTTGAGGCTGTCGATAAGCGGGTAGGTGATGTCTTCGCGAACGGCAGGGCAGCCATGGCTTCGCCCCAGTCGCCCCGTCTGGGCGATGAACTCTTCGCTTACATACTCCGCCCCATGAATCACGATGGCGCGTTGAAAAGCGAGGTCGTTCACCTCTGGCTCCAGACCCTCCAGACGCAGTGAGTAGCCATTGCGCCCGTAATAGCTGTTCATGGTGCGAAACAGTCCAATGCTGGATTGAAAACTTTCGGGGACGTTCGAAAACACTTCTGCCACGGCATCACCCGACCCTCGGCCATGGGACACCAGCTCTTCGAACAGCAACGCGTGCTGGTGCAGGTCGAAGACCCACAGGCGAGGCTCTGTGGAGGGCAGCGAGTAGTCGATGACCGCCAGGCGCTCGGCGTAGGGGTCGGCACAAGCGATGGCCTGCGCGGCCAGACGGAGCGCCTCACCGGAGGCGCCAGGCGCCAGTTGTTGTAACTGATGATGAAGGGGCGACACGCCGATGGGGGGCAGGGAAGAGACCTGGGCATAAAAGCTGGCAGCCTGGAGTGGAGAGGCGCCAAGCCACAGGCTCGTGGCGGTCATCAGGGTCAATAATCGGGGGATATCGGAGCGAAAACGAGTATACAAGGGTGAGAGCATCGAGTGTCATCCTGCCAAAGGTGCGATAAGTCCCCACTAGAAATGACCATGAACAGGCGCAAGCAGCTATGCTGAAGTAAAGTGTCAGGCTATTCGGCCGGTAACGGGAACTGCCGATATCATTGGGCATCAGCGCCGTACAGCGCTGCATCATAACGCAAGGAGAGGCGATGAACGATCATCTGCGACTAAGACAATGGGCGATAGGCGCCCTGGTTGGACTTGTCCTGTCTGGCCCCTTGCTGGCGGTGGCTACGGAGCCTGCTCCTCCTGGCATGCAACAAGCCTTGTCACAGCAGGTCGAGCGGGCAGGGGAGTCGCTGCCGGTGGCAGCGTTTTATCAGCTCAATGGCGGGCAACCGGTATGGCAGGATGAAGCCCGCGTGGTGGCCCTGGTGCAGGGCCTGAATAGCTTGCTGGATGATGGCTTGACACCCGAGGATTACCGGGCGACGACGCTGCTGGAGGAGTTCCGTGCCAGCCGCGAATGGGACGCTGCTGCCCAGGCACGCTTCGATGTCGATGCCACCCGAGCCCTGTTGCTGGCGCTGGAGCATCTATCGTCGGGCAAGGTCAATCCTCGTCAGGTCGAACCTGGCTGGGATGCCTCGCGCCCAGAGCGCAGTTATGCGCTGCCTCGGGTACTGAGCGCCGTGGAGCGCCACGATGTGGAATCGGCGCTGGCCATGGCCCGGCCCAGCTCACCCGAGTACGCCCAGCTTCGTCAGGCATTGAGCACCTACCGTCACTTGGCTGAGCAAGGCAGCGTGCCTTACCTGCCCGGCAGAGAGGTCTCGCTGCGCCCTGGCGACCGAGACCCGGATGTGGTCACGCTGCGCCAACGACTGACCCTGTGGGGTGCCTCGGGGCTGTTGGGAGCCGACAGCAGTGCCTACCCGATGATTGGCGTGCAGGGGGCGCAGCGTGACCAGCAGCTGTTCGATGACACTCTGGTGCAAGCAGTGAAGCATTTTCAGCGCCGCCACCAGTTGCAGGAAGATGGTGTCGTGGGGGAGCGTACCCGGCTGGCGCTGAACATGCCGGTGGCTTCACGGGTCGATCAGTTGCGGGTCAACCTGGAACGTGTGCGCTGGATACGCCCCTCCTTGCAGCGCGAGCCTCGGGTATGGGTCGATATTGCGGGCTACCGGCTGCATTACTTGCGGCCTGACGGTCAGCAGTGGGATGCGCGAGTGGTCGTGGGCACACCGCGTCGTGAAACGCCGGTCATTCACTCCACGATCAGTCATCTGACCATCAACCCCAGCTGGACCATACCGCCTACCATCATGCGGGAAGACGTGTTGCCACGGGTACGAGAGGATATCGGTTATCTGGCCCAGCAGAACATCCAGGTGTTGAGCCCCTCAGGGGAAGCGCTGGATGCCCAGAGCATCGATTGGCAGCGCCCTGGAGGCGTCATGCTGCGTCAGGTGGCGGGTAGCCGTAACCCTCTCGGGAGGGTCGTGGTACGCTTTCCCAATAACGACATGATTTATCTGCACGACACTCCGGCACGCGGCTTGTTTCAGCGGGATCAGCGGGCGTTGAGTTCTGGCTGCGTCAGGGTGGAAGGCGTGGCGGAGTTCGCCCAGATGCTGCTACAGGACAGTGGCAGTCGTCATCAGCTCAATGCGCTGATGAACAGTGGGCGCAGCGATCAGAACGTCAATCTGCCTCAGCGCATTCCCGTGGCGCTGCATTACCTCACCGCCTGGCCCAACCCCCAGGGCGAGGTAGAGTTTCGAGATGATATCTACCGCCGAGACCCGGCTCTGCTATCGGCGCTCTCCGCACGCGACGCCTGATCCCCTCTTCCACGTATGCTACATAAGCGACAGGCCGCCCCTTGGGGCGGCCTGTCGAACGGCGTATCACGATGAGTTATTGAACGGTGTCGCTATCGTCGTCACTGCTCCGGTTGCTAGCCACGCTGATGGTGCCCGTCTCGCCACTCTCCAGTGCTGCCAATACCGGTTCTGCCTGGCGCTGGAAGGCGATCAGGGTATCGCCACTCAGGCTGGTGTTTTCAGGCAGCTCGACGGTCATGGCGTTGACCGGCGTATTGTTGACGATGACCTCATAATGCAGGTGAGGGCCGGTACTGCGGCCCGTATTGCCGGAAAGGGCAATACGCTCACCCATGTCGACACGCTGGCCCTGGCTCACCATCGGCTGCGAAAGGTGCAGGTAGCGCGTGCGGTAGCCGTTATCATGGCGAATCACGATATAGCGTCCTGCCGCGTGGTGATTGCCCACGCGCTCCACACGTCCATTGGCCGGCGCGATGATCGGCGTGCCGATCGGCATGGCAAAGTCGGTGCCGTTATGCGGGCTGACCCGCCCTGTCACCGGGTGAAGGCGGCGCGGGTTGAAATTAGAGCTCAGGCGGTAGTTGCCTTCGAACGGGCGACGGGCAAAGGCCGGGTCCAGGCTGTTGCCTTCCGGGGTGTAGAAGTTGTCGTCAGAAGGGTTGCGCACCACGGTCAGATCCATGCGCTCGCCGTCGTATTTGACCGCCAGAACCCGTGAGTCCAGCGTTTCACCATCGATCATGTCAGACTCGACCAACACCTGAAACTGATCCCCCCGGCGGCTGTCGCGACGGAAATCGAGTTTCTTCTCCAGTAAGCGCGTCAGCTCGGTGACCGAGCTGCTGCTTAGCCCGGTAGCCTGGGCAGAGCGGGCAAAGCTGCCGCTCACGCTGCCTGCGTAAAGCCGCTGTACCGGCTCGCCTTGGCGCTCGATGGTGGTGACGGCAAAGTGGTCGCTGTCACGCTCCAGCAAAATGCCGTCGCGGGTGTTGCGCATCATGCGCAGCGACAGCAGTCGGCCTTCTTCATCCAACTGGTAATCGAAGCTGTTGCCGGCGCGCCAGTTGGTCAGCAGGCGCTGGTCGGGCATGTCTTCCAGCAGCGCCAGTACTTCGCTGTAGCCTAGCCCCAGTTCGTTCTGAGCAACCACGGCAAAGGTTTCACCAGGCTCGACGATGTGCGTCTGCCATTCGGGCACGAAGGGCTCTTCAGCGGCCAGCTCGCGCTCGAGAAAGGAAATATCGTCGAACAGCTCGATATCGTAATCTTCGTAGGAAGTAGCATCAGCAATGTCGACGGTCGGGTCGGTATTGAGCATGCCGCTTGCAAGAGTGCCCACGATCACGGCCATGTGCAGCGCGCCGTCATCGAGCGCAACGGCCAGGGGAGGCACGCTGGCCATGGAGGCTTCGGCACTGGTGATCACGTCGAGGTCGACGATCTCGGTTGCTGCCAATTCGCTGAGGGGGATATGGTCACGGGTGGCGTCGAGGGCGCGGGAGGCGCGATCGATCGCTTCTGCAACAGGCGTTCGCTCTTGCCGCAGCGAGGGGACACCAGGAGCAGAGTCGCTGGGGAGAGGAACAAGTACGCTCTCCAGCGGTGTGTGAGGTTGATTCAGGTCGTTATACGTCGTCACCAGCTTTTGTGCGCCCAGCACAGTGACCATGGTGGCCACTGGTAATAGTAACAATTTATGCGTGCGGGGCAGCGAATGGAGGATTCGCAACATGGGTAAATGGACCGCCGAATTTGTGAAGTAAACGTAACAAGAAAGTGAGCAAACTCGGGAACCATACCCCAAGGAGGCAGGGGTGAATAGACTGTATATCCATACACAAAACATACTTCCGTCGAAATATGCAAATATTCGACAATGAGAACCGCTCTCGAACACTGTTCGCTAACAAAAGTAACGGCGTAAACTGCCTTCGATGACCGCCGCATGGCGCGATTATCTTCTTAACCATAGACGCAAATGAATGATTATTAAAGATGTGCGTAAGTTGTGTCTAATTAAAACGGCATTTTAAGCACTTACCGACCAAAATGAGCGCTTGAAACGGACGTTTTTCACGGGCCAGAAAAGCGTATCGCCCAAAACGCCCCCCCGACCTCGCAAACGTGGCTATTTGCGGGTAATTGCTAATATTTAAAATGTGTTTTTTTGTTTCTGTGTGCCTGTTTTTTGAAACGTGGCGATGTTCCTGTGAGCCCGCGTATTAGCCCTTGGTGCAAAATTTGCTGTCAGGCCACGTACTCTCGACGTTTTACTGGCATCCTATGTGTTGTTTTTTCGAAGGTGAAGCGGTTTGTTTCGCTGTTTAGCGTCGAGGAAATCGAAATGTCTCGGGTAACACTTGCACAGTGGCAGATGCTCGCCGCCGTGGTCGACCACGGTGGCTTTGCAAGGGCGGCAGAGGCGATCCATAAAAGCCCCTCTACGCTCAACCATGCGGTACACAAATTGGAAGAGCAGCTGGGGATCCAGGTGCTGGAGCCCGTGGGGCGGCAAGTGCGGCTGACGGAAGCCGGCGAACTGTTGCTGCGCCGTGCGCGACAATTGATCGAGAGTGCGGCGTCGCTGGAGGACGTGGCCTCGCGTTTGGCCGCAGGCCTGGAAGCGGAAATTGTCGTCGCCATCGATCAGATCTTTCCCGCAGCGGCCCAGGCCAGGGCGCTGGAGCGCTTTTCGGAAACGTATCCTCAAGTGCGCGTACAGCTGCATGAGAGCGTGCTCAATGGCGGCACCGAAATGCTCTATGACGGACGTGCCGACCTGGTGGTCACCGCCATCGAAGCCCAGGGGTTTCTCGGCGAGCCGCTGGTCAATGTGCGCTTTGTGGCGGTCGCTCATCCGCGCCACCCGCTGCATCAGTTGGGGCGCGCGCTGGATCTGCGTGACCTGGCCCAGCATCGCCAGCTGGTAGTGCGTGACTCGGCGCTGCGCCAGTCCACCAATGCCGGCTGGCTAAAGGCCGAGCAGCGCTGGACGGTCAGCCATGTGGGCACGTCATTGGACATGCTCAAGCGAGGGCTGGGCTTCGCCTGGATACCCGAAACGCGTATCCTCGAAGAGCTGACCAGTGGTGCGCTGAAGCCGCTGCCGCTGAGTGCAGGAGCCGTGCGGGAAGTGCCGGTGCAGCTTATCTTCCGTGATCGTGACCGCGCAGGGCCTGCGGCTCATGCCATGGCCGCTGCGTTGAGGCAGTCTGTCAAGGAGACGTGCAGCCAACATTCGATTCCCTCGAATGAAAGTCGGTAAAACATCCGCTTGAGCCCTCTCTTGTCGAGCGTATCCTGTAGACAGGCTATTTCATACGTTCGCAACGGGAGAGGCACCATGGGGTTATTGGTCAACGGCGAGTGGGTCGATCAGTGGTACGACACCAAAAAGCACGGCGGCGAATTCGTTCGTGAGTCGGCACAGCTGCGTGATTGGGTAGGGGATCCTGCCGACAGCGGTAGCGTGTTGGAGGGCGATGCCCAGCGCTATCCTGCCGAGTCAGATCGTTACCACCTTTATATCTCTCTGGCATGCCCCTGGGCGCACCGCGTGTTGATCATGCGTCAACTGAAAGGTCTGGAGCCCTTGATCGGCGTTTCCCATGTCAGCCCGCTCATGCTGGATAAGGGGTGGACCTATTACCAGGACGAGGGTTCCAGCGGCGACCCGATCAATCACGTCGAGTTTCACCACCAGCTCTATACCATGACCGACGCGCAGTACACGGGGCGAGTGACGGTGCCGGTGCTGTGGGACAAGCAGCGTAGTGCCATCGTCAACAATGAGTCGGCTGAACTCCTGCGCATCTTCAACCATGCCTTTGACGAGCTGACCGGCAATACGCTGGATTTCTATCCCTTCGACCTGCGTGATGTCATCGATGAGGTCAACGCCGATGTGTACGACCACATCAACAACGGGGTTTACAAGTCGGGCTTTGCCACTGAGCAGAAGGTGTACGAGAAGCATGTCACTGCGCTGTTCGACGCGCTGGAGCGCATGGAGAAGCGCCTGGGAGAGCAGCGTTACCTGGCGGGAGAGTGGCTGACCGAGGCCGATATTCGTCTGTTTAGCACGCTGGTGCGTTTCGACGCGGTCTACTATGGCCACTTCAAGTGCAATTTCAAACGCATCGAGGATTATCCCAACCTGTCCAACTACGTGCGTGAGCTCTATCAGTGGCCGGGCATTGCCGACACCGTCAACCTGGACCACATCAAGCGCCACTACTATTACAGTCACGACACCATCAACCCGACCCGTATCGTCCCCGCCGGGCCAGCGTTGGACTTTCAGCGCCCCCATGACCGTGAACGTCTACCGGGGCAAGGAGTGCGCCGTCGCTGAATCAGTGCGGCCATCCATGAAAATGGCCACCCGGTTGGGTGGCCATTGCGTATGTGTGTGTCGCTAAACAGCAAACGTATCAGTCGGAGCTGACGGCGTCACGGGTGGACTGCCAGGCACTTTGTGCGCCATCGCGCGTGGTTTCCCAGGCATCGCGTGCGCCTGCCTTGGTTTGCTCCCACCAGTCGCGGTCATAAGTTGGAAAGGCTTCCACTTCCTCGGACGTGGCCTGGAGCATGATCCGGTGCTCGGTATCGCCATCCGCTTCGGTGTGAGTTTCCAGAGTAAAGTGGTCGGTGCCGACGACGATTTCACGTCCGCCCAGCCCCAGTACAGAGCCGCTCTCTATGACCAGTGCAGTAATGCGCATCTCCTCGTCGAAGAGAATGTTTTCTACTTCACCGATCTCTTCGCCGGAGCCGTCGGCGAAATAGACGTCTGCATCCAGAATGTCTTCGGCTGAATACATGCCCTGTGGCTCGGTCTGTGCGTGGGCACCCATTGCCATGCTGCCCAGAAGTACCGTGCCGATAGCCGTTGTCAGTAGTGATTTACGCATAGCTTCTCTCCATGTTGCTATTGAATCAGCCAAATAGTCATCTATTGGAAAATGGATATGCATTGGCCTGCCTTTACGGCGCCAATGCCGAGACGATTAGAGGCCGTTGGCCCACTCGTCTGCACGGCGCTCGGCTTCTTCACGGGCCAGCCCGTATTTTTGCTGAAGCTTACCTACTAGCTGGTCTTTCTTGCCGCCGATTTGCGTCAGCTCGTCGTCGGTCAATTCGCCCCAGCTAGAACGCGCCTTGCCTTTTACCTCGGTCCATTTGCCTTCGATCTGATCCCAGTTCATATGCATCACTCCTTGAAGTTCGTGAACAACGTGAGGCACCTCTCAGGTTAGACCAATAGTGAACAAGTGCAAGTTTCAGGATGATATTGGTTAAAGTAAAAAAGCTGGTCAGCTTACCAGTGAGGTGGTAGGATGCGCGCTCCTCGCATGTGTTGACCCCTCCATCACGACGGCAAGCGTTGATTCGGTCGCCTCATGGCACCAAGCCGAAACGTTTGCAGGAACATCCCCTCGACTGGATGTTCATTGCTGTGAAGATGGCGCGCCTCCAGCATTTCACCAGACGGGTGAAATCGGCGCAGTAAGGTCGCCACAGCGGTTGGCCCGCAGCGTGCGGTACTGCCAGCCGAATGCCAGGTGCGACCGGCGTCTCCGACTCCACTGATGACGATATCCGCTATGCGGAGCCTTGTTCTTTTGCTGCGCACCGTGACGTGCGGCATATAACAGAGTCAGAGACGCTTACGATGTTTTTTGCCGGTGATACCGGCCTACCAAGGTGTGATTAATGACCTCGATTTCTGTCACCTCGCCGAGCTTCGGTGATCTGGCTCTTTTGCCTGCCGTTCTGTCTGCTGTAGAAGCGCAGGGCTACGAAACTCCTTCGCCCATCCAGGCGCAGACCATTCCAGCATTGCTGGAAGGCCGCGATATGCTGGGTCAGGCACAAACGGGTACCGGTAAAACGGCTGCCTTTGCACTGCCGCTGCTGTCGCGTCTCGACATGCAGCGTCGCGAGCCCCAGGTACTGGTGCTGGCGCCTACCCGCGAACTTGCTCAGCAGGTTGCGGTTTCCTTTAGCAAGTATGGTCAAAACCTGCAGGGGCTCGAAGTGGCGACCCTGTGTGGTGGTCAAGAGTACCGTGAGCAGCTGGGCGCCTTGAAGCGCGGCGCTCAGGTCGTGGTCGGTACACCCGGTCGTATCATCGACCACCTGGATCGCGGCAGCCTGAAGCTGGACGGTTTGTCTGCGCTGGTGCTGGACGAAGCCGACGAAATGCTGCGCATGGGCTTTATCGACGACGTAAAACGCGTGGTTGCCGATACCCCGAAAGATGCCCAGCGCGTGTTCTTCTCGGCCACGCTGCCGTCTGAAATCGAGCGCATCGTCAATCGCTATCTGGTCAACCCGGTCAAGGTGGCGATCGAATCGCGCACCACGACGGGAGAAAACATCGAACAGCGCCTGGTGCGTGTGGACGGTGGTGCCAAGCTGGAAGCGCTAGCGCGTATTCTGGAAGTGGAGTCGGTGGATGCGGCCATAGTGTTCGTACGTACACGTGCTGCCTGTACCACGCTGGTAGAGCAGCTGACGGCGCGCGGTGTCAACGCCGCTGGCCTGTCGGGTGACCTGGACCAGAGCCTGCGTGAGCGCACCATCACTCGCCTGAAGCGTGGCAAGGTCGATGTCCTGATCGCGACCGACGTCGCCGCTCGTGGTCTGGACGTTCCGCGTATCACCCACGTGGTGAACTACGACCTTCCCCAGGACGCCGAAGCCTATACACACCGTATCGGTCGTACTGGCCGTGCGGGCCGCAGCGGTATCGCGATCACCTTCGCGGGCTTCCGTGAAGGCCGCAAGGTAGGCTGGATGGAGCAGGCAACGGGTCAGAAAATGACCGAAATGCCGCTGCCTGACGAAGCCGCTATCCGTGCGCACCGTGATGAAGTATTCCACCATCGCGTCGTGGCAGCCCTGACCAAGGGGGCCGAAGAGCAGCGCGCGTTGGTCGAGCGTCTGGTGGAAGAAGGTCACGACGCCGTCGAGCTGGCCTGTGCCTTTGCTGCCATGGCCCGTGCTGACGAAGCGCCGATTGGCCGTCTGCAAGCACCGCGCAAAGAGCGTGCTCCGCGTGAGGGTGCACCCGGCAAACCAGCTGGTGCTCGTCGCGAGCGCTCCAGTGCGCCCAGCGAAGGCATGACCCGCTACCGTGTATCGGTAGGCCATAAAGATGGCGTCAAGCCTGGCCAGTTGGTTGGCGCGTTGGCCAACGAAGGCGGTATCGAAGGTGCCCGTATTGGCCGCATCGATATTCGCAACGCCTTCTCGGTGGTCGAGCTGCCCAGCGGCCTGCCGTCTACCATTCTGGCCAAGATGGCACGTGCCCGTGTGGCCGGTCGCCCGCTGGAAATCAGCGAAGACCGTGCGCCCGAGCGTGCACCGCGCCGTCGTCGTGACGATGGCGATGCGCCGGTTCGCCGTCGCGAACGTGCGTAAACGCCTGCCGGGCGACTGATGTCGCCCTGGCTACCATCCCCCCATGCCCTTGGCATGGGGGGATTTTTTTTGGCTATCCTGAAAGTCATCCTGGTGGCTCAGCGTCTGCTGGGCGCCAACCTCGAATCACCCGCAAGGAGGCCGCATGGACGCCGCATTACACGATTGGAACCTGACTCCCAAGCAGGCCATCGCACTCCAGTCCCAGCTTGCCAAGCAATTGGAAGCCGACGACCGTATCGACCCCGTGACGCACATCGCGGGGGTCGACATCGGTTTCGAAGAAGACGGCAGCATTACCCGGGCGGCGGTGGTCGTGCTGGCGTGGTCGCCGGAGCAGGCGCCGCCACTGACTGTAGTGGAGCAGGTGGTTCACCGGGAACCCACGCGCATGCCCTACATCCCGGGCCTGCTGTCGTTTCGGGAAATTCCGGCGGCGCTGGGAGCCTTTGCCCAGTTGAAAACACGCCCGCAGCTGGTCATGGTGGATGGGCAGGGCATCGCCCACCCTCGGCGGCTGGGCGTGGCAGCGCATTTGGGGCTGTGGCTGGACCTGCCGACCATCGGGATTGCCAAGTCGCGACTCACTGGGCGCCATGCCGACGTGGGAGAGGCCCGAGGCGATTGGGTGCCGCTCATGGCCGGGCAGGAAGTGATCGGTGCCGTGCTGCGCTCCCGTGCTCAGGTCAAGCCAGTGTTCGTGTCTCCGGGGCATCGACTGTCGCTGGCGACTTCGCTGGACTGGGTCATGCGCTGCCTGGGCAAGACCAAGCTGCCAGAGCCAACCCGCCTGGCCGACCGGCTGGCATCGCGGCGCGACCAAAAGCGCGCTACAGCATCGCAAACGCACACTACAGCATCGCGATGAACCGGGTCAGCAGGCGCGTGGCGTCGGGGGTCTCCGCGACGTCTTGCAGCAGTTGATCCGGGTCTTCACCCTGGTCGCGCAAGGCAGCGCGCTGGCGTTCGATATAAGCGCGCATCACCGGCGGTGAAAACTCGGGATGGAACTGGACGCTCCACTGGCGTGGCCCATAGCGCAGCGCCTGGTGGGCATCGTGGCAATTGTGCGCCAGGATGCTGGTGCCGGGGGGAAGCTGCATGACCGCCTGGGCATGGGTCAAGTGGGCCACGAAACACTCCGGGAGTTGCCCGAACAGCGGGTCCTGGCGGCCTGCCTGGGTCAGGCGTACGCTGCGTGTGCCGGATTCACGCCCCGCCGGGTGGTAATCACTCACACCGCCAAACGCAGCGGCCATCAGCTGGTGGCCGTAGCATACGCCCAGCAGCGGCAGGTCGTCCGCCAGTGCCTGCTGTAACCAGGGCTTCAGCGCCTCGCTCCAGGGGAGCTGCTCACTGACCATGCTGTGGGAGCCGGTAATGATGGCTGCCACGATATCCTCCGGCGGCTGGCTGGTGAGGCGTGCATCCCATACGTCGAGGGTCAGGTGGTCGGGCAGGGCGTCCTGCACCTGGTCGATGAACAGCTGTTCGAAATCCCCGTGCTGGTCCACCACTTCGGGGAAGGCGTCGCCGGTTTTGATAATGACTACAGAGGCCATGGTGTTCTCGCTAGCGTGTCGCGATGGATGAGGGATAGCCGAATCAGGGAGTTCCACGGTAAGCTGGACCACTGATCGTCATTCCCCTTTTACCATACATTAGGAGCTTGATATGCAACAGATTACGCGGGCAGGTCAACCCATGGATGTGGCGGGAACCTTACCGGCGGTGGGGCAGGATGCACCGGCCATGACGCTCACCAACGGCAGCCTGGAAGACGTTACCCTGGCGACCTATGCAGGCAAGCGCAAGGTGCTGAACATCATCCCCAGCGTCGATACGCCCACCTGTGCAACGTCCACGCGACGCTTCAATGAGCTGGCCTCGTCGCTGGACAACACCGTGGTACTGGTGGTGTCTGCCGACCTGCCGTTTGCGGCCAAGCGTTTTTGCGGTGCCGAAGGGCTGGACAACGTGGAGACGCTCTCGACGTTCCGCCACCGCGAATTTCAGCAGGACTGGGGCGTGGCGCTATGCAACAGCAACATGGAAGGGCTCTGCGCCCGTGCCGTGGTGGTGCTGGATGCCGAGGATCGGGTGCTGCACAGCGAGCTGGTCAGCGAGTTGAAGAACGAGCCTGATTACGACACGGCGCTGGCTGCGCTGAAAGGCTAGCGGGACGCCTTGGCCGCCTCCACCAGCGCACGTATCAAACGCTGCTGGGGGCGGTTGAAGATCAGCCACTCCGGGTGCCATTGAACGCCTATCAAGAACGCATGCTCCGTGGACTCGATGCCCTGCACCAGCCCATCGCGGTCACGCGCCACGATCCGAATGCCCTTGCCTGCCCGGTTGACCGCCTGATGATGAAGGCTGTTCACACGACACCAGGTTGCCCCCAACAAACGATAGAGCTGGCTGTCGCCCACGATGTCGACGGTTTTGCGGGGCAGTACCGTGCGGCGCCGCTTCAAGCCTTCGTGGGTGGTGTAAATGTCGGGGTCCAGGCTGCCGCCCAGATGCACGTTGATCAGCTGCGCACCTCGGCAGATGCCCAGCACTGGCGTATGGCGAGGAATGAAACGCTTCAGCAGGTGGAGTTCCAGCTCGTCACGGGCTGGGTCCAGGCGTACGTCCAGCTGCACTTCACCGCCGTACAGGTGGGCTTGAATGTCGTCTCCGCCGCCAATGATCAGGCCGTCCAGGTGCTCCGGCAACGGGCGAGAAGGAGAAAGGCGTAGCGGCCTGCCGCCGTGTCGCCAGACGGCAAACCAGTCGAAGCACCAGGCAAGCTGGCTTTTGTAATCCGAGGTCGTGATGCCGATTAGAGGTCTAGGCATGGCCAAACAGTCTGCGCTTGAGGCGCCGCCACCAGGGTTGGTTCTGTTCGGCCATGTACTCCTGGCAGCGGGCGTGAAGGATGTCCTGGTCGTGGGCCAGCTTCTCTACCTCCACCCAGCGGTTCCACTCCATCACGCTGCCCCAGCCCGGCTGCGACAGCTGCGCATTGGGCAGCCGGTAATGAAAAGTGGGCCGTGGCTTGGTCAACTGGCCGTGCAGCAGCTCGTGAGGGTGTTCCGGGCGCAGGTGGGCGAACAGCGGCAGCAGGTCCAGCTCGCGGTTGCGGGTAGGGTTATCGGCCAGGTAGTCGTCGATGAAGGTGTCGAGATCCGGCTGGTAACGCAGGTCCAGCACCTTGCGGGCGTACTCCTTGGGGAACGGGTTGGCGTGTGGCAGCACCTCTCGGGTAATGTCCACCTTGATTTCCTGACGTAGCCAGCTGGCCAGCAGCAGGTAGGCGCGCAGCATGGCGAGCAGATAATCGACCTCGTTACGCTCGATTTCCGGGTTCAGGTGCAGGCCGAAACCGTACAGCAGGCTGGCATCGGTGCCCTTGGCGCCTTTTTCCCGCAAGGTGTCGAACAGAGTGTCCAACGCTTCGAGCTCTTCCCAAGGGATGGGAGGGCAGACGATTTCGGTGGGCACCAGCCCGGTCACCATGTCACCGATCAGTTCACGGGTCTTTTGGTGGAATTCCAGCCGCCGCTGATGCTGTTGGCGGGCCCACTCGCTGTCATTGTCCTGCTGTGCGTCCAACAACGTCTGGTCTGGATGGGCGTATTGAGTATCCAGTTCGATCTCGAACGCTCCCCAGCGTGTGTCGGCCACCTGTAGCCGATGGGGGCTGACCACGTTAAGCTCACCACCAAACAGTGCCTGCACCACCTCGGCCGTCTCGCGAGGGGGGAGCCCGGCAAACTCGATTTCGACGCCCACGCGTCGAGTCTGGCCGTCCGGGTTCAAGCGTTGGGGAGGAGCCTGCAGCGTCATCTCGATATCCTGGAGGTGAACGTTAGTGCGTTTAGCCTATCATAATCACACGCTTAGGCTGAGTAAGAGAAGAGCCACGATTCAACAGTCACTTTCCACGGGAGTCATGCGTGCGACAGCAGTGGATAATTAGCATCGTTCTAGGGGCGCTACTCAGCCTGATGATCAGCGTCACCGCACACGCCCAGAGCGTCTCGCTCCCTGCGTTGGTGGGTAGTGAGAGCGAAGAACAGCCGGACGTCGCCAGCGAGAACTTCCAGAGTTCGTTGAATGATGTCATTAACATGCTGGAGAGCGAAGATCAGCGCCGCGCACTGCTGGATTCGCTGCGCGAGCTGCAGCTGAGTGCCGAAGCCGTGGAAGAAGAAGGCGTGGTGCGCCAAGGATTGTTGGGCGCTCTGGCCGATACGCTTTCCGACATCGGTGAGCACGCCCAAGCCGGAGATTCGCCCATCGACGAGTGGTCACGGCAGCTGGTCCAGGGCGTCGAGGATCTGCGCGCCCTGAATGCCGGGGCCGACCAGGGCGACGCCATCCGGGCCGTGGCGGAAGGGGCCTTGCTGGCCGTGATCTGGAGCGGCCTGCTGGTCACGATGATTGCCTTTGGGCGGGTGGTGGCCACCCGCCGCGATTGGCCGCTGGACCTGCCTCGGGACCCCAAGGCCTGGCTGCTGGCGGTTCACTTCTTGCGGCGCATGCTTCCCTGGATACTGGCCTTCGTCATTACCTTGGGCGTCGGTCAACTGCTGCCCTACAGTCCTGGCCGTGCCCTGGTGCTGGTGGTGGCCTATATCTGCCTGTGTGGCCGAGCGCTGTCGGTGGTGTTCGAAACGGTGGTGGCGTTCTTCAGTCGCGGGCACCGTTTTACCGCCGTGCAAGTATTACAGCACAAGGCGTTGCGGGGGCTGTTCGTCATCGGCGCGCTGATTGCCTTGGGAGATGCCGTCAACTCTACCCGCCTGATGGAGCTGCTGGGGACCGAGCTGTCGGGGCTGGTGTCGGTGCTGGCCAACATGCTGGCGGCGCTGCTGTCGGCGCGTTTCATCTTCAAATTCCAGCGCCCCATTCGTCATCTCATCTGTAACCGGCCTTACAAGCAGCGCCGCGATGCCAGTACGGCCGTGGAAATGATCCGTGCGCTGGGTGGGCTATGGCACATTCCTGCCCTGCTGATGGTGGGCGGCTCGCTGCTGGCCATTTTCATTACCGTCGGGGATGTGGGCACGGCGCTGGCACGCTCGATCATTTCCGCCAGTCTGCTGGTGCTGACCCTGGTGATTACCGGGCTGCTGCGTCGCCAGGAAGAGCGCTTGGGCAAGCGACGCCATCGCCGTCGCTTTAGCCAATATCGCAAGCGACTGGAGCGGTTTGGCTTCGTACTGGCGCACCTGAGCGCCTGGATGATTTTTGCCGAGCTTTCCATGCAGGTATGGGGAGGCTCGCTGTTTGGGCTTGGCCAGCAGGCCGTGGCCAGTGCGCGTATTGGCCAGGCGCTGGTCAGCCTGGGGGCCACCGTACTGTTGGCATGGCTGGTGTGGATTTTTGCCGATACCGCCATTCAACGGGCGCTGACTTCCTCCGCGCGTTCACGGGGGCGGCGCGTCAACCAGGCTCGCGCACAAACCATCACGCCGATGATCCGTAACGTGATTTTCGTCACCATCCTGATCATTGCGGTGATTGCTGGCTTGGCAAACCTTGGGGTCAACGTCACGCCGCTGCTGGCCGGTGCCGGTGTGATCGGTCTGGCGGTGGGGTTTGGCGCGCAAACCCTGGTGCAGGATTTGATCACCGGCATCTTCATCCTCATCGAGGACTCCCTAGCGGTGGATGACTTCGTCACCATCAATACGCACATGGGTACCGTCGAAGGGCTGACGTTGCGGACGGTCAGGCTGCGTGACCTGGACGGCGTGCTGCACATCATCACCTTCAGTCGTATCGAATCGATCCACAACATGTCGCGCCAGTTCGGTATTGCCTTGATGCGGATTCGCATTCCTTATGACATGAAAATCGATGACGCCATCACGCTGATGCAGGAAACGGCTCAGGAATTGCGCAAGGACCCGATGATGCGTCACTACATCTGGTCGCCGCTGGAGATGCAGGGGGTACAGGCCTTCGAAGATGGCTGCCCGATATTACGGATGCGCTTTCGCACCGCTCCTGAAATGCAGTGGGACGTGTCACGGGCCTTCAATTTGCTGCTGAAGCAGCGCATGGAAGCTCAGGAAATCGACTTGGGTGTACCGCGGCTCAGCGTGCGGATGGAGGCTCGCTCCGAGGCCCGTGGCGACGAGCCCCATGGTACCGACATGACGCTGCAGCACCGTCAGCAGGGCGACCTGGATGCGCCGCAGCATACCCCTGAGCCCCCTAAACCAGCGCCCAGGCCCACCGAGGCCGAAATCCGCCGTGACGAGCGGCAGCGCCCTGAAGGCTCAACGACTGCGCCGCCGCTATCTCGATCCCAGCCCAAGCCCCAGACTTAGCGCAATGCCAATGGCCAGCCCAAGGCCTGTGCCCAGCGCAAATAGCGTGACCAGCAGCCAGGGGCCGCGCAGCCCTCGCCAACGGTTATATAGCGAGACGGCGTGGCTGACTCGGTCGACCAGTTCGTCATGGCGTGAAATGGCGTGGTCGGGAGGCAATGAAAAATCATTGGCCACGTCACCTTGCCAGTGTGCTCCGTGGGTCAATCCAAGGCGCGCGCGCAGGCGGCCGATGTCGCTCAAGGTGCCGTGCAGCGCATCGTAGGTTTCACGGTGCGGGGTCACCGTCAGCACCGAGGTGGCGTCCTGGCGCAGGGCGCTGTTGGGGCAGCGCGCCACGGCGGTGTCGATCTGCTGCTCATTGGCATTGGGGGGCAGGCTCAGGCGTTGATAAAGGTCGCGCATAATCCGGCGTTGGTCTCGTCACAATGGACACAGTGGAAGGTCGTGGTTTCAGCGTGGCGGGCAGCATACGTCGCTGCCCCGTGGCGCTTAGTAAGTTTGCATCAGATAATCATACGCGTTTTTGATGCGCTGAAAACGTGCCGAGGCCAGCGCCACCTGATGTTCGCTTTCCGAATAGAACCGGTCGGGGTGATGCAGTTGCGCCATGCGCCTGTAGGCTTTGCGCACTTCTGTCTTGCTGGCGCCTGGCATCAGCCCCAGCACGGCCAGCGCTCGGGTGGTGCGGTCGGGCGGTGGCGGAGGATTGGTCGCGCGCTGGTAACGCTCGCGGCGTGCCTGTTCTGCCCGGGCCTGCTCCTGCTGTCGGCGGGCGTGCTCACGACGCGCCTGTTCGGCGCGAGCCTGCTCCTGGCGCTGCTGCTCTGCACGTGCGTGCTCCTGGGCTTGCTCGGCACGCTGCTTGGCCTGACGCGCCTCCTCCTTGCGCTGCTGTTTTTGCTGTTGGCGCTGGGCGCGCGCGTGCTGCTTGTCGGCCTTGGCACGCTGCTGCTGTTCTGCCTGCGCCTGGGCGGCCTGTTCTCGCTCGGCGGCTTGGGCCTCCTGCTCGGCCTTGTGGGTGTAATACGCCGGGTCGTGCACCTGCCAGTAGGCATCGCGGCTGGGGTCTTCCGGGGCTCGCAGCGGCTTGCCGGTCAGTTCCTGAAACAGGGTGTTCAAGGTGGCGGGCACCACGTTCAGCAGGTCGGCCAGAAAGCGCAGGATATAGTGATTGGCCAGCGACAGCTCGCCATCGTCGGTGGCCACCGTGATGGCTTGATGCATCACGCTGAGGCTGCGCTCCCTGGAGCACTCCTTGCGCACGACTTCGGCGGCCAGTTGAATGGCGTGAAGGTCCTGGCTATGGGCAATGCTCATGACCGGGCCCAGCTCGTGCCCATGGCGAAACTGCGCGCTGACCTGGGCCAGCCGGCGTCGGCGTTGCCCCTCGGAAACGTGCTGGCGATGCACGAGCACCCAGCCAAGCAGCAATAGCGTGGCCGTATCCACTTGGCTACGGCTTTTTAGCAGCAGCAGCTCAAAGGGTGAAAAACGGGCGATGGGCATCCCTGGGCTCCAAGGCGAAGAAGTAAAGCGCTGATCCATGCCATGCGCTTCATGGCGCGGTCTTCACGGCACAGTCCTCATGGTACAGTCCTCATGGCGCAGTCTTGATGGTATGGCTCTGTGGTATCAAGGTGCGCTGGCAGACGACGCTCTGCCAGCCGTACTCGCGAGCTCACCATGGTATATCATCGAGTCTGGCATGAAAGCAGGAGATAAGTGAGGGTGATCAACGTTGAACGTAAAAATAGCTTCCAACTGCGCCTGTCTCGACGGCTGAAGGAAGAGACCTCACATACGCTGGATGTGTACTTGTTCGTGCCTCAGGAGCTGGGGCTGAGTACGCACATCATCTCCGAAGAAGCATTTTATCACGCTGCCATCAACGTCTCGCGCACTTACTACAGCGACGAGTACCATCTGCCGCTGGTGCATAGCCGCCTGGCCAGCCGTAACCAGCTGGGCAGCGACTCCTACCGCTTGAGCCTCAGTCTCTACGCCTACCAGTACGTAGTGGCCCTGGAGCGAACCACCCAGGGCATGCTCTCCACGGCCCGTAAACTGCGTCGCCTGCAGGGTGAGGAGAAGAGCAGCACCCACGACAAGGCGAGCGAGCTTTACGATCAGCTGGTCGAGATGAGCGACCTGAGTGACGGCATTCTCAAGCGCTTGCGGCGTAACCCGCCCACCGATGAACGGCTCTATAAATACTTTGCCAACATCGACAACTATCTTTCCTGGTTCACCGAGCAGCAGCTGTTGGCGCTGGTGGCCCACATGCCCAAGGGTGGGGAGTTCAGCGAGGTCAAACGACGCCTGGTGACCATCTGCCACCGCGAAGGCGAGTACCGTGAGCAGCAGGAGTACAACGCCGAGCGCGTACGCGATGACCCCACCCGCATGTCCAACAAGATGCGCCTGCTGCGTCGGCTGATCGAGTACCCGATCACGCTGAAGCAGCGTGCGCTGGAGCTGGGTAGCGGCGAACAGAAAGCCGTCAAGGCCCTGGCCACCGCGGTGGTCATGGCCTTCGTGTCGCTGGGGGTACTGCACCTGCGCGACGTGATTGGCGACATCACCGCACTGTTCGTGCTGGCCATGGCGCTGCTCTACGCCATGCGCGAAGTGTTCAAGGACGACCTGCGCAATACCCTATGGCGATGGCTGAGAAGAGGCCGGCCCAAGTGGCGGCGACAATACATCGACCCTACCCGCAATGCGCTGGTCGGACGGCAGCTCGAATGGTTCGACTACAAGCGCTATACCGCCCTCGACCAGGACATACAGCAGATGCGACGGCGCACGGTGGCCCAGCGTGAAGAGGTGGTCATGCACTATCGCTCCAGCTCGCGCATGTCCCCCACACGCTTCTTGAGTGGTTATGAGCATACCCGCGAAACCCTGAGCATTGACCTCTCCATGCTGACCCGCCTGATGAGCAAGGATAAGCACCATATCTATCGCCTGAAAGAGGGGCAGGCGGTGCGGGAAAGCGTCGAGCGCCGCCACCTGTTCAACCTGGTGGTGCGCGAAACGGGCAGCGAAGATGCCCCTTACCTGGCGCGCTGGAAAGTCGTGGTCAGCCGCTCGGGCATCGTGGATGTCGAGCGCGTCGCCGAGAATCGCCCCGACGAAGCCCCGGTCTGAACAGCAATAGAACCTGACGCCAGCGCGTAGGTGGTGTTCGACTAAAATCCAATAAGTAAACGTTTACTCTTTTTAAGTAAACGTTTACTTTTTTCCTCAGCGCTCACACCCGTGAGCAAGTACCTCTCAACGCTGAGGAGAACCACATGACACTCCGAGTCACCGTGTGGGGCGAAAACGTCCACGAACAAACCAACGACGTAGTAGCGCGTATTTACCCTACCGGCATGCACCAGTGCATCGCCGATGGGTTGAATGAAGCGGAAGCGCTAACGGCCACGGCGGTCACGCTGCAAGACCCGGCGCAGGGGCTTGACGAAGAGACGCTGGAGAATACCGACGTGCTGCTGTGGTGGAGCCACGCCGCCCACGGCGACGTGCTGGAAGAGACCGTCGACCGCGTGCAAAAGCGCGTGCTGCAGGGAATGGGCTTGATCGTGCTGCACTCCGGCCACTACTCGAAAATCTTCAAACGCTTGATGGGCACTACCTGCTCACTGAAGTGGCGAGAAGCCGGCGAGCGTGAGCGGCTCTGGGTGGTGAATCCTGGCCACCCCATCGTGCAAGGGCTCGGAGATTACATCGAACTGCCCCATACCGAAATGTACGGCGAACCCTTTGCGGTGCCCAACCCGGACGAGGTGATTTTCATCAGTGCCTTCGAAGGCGGCGAAGTGTTCCGCTCCGGCCTGACCTACAAGCGCGGTAACGGCAAGATTTTCTACTTCCGTCCCGGCCACGAAACCTACCCGATCTACTACGACGAGCAGGTAAAGCGGGTGCTCAAGAACGCCGTGGTCTGGGCACAGCCGGAAGGCTCCCGGTGGATCGACAGCTGCCCCAACGTCCCCGCCGACCAGGCGCCCAACCCGGTCGAGATCAAGGGAGAAAGCCTGCACAAACCCGGTGAGGAGGGCTTCAAATGATCCGTATTGCGATTATTGGCGCGGGCAGCATGGCGGGGGAGCACGCCAAGCACTATGGTCGACTCGAAGGCGTCGAAGTAGTTGCCGTATGCGACCGTGATTTCCCCAAGGCGCAGGCCTTCGCCGAGCGCCATGGCATTGCCGATGTGTACCAGTCGCTGGACGACATGCTGGCCCGCGACGATATTCACGCGGTGAGCAATGTCACTCCGGATGGCGTGCACAAGGCCACGTCGCTGGCGGCCATTGCGGCGGGTAAACACATCCTGTGTGAAAAGCCCTTGGCCACCAATGCCGAGGATGCCCACGAGATGGTCGCTGCCGCCCAGGCCGCCAAGGTCATCAACATGGTCAATCTGAGCTACCGTGACGCCCCCGCCATTCAGCACGCCCGAGCGCTGATTACCGGCGGCGCCATCGGCACCGTTCGCCACGTGGATGCCAGCTATCGCCAGAGCTGGCTGGTAAGCAACGCCTGGGGGCGCTGGGATGAGGATAGCCAGTGGCTCTGGCGGCTCTCGGAAGCCCACGGCAGTAAAGGCGTGCTGGGCGATGTGGGCGTGCATATCGTCGATTTTGCCAGCTTCCCGGTGGGTGATATCACCCGCGTCAACTGCGAACTCACCTGCTTCGACAAAGCCCCGGGCAACCGCATCGGCGACTACCTGCTGGACGCCAACGACACGGCGCTGATGCGCGTGCGCTTTGCCAACGGCGCCATGGGCACGATTCAGGCGACCCGCTGGGCAACCGGGCACCACAACTCGTTGACGCTGAGCGTTCACGGCGACAAGGGGGCGATCCGCGTGGATCTCGATGCCTCCAAGGATGAAGTTCAGGTATGTCTGAACGATGACGTGCATCCCGCTCGCTGGAGCACCGTCAAGGCGCCGCCCACGCCCAGCATCTACCAGCGCTTTATCGAGAGCATTCGCACTGGGGAAAACGACCAGCCCGACTTTGCCCGGGGCGCGGCCATTCAAACCGTGCTGGATGCCTGTTTCGTTTCCAGCCTGGAAGACCGCAGCCTGGCAATTGCCAGTTGATCAGCAGATTTCATCGAGCATCTCTGACCGCAAGACACCCAATAACAAGATGAGGATTCCACCATGCGCTCAACATTGAAAACACCGTTGCTGCTGATGACGTTACTGCCTGTGGCACTGCCTGCTCTGGCCGCCGAGATCACCGTGGCCTGTGGCGATGGCGGGGCGGCGGATTTCTGCCCGGCGCTTGCCCAGCGCTGGGCAGAAGCCAACGGCCATCAGGTCAATATCGTCACCACGCCAGCCTCGCCCACGGAAAAGCTTTCGCTGTATCAACAGCTGCTGGGCAGCCAGTCCCGAGATGTCGATGTGCTGATGGTGGATATCGTCTGGCCGGGGCTGCTGGCAGAGCACCTGGTGGATTTGAACGAGTACCTGCCGGAAGGCGCCACCGAGGGGTTCATTCCCTCGCTGATGGACAACAATACCGTGCAAGGCAAGCTGGTGGCCCTGCCGTGGTTTACCGATGCCGGGCTGCTCTACTACCGCCATGACCTGCTGGAGCAGTACGGTGAAGAGGTGCCGCACTCTTGGCAAGCGCTCACCGACACCGCTCGGCGTATTCAAAACGCCGAGCGGGAGGCTGGTAATGAGCGCATGCATGGCTTCGTCTTCCAGGGGCGGGCCTACGAAGGGCTCACCACCAACGCCTTGGAGTGGGTGGCCAGCTACGGCGGTGGCACCTTTGTGGATGCCGACGGACAGGTCACCGTCAATAACCCTCAGGCCGTGGAAGCGCTGGCGCTGGCGGCTTCCTGGATAGGTGATATCAGCCCGGAAGGTGTACGCAACTACATGGAAGAGGAAGCGCGAGGCGTATTCCAGGCGGGCAACGCGGTGTTCATGCGCAACTGGCCCTACGCGTGGTCGCTGGGCCAGGCGGACGGAACGCCGATCCAGCACAAATTCAGCGTGGCGCCGCTGCCCAGTGGGCCTGAAGGCCAGTCGGTGGCCACCCTGGGCGGTTGGAACTGGGCGGTGTCTCGCTACTCGGCGCACCCTGACGTGGCCGCTGAGCTGGTGGCCTATCTGACCGCCGAAGCCCAGCAGAAAGCCCACGCCATCGAGTTTGGCCGTAACCCCACGCGCCCGGCACTGTATGAGGATGACGAGGTGCTTGCCGCGCAGCCGTTCATTGGCGAGCTCTACGAGACGGTCATGAAGGGCGTGCCGCGCCCCGCCAGCGTGACCGGCAGCGCTTACCCACGGGTGTCGAATGCCGTGTTCAACCGGATGCACGATGCGCTATCGGGCAACATGACGGCGGAGCAGGCCGTGCAGCAGCTGGAGGGAGAACTCTCGCGCCTGGGAAGACGCGGCTGGTAACGCAAGGGCTTGGCTGGCACGGGGTTGCTTGCTCAGGGGGCGGCGATTTTCCGCCCCGCTTTTTGTACAATCAAGCCCCCCAACGGCGGCTGAGGCCAGGCATGAAACAGCACACATCGAGCGCACCGGCGGCGACCATCCGCGAAATTGCCCGGCGTGCCGAGGTATCCATCGCGTCGGTCAGCCGAGCCTTGAACGGCAAGCCCGGGCTGAGCGACGCGCTGCGCGAGCGGATTCTGACCATCAGCCGTGAGCTGGCCTATCAACCCAGCGCCGCCGCCCGCCAACTGATCAGCGGTAAGGCGGCGGTGGTGGGAATCTCCCTTGGGCGACAGGATATCGAGCTGCGGCCCTACTACATTCTGCTCTACCAGCACCTGACCGTGGCGCTGCACCAGCAAGGCATGGTACCGGTGTTTTTTCATCACGATCAGACCCATGAGCTGCCCGAGCGGGCAGGAGCCGCGATCTTGCTGGGCGAAACGGCAGAAGATGCCAGACCAGGCCTTCTGCAGGCAGCGGGCGTTCCCTTCGTACGAATTGGCAACGCAGGAGACGGCTTTTCGGTGGCCCCGGACGATGTCTCGGGCATTTACCAGATGACGCAGCACCTGATCGAGCAGGGGCGAACGCGGATTGCGTTTGTGGGGGGAGAGCTGGACGTGCCGCGGCCTCTCAGCCGCCTTTCCGGATATCAGCGTGCCGTCACCGAAGCGGGGCTCAGCGAACAGTTGATCAGCCTGCCGCATCGGCTGACCTCGGACTCCCTGACCAGTTATCGCCAGCTCAACCGCCTGCTCAAGGAGCGCGCAGACGCATCCTTGCTCTTCGACGCGCTGGTCTGTGCCACCGACGAGCTGGCGCTGGGCTGCGTGGCCGCCCTGGAAGACAGCGGTATTCGTGTGCCCTGCGAGGTAGCCGTCACCGGCTTTGACGACCTGCCCACCCTGGCCACGGGGTTGACCACCGTACGCCAGGACATTGCCGCCATTGCGACGATGAGCGTGGAGCTGCTGGGCGATGCGTTGGCAGGAAAAGCGCCCCGGCACGTGTCGCTGCCGGTGGCGCTGGTGCTGCGGGAAACGGCTTAACGCCCCGGCAGCTGCTCCGGCCCAAAAGCGTCGGGCAGCAGGCTGTCCATGGTGTAGGTTTTCAACACCTCGCCCTGTTTGGAGAGCACCATGATTTGCGTGCTGGGGGTGGCGAATTCGCGGATGCGCTGGCGGCAGTCGCCGCAGGGCGTGCAGAGGTGCTCGCCGGGGCCCATCACGTAGACCCTGGCCAGCTCGCGCTGGCCAGCGGTAATCATGGCAGAAATCGCCGAGGCTTCGGCACACAGCCCTTTGTAGTGGGCGACTTCCACGTTGCTACCGGCAAACTGCTGGCCGTCGGGGCACTCCATCACCGCCGCCACGGGGTGGTTGGAGTAGGGCGCGTAGGCGTTGCCCAGGGTGGTCAGCAGCGTGTCGACCAATGCCTGATCCGCGTGGCTCATGGCGCTATTCTCTCTCTGTGTTCAGGATGTCTATGGGCTCAAGACGCCGGGCATTACGCCTTGGCGGCGTCATCGCGCAGAACGGTGTCGAGGGCAATCACCATCATGTCGTTGAAGGTGGTTTGGCGGTCGGCGCTGGAGAGCGAGTCACCTTTCAGAATGTGGTCGGAGACGGTGCAGATGGTCAGTGCACGGGCACCAAACTCGGCGGCCACGCCATACAGGCCTGCGGCTTCCATCTCGACGCCGACGATGCCGTAGCGCTTCATCAGCTCGGCCATGTCGGTCTGCGGGTTGTAGAACAGGTCCGCCGAGAAGATGTTGCCGACTTTCACGGCGACGTTCTGCGCTTTGGCGGCTGCCACTGCGTGGCTGGCCAGCTCGAAGTCGGCAATGGCGGCCAGGTCGTGGTCATTGAAGCGCATGCGGTTCACTTTGGAGTCGGTGCTGGCACCCAGCCCGATCACCACGTCGCGCACGTTGACATCGTCACGTACCGCGCCGCAGGAGCCCACGCGGATGATCGACTTCACGCCGTAATCGGTAATCAGCTCTTTGGCGTAAATGGACACGGAGGGGATGCCCATACCGTGGCCCATGACGGAAATCTCGCGGCCTTTGTAGGTGCCGGTGTAGCCGAACATGCTGCGCACGTCGTTGACCTGGCGCACGTTCTCCAGGTAGGTGTCGGCGATGTACTTGGCGCGCAGCGGGTCGCCAGGCATCAGGACGGTATCGGCGAAATCGCCCATTTCGGCATTAATATGCGGTGTAGCCATGTCACGCTCCCATATAATTTAACGGTCTGAATCAGCCCTTCGCGGGGGCGCTGTGAACCCTTCCCTGGGCGCTACTTTCGCCATCTGACCGCCATGGATGGCGGAAATGCCGGAATTGTTGGGAACATTTTCCGGCCTTGGCGAAAGACCCCCGCTACGGGCTGATTCAGACCTTGCTCGATTTTTTGCTAGAGGTTGGTTATTTGCCTTTAAGCAGCGTCAGGTAAAAAGCTCTCGCCGTCGGCCATGGCGTCTACGGCGAAGAACGCCGCAAGGGTTTGGCCAATGTCGGCAAAGGTGCCGCGCTCGCCCAACGGGCCGGGGGCGAAGCCTGCGCCGCGTACCATGATCGGCACGTATTCGCGGGTATGCTCGGTGCCTTCCCAACTGGGGTCGCAGCCGTGGTCGGCGGTGAGCAGCAGCAGGTCGTCGTCATCGAGGGCTGCCAGCAGCTCCGGCAGGCGGGCATCGAAGTGCTCCAGCGCGGCGGCGTAGCCCGGTACGTCCCGGCGATGGCCGTAGACCGAATCGAAATCCACGAAGTTGGTCATGATCATGGTCGGGCGGTCGCTGGTTTCGTTGGCGGTGCGCGCGACTTCCGCCAGGGTGGCATCCATCAGGGCATCGTGGCCGCTGGCCTTGACCTTGTGGGTGATGCCGCAGTGGGCGTAGATGTCGGCGATCTTGCCAATCGACACCACTTCGCCCCCGGCATCGGCGAGCTTTTGCAGCACGGTGGGGCTGGGCGGCTCGACGCTGTAGTCGCGGCGGTTGCCGGTGCGCGCAAAGCTTGCGCGGTCTTCGCCAATGAACGGTCGGGCGATGACGCGGCCAATGTTGTAGGGCTCCAGCAGCTCGCGGACGGTTTCGCACAGCGCGTAGAGGCGCTCCAGGCCGAAATGCTCTTCATGGGCGGCAATCTGGAACACGGAGTCGGCCGAGGTGTACATGATCGGTTTGCCGGTGGCGATATGCTCTTCGCCCAGGCGAGCGATGATCTCGGTGCCTGAGGCGTGGCAGTTGCCGATCACTCCGGTCAGCTTGGCGTCACGAATGATGGCGTCCAGCAGTTCGAGTGGGAAACTGTCGGTTTTATCGAGGAAGTAGCCCCAGTCGAAACGCACCGGCACACCGGCAATTTCCCAGTGGCCGGAAGGGGTGTCCTTGCCGCTGGAGATCTCTTTGGCGTGGGCGTAAGCGCCCGTCAGTTGGTCGGGCAAACTGACGCCTTCCGCCACGCTGCCAGTGGCGTCGCGGTGGGCGTGGAACAGGCCTAGCGCGGCCATGTTGGGCAGCGACAATGGGCCGGAGCGCTCGGCAGTGTCTGCTTCGCCACGGGCACAGGCGGCGGCGATGTGGCCCAGAGTATCTGACCCCTGGTCGCCAAAGGTGGCGGCATCGGGGGCGCTACCGATCCCGAAAGAGTCGAGTACCAGGACGATGGCGCGGCGCATCAGGCTTCTCCTCGGAAGGTCTCTTGCAACAGGGTGTCGGCGGTGGCGTCGGCATCGCCAATGGTGACCGCCGCACGAAGCTGAGCAGCGGCACGGGCCGCGGCGTCTTCCGTGCGGGCGTGGACGATGGCCAGCGGGCGCTGGCTGTCGACACGGTCGCCGATTTCGACGATGTCGCTGAAGCCCACGCTGTGATCGACGCTGGCGTCGTTACGCAGGCGGCCGCCGCCCAGCTCTACCACGCTCATGCCCACGGCGCGGGTATCGAAACGCTGCACGATACCGCTCTGCTCGGGGTAGACCGCTTGAACGACCGGGGCGGTGGCCAGGTAGCTGTCCGAGCGCTCCATGAAGTCGGCGGGGCCGCCCAGTTCGCGCACCATACGGGCAAACACTTCTGCCGCCGCGCCAGAGGTCAGCGCTTTGTCCAGCTTGGCGAGGGCTTCTTCGCGGTTGGCCACCAGCTTGCCCGCAATCAGCATTTCAACGGCCAGTTCGCGGGTGACCTGCATCACGCGGCTGTTGGCTCGCTCGCCGCGCAGCAGCGCCAGGGTTTCGACGATTTCTACCGCGTTACCGGCACACGGGGCCAGCGGCTGGCTCATGTCGGTGAGCAGGGCGGTGGTGGGTGTGCCTGCCTGGGTGGCCACGTTGGCGATGCTTTTGGCCAGTTCGCGGGACTTTTCCGGGGTGGGCATGAACGCGCCGCTGCCCACTTTGACGTCCATTACCAGGGCGTCCAGGCCAGAGGCCAGCTTTTTGCCCAGAATCGAGGCCGTGATCAACGGGATGGATTCCACGGTGGCGGTGACATCACGCACGCCGTAGATGCGCTTGTCGGCCGGGGCGAGGTTGCCGGTTTGGCCGATGATCGCCACGCCGGTGGATTTCACCACCTCACTGAAGCGCTCGGGGGCGGGGTAGGGGTCATAGCCGGGGATCGATTCCAGCTTGTCCAGGGTGCCGCCGGTGTGGCCCAGGCCACGGCCGGAAATCATCGGCACGAAGGCGCCGCAGGCCGCGACCCACGGGCCCAGCACCAGCGACACCAGATCGCCCACGCCGCCGGTGGAGTGCTTGTCCACGATGGGGCCGGGCAGGTTGAGCGAATCCCACTGCATCACGTGGCCAGAATCGCGCGTGGCGGTGGTCAGCGCCACGACTTCTTCGCGGCTCATGCCATTCAAAAAGACCGACATGGTGAAGGCGCCGATCTGCGCATCGCTGATGCGGTCATCGGCGATGCCCTGCACGAACGCCTTGATCTCTTCAGCGGGCAGCGGCTGGCCGTCGCGCTTCAGGCGAATCAGTTCTTGAGGGAGCAGCGCGTGGTGAGAAGCGTTGGACGACATTTAGTAGCCTCCGTTGGTGGTGGAGAGCAGCGCCGCGTCAGCGCCACCGTCGAGTGTGTTCAACAAGTTGCCTAGCAGGCTGGAGGCACCAAACCGGAAGTGTGCCGGGGTGACCCACTGCGGCCCCATGATGTCGGCTGCCAGCGCCAAGTACTCAGCGGCTTCTTCTGCGCTGCGTACGCCGCCGGCGGCTTTGAAGCCAACGTCTTTGCCGCTGGCCTTGATGGCCTTGAGCATGATCTCGGCGGCTTCCAGCGTGGCATTGACCGGCACTTTTCCGGTCGAGGTCTTGATGAAATCCGCGCCGCCTTCGATGGCCAGCTCACTGGCACGTTGGATCAGCGCAGGGTCCTTGAGTTCGCCGGATTCGATGATGACTTTCAGCAATGCCTGGCCACCACAGGCGGCCTTGCACATTTCCACCAGCTCGCGGCCAGTCTCTTCATCGCCTGCCATCAAGGCGCGGTAGGGGAACACCACGTCGACTTCATGGGCACCCGATGCCACGGCTTCGCGGGTTTCACGGGCCGCGCCCATGATGTCATCGCCCCCATGGGGAAAGTTGGTGACCGTGGCGATCTTGACCTGGTCATCCAGCTTGTGGGCGCTCAGCGCACGGGCTGCCGTGACGATGAACGAGGGGTAAACGCACACCGCTGCCGGGTGGCCGTAGGGGGTCTTGACCTGCTGGCACAGCGCTTCGATCACGCTGTCGGTGTCGCTGTCGTTCAGGCTGGTGAGGTCCATTAACGTCAGGGCGTGACGGGCGGCCTGGGTAAGCTGGGGGGAAGCGGTGGCAGTCATGAAGTTCTCATCAATCGGTAAAAGACAAAACGGGCACTGCGTACTAAAGCAGCGCCCGTTGCGTTATCGCGTACTCGCTGCGTCAGGCGGTGAGGCTGCTCAACGCCAGGAAGAAACCGGCAATCGAGGCAGACATCAGGTTGGAGAGCGTGCCTGCCAGCACGGCTTTCACACCAAACCGGGCAATCTCCTTGCGGCGGGTCGGGGCAATGCTGCCCAGGCCACCGAGCAGAATGGCAATCGACGACAGGTTGGCAAAACCACACAAGGCAAATGACAGGATGGCCATGGTGTGGGGCGTCATCAATTGACCCGTGGCAGCCACCACCTGTTCCCCTTCAATGTAGGGAGCCAGGTTGATAAAGGCCACGAACTCGTTGACCACCAGCTTCTGGCCGATGAACGAGCCCGCCAGGGTGGCTTCTTCCCAGGGCACGCCCAGCAGGAAGGCCAGCGGAGCGAACAGCCAACCCAGAATCAGCTCCAGGCTCAATGCCTCGAAACCGAACCAGCCGCCCACGCCGCCCAGAATACCGTTGACCAGCGCAATCAGGGCGATGAAGGCCAGCAGCATCGCACCCACGTTGGCTGCCAGCTTCATGCCCGACGTAGCACCGGCGGCGGCGGCATCCAGCACGTTAGCGGGCTTGTCGTCCTGCTCTTTCAGCTCTTCATCGACTTTGGAAACGCTGTCGCTATCTTCCACGTTCTGGGTTTCCGGCATGATCAGCTTGGCGAACAGCAGGCCGCCAGGTGCCGCCATGAACGAGGCCGCCACCAGATACTCCATGGGAATGCCCAGCGCGGCATAGCCCGCCAGCACTGAACCCGCCACGGAAGCCAAGCCACCACACATCACCGCAAACAGCTGCGAAGGGGTCATGCGGGCAATGAACGGACGCACCACCAGCGGTGCCTCGGTCTGGCCCACGAAGATGTTGGCCGTGGCCGAAAGCGACTCGGTGCGCGAGGTGCCCAGTGCTTTCTGCAATGCGCCACCCAGAATCCGGATGACCCACTGCATGATGCCGACATAGTAGAGCACGGCAATCAGCGAGGAGAAAAAGATGATGACCGGCAGGACTTTGATGGCGAAGACGAAGCCGACGTTGTCCACGTCAGCCAGCCCGCCAAACAAAAAGCCGATGCCGTCGTTGGCGTAGACCAGCACCTGGCTGACGCCTGCCGAAATGGCCTGCAGAACGGCCTGGCCAAACGGTACGTAGAGCACGAACGCACCGATACCCGCCTGGATCGCGAAGGCACCCAGCACGGTACGCAGGCGAATCGCCTTGCGGTCATAGGAGAAAACAAGCGCAATGGCCACCAGAGTGACCATGCCAACCAGGCTCATGATGAGGGTCATGGGAGTACCTTCGGAGCGTGAGAAGTGGGAGCGATTACAGCAAGTTTAGCTTGACTGAGTAAATCATCGCGTTCTGATAGGCGTCGGGTGTACCCAGCTTGTTCTCTGAGTAGCGATACTGCACGCCGGTGGTGATCAAGTCAGACGGGTGCCACCAAAGGCTCAATGCACCGTTGGTACCCACGCTCCCTGCGGTACCGTTGACGAAGTTTTGGGAAAGGTAGTCGCTGTCGCGACCAAAGGTCTGCTCGTGCCAGTTGGTCACGCTGAAATTCTGGTCCAACGCGGTGAAGTCGTAGCCCGCGACCCAGCCTGCCATGTAGCCATTCATGCCCGTGTAACCATCACTTTGCACCCTGGCAGCACCGATGAAGGGCTTGAACCACAGGCCGTTGGCGAACGTCGTGCGGTAGCCCAGGCCGAGAATCTGATCCTGCTCGCGGGCATTGAAACCGTAGTCGCGGAAGTCATAGACGTGAGCGTAAATCGACAGCGGGCTGTCGCCCAGGTAAATGTGCGAGGTCACTTTGCCTGCGGTGCGGAAGTTGTCCTTACCGCCACTGGCTTCGTCGAACTGGTCGTTGGTCGGGTTCTCGAAATCGAAGAAGCCGTAGAACTCGCCCCAGCTAAAGCCGACGCCGCCTTCGATTTCAACGAACGTGAAGTCGCTCTTGGCGGCATTGCTCGACGTGCGCGCTTCGGTACCGTTGGACCAGTCCAGGTAGTTCAGGGAAACGTTGGCAAATGACCAGTGCGGGGTCATTGGGCCACTTGCTGCATCATTGGCAACGGCCGGAGCAGCGGCCAGCGCACCAGCCATGAAAACGCCAGCGCCAAGCGTGACGAGCGAAGAAACGTAAGAGGGGGATAAAGCGGTCATGAAAGCCTCAACAAGGGTTATTACGGTGCCACGAGAGGTGGCATACCGACGTTGTGGGTCGTGCGGGCTGGCGTTGATGTTAAAATTATAACATCGAGTGTTATTTTTTTAACGTTGATTTGCAAGTATTGTCACATCAACGCTACCCGAGTGTTCCATGCGCCTCATGGCGGTAAACAGAGTGGTAGGGGAGTGGAAATTCGCGGGGCGCTGGCTCAGCATAAGCGTTACCTGAGCGCTGAAACCCGATAACAAGATGAATCACAAGGAGATGCCTGTGAATGACCGGAGTGCCCAGCGCCTGGCCATGCTGCAAGAAGCCCTGGCAAGTGGGGGAACCCTGCACCTGCGCGATGCCGCCGAGCTGTGCGGAGTGTCGGAAATGACCATTCGCCGAGACCTCGCCACGCAGCCATCTCCCTTGAGCCTGCTGGGGGGGCGGCTGGTGATGGCCAGCTACCCCGGCGTGACGCCGGTCTACGACCTCACCGAGCAGCAGGCCAGCCACTACCATGTCAAACATCGCCTGTGCCAGCGTGCCGCCAGTTTCATCGACGAAGGCGACACGCTGTTCATCGACTGTGGCTCCACGCTGATTCCCTTGCTGGGCCAACTCAGCCATTTCCGCGAGCTGACCGTGGTGACCTACGCGCTGAACGTGGCCAACACGGTCGCCGCGTTGCCCAACGTGCGGCTGGTGCTGCTGGGGGGGCTGTTTCACGCCTCGTCGCAGTCTTTCGGCAGCGACGGCATGCGGGACGCCATCGAACGGCTGGGCATCAACAAGGCGCTGATTTCAGCGGCAGGGGTGGACTGGGAACGCGGAGTGAGCTGTTTTCACTTCCATGAAGTGGCCCCCAAACAAGCAGCGATTGCTACCGCCATGCAGCGATTGCTGGTGGTCGATGCCAGCAAGTTCGGCGTCGTACGGCCCGCCTATTTTGCCTCGCTGGCCGATTTCGACGTGGTGATCACTGACGACGAGCGCGCCCCTGGCCTGCTGGAAAACCATCCCGCCAGCTCCCTCAGCATCAGCGTTGCCTAACACATTTGGCCGCACCTGGGGTGCGGCAAAGCGCCTCTTTCTGATTGACGGAGATCAATGGAAAATACTTTAGTCTTAATTTATACACGCAACGTGTGGTTAAGACTCGCTACCTACCCCTCCCGGTAGCGCATACCTTTCCCGGAGCACGTCAACCCTCGACGGTTTTGGGAAATGTATGGGGTAATAGTTAGCTTGCTACTTAGCTGGCTAGTTAGCCAGCCAGCAGCAGGCTGTATCAGCCACTCTCTCACGAGACTACACCCATGCAATTACCTACCCTTTGGCGCAGACGAGGCATTCTTGTGCTCGTTGTGCTGTGCCTGCTGTTGGCGGGCTGCAGTTCTGCATTGCTGGACCCAAAGGGGCAGATTGGCGTTGAGCAGCGCTCGCTGATTCTGACCTCCTTTGGGCTGATGCTGATTGTGGTGATCCCGGTGATCGTCATGACGCTGCTGTTTGGCTGGCGTTACCGGCGCAGCAACAGCGTTGCCAAGTACCTGCCTGACTGGGCCCACTCCAATGCCATCGAGGCAGCGGTGTGGAGCGTGCCTTGCGTGATCATCGCCGTTCTCGCCTTTCTTACCTGGCAAACCTCGCACTCCCTGGACCCCCACAAGCCCATCGAAAGCAGCGTAGCGCCCATGGAAATACAGGCGGTGGCGCTGGACTGGAAATGGCTGTTCATCTACCCCGAGCAGGGCATTGCCAGTGTCAATGAAGTGGCCTTCCCGGTGGATACGCCGGTGCGCTTCAGGGTCAGCTCTGGTTCGGTGATGAATGCGTTCTTCATTCCCCACCTGGGCAGCCAGATCTACGCCATGGCGGGCATGGACAACGACGTGCACCTGATCGCCGATGAAGTGGGCGTCTACCCAGGCCGTTCCACCAATTACAGCGGAGCCGGTTTCTCCGGCATGACCTTCGACGCCCACGTGACCTCGCCCGCCGACTTCGATGCCTGGGTGGCCAACGTGCGTGAAGCAGACCAGACCCTGACCTACCCCGAAGGCTACAACGCCCTGGCGACCCCCAGTGAATACCACCCGGTCGAACACTACTCGGCAGTGGCACCCGCCCTGTACGAAACGATTCTGACCAGCTTTCACGGGGGTGGTGAAGGCCACGGCGGCCACAGTGACCATGCGGCACATAGCGACGCCGTAGGTGAAGCCCACGACAGCCATGGCGAAAGCGGTGAGCTCGAGAGTGCCCAGGTGGCCTCCCATCACGCTGCCTATGGCCACGTTACCAATCAGCACGCTAGCGATGAGCACGCCATGGGCGGCCATCCTGACAGCGTAGAAGCCGGGGGTTGAACATGTTTGGAAAATTGACGCTCGACGCCATTCCGTATCACGAACCGATCATCATGGTCGTGGCGGTGTTCATGGCGATTGGCGGTGCGGCGCTGCTTGGCGCGCTCACCTATTACCGCAAGTGGGGCTGGCTGTGGAACGAGTGGTTTACCTCCGTCGACCACAAGAAGCTCGGTATCATGTATTTTGTGGTGGCCCTGGTCATGCTGCTGCGTGGCTTTGCCGATGCCATCATGATGCGTACCCAACTGGCCATGGCGGCCGGGGGTGCCGCAGGTTATCTCCCTCCTGAACATTACGATCAGATCTTTACCGCCCACGGCGTGATCATGATCTTCTTCGTTGCGATGCCCATGGTCATCGGCCTGATGAACCTGGTGGTGCCACTCCAGATCGGCGCCCGCGACGTGGCTTTTCCGTTTCTCAACAATTTGAGCTTCTGGCTGTTTGCGGTCTCTGCGGTGCTGGTGAACATTTCACTGGTGGTGGGGGAGTTCGCCAAGACCGGCTGGCTCGCGTATGCGCCTTTATCGGGGATAGAGTTCAGCCCTGGGGTGGGGGTCGATTACTGGATATGGGCCTTGCAGATATCCGGGATAGGCACGACGCTCACCGGCATCAACTTCTTCGTCACGATCCTGAAAATGCGCACCAAAGGCATGACGCTGTTCCGCATGCCGATCTTCACCTGGACATCGCTGTGCGCCAATATCCTGATCATTGCCTCGTTTCCCATTCTGACCGCGACCATTGCCCTGCTGACGCTGGATCGCTACTTCGGCATGCACTTCTTCACCAATGATTTTGGCGGCAACATGATGATGTACGTCAACCTCATCTGGGCCTGGGGCCACCCGGAAGTGTACATTCTGATCCTGCCCGCCTTTGGCGTGTTCTCGGAAGTCATCGCGACCTTCGCCCGTAAGCGCCTGTTCGGTTACAAGACCATGGTGTGGGCCACCGTGGCCATCACGCTGCTGTCGTTCATCGTCTGGTTGCACCACTTCTTCACCATGGGTGCCGGGGCCAACGTCAACGCCTTCTTCGGCATCATGACCATGGTCATCGCCATCCCCACCGGGGTGAAAGTGTTCAACTGGCTGTTCACCATCTTCCGTGGCAGCCTGGAGCTGACCTCGCCGGTGCTATGGACCTTGGGGTTCATCATCACCTTTACCCTGGGCGGCATGACCGGCGTGATGCTGGCGCTGCCAGCAGCCAACTTCGTCCTGCACAACAGCCTGTTCGTGATTGCCCACTTCCACAACGTCATCATCGGCGGCGTGGTGTTCGGCATGATGGCGGGCCTGACCTACTGGTTCCCCAAAGCGTTCGGCTTCACGCTGAGCGAAAAGTGGGGCAAGCGCTCGTTCTGGTGCTGGTTCATCGGTTTCTACGTCGCCTTCATGCCGCTTTACGTGCTGAGCTTCTTCGGTGCCGTGCGTCGCATGCAGTCCTACGCCAACCCTGAATGGCAGCCCTGGATGATTCTGGCCTGGGTGGGTGCCGTGATCATCATGATGGGCATTGCCTGCACCGTGATTCAGTTCTGGGTCAGCGTGCGCGACCGCAAGCTCAATGCCGACCTGACCGGCGACCCCTGGGATGGCCGTACGCTGGAGTGGTCCACGTCTTCCCCCGCGCCGTTCTACAACTTTGCCCGTTTGCCGGAAGTGGGCGACATCGACAGCTTCTGGACGCAAAAACAGCGCAGTAACGAACAGCTCGAAGACGCGCCCTACACCGATATCCATATGCCCCGTAATACCGTAGCCGGCCCGGTGATCAGCCTGTTCGCACTGGTGCTGGGTTTTGCGCTGGTGTGGCACATCTGGTGGCTGGCGGGCGTCGGTGCGTTGGGCGTGGTGGTGAGTTTCCTCGCCCGTGTGTTCAACGATGACATCGACTACTACGTGCCCGCTGCCGAAGTGGAGCGTATCGAGCGTGAACATCAGCGCCGCAAAGCCTCGGCACCCAGCAGCGCAGCGGATCGTGAACAAACCAACTATGTGGAGGCGCGAGCGTAATGGCCACGGATACCTTACATCACGGGGCCATCGTAGAGCCCCACGAACATCACGATGCCGCAGGCACCAAGGTCTTCGGCTTCTGGGTCTACCTGATGAGCGATCTGGTGATCTTCGGGTCACTGTTTGCCACTTATGCCGTGCTCATGAAGGGCACGGCGGGGGGGCCTACGGCTGCCGATATTTTCGAGCTGCCGTTCGTGCTGGTCGAAACCTTTCTGCTGCTGTTCAGCAGTTTCACTTTTGGCATGGGCGTTTTGGCCATGAATGCCGAGCGGGTGGGGCAGGTCAAGGCGTGGCTGGCGGTCACCTTTGCCCTGGGGGCTGCCTTCGTCGGCATGGAAGTGTATGAGTTTCATCACCTGATTCATCAAGGGTATGGGCCAGACCAGAGCGCGTTTCTGTCGTCTTTCTTTACCCTGGTGGGCACCCATGGCCTGCACGTCACTGTGGGGCTGGTATGGATTCTGGTGATGCTGGTGCAGCTTTCCACCAAGGGCCTGACGCCCATGACGCGCCCGCGTATCCTGTGCCTCAGCCTGTTCTGGCACTTCCTGGATATCGTGTGGATCTGTGTGTTCTCGTTCGTCTACCTGATGGGGGTGCTTTGACATGAGCCAATCGTCATCACATTCAGCAGCGCATTCAACGACTTCCCATGGAAGCGTTAAATCGTATGTTGTCGGGCTTCTGCTATCTTTAGTGCTAACCGTGATTCCGTTTGCGGTTGTCATGAGCGGTGCGCTAAGCACCGCCGCGACGGTGGTGGTCATCGCTGTAACAGCCGTGCTGCAGATTCTGGTCCAGCTGGTCATGTTCATGCATATGAATACCAAAGCCGACGAGGGGTGGAATCTAATGTCCTTCGTTTTCACACTGACGATACTCGTCCTGGTGGTAGGGGGCTCTTTATGGATCATGCAGCATCTGCATCTCAACATGATGATCGGCTGAACGTGGCACCGAGCCGCTGGCGAGACCTGCTGGCGCTCACCAAGCCGGGCATCATTGGCGGTAACTTGATCGCCACGCTGGGGGGCTATTTTCTGGCCGCCCACGGCACCTTCGATGTCGTCACGTTTGCCTCGGTGATGCTGGGCATTGCGCTGGTCATTGCCTCGGGCTGTGCCTGCAACAACGTCATCGACCGGGATATCGATGCACTGATGGCGCGTACGCGCCATCGCCCGCTCGCCAAGGGGCGTATCTCGATTACCCAGGCACTGGGTATTTCGGCGCTGCTGGGCGTGGCGGGGGTCGTGTGCCTGGCGTTGGGCACCAATGGCTTGACGGTGGCGCTGGCGGTGATTGGCTGGGGCGTGTATGTCGGGGTCTACAGCCTCTACATGAAGCGCCACTCCGAGTACGGCACGCTGGTGGGCAGCCTTTCCGGGGCCATGCCCCCGGTGGTGGGCTACTGTGCCGTCACGGGGCAGTTCGATAGCGGTGCGCTGATGCTACTGGTGATTTTCTGCCTGTGGCAGATGCCGCACTCCTATGCCATTGCGATTTTCCGCTATGCGGATTATCAGCGGGCATCAATCCCGGTACTGCCGGTGGTACACGGGATCAAAATGGCCAAGCATCACATCCTGGGCTATATCGTGGCGTTTATTCCCGCCTCGCTGGCGCTGGTCCTGGCCAGTCAGGCGGGGATGGGGTATCTGTGTGTGGCGCTGGTCATGGGCGGCTACTGGCTCTACCTGGCACTGCGCGGCTATCGGTTAGATGACGATGTTCGCTGGGCCAGGAAAGTGTTTGGGGTCTCCATTCTGACGATCACCGCGATGAGTTTGGTGATGGTGCTGGAAGCCATGGTGCCCATGTGGGTGTAATGCCTAACAACGATTAAACCTGACGCAAAACCTGAAACGCCCCGAACAGTGAACTGTTCGGGGCGTTTTTTTAGCGTGGCTTTCAGCGGATACGTATACAGGGCTCGGCGAGTGCCTAGCCTTGCCGCTGGCTGGCCTGGATTGCGGTGAGGGCGATGGTGTAGACGATATCATCCACCAGGGCGCCGCGGGACAGGTCGTTCACCGGCTTGTTCAAACCTTGCAGCATGGGGCCAACGCTGACCACTCGGGCGCTACGCTGAACGGCCTTGTAGGTCGTGTTGCCGGTATTGAGGTCGGGGAACACGAACACGGTGGCCTTACCCGCCACGGGGGAGTCGGGAGCTTTCTGCTTGCCCACGCTTTCGATGGCGGCGGCGTCGTACTGCAGCGGGCCGTCGATGGCCAGGTGCGGCGCGCGCTCCTTGGCGATGCGGGTCGCTTCGCGGACTTTATCCACGTCGGCGCCGGTGCCGGAGTCGCCGGTGGAGTAGCTGATCATCGCCACTCGGGGCTCGATACCAAAGGCCTCGGCAGAGCGCGCGCTTTGCAGGGCGATTTCTGCCAGGGTTTCGGCGTCCGGGTCCGGGTTCACCGCGCAGTCGCCGTACACTACCACCTGCTCGGGCAGCAGCATGAAGAAGATCGACGACACCTGGTTGTACTCCGGGGCCGTCTTGATCAGCTGAAACGCCGGGCGAACCGTGTTGGCGGTGGTGTGTACCGCGCCCGACACCAGGCCGTCCACCTCATCCAGCTGTAGCATCATGGTACCCAGCACCACGTTATCCTGAAGCTGTGCTTCAGCGGTTAGCTCGTTCAGTTTGCCGCGACGACGCTCCACCATCGGGCCGATGTAGCGGGCGCGGGTGCTTTCCGGGTCAATAATGGTCAGCGCATCGGGCAGCGTGAGGCCACGGTGGTGGGCCACGCTTTCGATGTCCTCCCGTTTGCCCAACAGCACGCAGTTGGCAATGCCACGGCGCTGGCAGATGATTGCCGCCTCGATGGTGCGCGGCTCGTCGCCTTCCGGCAGCACGATGCGCTTTTTGGCCTGCTGGGCCAGCTTCACCAACTGATGGCGGAACGCCGACGGCGACAGGCGGCGGGGGTAGCCACGGCTCAGTTTGGCTTTCAGCCACTCCAGGTCCATGTGTGCCGCCACGTAGCGTGCCACCTGCTCGGCGCGCTCGAAGTCGTCCATGGGAATTTCGCTGCTGAGCTGGCTGAGGTTCTGGGCCGTGGTCAGGCTGTCGGTTTCCACCGTCAGCACCGGCAGGCCGGTCTTCAGCGCCGGGCGGCACATCTCGATCATGCCGTCGTTGGGAAGGAACCCGTTGGTGAGCAGCACGCCCGCCAGCTGAGTGCCGTTCATGGTGGCCAGCGCCGAGGCCAGCACCACGTCGTCACGGTCGCCGGAGGCCACCACCAGGCTGCCGGGTGTGAAGATATGCAGCGCGTTGGCGGCGCGGCGGGCACACAGGCTGGTCGACAGCACGCGGCGCTGTGCGGCGTCGCCTGCGTTGAGCACCTTGGCGTTCAGTGCCCGCGCGACGTCCAGCGTGCGCGGGGCGCTCAGGGTCTTGCTGTAGGGCACCACACCAATCAGGTGGAAGCTGTCGGTGGCTAGCGCCGGGGAGTAGCGGCGCAGCTCGTTGAGTACCGGCTCTTCCAACTGCGGCTTGATGGTGCCGGGGGCGGCGGAAAGGTCGTCCTCCTGCCCATAGGGCAGGTTTTTCATGCGCATCAGAATGCCGCCCAGGGTGCGGCTGGAGCTGACGCCGCCAAAGCTGCGGGCGTGCATGTCCAGCTCTTCCGCCAGGTGCTGGGGCTCGTTCAAGTCGCCGGTGCCCACCAGGATGATGCGGGCGTTCAGGGCATGCGCCAACTGCGCGTTGGTCTGGGTCGCGTAGGTGGTGTGCTGGGTCGGCACGACGCCTTCCACCACCACCAGGTCCAGAGCGCTACCGTCGCGGTACGCCTGCTGGGTGACCTGCTCGTACAGCTCGACGACGTTTTCCATCAGCTCGTCGGTCTGGTCGTCGCGCAGCAGCCGCTCCAGGCGTGCCTGGGAAATAGGCGAGGGCGGGCGCTGGTTCAGCGTCCGCGAGACCAGCGCCGTCGAGCGGTCAAGGCCCGGGCCGTTCAGCTCGTTCTGCATGAACGGCTTCAGAAAGCCAGCTTTCAGGCCAATGGTATCCAGCGCTTGAATCAGGCCCAGACAGGCCGAGGTCAAGCCTGCCCCCATGCTGGTGGGGACAAGCAGAATGGCTTGGGGTTGCTCGGAAGAGCTGTTCATTCAAGGGGTCTCCACACAGTAGCGGGTTTCCATGGCAATGCGGCCCTCTTCATCGGTGGGGATCACCCACACTTCAGGGCCGTTATGGCTCGCGGTGTCCAATTTGCCTTCCTTGCCGCGAATGGTCGCTTCGTTGGCGGCTTCGTCCATACTGAAACCGAAGTGGGGCAGCAGCGCCAGCACTTCACGACGTACGATAGACGAGTTTTCGCCAATACCGCCAGTGAAGATCACGCCGTCTAACCTGGGTAATGCACAGGACAGCGCCGCCAGCGACTTGGCGATGCGGTAGCAGAACACGTCCAGCGCCAGCTTGGCACCGGGGTGGCCAGCCATGGCCTGGTCTTCCACTTCACGCATGTCGTTGGTCAGGCCGGAAAGGCCCAGCAGGCCGCTTTGCTTGTTCAGGACGTTATCGATCTCTTCCACCGACCAGCCCAGTTGGCGATGCAGGTGGGCATGCAGGCCGGGGTCGACGTCACCGCTGCGGGTGCCCATTACCAGGCCTTCCAGCGGGGTAAGGCCCATGCTGGTATCCAGGCTCTGGTTGTTCCACACGGCGCTGGTGGAGCAGCCGTTGCCCAGGTGGGCGGTCAGCCAGCCGCCTGCGCCACGGCTGCTCAGTTCCCCGGCGCGCTGGCTGACGAACGCATGGCTGGTGCCGTGAAAGCCGTAGCGGCGAATGCCATGTTCGGTATACAGCGCTTCCGGCAGCGCGTAGCGGTAAGCGCGGGGCGGCAGTGTCTGATGGAAGGCAGTGTCGAAGACGGCCACCTGGGGCAGCTCGGGAAACACCTTGCGCGTGGCGGCAATACCCGCCAGATTGGCAGGGTTGTGCAACGGGGCCAGGGCTGCGGTGGTTTCGATGGCGGCAATCACGCTGTCGTCGATCAGCGCCGCTTGGGTGAAGTGCTCTCCTCCATGCACGATACGGTGGCCCACGGCACCGGGAACGCGGCCTTCCAGGCGCTCCAGAATGGCGCTTAGCGCTTCGCCGTGGTCGGCGCCGGGCAGCGGCTGGGTGAAGCTCTCACCGGCGCTGTTCTTGCCTTTCAGGCGAGCGTCGCTGCTGCCCAAGCGTTCTGCCAAACCGGCTAGACGCGGTGCCTGAGGGTCTGAATCGATCAAAGCGTATTTAATGGAAGAAGAGCCACAGTTGATAACCAGCACCGGTGCGTTCATAACAACCTTTGTAAAGTAGTCAGGAGGAAAGGGGGATAGACTTTAGTTTAACATGCAGAGACTGAGAAAATCAGCGAAGAATTTAGTTAGCCTTCTATGTAAAATGTCGTCATCCTGTTCCTTATATAACCTAACGTGAGCCGTTTTGTTCCTATGTCGTCGATTTCCAGCCCCGCGCTTTTGCCCCGTCATCTCGCCATTCTGCTGATGATGTGTGTGGCCACCATGTTCGCCGCCAACCACGTGTCGGCGAGGCTGGCCTTCGATAACGGTACGGGGCTGCTGCTGGCGGTATTGATGCGTTCAGGGGTGGCCTGCGTGATCCTTCTGAGCCTGTTCGTGCTGCAGAAAAAGCGCTTCTGGCTGCCGCCCGGTGCCTGGCGTTGGCAGCTGGTGGTGGGGCTGTTGATCACCCTGCAAAGCGTCAGCCTGTATTCTGCCGTGGCTCGCCTGCCGGTGGTCATTGCCCTGCTGCTGGTCAATACCTTTCCCATTCAACTGGCGCTGCTTAGCTGGGCGCTGGGTGGCCCCAGGCCTTCGCTGCGCAGCTGTCTGATCATGGGCACCATACTGATTGGCCTGCTGGTGGTGCTGGATATTCCCAGCTGGTTGGCCAACGCCGATGCCATGGGTCCCGAGTGGTTGGCAGGCATTGGCTTTGGGCTGCTGGCCGCCTTTGCGTTTGCCTGTGCGCTGTGGATCACTGAGCACCGCCTGGCAGGCGTAGGCAGTACCCTGCGTAGCCTGCTCACCATGCAGACCGTATTCGTGGCCATGATTCTTGGCGGGCTACTGGGGGCAGTGCCTGGCGGCATGAGCCTGCCCGACAACAGTAGCGGCTGGGCAGGGCTCATCATGCTGGCACTGCTTTACGGCAGTGCGTTTTCGGTGCTGTTCATCTTCGTGCCCCGCCTGGACATGGCGCGCAACGCCCCCGTGATGAACTTCGAGCCAGTGGCTTCGCTGCTGATCGGCTACCTGGTGCTGGGACAAATGCTCAGCCCCAGCCAGCTGCTGGGCGGCGCGGTAGTGGTGGGGGGCATCGTGGTGCTCAGCCTGTCGAAAGGCCGCTAGGCTACGCCACCGGGCGCCGAAAAAAGGAAATTATATGCAAAGCGTGGGGCAGCATTTGCGTTATCTCGGGGGTTGAGCCACACTTGCTCAGCGTAAGGAAACACTGTTTTTTAACTGAGGTGAACCCCATGAAAACGTCCGTTCTTTCCCTTGCCTCTGCGGCACTGCTGGTAGGCGCCGGTACTTTTGCGGCATCAGCTCAGGCCCAACAATCTTTCCAATACCCACAAGGATACGTGGGTGGCGATGCCATGTTCTGGAGCCTGGACCCCGACCGCGGCTCCTCCCGCGACGATGTCGGCCTGCGCCTGCGCGGTGGTGCTCAGTTCAACGAGTTTTTCGCCCTGGAAGGCCACCTGGGCACAGGCGGCTCTGATGGCAACGTAGAGCTCGATTACCTGGTGGGCGCTTATGCCAAAGGTATCCTGCCCGTCTCGCCGGATGTCCGCCTCTACGGCTTGGCCGGTGTCACTGAGGTCGATTTCGACCGTGACCGTGAAAGCGGCTTCTCCTATGGCGCTGGCGCGGAAGTAGATATTGCCCATAACTTGTCACTGGGCGCCGACTACATGCGCTACCTGGACAAATCTGCCTATAACTTCGATGCCGCCAGCGTTGGCCTACGCTACCGTTTCTAAGGTCATCGTTTCTAAGGTCATCGTTTCTAAGGTCATCGCTTTCAGGTAACGACCTGACAAGATCGTTTCAAGGGAATACCGCCCCGCTGATCTGCCGATACAGGCAGACAGCGGGGCTTTTTGTTTGGCAGGTAAACCACGGCAATGTGCATTGCAGGTATGCCTAATTCTGGTTAACCTTGTTGCCCTTTACAGATGCTCGATCATAACGAAAACGAAGGGAACAGAATGAAATCAACAGTAAAAGGCTTGGCGGCAGTGGCTGCACTAGTGGTAGCGGGTAGTGTACAGGCACAAACTTATGATCCCGGTTACCCGCAAGGGTATATGGGTGCCGATGCCATGGTATGGAATCTTAATGTCGATGGTCTGAACGATGAGTTTCGCTCGGAGGCCCTGCGGTTAGTCGGCGGTGTCAAGCTGGATCAGTATCTAGCGGTCGAGTTCCACTTGGCGGCGGGGGGATCCGACACGAATTACGGCGCCAAGCTGGAGCTGGATTACCTGGTCGGTGGCTTTCTAAAAGGCATCGTGCCTATGGGTGACCGCGCACGCTTGTTTGGCCTTCTGGGATATTCAGAAGTCAAAATGACCGTGAGTGCCTTGGGGGAAAGCAGCAGCGGCCGAGACGATGATATCTCGTTCGGCGCAGGCGCTGAGTTCGATGTATCGGAAGCCGTATCCTTGACCGGGGATATTACCCGCTACATCAGTAACTCAGATTACGACCTGGACGCCTACAGTATCGGCTTACGCTACCGCTTCTAAGTCTTTAGACACCTCTCAGTAAAACGACTCGCCCCCAGGCCGCCATCATGGTGACCTGGGGGCGTTTTGTTGAGCTTTGCATTATTACATGCATAATAATATTGTTAGCCTGCTAATAAATTTGTTAGACTAAAGTATTCCTTCTGATGCTATCCCCGGGGCTACCCGAGGGCAGTGAGTGAGTACGCCAATGACTCCTGATCAACGTTTCAGCCGCTGGGTACGTATTGCGCTGGCGGCGTTTGCGGTGCTGTTCGTCTATTTTCTGGTGGCTGACAGCTTCATGCCGATGACCCCAGAGGCGCGGGTGATGCGGCCGGTGACCCAGATAGCCCCGGAGCTGGGCGCGCCCGTGCAGGCGGTACTGGTGAACGACCACCAGCGGGTAGCCGCAGGGGACGTGCTGTTCCGGCTGGAGCCAGCACCGTTCGAGCTGGCCCGGCAGCAGGCCTTGCTGAACCGCGAGCAGGCCGAGCAGGAGAACGCGCGACTGCGGGCAGAGCTGGCGGCGGCCAGGGCATCGCTGGTGTCTGCTCAGGCAACTCTGGAGGAGCGCAGCGGTGAGCGTCGCCGCGCCGAGGCGCTGCTGGGGCGGCAGGGCATCTCCCGCCAGCAGTACGACCAGCAGGTGGCCGCCGAACATACCGCCCAGGCGGCCGTGACCTCCGCCCGGGCGCAAATCGATAGCCTGGAGGTGCAGTTGGGGGAGGAGGGCGAGGCCAATCTTCGCCTGCGCCAGGCCAACAATGCGCTGGCCCGCGCCGAACTGGATCTGGAAAGAACCCAGGTACGCGCCCGCGAGGCGGGCGTGGTGGCCAACCTGCAGCTTCAGCCGGGAGATTATGTGCCAGCGGGGCAGCCGGTGATTGCGCTGGTGGCCGACCGAGCAGAGATCGTCGCGGACTTCCGTGAAAAGAGCCTGCGACATGTGAACGTGGGCGACGAGGCCCAGGTCGTGTTCGATGCCTTGCCAGGGCACATTGCCAAGGGGCACGTTACCGCCCTGGAGGCAGGCGTGCGCGAAGGGCAGCTGGCAGCCGACGGTCAGTTGACCAGCATTCCTACCTCCGACCGCTGGGTAAGAGACGCCCAGCGCATGCGCCTGCACATCGCGCTGGACGATCCCTTGAGCACCCACCTGGCCTCACTACCCCCCAGCGGGGCACGTGCCACCGTGCAGCTATGGCCGGGCCAGCATGCCCTGGCGGCGCCCTTCGCTTGGCTGCAGGCGCACCTGGTGAGCTGGCTGCACTATGTCTATTGATACGCCCACTGATATGCCTACGGATAGGTCTATGGGTCGGTTTGCCAGGCGGCTGACTCACCGATTCAAACAGCGTTTCCGTCATCCGCCCAAGGCGCGGCCCGCGAGCCGCCTGGACCAGAACGGCCTGCGCCAGTGCGTGCGAGTGGCGGGGGGAGGACTGCTGGGGTTCGTGGTCAGCCAGTTGATGGGCTGGAACTACGGGGTGTTTTTCACCGTGTTCCCGATGTTCCTGCTGGGCATGGTACCTGTATTGAATGCGGGCATCATCCGTCAGTTTCTGGCCAATGGCAGCCTCAACGCGCTGGAGGTCAGTGTGGTGGTGGGGCTGTTGAAGCACATGCCGGTGGTGATGACGCTGGTGGTGCTGGGGCTGTTTCTGCTGCGCTTCTCCTTGATGGCCAGAGGGCCGCTGTTTCTGTTCGGTGCCAACGGCGTCTTGACGCTGAGCATACTGCTGCACTTTGCCAGCTACCCCAGCGTAGACCTGGGCGATTTGCTGGCCAGCAACCTGATGGCCAGCGTGCTGGCGGTGTTCATCGCCATGTTGATGCATACCCTGTTCCCCGATACCGAGCCCCGCCAGCCGCCGCCCAGGGCGACCAAGCCGCTTGCCCAGGTGCGCCATGAAACCCTGCTGGGCGGGATCACAGCCACGCTGTCGTTCGTGGTGTTCCAGGTGTTCGACCTGCAAGGTTCATTGTCGGCGCAAATGGCCACTATCCTGATTCTGTTCACGCTGGGGTATCAGGGCGCTCGGGTATCGGCAGCCAAGCGCGCCGTGGGCACCTTGCTGGGATGCAACCTGGCGCTGGCCATGCAGCTCGTCCTCTATACCCAAAGCCACCATTTCCTGCTGGTGATACTGCTCTATTGGCTGGGGCTAATGCTGTTCGCCCGCGAGCACATTCTGGAAGGCGGCGGCTCTGGCATCGGGTTTGGCGGCTTGACCACGCTAGGCATTCTGTTCGGGCAGTCGCTGGGGCCACAGCAGGACCTGGTGTACAGCGCGCTGTACCGCTTCTCTTCCATGAGCGTGGCGCTGGTGGCAACGCTGGTAGTGATGGCGTGCGTGCAACGGGTGCTGAACCGCTTTGTGGCCACTCGGATTGCGTGAAGGCTGCTTGAACAGGAGCCAAGCCTTTGCAAAAAAGAAAATGGGCAACTTTGGCAATACCCGCTACGCTGATAACAGGCCGCACGGTCAGGTAGACCCGTAGCACAGCGGCCGATTCCCTACTAACGGATTAGAGGTGTTCGTCATGGCAGGTACTTCAGATAAAGCAAAAGGCACGGCCAACAAGGCAGCAGGCAAAGTGAAAGAAGCGGCTGGCAAGGTAACGGGTAGCACTGAAACCGAAGCCAAAGGCAAAGCGCAGCAGGCCAAGGGCGAACTGCAAAAAGGCAAGGGAGATGTGAAGGACAAGCTCGATAAGTAAGCAGCGTTCGTATTCGTTGCCGGATCGCTAGCCCGCCCCATGGGGCCAAACCGTTCAGGTTATCGATCCGGCGGCCAATACCCTCTCAATAACAACACCGGAGCCCGAAGGCTCCGGTGTTGTTTTGTGCGAGCCGTCAAAGGGGCCAGCAGGCTTAGTGCCCGTGAGAGACGCCGGTGCCGCCCACCGCCACGATATTGAACGGCTTGCCTTCAAGGGCCATCTCATCGACCTTTTCGAAGGTTTCCGCACTGACGAAGTGCAGCGTTTCGGTAGCGGGGTCGGTGACCACGACATGCTCACCCGCCACGGCAATGCGTGGGCGCGGGTCGTTCCAGTGGCCATCCATGGAGTAGGGCTCGGTCAGGCGCAGCGACTGGGTCAGCTCGCCGTTCAGCACATCCAGTTGATGCAGCTGGCCATCTTCGGTGAACACATAGGCGTAGCGGGCGCGAATCGGGTCCACCGCAAAATGCACGCGACGGGTAGGCAGTTGCACCAGCTGGAAGCCTTCTTCACCCTCGGTGGGGTCGACCAGCAGCACCCGGTCTGGCCCGTAGTTACCCAGGAAGTACTGTAGCCCGGTGCCACCTAATAGCGTGGAAGCACTGCCTTCCGGCAGGGAACTCGGGTAGGGCAGATGGGTGATCTGGGGCGTGCCGTCTTCCGTGGCGATCAGAAGCAGGCCGGTGTGGCAGGCCAACGCATAGAGGCTGCCAGAGCCCGCCGAGCCGTGCAGCCCAGGGCAGGCCACTTCGTCGCCGACCAGGTGGCCATCGCTATCCAGCACCTTCGCACCGACCGGGCGCTGGGACGCATCTTCCGGGTTGACCACCGTCACCACCGCATGCTGGTGGAATGGCACGGCCACCCCGTGGTGCGCTGCCTCCACCGGCACTGTACGAATCTCGGGGGAGTCTGCCAACAGGCTGCTTTCGGTGAACAGGCGGGCTTCGTCTTCACCATCGAACCACTGGGCAATGTAGCCCTGGCGCTCGACGAAGTGGGCGGGGCGCTCTCCTTCCAGAACCGTGCTCAGCAGCGCCGGGTCGGCCACCTCGATATCGGCGTGGTCGCCGTGGTCATGGAAAGCGATGCCGGTATTGATCACCGACACCGTGTTTGCCGCCCCTTGCACGGCAAATACCGCCTCGCCGCTACGGGTGCGATGCAGCGCCGCCGGGCCTTCCAGCTCGAAGGTGTCCAGCAGCGACTTCTCCTTGGCGTCGATGACGTGGACCACGGCATCCTGCTGGTCGGCGACCACCAGCCGCCAGGCCGTGACGTTTTCATCGTCGCCATGGCTATGGCTATGGGAGTGGTCGTGGGCCTGCACGGCGGCACTGCCTACTGCGAAAGCGAGCGCGGTCAACGCTTTGCCTACAAACATCGGGGTCATCGTTTCTCTCTCCTTGAGCCCAGAAGGGGCGTGGTTAATCACCTGGGTGGCTACTGCAGCGCCGTCACAAGGGTGTCGACGTTATGGCGCATCATGTCGAGGTAGCTGGCCGCCGGGCCATCCTCCCGCGATAGCGCGTCCGAGTAGAGGGTGCCGCTGAGCGACAGACCGGCCTCCTGAGCGATTTGCTCGACCAGCCGGGGGTTGGAAATGTTTTCGGCAAATACCGCCACGGCGCTCTGCTGCTCGATGGCATCGATCAGCTGCGCCACATGGGCGGCCGTGGCTTCGGACTCGGTGGAGACCCCCTGTGGGGCCAGAAAGCGCACGCCGTAGGCCTCTTCGAAGTAGCGAAAGGCATGGTGTGCCACCACCACGGTACGCCGGGATTCGGGAATCGTGGCGATGCGCTCATGGATTTCCTGCTCCAGCGCTTCCAGGTCCTGTGCGTAGCGCTGCTGGTTGGTGCGGTAGGTGTCGCAGCCTTCCGGGTCCGCCTCGCAGAAGGCGTCGGCAATGCGCACGACATACGCCTTGGCATTGGGCACCGACTGCCACGCGTGGGGGTCGTAGGGCGCTTCATGGAACACCGCCCGCTCGCCATAAAAGTGGTAGTGCCCGCCCATGGGGTCTTCGAGATGCACCGCGTGCTCCGAGACGGTGACCACGCTGGCCTCGGTACCGCTGGCCTCGATCAGGCGGGTAAGAAAGCCCTCGAACATCAGGCCATTGATGAGCACCACGTCTGCCTGCGCCACCTGGCGAACGTCGGCGGGGGTGGGCTCGTAAACGTGGGCGTCGTCGTTGGCGCCCACGATGCTGGTCAGCGCGATGCGTTCGCCGCCGACCTGGCGGGCCAGGTCTTCGATGATCGAGAACGAGGCCACCACGTTCAGGGCGGGCTCATCGGCCATGGCGTTCAGGCTGCCCAGCGCCATCATGCCCGCCGCCAGCAGAGAAGGTACGCGTTTCAACAGACCCACGGTGAGGCTCCTTAATTGAAGGTGTATGTTATAACATAACAAAATCGGGCCGAACATCAAAGGGGCCGAACATCCAGAGGGTTGCTCCCCCCGCCCGCAGGCGGGGGAGAGCGGTCAGACCTCCTGGTACAGCTCGCTGCCTTCCCGGCGGAATTTCTCCGCCTGCTCCTGCATGCCGCGCTTCACCGCCTCGGCGTCGCTTTCGCTGGCGTTTTCCGGGGTGCGGTCGCGGTAGGTGTCGCGCACTTCCT
>ERZ941748.76-NODE-76-length-55194-cov-10.043164_pt1 | contig 55194 bp, 59 predicted proteins | sample MGYA00521092_ERZ941748 | MGnify/ENA primary metagenome ERZ941748 (study PRJEB32759, sample SAMN07749897) | skin metagenome | biome: transportation; feature: city; material: polyester macromolecule | host: Homo sapiens | place: Hong Kong:ISLAND line | collected... | reverse complement strand
GACGTTGCCCTCAAGAAGTTGGAATCCCCGTCCTTTAGGGCGGGGAGGACGTCAATCATCCAACGCTTGGCTGCTGCGCAGGTGGTCAGGAAGCGCCACGAAGCCTGCCGCCTGCACGATCTGCTGCCCTTCGGCTGAAAAGACCAGCTCCAAAAAGGCTTGCTCGGCCGCTGGGAGCGCTTCGCCAGGGGGCTGATTGACGTAGAGATACAGCGTTCTGGAGAGTGGGTAAGTGGCCTTTTGAATGTTCGCCCCGTTGGGCTCTACCGGGGTGCCTTGCTCATCGGCCAGCGCCACGGCGCGCACCATGGGGGTCAGGTGGTTGTATCCGGCATAGCCCATGGCGTTGGGCGACTCTCCCACGGCGGCAATCACCGCTGCCGCACCGGGGTGTTCGCTGATATCGCGGCGAAACTGCCCGCCGCATAAGGCGCGCTGCTGGAACAGCCCCTGAGTGCCGGAGGCCAGGGTTCTGCCATGCAGGGCAATGTGCCCGTAGGGCCAATCCGTGGCGGGCAGCAGCGATGCCCACCGCTGCAGAGGCGCATCGGCACCGCAGGCGAGGGTGGTAGAGAAGATGGCATCTACCTGCGCCAGTGACAGGGCTTCCAGCGGGTTATGACGATGTACCACCAGGACCAGGGCATCGCGGGCGACGCTGAGTTGCAGCGGCGGGTAGCCATAACGCTGGATGAACTGCTGGCGCTCGCGTTCGGTCATGGCCCGCGACATGGGCCCGATGCGGGTGGTGCCTGCCACCAGGGCCGTGGGGGCGCTGGCCGACCCCCCCGCCTGAAATTGCAGAGTGATATCGGGGTAGCGCGCATTCAAGGCTTCACCCCAGCGCAGCATCAGCCCGGCCATGGTGTCCGAACCCACGGCGCCCAGGGTGCCGCTGATGGGCGCTGGCTGCGCCCAGGCAAAGGCGCTGAAGCAGCATAGCCAGCTTGCCAGCAGTAGGCGGTAAGGTCTCCATCGCTGTACACTGTCGCTCTTCAAACGCCTTTCCTCTTGTGATTAACTGGTGCTAGCCTGTTATTGCAGTGCAGCAACAGGCGCCAGGCCCGACCACAACAATAACCTTGCAAAGCGACGACCTCATGACACCACTGGATTCCGATGTGGACGATGCTCCCGCCCCCCAAGGGCAGCTCACGTTAAAGTTACTGGCTTCTCGTCAGGATACCAACCTCTACGGGGACATTCCCGGTGGCTGGCTGGTGAATCATATGGACCAGGCCGCCGAGCTGGCCGCTGGCCGCGAGGCAGGCGGGCGTACTGCCACGGTTGCCATCGAAGCCATGGATTTTCTAAGCCCGGTGCGCGTGGGTTCCATGGTCAGTGTATACACCCAGGTACAGGATATTGGCCACAGCTCGATCCGCATCGACGTGGAGGTCTGGGTGCGCCCACCCCATGGCCGACATATCGAAGAGCGCCAGAAAGTCACCGAAGCGCGTTTCGTCATGGTGGCGCTGGATGATAATGGTCGGATCAGAGCGGTTCACAGCTGATGTGGCCATGACACCGTCGTCATAACAAAGGCGTCATAACAAAAAGGGCGCCGAGGCGCCCTTTTGAGTCGAAGGTGATCAGGCACCCACGCTGTCGCGGCTCTTCAGGTAGGCATACTCGCCTACGTCACTGAAGGGGCGCAGCACGCTCTGGAAGGCCGAGTAGGATTCCCACACACGACGCGACTCTTCGTCGCCATCGACCTGACGCTGAATGGCTTCCTTGGAGGACTCGTACAGCGCGGCCATGACGTCTTCCGGGAAGGTGCGCAGCTGCACGCCGTGCTCGTCGACCAGCGTTTCCAGCGCCTGGGCATTGCGGTAGGCGAACTCGCTGATCATGGCCAGGTTGGAGGCACGTGCCGCTTCGCGAATCACGTCCTGCAGGTCTTCCGGCAGGGCATTCCAGGCGTCCAGGTTGACGGTGCCTTCCAGTACCGCCGTGGGCTCGTTCCATACCGACGTGTAGTAGTAGTCGGCCACCTGATGCAGGCCGAAGGCCATGTCGTTGTAGGGGCCTACCCAGTCGGCGGCATCCAGAACACCGGTTTGCAGCGAAGTGAAGATTTCGGAGCCTGGCATGTTCACGGTGGTGACACCGATACCGTTCATGGCTTCACCGGCCAGGCCTGGCAGGCGCAGGCGAATGCCCTGCATGTCGGCCAGCGAATTGATCTCTTTCTTGAACCAGCCCGCCATCTGAGTGCCGGTGTTGCCGACGGCAAAAGGCTTCAGGTTGTGGTTGGCGTAGATCTCGTCCCACAGCTCCTGACCGCCGCCATGGTACAGCCAGGCGTTCATTTCAGTGGTGTTCATGCCAAACGGCACTGCCGTGAAGAACTGCGAGGCGGCCACTTTGCCACGCCAGTAGTAAGAGGCGGAGTGGCCCATTTCGGCGGTGCCGGCGGCGACCGCATCGAAGACTTCCAGCGCAGGCACCAGCTCACCGGCACCATGGACCCGAATACGCATACGGCCGTTGGAAAGTTCTTCCACACGGCGAGCAAAGTCATTGGCGCCGGTGCCCAGAGCCGGGAAATTCTTGGGCCATGAAGTCACCATGTCCCAGGTATAGGTTTCACTGGCGCTGGCAGTCGATACGAACGGTGCAGCAGCGACACCGGCGGCACCCAGGCCGGCGGTTTTCAGGAATTGACGGCGTTGCATGGCGGGCATGACTCCGAAATTATTGGAAGTTTTTTATAAGCGCAGTGAGCGCAGTGTCCGCCTGCCAGTATGCGCCAAGCAGGTTTTATTGGGCAAGTGCTCACGCCTGCTGGCGGGTCAACGGGTTACAGGGGGGAGAGCTTGGCAAACCCGAGTACCAGCCACTTCACGCCTTCGCCGTCAAAGCTCACCTGAACCCGCGCCCGAGCGCCTTCGCCTTCGGCGTTCAGAATGATGCCTTCGCCGAACACCGGGTGGCCCACCCGCTGGCCGACATGCAGGGCAGGCAGGTCGCCGTCGCTTTCGATGCTGGATTGGGCAAAGCTGGGCCGTGAAGCGGTCACGGGGCGCGAGACATGGCCGCGCAGACGCACTTCTTCCAGCAGATGAGGCGGTAGCTCACGGAGAAACCGGGAGGGGCGGGGAAACACCTCTTTGCCGTGCAGGCGGCGAGTCTCGGCGTGGGTCAGGTAGAGCTTCTGCATGGCGCGCGTCACGCCCACGTAGCACAGGCGGCGCTCCTCCTCCAGGCGGCCTGGCTCCTCCACGGACATCTTGTGGGGAAACAGCCCCTCTTCCACCCCGGCAATGAACACCACCGGGAACTCCAGCCCCTTGGCCGAGTGCAGGGTCATCAGCTGCACGCTGTCTTCGAACTCCTCGGCTTCATGGTCGCCTGCGTTGAGGGCGGCTTCCGAAAGGAAGGCTTCCAGCGCGGCCATGCCTTCTCCGGCTTCCGGTGTCTCGAAGGCATCGCCATGGGTAAAGGCCCGGGCCGCGTTGACCAGCTCTTCCAGGTTCTCGACCCGGGCCTGGCCTTTTTCACCGCGCTCGCTTTGATGGTGCTCGATCAGCCCGGTGCGTGCCGTGACGTGGTCGATGATCTCGTGGAGCGGCAGCCCCGAGGTGTCGTTGTCCAGCTGCTCGATCAGGTTGGTAAAGGCCTGCACGGCGTTGCCTGCGCGGCCTTTCAAGGTGCCGTCCTGGATCGCATCGTGCAGCGCTTGCCACAGCGATACGCTCTGCTCCCGGGCGTGATGGCGGACGATTTCCACGGTGCGCGTGCCGATGCCTCGGGTGGGCACATTGATGACGCGCTCCAGGGAGGCATCGTCATCACGGTTGAGCAGCAAGCGCAGGTAGGCCAGGGCGTTCTTGATTTCCAGCCGCTCATAAAAGCGGTGGCCGCCATAGATACGATAGGGCATGCCCTGGCGAATCAGCGTCTCTTCCAGCAGGCGCGACTGGGCGTTGGAACGGTAGAGGATGGCCACGTCCCGGCGGTTGAAGCCTTCGTTGACCTTCTCCTTGATGGTATCGACGATATAGCGGGCCTCTTCGAGGTCGTTGAACCCCGCATACACCGAGATAGGCTCGCCTTCGGCGCCATCGGTCCATAGGTTCTTGCCGAGACGCTCGCTGTTGTGGCTGATCAGCGTATTGGCCGCTTCCAGAATCGCGCTGGTAGAGCGATAGTTCTGCTCCAGGCGCACGGTATGAGTGTTGGGAAACTCTTCTTCGAAGCGACGAATGTTCTCGACCTTGGCGCCCCGCCAGCCGTAAATGGACTGGTCGTCATCGCCCACGGCGGTCATCGGGGTCTGCTGGCCGGTGAGCAGCTTGAGCCAGGCGTACTGCAGGGTATTGGTATCCTGAAACTCGTCCACCAGCACATGGCCAAAGCGCTCGCGATAGTGGTTCAGCAACGGCGGGTTGTCGCGCAACAGCTCCAGGCTGCGCAGCAGCAGCTCACCGAAATCCACCAGCCCGCCTCGCTCGCAGGTGAACTGGTAGCGCTCGTAGAGCTCGACCATCTGGGCGAGGTACGCATCGCCATTGACGTTCACCTGATGGGGTCGCAGGCCCTCTTCCTTGCAACCAGAAATGAACCCCTGCACCTGGCGTGGCGGGAAGCGCTCATCGTCAATCGAGTAATCTTTCAGCAGCCGCTTGATCAGCCGCAGCTGGTCATCGGAGTCGATGATCTGAAAGTGCTGGGGCAGGCGGGCATCCTGCCAATGGGTGCGCAGCAGCCGGTGCGAGATCGAGTGAAAGGTACCCACCCAGACATGGCGCATGGAGATGCCCAGCAAGGCTTCCAGACGCGTGCGCATCTCGCGGGCTGCCTTGTTGGTAAACGTGACGGCCAGCAGGGCATAAGGGGAAAGCCCTTCGGCCTGCATCAGCCAGGCAATGCGGTGGACCAGCACACGCGTTTTGCCGGAACCGGCGCCGGCCAGTACCAGAAGGTTGCCCTGGGGCGCACTGACGGCTTCCCGCTGGGCCGGGTTGAGATGATCGAGTATCGCCGTGACGTCGTCCATATAAGCCGCTGCCGGTTCAAAAAAGGGGCGACCAGTCTAGCACAGCCAGCACACTGGCTGTGCATACAGCGTGTCTTCAGGACGCTGGCTCAGGGCTCTTTCTCAGAACCGTTGCTCAGGACTCTTCCGGGTAACGCAGCGTGGTCAGGCTCTTCTTCACCGCTTTCAGCTGCTCGGCCAGCTTGGGGCCCCGGGTCTTGGCCACACCCACCGCCAGCACATCGATCAGCACCAGGTGGGCAATACGCGAGCTGAGCGGGGTGTAGATCTCGGTGTCTTCGTGCACGTCGATAAACAGCGGCAGGCTGACCTCCTGGGCCAGCGGCGATTCGCTGGGGCACAGGCCGATCACGGTAGCGCCTGCTTCGCGGGCCAGGCGAACGCTGGCTACTAGCGCCCGGGTACGGCCTGTCTGCGAGATGGCGACCACCACGTCGCCCTCCTGCAGGGTCACCGCCGACATGTTCTGCATGTGCGGGTCGGCGTAGGCAGAGGTCGAGATCTGCAGGCGGAAAAACTTGTGCTGGGCATCGAAGGCCACCGCGCCGGAGGCGCCAAAGCCGTAGAACTCGACGCGATTGGCCATGGCCAGTGCATTGACGGCCTTGCCCAGCGCATCGTTATCGAGCCGGTCGCGCACCGACAGCAGCGTGCCCACGGTGGAGTCGAAAATGCTGTGGGAGAATTCGGCCACCGAGTCGCTGTCGTTCATCGAGAACTGCGCGAACTGGCTTCCGCTGGCCAGCATCTGGGCCAGCTGCAGCTTGAAATCCTGAAAGCCGTTGCAGCCCAGCGCACGGCAGAAGCGCACCACCGTGGGCTCGCTCACCTTTGCTTCGGTGGCCAGGTCCACGATGCGCATGTGAATGACTTCATCGGGGTTGCGCAGCACGAACCGCGCGACCTTTTGTTCGGAGCGACGGAAATGCTCCATGCGGCGTCTCATTTCATCGAACAGGGCGCGGCTCACGTTCAGCTCCTTAAATTCTTGATCGTGCTTGTGCGGCCATGAATAGGCCACAGTATGCCTGAGTGTTGCATCGGGGGCAGCGTCCTTCATGAGAGTACTGCCGTTTAAAAGGCGTTAACCCATTTCTTCAAGAATCGTCATCATTTTGTCAAGTAGGTTATAGTAAGAAGTGACGTGCCGCACTGCATCATTTAAAAATCAGTCGTCACGGATGCAGGTGGACGTAGGCAACTCACCTGGAGGAGCGTCGATTATGAGAAACGTCGAACGAATGACCTCGGTAAAAAGCGAATTGCTCGACATATTCATGAGTATGGAGGTCGATGAGCATGCCCAACGTCGGCGCAGCGCCGCCCAACGTAGCCTGAGAGCGCGTCGGGGCATCGAGCTGCACCGGGAATTCCAGAAGCTGTCACGGGATATCGCTCCCTTGCCAGACGATGACGACCCGCAAGAGAGCGAACTGCACTAGCCAGCCGAAGAAGAGGCTGGTGAAGGAAGGCGAGAAAGCGTTACGCCACGGTAACGCCCTCTCTATTGGGTAAGCTTGCCGACCCAGCGGCGAGTTAGAACAGGCCTGCCAGGAAAACCACCGTGACCCCGATGGGGGCGACGTATTTGGCCAGCAGGTTCCACAGGCTGTAGTCGTAGACATCCAGCCTCAGTTCCTTGCGCGCTTCTTCTTTATCCAGGCAGAAGGCGAAGAATACGATCGCGCCCAAGCCGGTCAATGGCAGCAGGATCTTGCTGGTGAAGGTATCCAGCAGGTCGAAGATGTTCAGCCCAAAGAACAGCACGTCTGCCCATACGTTGAACGACAGCAGCGCCGCGACACCCAGTGCCCATACCGCCACTCCGCTCACCAATGTGGCCACGATGCGTGGCATCGACGTGCGCTCTTCCAGAGTTTCCACCACCGGTTCCAGCAGTGAAATGGCCGACGTCAGGGCGGCAAAGGTCAGCAGCAGGAAGAACATCAGGCCCAGAATGGTGCCGCCGGTCATGTTGCCAAACGCCAGGGGCAGGGTGACAAAGATCAGGCCGGGGCCTTCGCCAGCACTCAGGCCGTTGGCAAAGACGATGGGGAAGATGGCCAGGCCCGCAAGCAGGGCGATGGCGGTATCCAGCAGGATGACCGTTCGCGCGGTGCTGATCAGGTTGACGTCTTCGCCCAGGTACGAGCCGTAGGCCATCATGATCCCCATGCCCAGCGACAGCGTGAAGAACGCCTGGCCCATGGCCGCCAGTACGACACCGCCATCCAGCGCATCCCAATCGGGGCTGAACATGAAGCTCAGGGCCTCACCAAAGTAGCCGCTGGTCATGCCGTAACCCACCAGCACCAGCATCAGGACCACCAGGGCAGGCATCAGGGTGCGAGCAGCGCTTTCCAGGCCTTTGGTGACCCCGCGTGCCACGATCCCAACGACCAACACCATGAAGGCCGTATGCCACAGCAGCAGGGCGGTAGGGCTGCCCAACATGCCGCTGAAGATGGCGCCAATGCTGTCAGCGTCCTGGTCATTGAAGCTGCCGAGCACCGAACCCAGCGTATAGTTCAACGACCAGCCGCCGATGACGCTGTAGAACGAGAGAATCAGAAAGGCAGCCAGGACGCCGCTGACGCCGACCAGTGCCCACGCTTTCGAGCGGCCATGATTGGCGGCCAGTTCGGCCATGGTATTGATGGGGTTCTTCTGACCGCGACGGCCAATCATCCACTCGGCGACCAGAATGGGCAGGCCGACCAGTGCCACACAGGCCAAATAGACCAGAACGAAAGCGGCGCCACCGCTGTCGCCCACCATGTACGAGAAGCGCCAGATATTGCCCAGGCCAACGGCGGAGCCCGCCGCGGCCAGCACAAAGCCCATACGAGATGACCACTGTGCATGCGCAAGTTTTGCCATAAATCACCTGTTTCAGTTCAATTGTAATGGGTCGATATCGGCAGATTGCGCCGATGTTCGGAAAAAAGAGATTGCCAGCGTGCTTTTCCGAAAGAACGCGCAATTTATCCGATCAAGGGTAGGCTTGCCAGTGAGCCAGCCTAAAAAGGCGGCTTAAAACAGCTGGCTCTGCTTTTCATCGGCGAAAGGTGCCAGGTCCGCCAAAGCAGCCCTGGCCTGCACCAGGCGATAGAGGTGGCGAGCCATTTGGGGAGACTCACGGTTGTCTGCGGTATGCACAAATAAAAAAGGGGTTTTCCCCTGTTTTATCCACAGGCTGAGCTGCTCTATCCAGGGCGTGAAGTAGCGTGTGTTGATCGCTTTGTCAATATGTCCAATGAAGCGAATGATGGGCTGCTGACCAGTGGAAAGCACGTGTAGCGGGAGTTTCGGCTTCTCCTGCTGGGCGTGGGCCAGTCCAGCGTGCCCCTCGTGCGGCGTAGAGAATACCGGGCGCACATCCAGCATGACTCGGTTGACCGAATAAGTTATCAACAGGCGGTTCAAGGCCCTCTCTGCGTCACCCTTGTGGAAAAAAACAGGGTGGCGAACCTCTACCGCACAGGGCAAATGCGCTGGCCACTGGGCGAGCAGGGCTTCCAACCGGGGGAGCTCGGCGGGGCCAAAATCTCTGGGTAGCTGCACCATGGTAGGGCCTAGCCGGTCGTGCAGGGGCGTCAGCGCGTCCAGAAACGCCCAGGCATCCCCAGGCTGGGTCAGGCGCTGGTCGTGGGTAATGTGGCCTGGCAGCTTGAAGCAGAAGCGAAAATGCGGCGGCGCCTGGCGCGCCCAGGCGTCGATGACCTCCGATTTGGGCGTGCCACTGTAAAACGTCGTGTTGCCCTCGACGCTGGAAAACACCGCCGCATAGTCGCTGAGCAGCTCGGTTTTGGCCTGGCGAGGATAGAGGCTGCCTTGCCAATCCTGATTGGCCCACATGGGCAGGCCAACATAAAGCGGAAGCGTCATGAGGGGTGAATCTGCATAAGGAAGGCCTTCGTGGGTATTAAGTCCTAGTACCAAACGATATAGTGACGAACTTGGAAAAATTGATCTAGATCAAGTGACAAATCAGGCTTAGTTGCTACGCTCTAAATATAACTATTTTAATACACATCTACAGCGGTGTGTTCTTCCCCTGTGGAGTTATCTATGTCAAAAAAATCTCATCCAATAATAGAAGAGGAAGCGCCCCTCAAGCGTCAAGAACGAGGGCTTTTTCTGTTTATTGTCGTGTTGCTCTTTCCCATTTTGGCCGTAGCGGTGGTGGGGGGCTATGGCTTTTTGGTGTGGATGTATCAAATGTTTGCAGGCCCCCCTGGCCCGCCGCTATAGCAGTGTCACAAGCTTCTATCTGATCACTTTAAAGGTGTTAACCGCTGCTAAATAAAGTGGTTAACATTCTTTTAACGCAGGAATGCTCATGACGCGCACGGATAACAATAATAATCGGCGCAATCTTTTTCGCCGCTTGTCAGGGCGTGATGATGTGCGTCGGCCACCCTGGAGCAGAGCTTCCTTTCTCGACTTGTGTACCGGTTGTAACGCCTGCATCGACGCGTGCCCGGAAGGCATTTTGTCCCGCGGTGGCGGTGGCTACCCTGAACTTAGCTTTGCCCAAGAGGGCTGCTCGCTGTGTGGTGATTGCGCCACGGTATGCGAGCTACAGGCGATACAGCCAGCCGATAGCATTAGCGAAGCCTTTCCTTGGCACGCCGAAGTGCAGCCGCACTGCTTGGCACTGGCCGGCATTCATTGCCAAAGCTGCCAGGACGCCTGTGAATGGAGCGCAATCCGCTTTCCGCTGAAACCCGGTGGCCGGCCGCCGCAACCCGATATTCATCTAGAAAGCTGCACCGGCTGCGGTGCCTGCTACTCCGCCTGCCCTAATCAGGCGATTTCACTATTAACAAAAGAAAAAGATACCGCTTATGTCTGATCAACTGCTGCACATTATTAGCTTTATCGTTCATGTGCGGCCCGACGCGCTGACACAGACGACGGCGTGGATTACCCAAAATACCGTTGGGGAAGTAAGGGGCGAAGACGCGGCTGGAAAGCTCGTGGTCGTCGCCGAACATACTGACGAACAACAACTATTGGCTTTAATGGATCACGTACGCGAGCAGCCTGGCGTTATTGACGCCGCCTTTGTTTATCACGAAGTCGTTGATGCTCTGTCAGCGGATGAGCCGCACGTACAGGAGGGGGAGCAATGAAACTAACACGCCGAGAGTTTGTAAAGGCGAACGCCGCAGCGGTGGCCGCTGCTACGGCAGGGATGTCGATTCCCGCCGGCGCCAGCAATCTAATTACCCATGCTGATCTGAACCGCTTGCAGTGGGATAAAGCACCTTGCCGTTTTTGCGGTGTCGGCTGTAGCGTCATGGTTGGCACCTATAACGGCCAAATCGTGGCGACTCACGGTGATAACCAGTCCGAAGTGAACCGGGGGCTTAACTGTGTTAAAGGCTATTTTCTTTCCAAAATTCTCTATGGGGAGGATCGCTTAACCCAGCCGCTACTGCGTAAGCGCAACGGTCAATACGCGAAAGATGGCGATTTCGAGCCGGTCTCCTGGGATGAAGCGCTCGACCTTATGGCGGAAAAAATCACCAGCGCCATTCGTGAACATGGCCCAGAGAGCGTCGCGCTGTTTGGCTCTGGCCAGTGGACGATCTGGGAAGGCTACGCGGCCAGCAAGCTATTTAAAGCCGGGCTGCGCTCGAACAATATCGACCCCAACGCCCGCCACTGTATGGCCTCAGCGGTGTATGGTTTTATGCGCACTTTCGGCTCGGATGAGCCCATGGGCGTGTATGACGATATCGAACACGCGGATGCCTTTGTGCTGTGGGGCTCTAACATGGCCGAAATGCACCCGGTGCTCTGGACCCGCGTTACCGACCGGCGGCTTTCCTTCCCAGACACAAAGGTCGCCGTGCTGTCGACCTTCGAGCATCGCAGCTTTGAGTTGGCCGATATACCCATGGTCATGTCGCCTCATGCGGATATCGTGATCCTTAACTACATCGCCAACCATATTATTCAGACCGGCCGGGTAAACCAGTCATTTGTTGATAAGCATGTCAACTTTGCCCGGGGTGCTGATGACATCGGCTACGGCCTGCGCGACGAGCACCCGCTGCAACAGGCAGCGGAGAACGCCGATGATGCCAACAGCTGGACGGACATGAGCTTTGAAGCGTTCGCGGACTATGTCGCGCCCTACACCTTAGAGCGGGCAGCGCGGGAATCCGGCGTCTCTGAAAACCATCTTGAGGCGCTGGCAGAACTGTATGCCGACCCCGATAAAAAGGTGATGACCTTCTGGACCATGGGGGTTAATCAGCATACCCGCGGGGTGTGGGTTAATAACCTGATTTATAACCTCCACCTGCTGACCGGCAAAATTTCCGAGCCGGGTAACAGTCCTTTCTCGCTCACCGGGCAGCCTTCTGCCTGCGGCACGGCGCGGGAAGTGGGTACCTTCGCCCACCGCCTGCCCGCCGACCGCGTGGTTACTAATCCTGACCATCGCCGCGATGCGGAGAAAATCTGGAAGCTGCCCGAAGGCACCATTCCTTCATGGGTGGGCTTTGATGCAGTGGCCCAAAGCCGCCGCCTTAAAGACGGTGACATCAAGGTTTACTGGACCCAGGTGACGAATAATATGCAGGCGGGTGCCAACGTCATGCAGGAAATTCTGCCCGGCTGGCGCAACCCCGAAGCCTTTGTGGTGGTCTCCGACATCTACCCCACCGTTTCAGCACAGTCGGCGGATCTGATTTTGCCTGCGGCGTCCTGGGTAGAAAAGGAGGGCGCCTTTGGTAACTCCGAGCGGCGCACTCAGTTTTTCCATCAGTTGGTCAATGCCCCTGGCGAGGCGCGCTCGGATTTATGGCAGACCGTGGCGCTCTCCCAGCGCATCCGCGTGGCAGACGTCTGGCCAGAGGAACTGCTGGAAGCCGCCCCAGAGATGCGTGATAAAACCCTGTTTGATTTACTGTTCGCCAATGGGCAGGTCGACCAGTTCCCCACCTCCGATATGGAAGAGGGCTACGCCAACGCCGAGGCAGACGATTTTGGCTTCTATATCCAAAAAGGGCTGTTTGAAGAGTACGCCCGCTTTGGCCGTGGCAAAGGCAAAGACTTGGACCACTTCGACGCTTACCACGCCAGCCGGGGCAAGCGCTGGCCGGTGGTGGATGGCAAGGAAACCCTATGGCGCTATCGAGAAGGGCTTGATCCTTATGTAGAGCCCGGTAGCGGCTGGCAGTTCTACGCGAAGCCGGATAATCGCGCGTTAATTTTCGCCGTACCGGACGAGCCACCCCCCGAGGCCCCTGACGCCGACTTCCCTTATTGGCTCTGCACCGGGCGCGTGTTGGAGCATTGGCACACCGGCTCCATGACCCGCCGCGTGCCGGAACTGCACCGGGCAGTGCCTGCCGCGCTGTTGTATATGCACCCAGAAGATGCCCGAGCCGAAGGGTTCCGGCGGGGAAGCGAGGTTAAAGTGGCCAGCCGGCGTGGCGATGTGAACCTGCGGGTAGAAACCCGTGGGCGGGTTAAACCGCCCCGCGGCTTGGTGTACGTGCCCTTTTTTGATGCCTCCTACTTGATCAATAAGGTCACGCTGGATGCAACTGATCCCATTTCCAAACAGACCGATTTCAAGAAGTGCGCGGTGCGCCTTGATCTCGTCAATCTGGCGTAAACAGACTAAGGAGAACAATCATGAAATGGCTTTTTCCTCTCTGTTTATTCACGGCTTTGCTGGGAAGCACGGTCAGTGCAGATGAAACACGCGATGCCTCGGCTCCGGATGGCTTGCGCCCTGGTGGCACCATTAGCCAGACCCAGCCCGCAGCGCCTATCGCCGGCGAGCCGCGGGATAGCGGCCGTGAAGTGCGCAATTACCCAGAGCAACCGCCGGTGATTCCGCACTCAATCCGCGATTATCAAGTCGATATGCGCGTTAACCAATGCTTAAACTGCCATAGCCGTGAACAGGCCGTCAGTGCGGGCGCGCCGATGGTGAGCATTACCCACTTTATGGATCGCCATAAGCAGGTGTTGGCCGCCGTATCGCCGGACCGTTACTTCTGCACCCAGTGCCACGTGCCTAAAACCGATGCCGAACCGCTGGTTCCCAATCGCTTTCAGTCCGTGGAAGAGGTAATGACCGAGGCGCTACGTGAGCGCCAGGAGGGTGGGCAATGAAACGCTTTTTCACCCGCTACTGGCGTATTTTAAGCCGCCCGAGTGTTCACTACAGCCTAGGGTTTTTAACCCTAGGCGGTTTTATCGCCGGCATTATCTTCTGGGGCGGTTTTAACACGGCCATGGAAGTAACCAACACCGAGCAGTTTTGCACCTCCTGCCATGAAATGGAGCGCAACCCGATGCAGGAGCTCAAAACCACCATTCACTACTCCAACCGTTCTGGAGTGCGGGCGACCTGCTCAGATTGCCACGTTCCCCACAGCTGGACGCATAAAGTGGCGCGCAAAATGGAGGCCTCTAAAGAAGTATGGGGCTGGGTGTTTGGCTCTATTCGCACCGAAGAGCAGTTTGAGGCAAAGCGCCGCCAGCTTGCCGAACGTGAATGGTCGCGGCTACAGGCCAATGACTCGCTAGAGTGCCGTAACTGCCACGAATTTGACTCGATGGATTTTACCCAGCAAAGCACGCGTGCCGCCCGTGCCCACTCCACCAACCTTGCTTCGGGTGAGTCGACCTGTATCGATTGCCACAAAGGCATCGCCCACGAGCTGCCGGATATGAGCCCCCGTATAGGTGCCGCCACGTTAGGCATGTCTGATATCGTTTCCTGGGCTGCGCATTTAGAGCTAGAAAGCGGTGTCTACGCCGAGCAGTAGTGGCTTTTTACCCAGCGCCAGCACGCCTCGCTTGAACGGGCGCTGGCGCAGTGCGCGGGTTAAGTGATAGAACAGGCAGTATCGTTAATTCATACGCCAACGTGCTGGGTGGAAAAGAGAATGAGTCAGGGAAAAGTAGTGGTGCTTCATGGCCCTAATCTAAATTTGCTGGGCACTCGCCAGCCCGAAATATACGGGTACGAAACGTTAGACGACGTGAATAACCTGCTGCGCGAAAAAGCGGTAATGGCAGGCTGGGAGATCAGCTGCCTGCAAAGTAACCATGAAGGTGCGCTCATCGACGCCATTCACGCAGCGAGGGTAGATGGCACGCAGGCCATCATTATCAATCCGGCGGCCTATACTCATACCTCGGTAGCGATTCTCGATGCGTTGAACGCCTTTGACGGCAAGGTCATCGAAGTTCATCTCTCTAACGTGCATAAGCGCGAGTCGTTTCGCCACCACTCCTATGTCTCGCTACGGGCAGACGGCGTGATTGCGGGCTTAGGCGTGCAGGGATATAAAGCGGCGTTAGAGGCAGTGATGGCTGCCTCCCATCAATAATATAACTCCCTTGTATCGTTAGCTCTTGCCGCCCTTTTAACCTTGGCCCATTCTTCTCTCAGGGCAACTTAGCCCTTGGCGTTTCATTGGCTTGGTAAGGATAGGTGGGGTATGGCTAAATTTTTTCGGGAATTCCGCGAGTTTGCTGTTTAAGGGCAACGTGATTGATATGGCGGTGGGTATCATTATTGGCGGGGCATTTACGCTGATTGTGCAAAGCCTTGTCAAAGACGTGATGAATCCGCTGATTGGCCTGTTGGTGGGTGGGATCGATTTTTCGAATCTGTTCGTCGTATTGCGGGAAGGCGTGGCGGGAGCGCCCTATGCCACCTTGGCAGAAGCTCAAGCGGCAGGGGCGGTGACGCTGAACGTGGGGCTGTTTATCAACGCGGTGGTGAGCTTCTCCATCGTCGCGTTCGTGGTGTTTTTGCTGGTGCGTACCATCAACCGCTTAAAGCGCGAAGAGGCGGTGGCACCGGCAGACCCGACCGAAAAGCCCTGCCCTTACTGTTTTATGGTGGTGCCAATCAAGGCCATTCGCTGTGGTCACTGTACGTCTGAGCTACAGGCGGCGGCCCCAGAGAAGCCTGCCGAGAGCGTGTAGCGAAGCGTTATTAAAAAAGGGTGCTCGTGGGCACCCTTTTTGCGTTACAGAAGGCGGTTATGCCGTCTTTTTCGCCGCTTTCTTATCGCTTTGCGTGTTGTCACTGGCATCGCTGGGCTGTGGCAGTGAAGGCAGCGACTTGGCCAGCATGTCCACGCTGTGCCGGTAGTAGAGCTGGCTCTTGTTGTGCTCGCCCAGGCTGGCGTACAGGCGTGCAAGCTCGGCACAGACCTCACCGTTCGGGCGCTGGCGCTGGCTGGCCTCGAAATACTCAAGCGCCTTTTCCCACTGGCCAACCCGCAGTGACAGGCGGCCACAGGCCAGCAGCAGTTCCGGGTCGTTGGGGCGCTCTTGCAGCCATTTCTGCGCCTTGGCCAGCTGGCGCGCGGCGTCGACGTTCAGCAGGCCATAGCGCTTGACCAGGCGTGCATCCCAGTGATGGTCCAGGGAGTGATTGAGCAGCCGCTCGGCAATCGGTTCTTCGTTGGATTGCAGCAGGGCTTCGGTGTAGAGCACGATCAGCTCGGTATTGCCGCGCAGGTAGTCGGGCATATCCGCCCACAGCCCGCGAACCCGTTCGATATTGGACGGGTTCTTGGCTTCGAACAGAATCAGCTCCCGGTAGGCCTTGAACTCCAGCTGCTCGCGCTCTTGCTGGCTAATCAGCTTCTGCGCGGCCAGGCGTGGAATGAGGCGACGCAGCCCTTCCCAGTCGTTGACGCTCAAATGCACCTGCTTGAGCAGTTTCAGCACTTGAGGATGGTTGGAGAGCTGCTTGTCCAGTCGGTTGAGGATCGCCAGCGCTTCTTCGGGCTGTTGGCGGTCGATCATCAGCTGGGCCTGCATCAGGCCAATGGCGGTGTCGGCGCCGTCGGTGGTGAGCTGCGCCTGATTCAAGTGCTCCTGAGATTTCTCGTGGTAGCCCTGATAGTGGGCCGCCAGGGCGGCTGCCAGGTAGTTCACCAGCGGGGTGCTGGAGTCATCGGCAGCGCGTACCAAGGTCTTCTCGGCTTTTTTCCAGCGGCCTTCGGTGAGCGCCACCAGCCCATGTACGGTGCGCTTCATGGCGCGGCGGTTGCGGGCGCGGCTGTTCCAGGTGCGAAAGCGCCCCACGGGACGAATGATGCCGGTCAGCAGGCGCAGCACGAAGTGCAGCACGATGAAGGCCGCCAGCAGCAGTACCAGACCGAACCAGAACGACGTCTGGACCGAGGTGTCGCCCACTCGAATCAGCCAGTAGCCGGGCACTGACATCATCAGGTGCCCGAGCAGTGCGCCAACCGCCAGGCCTGCAATGATCAGCAGGATAAGTTTTCTCATGCATCACCTCCGCCCTGGCGGCGCGACTCGAAGCGGTTTTCGATGAAGCTGGCCAGTGCCTGCTGGGAAGCACTGATGTCCGGCAGCTCGGGCTTGACCTGAACCTGCTTGAGCTCCTGCAGACGCGCGATGACGCTCTGGGTTTCTTCGCGCTCGGTGGCGTAGTAGCCATTCAGCAGTTCCAGCGCCTTGTCGAGGCTGGCTTCATACAGTTCCTGCTCTTCTTGCAGCAGGGCCAGCTGCGACTGCTCCAGCACCAGACGCAGGCTTTGACGCAGATAGGACTCTTGTTCCGGTGTGATCAGCGTTTCGAGGGCTTCATCGTGATGACGAATGACCACGAGGTCTTTCAGCTCTTCACCGAAGCGGGCCAGCTGGCGCTGGAAAGTGCCGGTCGGCGGCTGTTCGATCCCTGAATTCACGGCACGCTCTTCGATCTCCTGGGAGAGCCGCAGGCCTGAAATGCGCTCCTGCTGCGCGTTGAGCGCCAGATAGATACCGGTACGGTCGACACGGGGCACGGCATCCAGAGCGGCCAGCTCGCTGGCGATTTCACGGCGCACCGAGGTGAGTGCCGGGTTGTCGGCATCGACCAGGCGAGCGTCGGCAGTGCGCAGCAGGGCCGCGGCACCATCCACATCGCCTTCGAGCTGCAGGCGCTGGTTCGCCAGACGCAGCAGGTAGGCGGCTTCGGCGTGTAGCCAGTCGCGTTCGTCGGTTTCCTGCTCTTGTGACAGTTGGGCCAGCACCTCATCCAAAGTGCTGTTGACGTCGCTGCGGTAGCTGTCCAGCTCGCTGCGCAGTTCGCTCATGGTGCTGTCCAGCGCCTGACTGCGCTCGGCCTCACCGGACTCTAAACGTGCTTCCAGGTCGCTGACCGAGGCTTGTGTGGCGCTGTTCTGGGTCTGTTGGGCCAGCTCGTCGATGCGCTGCTGCTGGCTATCCAGGCGCTGCCAGCCTTGCCAGGCAACGATACCCAGGGCGAGTGCCAGGATAACCACCAGCGCAATGGCAATGCCGCCACTCTTGCCGTTTCCGCCACCGTTGTTGGAGGGTGGTGGCGTGGGCTTCGCGCCGCCGCCTGCTGGAGCAGGCCTGCTGTGCTTTGCAGGCTTTTCATCTGCCGGTTTGGCGGTGGGTTTGGTATCTGTGACGCTCTCTTTCGGGGTGTCGGCCGCTGCGGTTGCCGCAGGGGTCGCTGCCGTATTGCTGGTGTTTTTATGCCGCCGCCGTGAACGGCTGTTCTTGGCGGCATAAGACGAAGAGCCGTGGGTGCCCGAGTCTCGGGTGGCGGTGGCGTCACCAGCAGGGGTGCCGCCCTTGGATGCATCGGTAGACGCCTGGTTGACGCCTTCCTGATCAGTTGGTTGTTTGCTCATCTGTCGCTAGCCCTTATTAAGTTCCTTGATCGACATCGGCACCCTAGGGGTTGCAGGACCGATCCAACGCGGCCACCAGCGCAGCCGGCGTTGCTCCCGACGCCACCTTGAGGTCACAAAAACCCAGTCTACCGGCCAGTGTAGCTAAACGGCGACTGGAAACGATTAGCGGTTGGTTCAACGCAGCTGGACCGCACCATTTTGCCAGATATTCAAGTAGTTCGCCGCTGGTGACGATTAACGCTCGGTAATGGCCGTTTGCCAGACACTGCTGCATGGCCGCCGAGGGCGGCTGGTATACGCGCCGATAAACGGCCAGCCGAGTGACGCAGGCGCCCCGCTCGGTCAGCGTGTCCGCGAGCAGGGTGCGTCCGCCTTCTCCAGCGACCAGCAGCACCCGCTGATGGTCCAGGCGGGCCAGCGAGGCCAACGACAGGAGTGCTTCGCTGGTGTCTTCCCCCCACTGGGGCGGGGGAACACGCACTCGTACGCCAAGCTGGTCATGCAGTGCACTGGCAGTACTGCGGCCCACGCTGTAATAATCGATGCCGATTGGCAACTGCGGCCAGTAGCGATCCAGCGCTTCACTCAAACAGTAAGCGGCAAAGGGACTGACGACTACTATCTTATGGTACTGATCGATATCCAGCCAGATTTGACGCTGCGTCGCATCTTCCGCCAGTGCTTCCAGGCGCATGACGTCCAGAGGTGCAACCTCCCACCCCTGCTTGCCTAGCGCGTAGGTCAAGGCGTCGCCGCGTTCACCGGGGCGACAAATCAGCACCGGTAGCGTCATACTTTGCTGCCGTAGACCTCGGCCAGGATGTCACCAGCCCCCTGATCCAGCAGCTCTTCGGCGATGCGAATGCCCAGTGCTTCCGGTTCGTGAATGGAGCCTCGGCCTTCGGCACGCAGTACCTCGGTGCCTTCCGGGTTGCCTACCAGGCCGCGCAGCCAGAGCGTGTCATTGGACTTGTCCAGTACGGCGTGGCCTGCGATGGGCACCTGGCAGCCGCCTTCCAGGCGGGTATTCATGGCGCGCTCGGCGCGCACGCGGGTGGCGGTGTCCGGGTCATCCAGCGGGGCCAGCAGTGCAATCAGGTCGGGATCGTGCAGGCGGCATTCGATGCCCAGCGCCCCTTGGCCGCAGGCTGGCAAGCATACTTCCGGTGGAAGCGCCTGGGCGATCCGGGCGTCCAGCCCCAGGCGCTGCAGGCCTGAGGTTGCCAGGATGATGGCTTCGAACTCGCCGTCGTCCAGCTTGGCCAGACGAGTTTGTACGTTGCCGCGCAGGTTGAGAATCTGCAGGTCTGGGCGCGCTTCACGAAGCTGCAGGCCCCGGCGCAGGCTGGCGGTACCAATGCGAGCGCCTTCCGGCAGTTCCTCGACGCTGGCGTAGTGGTTCGAGACAAACGCATCGGTTGGGTCGGCGCCTTCCAGAATAACCGACAGCCCCAGCCCTTCAGGGAAGTACATCGGCACGTCCTTCATGGAGTGCACGGCGATATCGGCGCGGCCATCCAGCATGGCGTCTTCGAGCTCCTTGACGAATAATCCTTTACCGCCGATTTTGGAAAGCGGCGTGTCGAGGATCTTGTCGCCTTTGGTGGACAGCGGAACAAGCTCGACCTCCAGACCATCGTGGGCCGCCATCAGACGGTCGCGAACATACTCGGCTTGCCACATGGCCAACTGGCTTTTTCGCGTGGCGATGCGCAATTTCGTGATGGGTAACACGTTAAACTCCCTTTGCCGCTGACACGGCGCGTCGAACTGTGATAATTCTCATCATAAAGCACCCGGCCACATAGTAAAAATAACCGGTACATTCAAGACTCGCACGAGATGCGCCCAACCCTGCCTGGAATGCCCATGTCCGTTGATGAACCGCAAGGCAAGTTAGACCAGTTCTTCCTGCTTTCCCAAGACTTGTTCTGCTGCATCGACTTTGCGGGCAAGCTGCTCAGCGTCAACCCACGCTTCGAGACCTTGCTGGGGTATGACGCTGCCGCGCTACTGGGCAGGCCCTGTGGTGTCGTGGTGGAGCCTCGAGACCACCCGGCCATCGAGGAGGCCCTGGCGCGGCTGTGTCGTGGCGACAAGCTTGACGCCTTTTCGGTGTGTGCACTGACCGCCGATGGGCGCAGGGTGTGGATCGAAGTCACCGCCTCTACCGGCGATCGGGTGATCTACGTCATTGCTCGGGATATTACCCAGCGCAAGGCGGTAGAGAAGCAGCTAAGACGTAATCAACGGTTGTTCAGGATTGCCGGTGAAACCGCTCATATCGGTGGCTGGTATGTTGATACGGTCAACAATGTGCCGGTGTGGTCCGATGAGCTGTGCCATATCCACGGCATGCCCGCCGGGTTTCAACCTTCCACGGACGAGGCGTTTGCATTCTACGCGCCGACGTCCCGTGAGCGGCTCAAGCGCGATTTTCAGGCCTGTGCGGCGGAGGGTGTCAGCTTCGACGGCGAGTATGAAGTCATCACCCGCCAAGGGCAGCGGCGCTGGGTGCGTGCCATTGGCCGAGCCGTGCGCGATGAGCAGGGGCAGATCATTCAGGTTCAGGGCTCTAGCCAGGACATTACCCAGCGCAAGGCTACCGAACGCCAGTTGACCCTGCTGGAGCGCAGCGTGGAGTCCAGCACCAACGGTGTGGTGATCGTCGATGCGCAGCAGCCGGACCTGCCGATGGTCTACGTGAATAGCGCTTTCGAACGTATCACCGGTTACTCCAGGGATGCGGCGCTGGGGCGCAACGGTCGCTTCCTGCAGGGCGAAGAGACGGATTCGGCAACGCTGGCACTGTTACGCAAGGGCATCCAGGAGCAGCGGGACGTGCACGTGGTGATCCGCAACTATCGCCGCAACGGCGCGCCATTCTGGAACGATCTGTACATTTCCCCCGTGCGTGACGACGACGGCGTGGTGACCCATTTCATCGGCGCTCAAAACGACATTACCGCCCAGCGCGAGTATCAGGCCCAGCTGAGTCATAACGCCAACCATGATGCGTTGACAGGGCTGCCCAACCGGCTGCTGCTGGATCAGCGGCTGGCCCAGGGGTGCCTGCTGGCCAAGCGTTATCACCGTTATTTGGCCGTACTGTTTATCGACCTCGATGATTTCAAGCCCATCAACGACACTCTGGGTCACGAAGTGGGCGACTTCATGCTGTTGGAAGTGGCCAAGCGGCTGGAGGGAGAGCTGCGGCCCTGGGATACCGTGGCGCGCTTTGGCGGCGACGAATTCAACGTGCTGTTGCCGGACCTCGCCCATGAGCACGATGTGTTGCAGGTGGTCGAGCGGCTGCTGGCCCGGGTGTCGGCACCTTATTGGTATCGCGGCAGCGAGCTGCGTATGACCGCCAGCATTGGCATTGCCACCGACGACGGCACCATCAAGGAGCCGCGCCAGCTCATTCAGCAAGCCGACCTCGCCATGTACAAGGCGAAGCGGCGGGGGCGCAACACCTTCCAGTGGTACACCGACGAACTGAACCGCAAGGTGACCGAACGCGTCAATCTGCGTCATGCACTGCAGCAAGCCATCGAACAGCGCCAGTTCGAGCTCCACTACCAGCCGCAAATCGATCACCGTGGGCGAGTGGCGGGGGTCGAGGCGCTGATTCGCTGGCATCACCCGGTGCGGGGCAATATCCCGCCTACCCAGTTCATCAGCCTGGCCGAGGATACCGGGCAGATCATCCCGATCAGCGAGTGGGTGCTGGCCACTGCGTGCCGTGATGCGCTTGAGCTAAACGCACTGAGCGACACTCCCATTACCGTGGCCATCAACGTCTCGCCGATGCAGTTTCAGCGCCCGGGGTTTCTCACCTCGCTAGAGCAGGTGCTGGCCGACAGTGGCTTGCCGCCGGGGTTGCTGGAGGTGGAACTGACCGAAGGGGTGTTGATGGATAGCGCCGAAACCACCATCCAGGCATTGAGCGCCATTCGGCGGCTGGGCGTACACATTGCGCTGGATGACTTTGGCACCGGGTTCTCCAGCCTCAGTTACCTCAAGCGCTTGCCGATCAACAAGCTGAAGGTGGATCACTCCTTCATACGTGATGTGGCCAACGATACCCGCGACGCCGCTATCGTCGAGGGGGTGGTGACCATGGCCGACAAGCTCGGCCTTGAAGTGCTGGTCGAGGGGGTGGAAACGGCCGAGCAGTTTGCCTACCTCCGCCAGCTCCAGTGCGACCATTTTCAGGGCTACTACTTCGCGCGCCCGATGAGCCTGACGGCGCTGAAAGACTTCCTGCGCACGCCCTTGGCCTCCCTGGATGCCCCTGCCGAACGGCCGTGAAGGTGAGGGTTGCCGAGCACACTGAGCAGAGTGCTAAAACGGCGTGCCGCTCGGCGGGGTGACTCTGGTACACTTTCCGGTAACGACTCCTTTAGTTTTGTCAGCAGGATATATCACCGATGAGCCAAGCTACGAATCAGTCCTGGGGCGGCCGCTTCAGCGAGCCTACCGATGCCTTTGTCGCACGCTTCACCGCGTCTGTGAATTTCGACCAGCGCTTGGCGCGCCAGGATATCCAGGGCTCAATTGCCCACGCCACCATGCTGGCGCGGGTGGGCGTGCTCACCGAGGACGAGCGTGACGCCATCATCAATGGCCTGACCGAGATTCAGGGCGAGATCGAGCGCGGCGAGTTCCAGTGGTCGGTGCCGTTGGAAGACGTGCACATGAACATCGAAGCGCGGCTGACCGACAAGATCGGCATCACCGGCAAGAAACTGCACACTGGCCGTTCGCGCAACGACCAGGTGGCCACCGATATTCGCCTGTTCATGCGTGATGAAATCGATGTGATCGAGGCCGAACTGACACGGCTGCGCGATGGCATGATCACGCTGGCCGAGCGGGAAGCCGACACCATCATGCCAGGCTTCACCCACCTGCAGACGGCACAGCCGGTCACTTTCGGCCACCACCTGCTGGCCTGGCAGGAAATGCTGGCCCGCGATCACGAGCGGCTGCTGGATTGCCGCAAGCGGGTCAACGTGATGCCGCTGGGTTCGGCAGCGTTGGCGGGCACCACCTACCCCATCGACCGCCACGTGACCGCCGAGCTGCTGGGCTTCGAGCGCCCATCGGAAAACTCGCTGGATGCCGTGTCGGATCGCGACTTTGCCATCGAATTCACCAGCTTCGCCAGTATCTTGCTGATGCACCTCTCGCGCATGAGTGAAGAGCTGGTGCTGTGGACCAGCGCGCAGTTTGATTTCATCGACCTGCCTGACCGCTTCTGCACCGGCTCCTCGATCATGCCGCAGAAGAAAAACCCCGACGTACCCGAGCTGGTGCGTGGCAAGACGGGCCGCGTGTATGGCCACCTGATGGCGCTGTTGACGCTGATGAAGTCCCAGCCGCTGGCCTACAACAAGGATAACCAGGAAGACAAGGAGCCGCTGTTCGATGCCGTCGATACCGTGCGCGACTGCCTGAAAGCCTTTGCCGACATGGTGCCCGCCATCGAGCCGAAGAAAGACAGCATGTACGAGGCTGCGCGGCGTGGATTCTCGACTGCCACCGACCTGGCCGACTATCTGGTGCGCAAGGGCGTGGCTTTCCGTGATGCTCACGAAATCGTCGGCCTCTCCGTGGCCTACGGCCTGAAGAGCAAGAAAGACCTCTCGGAAATGACGCTGGAAGAGCTGCAGCAGTTCTCCGCGATCATCGAGCAGGACGTTTTCGAGGTGCTGACACTGGAGGGCTCGGTGGCGGCGCGTAATCACATTGGCGGCACGGCACCGGACCAGGTGCGTGCCGCCGCCAGCCGTGCCCGTGACGCGCTGAAAGCGCTTCAGGGTGCCTCATGATGCGCGCGGCCACTGCCTTCGGCGCGCTGCTGCTGGTGGCGCTGCTGCTGGTGGGCTGCGGCCAGAAAGGGCCGCTCTACTTGCCTGACGACACATCCGATTCGGCCGCCGAGCAGGAGGGGTAATGGATCACTTTAACTATCGCGATGGCGTGCTCTATGCCGAAGACGTGCCGCTGACGACGCTGGCCGCCGAGCTGGGCACGCCCTGTTACGTCTACTCCAAAGCCACTCTGGAACGCCACTTCCGGGCCTACACCGAAGCGCTGGGCGGCCATCCGCACCTGATCTGCTATGCGGTGAAAGCCAATTCCAACCTGGCGGTACTGGGCCTGCTGGCACGTCTGGGTGCCGGGTTCGATATCGTCTCGGTGGGTGAGCTGGAGCGGGTGCTCAAGGCGGGAGGCGACCCCGCCAAGGTGGTGTTCTCCGGCGTGGCCAAGCAGCCCCATGAAATGGCTCGGGCCCTTGAGGTCGGGATCAAGTGCTTCAACGTCGAGTCGCGCCCGGAGCTGGAGCGCCTCAACGCCGTGGCGGGTGAGCTGGGGAAAATCGCCCCAGTCTCACTGCGCGTCAATCCGGATGTCGATGCGGGTACCCACCCGTACATCTCTACCGGCTTGAAGGACAACAAGTTCGGCATTCCCGTCGATGATGCGCTGGACGTGTATCAACTGGCTGCCAGCCTGCCCCATTTGCGCGTGACCGGTCTGGATTGCCACATCGGTTCACAGCTGACCGAAACCGCCCCGTTCCTGGATGCCCTGGAGCGCCTGCTGCTGCTGATGGAGCGCCTGCGCGAGCAAGGTATCGAGATCGACCACCTGGACCTGGGAGGTGGCCTGGGCGTGCCTTACCGCGACGAGAAGCCGCCCCAGCCCTTCGACTACGCCAGCCAGCTGCTGGCGCGGCTCTCCCGCTGGAAAGGTGGTGAGACGCTGACGCTGCTGTTCGAGCCGGGCCGCTCCATTGCGGCCAACGCGGGCCTGATGCTCACCCGGGTGGAGTTCCTGAAGCCTGGTGAAACCAAGAACTTTGCCATCGTCGATGCGGCCATGAACGACCTGATTCGTCCGGCGCTGTATCAGGCGTGGCAGGCCATCGTGCCGGTGGATACCCGCACGACCCGTGAGTCGGCTACCTATGACGTGGTCGGCCCGGTGTGTGAAACCGGCGACTTCCTGGGCAAGGAGCGGGAACTGGCGATTGCCGAAGGCGACCTGCTGGCGGTGCGCTCTGCGGGCGCTTACGGTTTCGTGATGGCCTCGAACTACAATAGCCGCCCACGCCCGCCGGAAGTGATGGTGGACGGTGACCGCTACCACGTGGTGCGGGCGCGGGAAAGTCTGGAAAGCCTGTGGGCGGGCGAAGCGCTGCTGCCGGAAGGGGCGCGCTGATGCTGCTGCACTTCACCAAGATGCACGGGCTGGGCAACGACTTCATGGTGATCGATCTGGTCACCCAGCGTGCCCGCCTGCGCGACGAGCAGATCCGCCAGTTGGCGGATCGTCGCTTTGGCATCGGCTTTGACCAACTGCTGATCGTCGAACCCCCGCGCGACCCGGACATGGACTTTCGTTATCGTATCTACAACGCCGACGGTAGCGAGGTGGAAAACTGCGGTAACGGAGCGCGCTGCTTTGCCCGCTTCGTGCGTGACCAGCGCCTGACCCACAAGCACGAAATTCACGTGGAGACCGCTGGCGGCCCGCTGGTACTCAACGTCCAGCACGATGGCATGGTGCGGGTGGACATGGGCGCGCCGCGCTTCAATCCGGCCACGCTGCCCTTCGAAGCCACCGGCGACCAGCCTCTCCACGAGGTGGAGGTAGAGGGTGAAACGCTCTCCCTTGGAGTGGTTTCCATGGGCAACCCCCATGCCGTGCTCCAGGTGGAGGATGTCGAGCGTGCGCCCGTCGAACGGCTGGGTCCGCTGCTGGAGTCGCATCCCCGCTTTCCCAAGCGCGTCAACGTAGGCTTCATGCAGGTCGTGTCGCCCAACGAGATTCGTCTGCGGGTCTTCGAGCGAGGTAGCGGTGAAACGCTGGCCTGCGGTACCGGGGCCTGCGCGGCGGTGGCCAGTGGCATTCGTCAGGGGCTGCTGAAAAGCCCGGTCAAAGTCTCCCTGCCGGGTGGCCAGCTGAGTATCGAGTGGCCTGGCCCAGAAGCCTCGCTGGTCATGGTGGGGCCCGCTACCCGAGTGTTCGACGGTCGGGTATCACTCAACTGATTCGAGGAGAACGGCGATGTCTCAAGCCCCTGAGCCGCGTAAAACGCTGGACCCGGACCAGGTCGCGTTCTGGTTGGCCCGCCATCCCGATTTTTTCATTGGCCGTGAGGGGCTGCTGCAACAGCTGAAAGTCCCGCATCCGCATATCGAGGGGGCGGTGTCGCTGCTCGAACGGCTGGTCATCGACCTGCGCCAGCGGGCCGAAACGGCGGAGGGCCGCCTGGAGCACCTGCTGGAAACCGCCCGCCATAACGAAACCCAGTACCGCCGCCTGCGCGAAACGCTGCTCAGCCTGGTGGAAGCAGAAGACCGCGATGCCCTGGCGCAAGCGTTGGCGACCCAACTAAGCGAACGTTTTCAAACCCCAGCCATGGCGCTGTGGTGCCCGTCCTCCTTGAGTGACGCAGAGCCCGCGCCGCCGCAAGCGCCCCGACATGTGCTGGACCAGCACGCCGGTGCCCGCCTGGCGGCGTTGCTGGATGGCCGCACCAGCCGCTGCGCCAAGCTCAGCGTCAGCGACTGGAAGTGCCTGCTGCCCCATGCCAAGCCCCCGCGCAAGGCGGGCTCTTGTGCGATTACGCGGCTTTCCGCAGGCGAATCCCTGGGCTATCTGCTGCTCGCCAGCCCCGATCCCGAGTGTTACCGCGCCAGCATGGATACGCTGTTTACCGAGTATCTGGGGGATATCGTTGCTCGGCTGTTGCTGCGCCTGGGGCCGCTGGGTTCGGTACCCCATGGAGAGTGACTCTCCGCTGGCGCAGGCGATAGAGGGCTATCTGGCCCGTCTGGCCAGCCATGCCAGCCCGGCGACGGTGGCCGCGTATCGGCAGGATCTGAACGCGTTCTGCCAGTTTGCCCTGCAGCGCGGCGTCACTCAGCCCCATGGCTGGGACACGGCGCTGGCGCGGGCCTTCCTGGGGGCCGAGCGCAGCCGTGGCCTGGCGCCCCGCAGCCTGGCGCGCCGCCGAGCGGCGCTCTCTCGGTTTGCCGATGCGCTGGTAGAGCGCCAGGTACGGGCGGACAACCCCGTGGCGCTGCTGCGCACCCCCAGGCAGCCCAGCCACTTGCCTCGGCCACTGGATGTCGATGCGCTGGCTCGCTTTCTGGATACGCCCCACGATGGCACGCCGCTGGCGCTGCGGGATCAAGCCATGCTGGAGCTGTTTTACTCCAGCGGGCTGCGTCTGGCCGAGCTGGCTGCGCTGGATGTCGCCCACTTGGCGGGCCACCACGTGCGGGTCATGGGCAAGGGCAGCAAGCCCCGCCAGGTGCCGGTGGGAGCCCGGGCTCGGCAGGCGCTGGAAGCCTGGTTGGGTTGCCGTGACGGGTTGGCTGCCAGTGAAGAGCAGGCACTGTTCGTCGGCCTGCGCGGGCGACGTCTAGGGCATCGCGGCATCCAAAAGCGACTGGCCCAGCTGTCGGTACTGCGCGGCCTGCCAGAGCATCTTCACCCCCACCGTCTGCGCCACTCGTTTGCCAGCCATCTGCTGGAGTCCAGTCAGGACCTGCGGGCCGTACAGGAGCTGCTGGGGCATGCCAATCTATCGACTACCCAAGTCTACACGCGGCTGGACTGGCAGCACCTGGCCGAGAGCTACGATGCTGCCCACCCACGCGCCAAACGGCGTTCCCGCGAGAGTGAAAGTTGAGGCGAGAATCGAACCATGGTCACGTTAGACGCCATCACCTTTGATCTGGACGACACCCTGTGGGACAACCACGGCGTCATGCTCACCACCGAAGAGGGCCACTACCGCTGGTTATTGACGGCGCTGGCGGCCTGGCGAGCGGCCCGCCAGGAGCCGCCGCTGGCACTGGACTACGATGCAGGCGTGGCAGATTATCTGCAGCGCCGCCAGCAGTGGGCCCGCCAAGTGCCCGAGCGTCGCGGCGACTTTACCTGGCTGCGGCTGCGAGCGCTGGAGGCTCAACTGGAGGCCTACGGGCTACCGCGCAGCGCGGCGCTGCTGTGGGCCGCTGCCGCGATGAACGAGTTTCACCGTTTACGGGTGCAGGTCACGCCTCACCCAGAGGCGGATGGCTTGCTGGCCGCGCTGGCTCAGCGCTATCGGCTGGCTGCCATCACCAACGGCAACATTCATCTCAAGCGCCAGCCGCTGGCCGCCCACTTTCCCATAGCGATTGCGGCCGGTGAGTTGCTCGCCCCCAAGCCGGACCCCAAGCCGTTTTTGACCGCGCTCGAACGGCTCGGTACCGTGCCTGCCCGGGCCATGCATGTGGGCGATTCATGGCAAGAGGATGTGCTGCCCGCGCAGCAGTTGGGCATGCACGCGGCCTGGGTAGCCGAACGTGGCGATCAGGCGCTGCCCACCCGAGTGCATCGCATTGCCCACGTGAAGGAGTTGCCAACGCTGATTGCATGGCTGGAGCAGCGCCGCTGAAGACGCACCTGACGCACGCTCAGTGTTCGGTTTCTTCGGGCGTGTGCAGCCAGCGGTCCAGGGTCTGGGAAAGCGTGTCCACGCCCTGACGCTTGAGGGAGGAGAAGAGCTGTACCGAGACCAGGTCTTCCCACTCTTTCAGGCGTGAACGAACCTTCTGCAGCGCCGCGCTGGCAGGCCCTTTCTTCAGCTTGTCGGCCTTGGTCAGCAGAATATGTACCGGCATGCCCCGCTGGTCGGCGAACTCCAGCATCATCTGGTCGAATTCGGTGAGCGGGTGACGCACGTCCATGAGCAGGACCAGGCCACGCAGGCTGAAGCGGCCGCGCAGGTACTCGGAGAGGTGCTGCTGCCACTCGATCTTGACCGCTTCCGGCACTTTGGCATAGCCATAGCCGGGCAGGTCGACCAGGCGGCGACTTTCATCGTTCATCACGCTGAAAAAGTTGATCAGCTGGGTGCGCCCGGGGGTGCGCGAGGTGCGTGCCAGCGCGTTCTGCTGGGTCAGCGCGTTGATGGCACTAGACTTGCCCGCATTGGAGCGCCCGGCAAATGCCACTTCGGCGCCGGTGTCGTCCGGGCACAGGGCCAGCGTGGGGGCGCTGATCAAGAATCGCGCAGTAGGGTAGTTCAGTCGTGGGACTGGGCTATCATGAAGGGTAGACATGATGGTGTTCCTGAAAACAGACATGAAAGAGGGCTCATCGAGCCATCCTGCAGGGATCGCCAAGGTACCGCGACGAATTACCCCAAAAGCAGACATGGACTTGCATTCCCGCCGCTTGGGTGATTCGTTATAATGCATGAGGTTTATAACTGCGACCTGGGGCGCTAGTGTACCATCGCGTTCTAGCCAGCAGCGACCAACAACCTGTTGTTCGTTTCGGCGGAGCTGACCCTGGTAGTGTGCAGAGCCTGGGCAGCGCCCAGGGTGCGTACCAGTCAATAATCAAACGGCATAGTGGAATAGCAATGAGAAAGTTACTGGCAAGCCTGGCAATTACCATGGGTGCCGTTGGCACCGCTCACGCCCAAACGGACTATGAAGCCGATGCAGATGCGGCCGCAGGCCGCGAAATGGCACAAACCTGCGCCGCCTGTCATGGCCAAGCGGGTATCAGCCCTTCGGGCGCTTTCCCCAACCTGGCTGGGCAGCAGATGTCCTATCTGGCCAAGCAGATCATGGACATTCGTGACGGCGACCGCCTGGTGCCCACCATGGCAGGTCAAGTAGACGACTTCTCCGACCAGGACGCCTGGGACGTGGCGGCCTTCTTCGCCGGTCAGGACGCCAACCTGGGTCAAACCAGCGATGAAGATACCGAGCTGCTCGCCCGCGGTGAAGAGCTGTATCGCGCAGGCGACATGAGCAAGGGCATTCCTGCCTGCAGCGCATGCCATACGCCCACCGGTGTCGGCATCGGCAGTGCCGTCTATCCGGCGCTGTCGGGTCAGCACGTGGAGTACACCATCTCCACTCTGCAGGACTTCGCATCAGGCGAGCGTACCAACAGCCCCAACAACCTGATGGGCGATATCGCTTCCAAGATGAGCGATCGTGACATGGAAGCGGTTGCGAACTACGTATTGGGCCTGAACTAAGCGCTCGATGCCGTGCCCCATCCTGCGCTGAACCGGCAGGGTGGGGAACCTGCCTGTGCAAGCGGTGGTCTTAGCCTCGCCCTTGTTGGCTCGCTTATTCTGGAGAGTTCTCGCTATGTTGAAAACGTTGATGGTCGCCCTGGCTGGTCTAGGTCTTTCCGCTACGGTCAGTGCCCAGGAGTTGGTGGAAGGCCAGCACTACACGCTGCTGGCGTCTCCGGTCGCCACGCAGGTGGAAGAAGGCCAAATTGAAGTGACCGAAGCGTTCTGGTTTGGCTGCCCGCACTGCTACCGGTTGCAAGAGCATGTCAGCGACTGGTACGACACGCTGGAAGACGACGTCAGTGTGATCCACATGCCGGCCACCATGGGCGGTGACTGGAATACCCACGCCACGGCCTTCTACGCCGCTCAGTCGCTGGGTATCGAAGAAGAGCTGCATGCTGACTTCTTCGATGCCATCCATCAGGATGGCCGCTCTCTGACCGACCCGGACGACATTGCCGAGTTCTTCGCCAACTACGGCGTCAGTGAAGAAGAAGCCAAGCAGGCGTTGACCGCTTTCAGCGTACGCAGCGATGTCAACAAGGCCAACAGCCGCATGCGTGAAATGCGCCTGATGGGGGTTCCGGCCATCGTGGTGGATGGTCGCTATGTGGTATCGCCACAAACCGCAGGCAGTCTCGAGAACATGCCTCGCATTGCCGATGCCCTAGTGGAAAAAGTGCGTAACGAGCGCGCTCAATAACCGTGCTCGAACACGGCACTACCGGTGAGCCTGCGGGCTCGCCACAGGCGCCCGCCGCTCCCTTGCTGGAGCGGGGGCACCTGCGCCTGTTGACGTTCAATCTGCAGGTGGGCATCCAGACCTCTGCCTATCACCATTACCTCACCCGCAGCTGGCAACACTTCTTGCCGCATCCCCAGCGCTTGAAGCGCCTGGCGATGATGGGCAGCGTGCTCGAGCAGTTCGATGTGGTGGGCCTCCAGGAGGTGGATGGCGGCAGCTTTCGCTCCAGCCGTGTCAACCAGGTGGAGTTTCTCGCCGCCCAGGCAAAATTCCCGCACTATTTTCAGCAGCTGAACCGCAACCTGGGGCAGTTCGCTCAGCACAGCAACGGGCTGCTGTCGCGGCTGGTGCCGAGCCGTATCGAAGAGCACCGGCTTCCCGGGATGCTGCCAGGGCGGGGCGCGATTCATGCCCGCTATGGCGATGGCCCCGATGCCCTGCACATCTTCGTGGCCCACCTGGCCTTGAGCCACCGTGGCCGGGTACGCCAGCTGGATTACCTCAGCGACATCATTCAGCCGCTGCGCCACGTGGTCGTGATGGGCGACCTCAACTGTACGCCGGATCAGCTGCATGCCCACGAGCGTTTCAGCACGTCGTTGCCGCTGCATCCGGTGAAGCCGCTGCTCAGCTACCCCTCCTGGCAGCCGCGTAGGGCGCTGGATCATATTCTGCTGTCCCAAACGCTGGAAGCCGCAGAAGTGCGCGTGCTGGATCATCTGTTTTCCGATCACTTGCCCATCGCGGTTGACCTGCCCTTGCCCGCAGCCTGCCTCAGTGCACTGGCAGAGGCCGAGCACGCGCAAACCCATGGGCGCCCATAGCCAGACGTGCCGCCCAGACGTATGGATAAGCGTTTAATCCCGTGAATAGGGATGACGTCAGGCCCAGAATCAGCGATGATTCTGGGCCGTTTTTATTCATGCTGGGACATCTGCTATGCCGACGAGTGCTCAAGAGCCACGTTTATTGCGTTGGCTGGACTGCGTAACCGAGGGGATTGGCCGAGCCATTGCTTGGCTGGTGATCATCATGATGCTGGTCCAGTTTGCCATTGTCATCATGCGCTACTGGCTGGGCATCAACAGCATCGTCATGCAGGAGTCGGTGATGTACATGCATGCCGCAGTGTTCATGCTGGGCGCCGCCTGGACCCTCAAGCGCGATGGCCATGTGCGGGTCGATATTTTCTATCGCCGCCTATCGGCGCGTGGGCGGGCCTGGATCGACCTGATGGGCACGCTGCTGCTGCTGATTCCGGTGTCGATCTTCATTGCGTTCAGTAGCTACCGTTACGTGCGTAGCAGTTGGGCCATCCTCGAGCGCTCGCCGGATGGCGGCATTCCCGGTGTTTATCTATTGAAAACGCTCATGCTGGTGATGGTGGCGCTGCTGCTACTGCAGGCGGTGGCGCAACTGATTCGCCAGACCTTGATATTGCGCGGCAAACTGACCACCACGCCCCCTACTCATGAGGAGATCATCTAGTGCTGGCGACCTTATTAGACATGATGCCGCTGGTACTCTTTGCGGCGGTCTGTCTCGTGTTGATGCTGGGGTATCCGGTGGCGCTCTCGCTGGCGGGCACCGCATTGGCGTTTGCCGGGTTCGGTATGCTGCTGCAGTCCATGGGCATGGACGTGCCCTTCGAAGCGCGCATGATGAATGCCATGCCCAACCGACTTTACGGCATCATGACCAATGCCACGCTGCTGGCGGTGCCGCTGTTCGTGCTCATGGGCGTGCTGCTGGAGAAGTCGCGGGTAGCGGAAACGCTGCTGGACGCCATGGCCATGGCCTTCGGCGCGCTGCGCGGCGGCCTGGGTATCGCGGTGGTCATCGTCGGCATGCTGCTGGCGGCTTCTACGGGGATCGTCGGTGCCACCGTGGTCACCATGGGGCTTCTGTCGCTGCCCACGATGTTGAAGCGCGGCTACTCGCCCGCGCTGGCCACGGGCACGATCTGTGCCACGGGTACGCTGGGGCAGATCATTCCTCCTTCGATAGCGCTGGTGCTGCTGGGCGATGTGCTCTCCAACGCCTACCAGCAGGCGCAGCTCTCCATGGGCGTGTGGAGCCCGAAAACCCTCTCCATTGGTGACCTGTTCATTGGTGCACTGGTGCCTGGCCTGCTGCTGGTGGGGGTGTACATCATTTACCTGCTGGTGGTGGCGTGGTGGAAAGCGGACGCGGCACCGGCGGCGGACCGTGAGGCTCTAAAGGCCGAGCTGGGGCACACCGGCAGCATCTGGCCGCTGCTGCTGAAAGGCTTGCTGCCTCCGGTACTGCTGATCGTGGCGGTGCTTGGCTCGATTCTGGGGGGCTTTGCAACGCCTACCGAAGCGTCGGCGGTAGGGGCGTTTGGCGCGCTAGTGCTGGCGGCGACCAATCGCCAGCTGAGCATCAAGATGCTCAAGGAGACACTCCACTCCACGGCGCAGGTCACCAGCATGGTGTTCCTGATCCTGATTGGCGCTGCGCTGTTTTCGTTGGTGTTTCGCGCTTACGGTGGTGAAGAGCTGGTCACCGAGCTGTTCGAAGCCATGCCGGGCGGGGTCGTTGGAGCCACGCTGGTGGTCATGCTGGTGATCTTCTTGCTGGGCTTCATTCTCGATTTTATCGAGATCACCTTCGTGGTGGTGCCCATCGTCGGGCCCGTTCTGCTGGCCATGGGCGTAGACCCCATCTGGCTGGGCATCATGATCGCGGTCAACCTGCAAACGTCGTTTTTGACCCCGCCGTTCGGCTTTGCGCTGTTCTACCTGCGCGGCGTGACCCCGGCCAGCGTACCGACGTCGGCCATTTACAAGGGCGTGATCCCGTTCATCATTCTGCAGTTGGGCATGTTGTTGGCGCTGGCGCTGTTTCCGGGCATCGCCACCTGGCTGCCCTCTGTCCTGTAGCGAGCGATTGGCGACATGATTGCAAACGTACTGACCATCGCTGGCTCCGACCCCTCGGGCGGGGCGGGCATTCAAGCGGACCTGAAGACCTTCTCGGCGCTGGGCACCTATGGCACCAGCGTGATCACGGCACTGACGGCACAAAATACCTGCGGTGTCGCCGGGGTGCATGGCGTCCCGGTGGCGGCCATTCGCCAGCAGTTGGAGCACCTGTTGGCCGATGTGCACATCGATGCCGTAAAAATTGGCATGGTGGCCAGCCGCGACGTGGCACAGACCATTGCCGACGTGCTGCAGCAGCGTCGCCCGCGCTGGATCGTGCTGGACCCGGTGATGGTCGCGAAGAGCGGTGACGTCCTGGTGGACGATGCTGGCATCCGCGCCGTGCGCGATATTCTGGTGCCGCTGGCGGACGTGATCACTCCCAACCTCCCCGAAGCCGCAGTGCTGCTGGACCGCGCGCGCCCCGCGTCGCTGGAGGACATGGAGGCGCTGCTGCCGGAGCTGGTAGCGCTGGGTGCGCCTTACGTGGTGCTCAAGGGAGGGCATCTACGGGGCGAAACCTGTCCGGATTTGCTGGCGTCACCTCAGGGCCAGCGCTGGCTGGCCGCCGAGCGGATTGCCACCGACAATCTGCACGGCACCGGCTGTGCGCTGTCATCGGCGATCACGGCGTGCCTAGCGAGGCTGCCCGCTCAGGCAAGCAGCGAAGCTCCCATCGAGGCGATCACCACCGCCAAGCAGTGGTTGCACGAGGCCCTGGCCGCCAGCGAACGCCTCAACGTGGGCCAGGGAAGAGGCCCGGTTCACCACTTTCATGCCTGGTGGTAGCCGTCGCTGGAAGCGCCCAATGACTCAGGGCCTGCGCCGATGAAAGACGGCTTGCGAGATAGGCGAACGGGCACCATGCTGAAGGGTGCCCGTTTCATCCAACCGGCTGCGCTATTCGGCCAAGGAGCATGCCCATGTCTCGCTCGCTGCTGTTTGCCTCCGATCTTTCTCGGGAAAATCGCGCCGCGTTCGCACGCGCGCTGCGCCTTGCCCAGGAGCAAGGTGCTTCCCTGAACACGCTGCACGTGCTCGACCCTTATCTGCCGCATCGCACCCTGCATGACCTGGAACAGGCCATCAGTGATGATATCAGCGCCACGCTGACGGATTTAAGTGAAGACTACGCTCTGGCGCTGCCTCCGCTGATGATCCAGACCGTCGTGGGCGAGCCCCATGCGGAAATCGTCCGCGAGGCCCACGAGCGTCACGCATCGCTGATCGTGCTGGGTATGCATCGCAAGCGCGGCCAGAAGGAGCTGCTGCAGGGCACCACCATGATGCGCGTGCTGCGCAGCGCACCATGCCCCGTGGTCGTCGCGTTCACCCCGCCTACGCAGGCCTGGCAGCATATCGTGGTGCCTGTCGATTTTTCACTCACCGCACGCCAGACGCTCAAGGAAGCCCTGATACGCTTCCCGGAGGCGCAGATCACCCTGCTGCATGCCTGGAGCCTGCCGGGCGAGCGTGAATTGGGCAATCAAGCCTTCTACGCCCAATGGCGGGACCATGAGGTCAGTCGGCTGCGCACGGCGCTGGATAACGAAGTCGATAGCCTGATGGGCGAGCTGCAGGGTGTGCCTGATACCCAGCTGATTCTGGAGCCGGGCAGCCCATGCGATGTGCTCGGTGACTATATCAAGCGCCATTCGCCTGACCTGGTGATGCTGGGAAGCCGCAGCCGACCCCAGCAGCCCAACCCGCTCACCGAGATGCTGCTGAGCGAGCCGCACTGCGATGTGATGATCTGCCGCCCCTGGTAGCGCTGCCAGCCCTTGGTTGTACGGAACCTTTACGCATGACGTGGGTATGTATAGCGTAGAGATTTCTGTTCCGTCTGCCTTGGGAGGAAAACACCGTGCGGCGACTCAAGCAATCCACTCCGTTCACCACAGCGCGGCTAGCAGTTCGACCGTGTGGTCGAAGACCAGGGCCAACGCTACATCCTGCTAGGCAGTGGCGTGTTCCGCTACATGATCTGGACGGCCTGCGCGGGGGCCTACTACCAGCTGGAAGGCGAAAACGAGCCGCAACCGCTGGGCGAAGGTTTTCGGGATGCCCTGTTAGGGCGCCGCTGAACTGCGCTAGACTCTTGCCTTTCAGCCATTCCAAGGGTAGCCGTAACGTGAAGGCATTGATTCAACGGGTAACCACCGCCAGCGTGACGGTGGAGGGGCAGGTCATTGGCGCTATCGATCACGGGCTCATGGCGCTGATCGGCGTTGAAAAAGGCGACAGCGAGGCTAATGCCGACAAGCTGTTGCACAAGCTGCTGAATTACCGCGTGTTCAGTGACGAGGCGGGCAAGATGAACCATAACCTGCAGCAGGCCCAGGGGGGCTTGCTGCTGGTCTCCCAGTTCACGCTGGCCGCCGATACCCGCAAGGGGTTGCGGCCGGGCTTCTCCAGCGCCGCACCGCCGGAGGAAGGCGAGCGGCTATTCGATTACCTGGTGGCGCGCGCGCGGCAAGCGGGCCCGCCGGTAGCCACTGGGCAGTTTGGCGCCGACATGCAGGTGGCGCTGGTCAACGACGGCCCGGTGACTTTCATGCTGGAAGGGTAGCGGAAAACCTCAGGCATTTTCGCTGGCCAGCAGTTCGGCCTCCATGGCTTCCAGCGCCTCTTCGGCGGCCAGCCAGGCTTGCTCGGTGCGCTCCAGCTCGACCTTGGCATCGGCTTGCCGCGCCAGCGCCTGGGTCAGTTCCGCCTTGCGGGCGCTGTCGGTATACAGGGTGGCATCGGCCAGCACGGTTTCGACTTCCTCCAGCGCTGCCTGGGCTTTCTCCATCTGTTTTTCAGCCTGATCACGGACTTTTTTCAAGGGTCGCAGCTTTTCACGCAGCTCGGCGGCGGCCTTGCGAGCGGCCTTGCGGTCGGTAGTGGGCTGCTGCCCCTGGCGCTCGCTCTTTTCACTGCGTGCGTCGCGTCGGCTCTCTTCCAGGCGTGCTTTCAGCCAGGCGCGGTAATCCTCCAGGTCGCCATCGAACGGCTCGACCCGATGGTCGGCCACACGCCAGAACTCATCGACCGTGGCGCGCAGCAGGTGACGGTCGTGGGAAACCAGGATGACGGTGCCCTCGAACGCGGCCAGCGCTTCAGTGAGCGCTTCGCGCATTTCCAGGTCCAGGTGGTTGGTCGGTTCGTCCAGCAGCAGCAGGTTGGGTTTTTGCCAGGCCACCAGCGCCAGCGCCAGGCGCGCCTTTTCGCCCCCCGAGAAGGTTGCCACCTCGCCGAAGGCGTCATCGCCCTTGAAACCGAAGCCGCCCAGGAAGTTGCGGATTTCCTGATCGCTGGCGGTAGGAGAGAGCCGCTGGACGTGGACAAACGGGGTGGTGGTCACGTCCAGCCCTTCCAGCTGATGCTGGGCAAAGTAACCAATCGCCAGATGTTCGCCGGGCACCCGCTTGCCCTCCAGCAGGGCCAGCTCGCCGGTCAGCGATTTGATCAGCGTGGATTTGCCCGCGCCGTTGGGCCCCAGCAAGCCAATGCGGCTACCGGGTAGCAGGGTGATATTGACCTTTTCCAGCTGCGCGACATCGGCCGCTTCGCTGCGATATCCCAGGGTTGCCTGGTCCAGCACCAGCAGGGGGTGAGAGGTTTTGTCGGCGGCGGGCAGCGTGAAGTGGAAGGGCGAGTCCACGTGCGCCATGGCGATATCTTCCATGCGCTCGAGCATCTTCATGCGGCTCTGGGCCTGGCGAGCCTTGGTCGCTTTGGCCTTGAAGCGGGCGATGAAGCGCTCTATTTCCTCACGGCGTGCCTGCTGCTTGGCGGCTTCGGCCTGCTGGAGCGCGAGCTTCTCGGCGCGGGTACGCTCGAAGCGTGAGTAGTTGCCCCGGTAAAGCTCCAGGGTCTGCTGATGCATGTGGACGATGTGGTCACACACGGCATCCAGGAAGTCGCGGTCGTGGGAGATCAGCAGCAGCGTGCCCGGGTAACGTACCAGCCACTGCTCCAGCCACAGCAGTGCATCCAGGTCCAGGTGGTTGGTCGGCTCGTCGAGCAGCAGCAGGTCGGAAGGCATGAACAGGGTGCGGGCCAGGTTGACTCGCATACGCCAGCCACCGGAAAAATCGGAAAGCGGGCGCTGCAGGTCGGCCTGTATGAAGCCCAGCCCCACCAGCAGCTGGGCGGCGCGGGAGGCGGCGCTGTAGCCATCCAGCGTCTCGATCAGGCCGTGCAATTCGGCTTCACGGTGGGCTTCCCCCGCCTGCTGGGCGGCCAGCAGGTCGGCTTCGGCCTGGCGCAGGGCATGATCGCCATCCAGCACGTACTCGACGATGGGCCGGTCCAGCGCTTCCACTTCCTGAGCCATGTGTGCGATACGCTGGCCACCGCTCATCTCTACATCGCCCTGGTCCGGGCCCAGCTCGCCCAGCAGCAGCTTGAACAGGCTCGACTTACCCGCCCCATTGGCCCCGATGATGCCTGCCTTGACCCCGTTGTGCAGGGTCAGGTCGGCGCTTTCCAGGAGCGTTTGCGTACCTCGTTGCAGGGCGACTTGGCGCAGTGCGATCATGCTTTCTCCCGAAACCAGTGGGTAAATTCATGGATTCTAACCGATTGCAGGACTTGCAGCAGGCTTTGCAGCATCGTTCGTTGTGGGATTTTGCGCTGGCCTTTTACGCCCAGCCCGGTGTGGAGCAGGCGTGCTTGACGCTACAGGACGCCGCCGACGTGGATGTCTGCGAGCTGCTGCTGCATGGATGGCTGTATTGCCACGGCCTCCAGGCCAGGCGCGAGGCGCTTGCCGATATCAGCCGTGAGCGAGCGCACTGGCAGCGCCAGTTTACCGAGCCGTTACGTCACCTGCGCCGTGAATTGAAGCCTCAGGCGGCTGAGGATGAGGCCATCGATGCGTTGCGCAGGAGCATCAAAACTGCCGAGCTGCAGGCCGAGCGTGTAAATCTTCAACGTTGGCAGCAGTGGGCGCAGGCTTCCGAGCATGTCTCACAGCGTTTGGAGGAAGTTGATGATAGCATGCAAAATCGTAGCATTTGGCTGCAGAATAGGCTCTTTTTTGCCAAGTTTGACAGCGCTTCGTTGAGTGGTTCACGCGTATGCGATGGCATCTCCCCTGCGCTTGAATGTCTGGCAAGTCAGCTTGACCACTGTAAATCACCACGCTAGCCTGAAATTAAGCTGTTTTTGAATAACCTGTGACCACTTGTGTGGCAATCGCCCGTTAACCCACAGCAATGAACCCAGCAGCCATAAATCACCAGCAGCCATTAATCGATAAGTAAAAGCGTTTCTGCGTGTTAGCGGTTGATCAGGACAGCACTGGACAGACAACACTAACTTCATGCGCACTCTTAGAGCGCGCTACCACTGTCAGGGAACTCTGTATGAAGCCAAACAAGTTTGTTTCGACCCTCTCACTCACCACGAAACTCATCACGTCCGCGAGCGTAGGTGCTCTGCTGCTGGGCCTGAGCGCCGCTGCGCAGGCAGATAACTGGCGTTATGCCCACGAAGAGTATGAAGGCGACGTTCAGGATGTCTTCGCCATGGCATTCAAGGAGTACGTGGAAGAGAACTCCGACCACACCGTCCAGGTATATCGTTTTGGCGAGCTGGGCGAGTCTGACGACATCATGGAGCAGACCCAAGCGGGTATTCTGCAGTTCGTCAACCAGTCGCCTGGTTTCACGGGCGCACTGATCCCCGAAGCGCAAATCTTCTTCGTGCCTTACCTGCTGCCCACCGATGAAGAAACGGTCATCGAATTCTTCAACTCCAGCACCGCGATCCATGAAACCTTCCCGGAGCTCTACGCGGAGCAGGGGCTGGAGCTGCTCAAGATGTACCCAGAAGGTGAGATGGTCGTCACCCTCGACGAACCGTTTACCTCGCCAGACGAGCTGCGTGGCAAGAACATCCGCACCATGACCAACCCGCTGCTGGCGGAAACCTATCGCGCCTTCGGCGCCAGCCCCACGCCGCTGCCCTGGGGCGAGGTCTATGGTGGCCTGCAAACCAACATTCTGCAGGGCCAGGAAAACCCCATCTTCTGGATCGAGTCGGGCGGCCTGTATGAAGTTTCCCCCAATCTGGTGTTCACCGGTCATGGCTGGTTCACCACGGCCATGATGGCCAACCAGGACTTCTTCGAAGGTCTCTCGGAAGATGACCAGCAGCTGGTACGTAATGCCACGGAAGCGGCTTACGAGCACACCATGGAGCATATCTCTGGTTTGGCCGACGAGTCGCTGGAGAAAATCCAGGCCGCCTCGGATGACGTGACCGTGACCCGTCTCAATGAAGAGCAGATTCAAGCCTTCCGCGAGCGTGCGCCCCAGGTAGAAGAGCGCTTCGTGGAGATGACTGGCGAGCGCGGTGCGGCACTGCTCGAGCAGTTCAAGGAAGACCTCGAAGCCGTGACCAGCAACTGATTCATGGCGAGGGCTTGGCAGGAGTGATGCCTGCAATGCCCGCAAATGCGTGAAAGCAAAAGGGGTGGCCAAGTGCTGCCCCTTTTTTGTTCACCCCTTTGTGAAGAGCAACACCCATCTACCGTGATGCGGGTGCGGCTAATCAGCGTTGAATGGTGTGTTGTTTCAAGCCGCTACAGTAGCAAGGTAGACCGACAAGTTTAACGGGAACAGAGAGGAACAACTCCAATGGATATGAGCGAAGATGATATTGCTGAAAAACAGTATCGCTCTATGCTGCCTGGGCTGCTGGGTACCGTTGATACGTGGATCAGCAAGGCCGAAGCCTTCATCTTGGCCTCGGGTGTCATTCTGATGGCCATCAACACCGTGGCCAACGTCATTGGCCGCTTCGTGTTTGGTGAAAGCCTGCATTTTTCCGAAGAGGTCAACCGCATGCTGATCGTGCTGGTGACCTTCGCCGGGATTGGCTATGCCGCTCGGCATGGTCGGCATATCCGCATGTCGGCGATCTACGATGCCCTGCCCACGGGCGGTCGCCGCGCGCTGATGGTCTTCATCAGTCTGTTTACGGCGCTAGTGATGTTCGTGCTGTGCTACTTCTCTATTGGTTATATCGACACCATCATGAGCCGAGGCCGTAGCTTGCCCTCCACGGGCATTCCTGCCTGGTGGATGTACGTCTGGGTGCCGGTGGGCTTTGCCGTTACCGGTATTCAGTACGCCATGACGGCGATCACTAACCTGCTTTCGAAGGATGTGTACCTGTCCACGCATGTGGTGGACGGCTACAAGGACACCGAAACCGAAGTCTAGGCAGCGAGGAAACACGCATGACTGCGACGATAATTACCCTCATGATCGTGCTGCTGCTGCTCGGCTTCCCGATGATGATCCCCTTGATGACCGCGGCCTTCGTGGGATTTTTCATGAGCTTCGGCGGCCTGGGCCAGATGGAAACGCTCATTCAGCAGATGATGCGCGGCATCAGCCCCACCGCGCTGATTGCGGTGCCCATGTTCATTCTGGCAGCCGACATCATGACCCGCGGGCAGTCGGCCAATCGATTGATCGACATGGTGATGACCTTCGTGGGCCATATCAAAGGCGGCCTGGCCGTCAGTACGGCGGTCTCCTGCACGCTGTTTGGTGCCGTATCCGGGTCTACCCAGGCCACCGTGGTGGCCGTGGGCTCCCCGTTGCGCCCGCGCATGCTGAAGGCAGGCTACAAAGATCCCTTCACCTTGGCGCTGATCATCAACTCCAGCGACATCGCCTTTTTGATACCACCCAGTATCGGCATGATCATTTACGGGGTGGTATCACAAACGTCGATTGCCGAGCTGTTCATTGCCGGTATCGGGCCCGGCCTGCTGATTTTGGCCATGTTCTCCGCCTACTGCATCATCTACGCCATCGTCAACAAGGTGCCCACCGAGCCCAAGGCCAGCTGGAAAGAGCGAGCCGTGGCCGTGCAAAAGGCGCTGTGGCCGCTGGGCTTTCCGGTACTGATTGTCGGTGGCATTTATGGCGGGGTGTTTAGCCCGACCGAGGCGGCGGCGGCCTGCGTACTGTACGCCTTCCTGCTGGAATTCGTGATTTTCCGCTCGCTGAAGCTGCCGGACATGTTCACCATTGCCAAGTCCACGGGCTTGATCACCGCCGTGGTGTTCATCCTGGTGGCAGCAGGCAACGGCTTCTCGTGGATCATCTCGTTTGCCCAGATCCCGCAGACGATTCTGGGCACCTTCGGAATCAATGAAGCGGGGCCCGTGGGCGTACTGGTGGCCATTTCGATAGCCTTCTTCGTGGCCTGCATGTTCGTCGATCCCATCGTGGTGATTCTGGTGCTGACCCCCATTTTTGCACCGGCGATTGCGGCTTCGGGGCTGGACCCGGTTCTGGTGGGGGTACTGATCACCCTGCAGGTGGCCATTGGCTCGGCAACGCCGCCCTTTGGGTGTGACATCTTTACCGCCATTGCGATTTTCAAGCGGCCTTACCTGGAAGTGATCCGCGGCACGCCGCCCTTCATTTTCATGCTGATTCTCGCGGCGGCCCTGATCATCATGTTCCCGCAGATTGCGCTGTTCCTGCGCGACCTTGCTTTCCGCTAGCCACCAGGAGCGCTTATGTTCAACCGCATCTTGATTCCTGTGGATGGCTCCAAGGGGGCCATCAAGGCGCTGGAGAAGGCCGTTGGCCTGCACATGCTCACTGGGGCAGAGCTCTACCTGCTGTGCGTGTTCAAGCATCACAGCCTGCTGGAAGCGTCGCTCTCCATGGTGAGACCCAACAAGCTCGACCTGCCGGATGATGCCTTGAAGGAGTACGCTACCGAAATTGCGGTGCACGCCAAGTCGCATGCCATCGAACTGGGTGCCGATAGCCTGCGCGTGCGCGCTTTCGTCAAGGGCGGGCGCCCCTCGCGTACCATCGTGCGCTTTGCGCGCAAGCGGGAGTGCGATTTGATCGTGATCGGCGCGCAGGGCACCAACGGCGAGAAGAACCTGCTGTTGGGCAGCGTGTCCCAGCGCGTGGCTGGGGCGGCACACTGCCCTACGCTAGTGGTGTAAACCTCTGCGGCATCCTGTTGTCTGAAGAGAACGTCTGAACAACACCCGCCGCGTCAGGTAATGCAGCCTGACGCGGCGGGTGTTAGTCTTTAGGGATTCGACAACACGTTGGCGCGCTGCGCCGCTGGATAAGGTTTTTCCATGAAAGCACTTGTGACTTCTACTGCCCTGACTGGTTTGTTGCTGGTAGCACCGTTCGCCGCCGCAGCCCCCGAGACCGACGAGCAACGCCTGGCTTACAGCCTGGGGGTGACGTTGGGCGAGAGCATGCAGGCCGATATCGAAGATCTGGATCTCGATGCCTTCACCGATGGCATGCGCGACGTTTTCGACGGTAATGAGCTGGCGATGAGCGAAGAAGAGATGATGGAAGCGCTGATGAACTTCCAGGAAAGCTCCATGGAGGCCCGCGAGCAGCAGGCCGCTGAAATTGCCCAGCTGAACCTGGAAGAAGGCCAGGCCTTCCTGGAAGAGAACGCCGAGCGTGGGGGTGTGGAAGTCACCGAGTCGGGCCTTCAATATGAAGTGCTGGAGTCTGGCGATGGCGCCACGCCTGGCCCTGAAGATACCGTGGAAGTGAACTACGAAGGCATGCTGCTGGATGGCACTGTGTTCGACAGCTCCTTCGAGCGTGGCCAGTCGGTCAGTTTCCAGGTGAATCAGGTCATCGAAGGTTGGCAGGAAGCGCTGCAACTGATGAGCGTGGGCGACAGCTGGATGCTCTATATCCCTGCCGAGCTGGCTTACGGCGAGCGCGGTCAAGGTCCGATCGGTCCGAACGAGATGCTCACTTTCCGCGTTGAACTGCTGGGCGTCGAGTAACCCATGCCTGCCGCCACTCCCTATCGCCTGCTGGGCGTATTGATGCTCATGGGCGGCAGTGCTGCCCATGCTCAGGCGGAATCGCTGCCAACTGACCTGCCTGCGTTGGGTGCGATGCCCGAGGCTGCTTCAGTGGTGGGCGTTTCGTCGGGGGGCTACATGGCCACGCAGCTGGCCGTTGCCTGGCCGGAGCGTTTCAGCGGCGTTGGTGTGCTGGGCGCAGGCCCTTGGGGCTGTGCCCAGGGGGCGCTGAGCCTGGCGCTCAACCAGTGCATGATGACCCGCCGAGGCTTGCCTTCACTGGACACGCTGGAACAGCGCCATGAGCGCTATATGGCGCTGGAGCAAGTAGGCAGCCGCGAGGCGCTGCGCCAGCTCAGAACCTACGTGTGGCATGGCGATGCCGATGCAACGGTTTCACCCGCGTTGGGTGATCTGTTAGCCAAACAGTGGCAAGGTTGGCTGGCGGAGCCCGACGAGCAGCTGCGCTATGTGCAGCGTGAAAACACCGGGCACGGCTGGCCGGTGGCCATGCCCAAGGATGCCCCCATCGACCCGCAATCCTTGGGCGACTGCCACCTGGGCGGCGGTAGTCACGTACTGGCTTGTGGCGACAATGTGGCCGCCGATATGCTGGACTGGCTCTACCCCGAGCGGCCAGTGCAGCAGAGTGACGGCGAGTTACGGCGCTTCGATCAGTCCGAGTTTGCCGTCAAGGGCTTGGCCGATACGGGCTATGTCTTCGTGCCCGAAACGTGTGACGCGGGAGGCTGCCCCGTCACCGTGGCGTTGCATGGCTGCCAGATGAATGACGAAGCGATTGGCGACACCTTTGCTCGCTACAGCGGCCTGAACCGCTGGGCCGAGGAGCACGGGCAGATCATCCTCTACCCCCAGACCGAAAGCAGCATGGCCAACCCGCAAGCCTGTTGGGACTGGTGGGGGTTTGCCGAAAGTACATGGCAAATCAACCCTTTGCATGACACCCGTGAAGGCACGCAGGCCAAAGCCCTGATGGCCATGGTCGAGCGACTCCAAGAGGCGCCCGACGCTCCCGCAGAGGAAAGCACGCAGGAGGCGGACTAGCCGCCCAGCTCGCTCTCCAAGGCAGATTTCAACCCATGGGGGGTGGGCGAGTAGAGCACCCGCTGCAGGATGGTTCCCTCGCGGTTCACCAGAAACAGTGACGCACTATGGTCGATGGTATAGGCCATGGCGGAATCCGGCGCCTCGACACGGCGCCAGATGACGCCATAGCGCTCGGCAACATCGCTCAACTGCTCCTGGCTGCCCACCAGCCCCACGAACTCCTCGCCGAAAAACTGCATGTATTCATTCATGCGCTCCAGCGTATCGCGTTCCGGGTCCACGGTGATCATCACCGGCACCACACGCTCACGCTGCTGTTCGTCCAGCTGTGACAGCACTTGGCGCTTTACGGCCTGGTTCATGGGGCAGACGTCTGGGCAGTAGGTGTAACCGAAAGAGACCACGGCGATCTCGTCGTCATCCAGTTGGGTCAGCGTAAAGTCGCCGTGGGTGGAGGGCATGGCGATGGGACCGCCTTGCGGCTCGCCGTCGTTCGACGGGGTGGCCAGCTGGTACATCCCGACGGCGCTGACCGTCAACAGGACCCCCAGCAGTGCCAATCCCCACACCAGCGGTTTACGTTTATTTGCTGCGGCCATGCCTTCAGCTCCTTGTGACATCGAAATCGAACCAGCTACCCAGTTTGCCCTCGGGTGTATCGAGAATGACCCGTGCTCGCCAGGGCATGACCTGCTGGGTGCAAATGCCCACCTGACCCTGGCCATGGAAATGGCCGGGCGCCGTTTCGGTGAGCGTGAATCGGTGCAAGCCCATGTCCATGTCTCGGCCCACGAAGTCGACGGTCACCTGACTGGCGCTGACGCCGTCCACTTCGACGTCCAGAGGCAGCACTTCCAGCGCCTGGATACGCCCATGGGCATCGATGGAGAGGGATAGGTGCCCCTTGTCTCCCAGCGTTGCCGAACATTGGCTAGTATGCAAGTTGCACCCACCGCTGGGCGAGAACCAGACCACATCGCTGTCGCCCTTCAGCCAGTTGGCAAAGGCATACCAGGTGCAGGCCGCCAGCGCGAGGCCCGTGACCAGTATCAACACTTTCAGCGCTGGAAAACCCGTCAGCTCGACGGGTTTAGGCAATTTCTTCATGGCAGAATAGTCGCTACGCAAGCCGTGAGGCGGGGAAGTTGGATTCATGGTAACAGCTATCCAGCGGATGTCGCTGTGCTGGGATGTCGCACTTGATAAGGAAAACAAATGGAGAGTATTACGGGCGCGCTTGGCCCCCTGTTTCTACTGATTCTGTTGGGCGTTCTACTAGGCAACCGCCGCTGGCCCAGCAGTGAGTTCTGGGTACAGATGGAGCGCTTGATCTACTTTGTGCTGTTCCCCGCCATGCTGGTGGGCACGTTGGCTACCGCGGACGTCAGTCAGGTTCCTGTCGGGCGGCTGGCGCTGGTGCTGCTGGGCGCGATGGCCCTGTTCGGTATGGCGCTCTGGCATTTTCGGGGCTGGTTGGCACTGGAGCCAGCGGCGTTCACGTCCGTTTTCCAGGGGGCCGTCCGTTTCAATACCTACGTGGGTGTCGCGGGTGCCGCCGCGCTGCATGGCAGCCTGGGAGCCACGACGGCTGCCGTGGCCGTGGCGCTGATGGTGCCTATCGTCAACGTGATGTGCGTCGCCAGCTTTGTGGCTGCGGGCACCCTGGGCAGTGCCAGCGTGGGCAAAAGCGCCCTGGCGCTGATCAAGAATCCGCTGATTCTGGGCTGTCTGCTGGGGATTGCCTTGAACGTGAGCGGCATCGGCCTGCCCGGCTGGAGCGAAGACACCGTCTCGCTGCTGGGGGGCGCTGCCTTGCCGCTGGGACTGGTGGCTGTCGGGGTGGCGCTGCGCCCGCGTGCGTTGCTGCGCTTCGACCGCGGTGTGCTGGCCACCAATACCATCAAGCTGGTATTGATGCCTGTATTGGTGCTGGTGTTGGCCTGGGCGTTGAGGCTGGACCCCGTCAGCCGAGACGTGGCGCTGCTCTTTGCGGCGCTGCCCACGGCTACATCGGCCTATATCTTGGCGCGCCAGCTGGGCGGCGATGCCGAGCTCATGGCGGCGATCATCACTGGACAGACGCTATTGGCGATGCTGACGCTGCCGATGTGGCTGCAATGGGTGGGGGGATAAAAATAAATAAAAACCATTAGCATTTGAGTTGACGGATTAAATGAGAACTATTACATTGTGGGTGTGGCGTTTGATGAGACGCCACAGGCCAAGACAGAAACCGCCAGTTTCCTGTCATGGTTTCTCCCTCTCATTGCTAGTCACGGTCTTTTGCCGCTCCATTGGAGCGGCTTTCTTTTTTGGTGGGTCAGTTGCGGCAGAGACCGGACGTCAGGCTTCCCGGCGGTAGATCAAGTCCCATACGCCGTGACCGAGCTTCTCGCCGCGCGCTTCGAACTTGGTGAGCGGGCGGAATTCCGGGCGCGGTACATAGGGGGCCGTGTCTTGATCGGCGGTGTTGGCATAGCCAGGGGCGTTCTCCATCACCTCGGCCATCCATTCGGCATAGGCTTCCCAGTCGGTGGCCATATGGAAGGTGCCGCCGGGCATGAGGCGCGTGCGAATGAGCTCCACGAAGGCCGGCTGGACGATGCGCCGCTTGTGGTGCTTTTTCTTCGGCCATGGGTCGGGGAAGAACAGTTGCAGGGTCGTCAGCGAGGCTTCCGGCAAGCACTGCTCGAGGACGGCCAGCGCATCTTCACGGTACACCCGCAGGTTGGTCAAACCGCGCTTGTCGACCTCGTCCAGCAGCTTGCCCACGCCAGGGGCGTGTACTTCGATGCCGATGAAGTCGGTATCCGGGTGGGTTTCTGCCTGTTCGATCAGCGAATTACCCATGCCAAAGCCAATTTCCACCACGCGGGGGGCTTGACGGCCAAACAGGGCATCCAGATCCTGGCGGCCATCGGCAATGGTCAAGCCCAGGCGTGGCCATACTTCTTCCAGGCCGCGCTGCTGGGCTTGGGTCATGCGCCCGGCACGGATCACGTAGCTTTTGATGCCGCGACGATGCAATGGCGCATCGGCGCTCTCCGGGCCAGTGGTGTTGCCGTTCGGCACAGTGTCGTTGGTGTCGGTCATGGTGTCTCTGTATCAGCCGTTGATTCGGCCTGCAAAAGGCGAAGAGGGGTCGGCACTTTGGCGGCGCGGCATGCGGCCTGCCAAGAACGCATCGCGGCCCGCCTCGACGGCGAGCTTCATGGCGTTGGCCATGCGCAGCGGATCGCGGGCGTGGGCAATGGCGCTGTTGAGCAGCACGCCGTCGCAGCCAAGCTCCATGGCCATAGCGGCATCGGAGGCCGTACCAATGCCTGCATCCACCAGGACCGGCACGCTGCTCTGCTCCACGATCAGGCGCACGTTGTGCGGGTTCTGAATGCCGTGGCCCGAGCCAATCAATGAGCCCAGCGGCATGATGGCACAGCAGCCCATGGCTTCCAGCTCACGTGCCACGATGGGGTCATCACTGGTGTACACCATGACGTCGAAGCCATCGGCCAGCAGGGTTTCTGCGGCTTTTAGCGTCTCGACCACGTTGGGGTAGAGCGTGTGATCATCGCCCAGCACTTCCAGCTTCACGAGGTTGTGGCCATCCAGCAGCTCGCGGGCCAGGCGGCAGGTGCGAATCGCATCCTTGGCGTTGTAGCAGCCTGCGGTATTGGGCAGCAGGGTGTACTGCTTGGGCGAGATGACGTCGAGCAGGTTCGGCGCATCGGCGTCCTGGCCAAGGTTGGTGCGGCGCACGGCAAAGGTGACGATCTCGGCGCCGCTCTGGGCGATGGCAGCACCGGTTTCGGTAAAGTCCTTGTACTTGCCGGTACCCACTAACAGGCGGGAGCTAAAATCACGTCCGGCAATGGTGAACGGTGTATCAGTCAGTTGCGTCATAGCGATTCCTTGAAAAAGCACCGGCAGCTAGCCGCCGCCAATGGCGTGGACCACTTCGATCTGGTCGCCTGCGGCCAGCGGGGTCGCGGCCAGTTGGCTCTTAGGCACAATCTGTTCGTTGATTTCGACAGCGATACGACGCCCGCCCAGGCCAAGCTGCTCGACCAAGTCGGCAGCGGTGAGGCCTGCGGTCATGGCGTAGGGTTCGCCGTTGAGCGTAAGCTGTATCGACTCATTGGGGGTAGGCATAAACAGTAAGCACCCTGGTGGAGGAGGCAAAACGGCCTCTATTGTAGCGGTTTCGACCCGTGCAAGGTATGCAGCGGGGTGAATATCTCAATGATTAACGGGGTGGCGATGCGCCGCCAATATAGGTGAAAAGGAGTCAGGCGTGCAGCGAATCGACAAGCTGTGGTGGTGTGTGGTGGCGCTTTTAGGGACAACCATGGTGATGCTGGGGGCTTACGCGGCCCATGGGCTCTCGGCACGCACCAGCGCTGCCATGGTAGATATCGTAGAAACCGGCGTGCGCTACCAAGCGTGGCACACGCTGGCCATGCTGGCGGTGCTTGCTTGGCGCAGCCAACGTCCGCTCCCCGGTCAGCAGGTCGTACTCGCCTTATGGGCGTTAGGTGTGCTGGCCTTTGCTGGTTCGCTCTACCTGATGGCGCTGGCCGGGTTGAGCGTAGGTATCGTGACGCCGATCGGCGGGCTGCTGCTGATGGCCGGTTGGCTGGCCCTGGGCGTCACGGCGCTGCTAAGCCGCTCTTAATCGATGCTAGCCCAGTAGCATGCGCAGCGGCATCCACAGGCCCATGCCGATCATCACCAGGTTTTCGGTGAGCGACACAAAGCCGAGCGGTACGTTGCTGTTGCCACCCACGCAGGCGCACTTGAGTTCGCGCTTATCGATGTAAACCGCTTTGAAGACTGATACCGCGCCCACGGTGCCGACGAATAGCGCCAGCGGCGCGGCTACCCAAATCAGTGTACCAGCCAGCATCAACAGCCCGGCGGCGGTTTCGGCGTAGGGGTAAACGTAGCTATAGGGCACGTAGCGCTGGGCGAGCAGGTCGTAGTTGAGAAACATGGTGCTGAAGCTTTCGATATCCTGCAGCTTCTGCAGGCCCAGCAGCACCATCGCGGTCGCTACGGCAAACTCTGGCATGCGCGCCGTGAGCAGCGTGCCCTGGGTCGTCCAGCTCATCGCCAGGCCTATCAATAGCGCGATGGCAAAAATGGCCAGCACCGGGCGGTAGGTAGTCTCTTTGGCATTGGGAACGCTCATCCCTAGATGCTCACGCAGCTCTTCGTAGCCGCCGATACGTTGGTTATCTATGTACACCTGTGGCGTGGTATCGACGTTCTCCTGCTCCTTGAACGCGTCGATCTCCTCACGAGAGGTGAGGGTGTGGTCATCCACCGCGTAGCCTTTGCGCCTGAGCAGGTCGACGGTCTTCAAGCCGAACGGGCACATGTGCTCGGCGGTTTTCATCCGATACACCTGTGCGGTGTGGTGGGTCGTTGCTGCCATCATCAGCCTCCTTGTCGTCTTACGATCAACGTCCACCTTTTAGCGTAGAACCCGGTGCCACCCATAGGTCAAATGAGAGGGAAAGACCGTTGTCTGGTCCTTGACCTGTGGGTAGCCCCAAGGTGGTAAGCTTTGCAAAAAACGGTGTCATAGGAGAGCGATATGAAACGACATGCCACTGCGCTGCTGGTATCCGGTGCTTTGATGTTCGGCGCTGCGACCGCCCACGCCGCGCTGCCGGATGAGGCGACGCTGTATAAGAACCCTCAATGTGGCTGCTGCGATGAGTATGCGCGTCATCTTGAAGAACTTGGCGTAGACGTCACCATCATCGATGACGTCGAGCTGGGTGATATTAAGCAGCAGGCGGGCGTGCCTTACGGCATGGGCTCGTGCCACACCATCGAGATAGGCAACTACTGGATCGAAGGGCACGTGCCGATGGAAGCGGTTGAGGCACTGTTTGAACAGCAACCGGATGTCGATGGCATCGGCTTAGCCGGTATGCCAATTGGCACACCGGGCATGCCAGGGCCCCAAAGCGAGCCTTACAACGTTTACCTATTCAGCGATCAAGACGCCCAGCCGTTTATGACGCTGTAGGCGAAGAAGCGCCGTTGCGTCGCGCAAACTCTGCTGCGGGTGCTGGCTTGCTAAAGAAGTAGCCCTGATAGACATGGCACCCCAAGCGAGCCAGTACTGTACTTTGATCGGCGGTTTCCACACCCTCGGCAATCACATCAAGCCCTAGGCTCTCTGCTAGGGCGATAATGGTGGCGGCTGCCAGGTGGCTGTGGCGGGGTTTGTGCAGCGTTTCCTTAACGCCACCGGTATTCGCGTACGGGACTACCCGATGACGCTGGATCGGCTGATCGACCAGCTCCCCAAAGTGAGTTGAGCGCGTTAAAGCGTGAACGACCGCGCTGTTCGGCTGCCTAGAGTTTATCCGGCAGCGCATAGCTGGCGGTGACATGCACCACGGGGCGCGATGCATCGTTGACCGAAAAAATCTGCACTTCGCCCACCGCCAGGCGGCGGCCTAGCTTGATCAGCCTAGCGTGGGCGACGATGTCGTGATCGCCGGAGGCCGCGCGTAGAAAGTGGCAGTTCAGATCGCTGGTCACGGCCATCGCTTCAGGGCCTATCTGGGCCAGTATCGCCACGTAGAGCGCCACATCCGCAAAGCCCATCATGGTGGGGCCCGATACGCGAGGGCCAGGGCGCAAGTGCTCATGGCCAATAGTTAGACGCAGGGTGGCGCACATCTCTCCTACGCTCTCTATCTTGCCCATGCGCTGGGGAAAGACCTCATCCAGAAAGTGCTCGATCTGCTCGACGGTCATGACGGTCATTGTTGTTGTTCTCCTTGACGTTAACGTAAGTCAGCATAAATAAAAAAGCCCCAAGGCGCGAGCCTTGGGGCTTGGCAGGCCATTCAGCAGTAGTGCTTACTTGGCCTTGTGTACCTGGCGCCATTCGTGCAACAGCGGTTCGGTGTAGCCAGAGGGCTGTACGCGGCCCTTGAAGATCAGGTCGGAGGCGGCTTTGAACGCGGTAGAGCCTTCAAAGTCGGCGCTCATGGCGGTGTACGTCGGGTCGCCCGCGTTCTGCTCATCGACCACTTTCGCCATGCGCTTGAGGGTCTCCTCCACACGCGGCGCATCGACGATGCCATGGTGCAGCCAGTTGGCAATGTGCTGGCTGGAAATACGCAGCGTGGCACGGTCTTCCATCAGGCCAACGTTGTGAATATCCGGCACCTTGGAGCAGCCGACGCCGTGTTCAACCCAGCGCACCACGTAACCCAGAATACCCTGGCAGTTGTTATCCAGCTCTTGCTGAATCTCGTCATCCGACCAGTTGGCGTTTTCTGCTACCGGCACGGTGAGCAGGTCGTCGAGCAGATCCGGCTCGCCCTGGGCTTCCAGGTCGCGCTGAATATCGGCGACATTGACCTGATGGTAGTGCAGTGCGTGCAGGGCAGCCGCCGTGGGTGACGGTACCCACGCCGTGTTGGCACCGGCTTTCGGATGGCCGATCTTCTGCTCCAGCATGCTGTGCATCAGGTCGGGCATGGCCCACATGCCTTTACCGATCTGGGCGCGGCCACGCAGGCCACAGGCCAAACCGACCTGCACGTTGTTCTTCTCGTAGGCGGTGATCCAGGCGGCGCTCTTCATGTCGCCCTTGCGAACCATCGGGCCGGCTTCCATGGCGGTGTGCATTTCATCGCCGGTGCGGTCCAGGAAGCCGGTGTTGATGAATACCACGCGCGAGGCGGCTTCGGCGATACACGCCTTGAGGTTGACCGTGGTGCGGCGCTCCTCGTCCATGATGCCCATTTTCAGGGTGTCACGGCTCATGCCCAGAATGTCTTCCACGCGGCCAAACAGTTCGTTGGCAAACGCGACTTCTTTTGGCCCGTGCATCTTCGGCTTGACGATGTACACCGAACCCGCGCGGGAGTTGCGCGGCTGGTCGGCGTCTTTCTTCAGATCGTGCAGCGCCAGCAGCGAGGTCACGACCGCATCCAGGATGCCTTCCGGCAGTTCGTTGCCGTTTTCGTCCAGCACCGCAGGCGTGGTCATCAGGTGGCCTACGTTGCGCACGAACATCAGCGAACGGCCCGGTAGCGTGACGCTGTTGCCGTCGGTGGTTTGCCAGGTGCGGTCGGCGTGCAGCTTGCGGGTGAAGGTTTTGCCGCCTTTCTCGATGTTCTCTTCCAGGTCGCCCTTCATCAGGCCGAGCCAGTTGCTGTACACGCCGACCTTGTCTTCGGAGTCTACCGCTGCCACGGAGTCTTCGCAGTCCATGATGGCGGTCAGCGCGGCTTCGACGACCACGTCCTTGACGTGTGCCGGGTCGGTCTTGCCGATGGGGTGGCTGGCGTCGATCTGGATTTCCAGGTGCAGGCCGTTGTTGGCCAGTAGAATCGACTCGGGGGCAGAAGCGTCGCCGTTGAAGCCGATCAGCTTGCCTGCATCTTGCAGGCCGGTTTCACGACCGCCCTCCAGGCTGACCACCAGGTGGCCATCGCGAATCACGTATTTCACTGCATCCCGGTGGGAACCGGTGGCCAGCGGGGCGGCACGGTCCAGCACGCCACGGGCGTAAGCGATGACTTTTTCGCCGCGCTTCGGGTTGAAGCTGGTGCCTTTTTCCGCGCCGTCTTCTTCAGAGATGGCGTCGGTGCCGTACAGCGCATCGTACAGGCTGCCCCAGCGGGCGTTGGCCGCGTTCAGGGCGTAGCGAGCGTTGCTCACCGGTACGACCAGCTGTGGGCCCGCTTGAATGGCCACTTCACGGTCGACGTTGGCGGTGGTGGCCTTCACGCTGTTCGGTGCCTCTACCAGGTAACCCACTTCTTTCAGGAAGCGACGGTAGGCGGGCATGTCGCTGACCGGGCCGGGGTTTTCCCGATGCCAGGCGTCCAGCTTCTCTTGCAGGGTGTCGCGCTCTTCGAGCAGCTGGCGGTTTTTGGGGGTCAACTCGTGGAACAGGGCATCGACACCGGCCCAGAAGGCGCTTTCGTCGACGCCGGTGCCCGGCAGAGCCTGCTCGTTGATGAAACGGTCCAGGTCGGCTGCCACCTGTAAACGGTGACGCGTGATACGCTGGCTCATGGGGGTTCTCCTGTTAGGGTGCCCGTGGGGAATGGGATTGCCACGGTCAGGGTGAAAGTGTATTTATGGAAAATAATTCCATACCTGCCTGGGCATGTAAACAGCGTAGACCCTAAAGCGGTAAAATGCTCGACCAAATGACTAGGCATTGGGTTTTGGACGCGCGTCTTATGTGTCGCGCTTGGGCCAACGGAAAATGGCGTTATGGAGAAACATCGATGAGTGATTTCCAACATCTGGAAGGCTTGTTTCGCCACGCCTCGGGCGATACCGCCCTTAGCCGCCTGTTGCCAGGGGAAATACTGGCAGACGCCATGCAGGGCTATTTCCATCACTATGGCTTAGAAGCACTGCTGTTAGATACCAGTGAAGTGCACGCAGGCTTTATTGATACGGGCCGCTTTTCACTCTGGTGCCAAGTCTGGAGTCCCCCGCAGCCAGCGGGCACGGCCTTTGTGGTGCACGGTTACTATGACCATATGGGGTTATATCGCCATTTGCTTGAACGCCTGCTGGCGAAGGGCTGGCGGGTAGTGCTATGGGATCTTCCCGGTCACGGCCTTTCCAGCGGCGCGCGGGCGGAAATAGAGGATTTCGATGACTATCAGCACTGCCTGGTTCATTTACAGGCGACCCTGAAGAGTCAGGGTATGGCGCCTGGGCCATGGTTAGGGGTTGGCCAAAGCACCGGTGGGGCGATTCTGGCCACCGATGCGCTCACCCGTCGTGAGGCTTCCGGCTGGTCGGGTTTGGTGCTGCTGGCTCCCCTGGTGCGGCCCTGGGGGTGGAGCCAAACCAGCTGGCTACACCTGATTGCCAGCCCGTTCGTCAAAGAGTTGCCACGTAAATATCGCCCCAACTCCACCGACGAGCAGTTCACCGAGTTTCTCCGCGAGGGTGACCCGCTGCAGCCCGAGCGTTTGAGCGTTGCCTGGGTGAGTGCTATGCGCCGCTGGATGCCGCGCCTGCTGGCCCAGGAGCCCAATCCGCTACCTACCCTGATACTCCAGGGCGAGCAGGATCTGACCGTCGATTGGGAGTGGAATTTGGCGATTCTGGCGAAGAAGTTTCCCAATGCCGACATTCATCGCCATCCCAATGCACGTCACCACCTTGTGAATGAAGCTGAGCCAATCCGGCGTGATTTATTTGATGTCCTGGATACGTTTATTGACCAGATAGCGTCATCTACCGGCACTACAAACGCGACGCCAGCGACTGTTCAGCAGAAAGACTGCAAGTGAAGTAGTGAAGCATAAAGGGCTATCAAACCCGGTTGGGCGGGGTTTGATAGCCCTCTTAATTAGTTAGCGCTATGCATAGCTCTCGGTGGTAGGCACGGGCGGAGTGCTTGGGCTTTACCAATACCTGACAAGTCATACGCGCTTTTTTCCTGGTTGTTGCCCGCTCGATAAGGTTAATAGAGTCAGTAGGCGCTATCGCCGCGTCCGGGGAAGCTGTAATTATTCAGACATTTTCCTGATTCCGTGAAGCCAGCGCCGACACTTCCCCTATCACCGCCAGCGAGCATTTTTTTGACCGCCGATTCCGTCTCAACCGCTGAACGCATACCGGGGAGGACCAACCATGGCGACGCTGACCGACGAGAGCAGCCCATTTTGACAGGCATTTCTACCCGCCGGACACGGTGATACTGGCTGCCGATGACCGTCAGCTCTCTGCGTGGTGCCTTTGTCCGACAGACGATCAGCATGGCGTTCCTCGTGGATAACGCAGTCGGCTCCGCAGCGTCTTGAGCACC
>ERZ941748.72-NODE-72-length-56658-cov-8.447291_pt1 | contig 56658 bp, 49 predicted proteins | sample MGYA00521092_ERZ941748 | MGnify/ENA primary metagenome ERZ941748 (study PRJEB32759, sample SAMN07749897) | skin metagenome | biome: transportation; feature: city; material: polyester macromolecule | host: Homo sapiens | place: Hong Kong:ISLAND line | collected... | reverse complement strand
CCGGCAGCGGCCTAAGACGTGGGAAGCCTCGCCCGTCAGGGCGGGGAGCAGTCACAGCACTTTGCGGTCTTCGACTTTGCTGTGCTCGGTACCCGGCGGCAGCGGATGGCCTTTGGCCAATTCGGCGCGGGTCGCCTCGCGCACGTCCAGCAGCGTCACGTGGTAACGCAGTGTGTGCCCGGCCAGCGGGTGATTGGTATCCACCGTGACGGTATCGCCTTCGATGCTCAGCACGGTGACAATCTGCGGACCGGCCTCGCCTTCGGTTTGAAAACGGCTGCCCGGTGCAAGCTCCGCGCTGCCAAACGATGCTCGGCTCACCTCTTGCACCAGCGCTTCATTGCGAACGCCATAAGCGTCTGCCGGGGTCAAGGTGACCCGCAGCTCATCGCCAGCAGAGCGCCCTTCCAGGTCACGCTCCAAGCCAGGCAGAATATTATCGTGGCCATGCAGGTACTCCAGGGGCTGTTCACGCGCGCGGGAGTCGTCCAGCACACGGGTACTGCCATCGCTGAGCACGTCGCTGAGGACATAATGCAAAGTGACGACCTGATGGGCGGTAATCGACATGGAAAACTCCTCTCCGGTAAGCTGTCGGCTTGATAGGATGTCGGGCCCAGTTTACCACCGACCGGTTTTTAGCGGGCCTTGCGGCCTGGTTTTCTTTTGGAGCGAAACACCCCATGCCCACCCCTACCCCCCAGCGTAGCTGGCTGGCGGCACTTGCCATTTATCTCAAGGCGCCGGTCATCACCATGCTGTTTCTTGGTTTCTCCGCTGGCCTGCCCTTTCTGCTGGTATTTTCGACCCTCTCGGCATGGCTACGCAGCGATGGCGTGGAAGTCGCCGCCATTGGCTTCTTCGCCTGGATCGGCATGCTCTACTCCATCAAGTTCTTCTGGGCGCCGGTGGTCGACCGGCTGGCCCTGCCGCTATTGACCCGCACCTTCGGGCAGCGTAGAGGCTGGATGCTGCTGGCACAGGGGATGATTGCCGCAGGGCTGGTGGGGCTGGCCGGGCTCGACCCAGTAAACAATCTGGGTTGGGTCGCGGCCTTTGCGCTGCTGGTAGCGTTTGGCTCGGCCACCCAGGACATCGCCATCGATGCCTACCGGATCGAATCGGCCAACGACGACCTTCAGGCGGCCATGGCGTCGACCTATATCATTGGCTATCGCGGGGGACTCATCGCGGCGGGGGCTGGCGCGCTTTACGTGGCGTCGGCCTTTTCCTGGAGCGCCGCCTACCTGAGCATGGCGGCGCTGGTGGGTATCGGGGTGCTGACGGTATTGATTCGCCCCGAGCCCCAGCGCGCGTCGCTGAGCGTGCAGTTGATCCATGAGCCCAGGGTGCGCGCCTTCCTCCGCGCCAGCCGCGGTCAACCCAAGGTATTCCGGCGCATCACCGCCTGGGCGATTGGGGCCATTGTCTGCCCATTCACCGATTTCTTTCGCCGCTACGGGGTGAAGGCACTCGGTATTCTGGTATTTATCGGCGTGTTTCGCATCAGTGATTTAGCCATGGGCTCCATGGCCAACCCGCTGTACATCGACCTTGGGTTCTCACTGGGCACCATCGCCAGCGTCACCAACATTTTCGGCATCGCCATGAGCATTACCGGTGGTTTGCTGGGAGGGTTACTGGTGGCCCGCTACGGCATTGGCCCAGTGCTGATTCTCGGCGCGGCGGCCGCCACGCTGACCAACCTGCTGTTTGCCGTGCTGGCGTTGATCGGTAACCAGGTGCCGATGCTGGTCATCACCATTATTGGTGACAACCTGGCCAATGGCCTGGCCAGCGCAGTGTTCATTGCGTTTCTTTCCAGCCTCACCTCACGGGCCTATACCGCCACCCAGTATGCGCTGTTCTCATCCTTGATGACGCTGCCAGGCAAATTCCTGAGCGGCTTTGGCGGCCTGGTGGTCACGGCGCAGGGCTACGCCACCTTCTTCGTGGTCGCCACCCTGCTGGGCCTGCCCGCCATCCTGCTGGCCATCTGGATCAGCCGCGACAAGCAGCTGGTGCCCACGCCCAATATCGCTTCCCGCTAGCGGTGGCGCTCCAGCCAGGCCAGTGCGCCTGGCGTGGTGCGCCACTGGTCACGCATCAGGGTGCGGTACTGCCAGGCTTCCGCACGGGAGCCTGGGTCTACCTGGCCATCCGGATGGGGCATGGAGGGGCGCGGGTTTTCCGCGCAGATCAATTCCAGCGCATAGCGGCTGTGGGCCATCACATCGGCCAGCGCCGCTTCTGCGGCTTCCTGTTGGCCCAGGCGATAAAGCGCCAGTGTGCGTCCCATCAACAGTCCCAGCACCAGCGAGCCGTCGTCCTTTTGCGGCTCGTTGGTCAACGCCAGGGCCTCCTCGTTGCGGTCATCGCGCAGCAACTGGTCCAGCACCAATTCACGTAGCCCCAGGCTATCTTCCTGGTCGATGGCCAGCAGCTCTTCGGCCAGCTCCCGAGAGTGCTGCCGGGCGCCCCGTTCCATGCCCACTACCAGCGCCAAGCCGGTGCGCAGCAGCATGGCATTATCGGCATCGTCCCAGCACAGGCTGCCTTCACCAGCGGCCCGAGCCTGCTCCAGCCAGCGCGAGAGGCGCAGCGCCAGAGGCTCCAGCAGGCTGGGCGCCATCCACGGCAGGCTGCCAAAGCGGCTGGTCAGCGCCAGCGTCAAATCCTGCACGACCTGGGGGGCATCCAACCACTCGGGGTGGGCACACAGCTCGGACATCCAGTCGATGGCGTTGACCCAAGGGTCGTCCCGAAAACCCAGCGCCACCTCTTCGTCCACCAGCACCTGGAACTGCTCGTGCCAAGCGGCAAACAGCGTCTCTTCACGGGCGGTGGTGGTATACAGCAAGCGGCCCCGCTCGTCGTCGCGGGTAATGGTCAACAGCGGCGCAGTGGGCAGCGCAGCCAGCAGCGCCTGCAGGGCCACCAGCGGCGTCGCCATATCCTCTTCGGCGCTCAGCAGCTGGTCGGCCAGCGTGGCCCCAGGGTTATCGGCCAGGGCGGCGAGAAAATCGAGCTGCTCGTCATCGAGCCCGCCCTGGCGTGCCAGGCGACGATACCAGAAATCGGCTCGCTCCTTGGCCTCCTGCTCATGGCCTTCGTGGAGCAGCAGCATGGCTTCGATATAGGCCAGCGTCGGCGAGTCAGGCAGCGCCTGCTGGGCTTTGACAAAGGCCCCGCGAGCGCTGTCGAGATCGTCGTTATCCAGGTGCATCAGGCACAGCCGCTCGAGGGCCACGCCGCGCAAGAACAGCGGCCCCCGCTCCATCACCTCGTCCAGCAGGTCGGCGCGTTTGCGGGTGAACCCGCGCTCCTGGTAGATATCGAGCAGAATTTCGAAGGCGGGCTCGGCCTGTTCGGGCAGCCGCGACCAGTCGCTGCCATCGAACAACGACTCCAGTATCTGCATGGCGCGGCCGGTCTGGCCACTTTCTGCCGCGATCAGCCCGGCTTCCAGCAGCGCTTGGGGCGGTGCCTGCTGGCTCTCCAGGGCAGCCTTGAGGGTGGCGCCTTTCCACTCGCGCAGCGAGAGCATCCACATCATCTGCTCGGGAATGTCGGTGGGGAAGTTGACGCGGTAGCAGCACTGCTTGTATTTGCGGCCCGAATCGCACCAGCAGGGTTCGTTGCGCCCAGGCGTGGCCAGCGGCTCGCTAGCGAAATTCAGCCGCTCCAGCGGTGTCTGCGACCATAAAATGGGCGCCAGCGCCTGCGCGGTGGCCACGTTATCGTTAAAGGATGCAGCACCTTCGGCACGCACCCAGGTCATGAAATCCGGGTAGTGCTCCTGCCGCCTGATTGCCGAGAGTGCCCCAGAGGCAAACCCCAGCAGTTGATCGACCCATACCGCCAGCATTGCCGTCTCCACTGTCTTCAATACGCGTTTTCAAAGCGCCGTAGTCTAGCATGGCTAACCACGCTGCCGCAGCGACAATCGCTCAGGGAGAAGGCCCCATCAGGGGGTGCGCGCCCAGGCCAACAGCGGCTGCGTGCGCTCGTGCATGTCGAGGCGCGCCCTCAGCCTTACCAGATTCCAGTAATGGCCGTTCAGGGCTCGGGAAAGCAGCAGCGTATCCGCTGGCGGCTGCAGCCGGTCCATGGCTGCCCATACCTTGGGCGTCAGCTCACGCAGTCGGCGGTGTACACGCACATCGCTGAAGTCCTGCTCGCCGGGCGCAAACAGCGGCGTGATGCACTCTGCCGACTCTTTATAGAGCGCCAGCGGAGCGCCCTGACCCTGGCGTCCGCCCATCTTCATCAGCGCATCGTCCATGGCCATGGGGTCCTGTGCCAGGGTGGCATCCAGAAGCTGCATCATGGCTTTCAGGTGCGCTTCCGGCACCGGGATCACGGCGCCCAGATCATAAATCACCAGCCTGCCCTGCTCGTCGCAGGCAAAGTTGCCTGCGTGGGGGTCGGCATGCAGCTCGCGGTAGGTGAACAGCTCTTCGGTGATCCAATCGGCCAGCGCAACGGCCACCTGCTGGCGAGTGGCATCGTCGGCGCTCTCCAGCTCACGCAGCGGCGTTCCGCCCACATAGCGCATGGCCAGCACATGCTGCCCGGAAAGCTCGAACAGCGGCTCGGGAATCACCAGCGCCGGGTTGCTCAGGTAGCGCTCGCGATAGCGCGCCAGCGCTTGGGCCTCGGCATGGTAATCCAGTTCGTCGCGCAGCCCCGCCGCCAACTCCTCGAACAGCGCATCCAGCCGTGCCTGAGGCACCTTGAACCAGCGGCCCAGCCCCATGATCCGCTTGACCTGCTTGAGGTCGCTTTCCAGCACCTCGGCAAGCCCGGGGTACTGCACTTTGAGGACCACGGTTTCACCGTCATGGGTCACGGCCTTGTGCACCTGGCCCATGGAGGCGCTGGCGAACGGGCGCTCTTCGATGCTGTGAAAGTGCTTGTCGATATCGCCGTACTGCAACACCAACGCCTCGCGAATTTTGGGCCACGGCATCGGCTCTGCCTGACGCTGCAGGCGCGCCAGCTCGTTGGCCAGCTCTGGCGGCAACAAATCGTCCCACTGCGACATGATCTGCGCCAGCTTCATGGCCGGGCCTTTCAACTCGGAAAGCCCCTCGAACAGCGCTTCGCCCAGTGCCTGCCAATCTGCCTGGCCGCCCAGCCGAGTCTTCAGCAGTGCACCGCCGGTGCGGGCACCCAGCCCCAGTAAACGTCGTGTTCTGCCGCGTTCGCGCATGGAGATCGCCTTTTCGGATGCTTTTGAGCCAGCTTACTCAATCGGCTAATTTTATACAAAAACTATACGCAAAAAATCATCACCGCATGTCCACGACACCTGTATACATTTTCATGTATCAGAACTCTAACCCGTTGGCCACTTCTGCTACCATGCCCTTTCGTTCTTCACTGCCTCCAGGATCACACCCCATGCGCTTGATTATCGCCGAGAAACCCAGCCTGGCGCGGGCCATTGCCGATGCCCTGCCCGGCGGCCAACGCCAGGATGGCGCGATTGTATGCGGCGATACCATCGTGACCTGGTGCCTGGGCCACCTGCTGGAGCAAGCCCCACCGGAAGCCTACGACCCGGCCGACAAACAGTGGCGGTTGGACAGGCTGCCCATCGTGCCCCGGCAGTGGCAGCTGGTCCCGCGCCCCAAGGCACGTGGCCAGCTGGCGGTGATTCGCAAACTGATCAAGCAAGCCACCAGCGTGGTGCACGCGGGCGACCCGGATCGCGAAGGCCAACTGCTGGTACAGGAAGTGATCGAGCACCTGAAATACCGTGGCCCGGTACAGCGACTGCTGGTCAGTGACCTCAACCGACCCGCCGTCAGCCGCGCCCTGGCCAGCCTGCGGCCGAACAGCGAGTTCCAGCCGCTGTTCGAAGCGGCCCAGGCACGCGCTCGCGCCGACTGGCTGTACGGCATCAACCTGACCCGTGCCTGGACCCTTACCGGCCGCCAGGCAGGCCACGACGGCGTGCTTTCCGTGGGCCGTGTGCAAACCCCGGTACTCGGGCTCATCGTGCGGCGCGACAACGCCATTCGTGATTTTGTGCCCCACCCCTTTTACCCGCTGTGGGTGGACCTTCAGGTGGCCCAGGGCCAGCTGCGCGCCTGGTGGGCACCCAAAGAGCACCAGCCGCTGGATGAACAAGGGCGCTTGATTGACCGCACCCCCGCCGATGCCCTGGCCGTTCAACTGCCCGGCGCCCGCGGCACGCTCACCACATTAGACCAGCAGGAGAAGCGCCAGGCCCCGCCGCTGCCCTACTCGCTCTCTGCACTGCAGGTAGATGCCGCCCGTCGTCATGGCCTCTCTGCACAGATGGTGCTGGATATTTGCCAGCGGTTGTATGAGCAGCACAAGCTGATTACCTACCCCCGCTCCGACTGCCGCTACCTGCCCGAGGAGCATTTGCCACTGGCCCGACAAACCCTGGCCAGCGCCTGCCAACACGACGACACCCTGCGCGGGTGGCTCCACGGGGCCGACTTTACCCTGCGTTCAAAAGCCTGGAACGACAAACAGGTAGGCGCGCACCACGCCCTGGCCCCCACCGGCAAACCCGCCGATTTCAGCCAGCTTTCCGCCACCGAAGGGCATGTGTTTCGACTGATCGTGCGCAACGTCATGGCACAGTTCTATCGCCCGCTGCGCACTTTCGAAGTCAAAGCCGAGTTCACCCTGTTGGATGAAGCCTTCCGCACGCGGGGCCAGAGCATTCTCGACCCCGGCTGGAAGCCGCTGTTCACCACCCGAGAAGAGGCCCCGCCGCTGCCGCCACTGACCCAGGGCGAAGCCTGCCAGGCTCTCGGTGCAGGCGTGGAAGAGAAAGAGACCCGACCGCCAGAACCCTTCACCGACGCCAGCCTGATCAAGGCGATGATGAACATTGGCCGCTACGTGGACGACCCGGAAGTGCGCCGCACCCTGCGCGACACCGACGGCCTGGGCACCGAAGCCACCCGAGCCGGCATCATCGAAACCCTGGTGCAGCGCGGCTACCTGGTACGCCAGCAAAAAGCCCTGCGCGCCACACAGCTTGGCGTCGCCCTCATCGCCGCGCTGCCCAGCGCCGTCAGCACTCCCGAACGCACCGCTCTCTGGGAGCAGCGCCTGCGCGCGATCTCCGAACGCCAGGACGACCCCAACGCCTTCCAACACGCCCTGCTGGAAGACTTGCACACCCTGCTGCGCCAAAGCGATGCCAGCAAACTGCGCCACAGCCTGCAAACCGCTCAGGGCGAAGCCGCAGGCCCCGCCAAACGCAGCGGAACCAGCAAAAAGAGCTACGCACGGCGCAAGAGTACCGGCAGCAAGACGGGCAGCAAGAAAAGTACGGGAAGCCGTGGCAGTGCGCCGGGAAAGCAGCGCACAAGAAAAACGACGGATTAAGTGAGCCGCAGTCGATTGAGGCGTCACACTGCCGTTATGATATAGCCACCATCACCAACGATTTAAAACGAGAAAAGCGTCATGACAAGCACCCAACAACGTGCCGCCCTGCAACGCCAGATCTGGGCCATTGCCAACGATGTGCGTGGCTCAGTCGATGGCTGGGATTTTAAGCATTATGTGCTTGGCACCTTGTTTTATCGCTTTATCAGCGAGAATTTTGTCAATTACATCGAAGCCGGTGATGACAGCGTCAACTATGCCGAGTTGCCTGATAGCGTGATCACGCCCGACATCAAAGATGACGCCATCAAAACCAAGGGCTACTTTATCTACCCCAGCCAGCTGTTCAGTAACGTGGCAAAAAGCGCCAACACCAACGAAAGCCTGAACACCGATCTGGCGACTATCTTTTCGGATATTGAAAACTCCGCCAACGGCTATCCGTCTGAAGCCGACATTAAAGGCCTGTTCGCTGATTTTGACACCACCAGCAACCGCCTAGGCAGCACGGTAAGGGACAAAAATACCCGCTTGGCGCATGTGCTAAGAGGAGTAGCTGGGTTAGATTTTGGTCACGCCTTTTTTGAAGAAAACGCAGGCAGCCAGATTGACCTGTTTGGCGATGCCTACGAGTTCTTGATCTCCAACTATGCCGCTAATGCTGGTAAATCCGGTGGTGAGTTTTTTACCCCGCAGCATGTGTCCCGACTGATTGCTCAGCTAGCCATGCACAAACAGACCAGCGTTAACAAGATTTACGACCCCGCAGCGGGCAGTGGCTCGCTGCTGCTGCAAGCCAAAAAGCACTTTGATGCCCACATCATCGAGGAAGGGTTTTACGGCCAGGAGATTAACCACACCACCTACAACCTGGCACGGATGAACATGTTTTTGCACAACATCAACTACGACAAGTTCAACATCCAGCTGGGCAACACCCTGATCGATCCGCATTTTGGAGATGAAAAACCCTTTGATGCTATCGTTTCCAATCCGCCTTACTCAGTGAAATGGATTGGCAGTGATGACCCCACCTTGATCAATGATGATCGCTTTGCGCCTGCCGGTGTGCTGGCCCCCAAATCCAAGGCCGATTTTGCCTTTGTGCTCCATGCACTCAACTACCTTTCCAGCAAAGGACGGGCGGCGATTGTCTGCTTCCCCGGCATTTTTTACCGTGGCGGTGCCGAGCAGAAGATCCGAAAATACCTGGTCGATAACAACTACGTGGAAACCGTGATCTCGCTGGCGCCCAATCTGTTTTTTGGCACCACCATTGCCGTGACCATTCTGGTGCTGGCCAAACATAAAAGCGAAACCACGACCCAGTTTATTGATGCCAGCGGTTTATTCAAAAAAGAAACCAACAACAACGTCCTGACCGATGACCATATCAAGCAGATCATGGCGGTGTTTGATAGCAAAGAGAATATCGACTACCTGGCCCGCTCCGTGCCTCTGGAAGAAATCGCCGCCAACGACTACAACCTTTCCGTCAGCAGCTATGTGGAAGCCGAGGATACCCGCGAGAAAATCGACATCACCCAACTGAATGCCGAACTGAAAACCACCGTTTCCAGAATTGAGCAACTGCGGGAAGAGATTGACCTGATCGTGGCCGAGATTGAAGGGGGGCAATCATGAGAGAAGTGCCATCCACATTACCCCCGGGCTACACAAGCCTGCTCAGCGACATTAAGCAGAGAGTCCGCCATGGCCAAACGCGGGCTGTGCTGGCGGTCAATGCCGAGTTGATCCGGCTTTACTGGGATATTGGCGCGCTGATTGACAGCCGCCAGAAAAAGGAAGGCTGGGGTACGGGCGTGATTCCGCGTCTTGCGCGCGATTTGCACAACGAACTTCCCGAAGAAAAAGGATTTTCCGAGCGCAATATCAAGCGCATGCTGGCCTTTTACCGCGAATATCCCCAAGTGGACTTTGTGCCACAAGGTGTGGCACAAATTAGCAGCCAAGCAGAAGTGCCACAGGCTGAGGCACTTTTTCAGGCTGAGCTGCTGCAAGCCATCCCCTGGGGGCACCATGCCGAGTTGATGGCCAAGGTCAAGGACTTGCCCACCCGCCACTGGTACATGCAAGCCACCTTGCAACACGGCTGGAGCCGCAACATTCTGATCATGCAGATCGAATCTGCCGCCCATCAGCGCCAGGGCCGCGCCGTCAGCAACTTCGCGACCCACTTGCCAGCACCTGACTCCGACTTGGTGCAACAAACCCTAAAAGACCCCTACCTGTTCGACTTCCTGACTTTAGAGACGGGTTTTCACGAGCGTGAACTGGAAACCGGTCTGGTCGCTCATTTGGAAAAATTCTTGCTGGAACTCGGACAAGGCTTCGCCTTTGTCGGGCGACAATACCATCTGGACATTGGCGATCAGGACTTTTACATCGACCTGCTGTTCTATCACCTTAAGTTGCGCTGCTATGTGGTGATCGACCTCAAGCGCGGCAACTTCAAACCCGAATACGCCGGAAAAATAAACTTCTATTGCAGTGTGGTGGACGACAAACTACGCCACGAAACGGATCAGCCCACCATCGGCCTTATCCTGCGCCATCAACCCAACCGCGTGCTAGCCGAATACGCCCTGCGTGGTGTCGATAAACCGATTGGCGTTTCCAGCTACGAACTCACTCGGGCTTTGCCCGAACAACTGGAAAGCAACCTACCCAGTATTGAACAGATTGAGCGGGAATTGCAGGGAGAAAACGAATGAATGAGCTGAGTTTTATGGACAAGCTGCTGGATGGGGTTGAGGTGGAGTGGAGGCCTCTTGGCGAAGTAGTTTTGCGTACCAGCAATATAAAGTGGCGGAATGCTACACGCAGTTATCAATATATTGACCTAACTTCTGTCAGTATTGAAACAAAAAAAATCATAGAAACGTCAGTGGTGGCACCTAATAATGCTCCCAGTCGTGCTCAGAAGCTTGTCGAAAAAGATGATGTGATCTTTGCAACCACTCGTCCTACGCAAATGCGCTATTGCTTGATCGATGAAAAATACGATGGGGAGATTGCCAGCACAGGGTATTGTGTTTTACGTGTTGAAAAAGAAAAAGTGCTACCAAAATGGATTCTGCACTTAATCTCATCAAGCGAATTTAAAGGTTATCTTGAAGAGAATCAAAGCGGGTCGGCATATCCAGCAATCTCTGATGCAAAGGTAAAAGAGTTTGAAATACCCATCCCCTGCCCGGATAATCCCGAAAAATCGCTTGAAATTCAGTCCGAAATCGTCCGCATTCTGGACACATTTACCGAGCTGACCACCGAGCTGACCACCGAGCTTAGCCTACGTAAAAAACAATACAACCACTACCGCGACCAGTTGTTGAGTTTTGAAGAAGGGGAAGTGGAGTGGAAGATGTTGGGGGATTTAGGCCAAGTTCGCATGTGTAAGCGCATCTTGAAATCACAGACTTTGCCTGGAGGTGATATTCCTTTCTATAAAATAGGGACTTTTGGTAAAACACCAAATGCTTATATCTCTAGGGCACTTTTTGAGGAATATAAATCAAAATATAGCTATCCCAAAGTTGGTGAAGTTCTGATTTCAGCAAGTGGAACTATTGGGCGTACAGTTACATTTGATGGTAAAGATTCTTATTTTCAAGATAGTAATATTGTCTGGATTGAGAATGATGAAGAAATAGTTTTGAACAAATTTTTGTTCTATTTCTACCAGGTTGCAAACTGGGGTGTATCTGAAGGAGGGACAATTCAGCGGCTTTATAATGACAATTTGCGGAAGTTATCTATTCCTGTTCCTTACCCAAATGACCCTGAAAAGTCACTGGCAGAGCAAGCCCGTATCGTTGATATTCTCGACAAGTTCGACACGCTTACAACCTCCATCAGCGAAGGACTACCCCGCGAAATCGAATTGCGCCAGAAGCAGTACGAATACTATCGCAACCTGCTGTTGAGTTTTCCAAAGTCAGGCAAGGAGGCCGCGTAGTATGAGCAAACGTAGGCACTTGATTGATAACTACGGCTTTTGGCAGCAGGAAGAAGCGCATGGATAAATATACATTAAGCCTGCAGGATCAAACTTCCGACTTTCTGCTCTACACCGCGCCCAGTGGAGCGGTCAAAGTTGAAGTGCTGCTTAGCAACGAGACGATCTGGCTGACTCAAGAGCGCATGGCAGCCTTGTTCGGCGTTCAGCGCCCCGCCATTACCAAGCACCTGAAGAACATTTTTGACAGCGGCGAGTTACAAGAGGACGTGGTGGTTTCCATTTTGGAACATACCACTGCACACGACCAACTCAATAATCGGCAGCGTATTGAGTCGGACTTCGGCAGAGAAATCAAAAAGCGGCTGAGTAGGCAGGATAAAGACGCATGAGCTACCAACCGCCTTTCACCATCACCAGCGAAACCCTGAATGGGTTGGCACAAAACGCCCTTGTAAATGCCTCTGTAAACGCCCCTGTAAATGCAGAAGGAGCATGCAGTCCAGGCACGAGCACACGAGCGTTAGGAGGCAAGTAATGGATAAAATCAGTCAGGTCAAACAACTGGTCAGCGAAATCAATCGCCTGCATGCCGATTTCTCCGGGGATTATTTCGAAACCGGGAAAATCGCCAAGCTCAATCTTTCCCGTACCATCCGGCAGGTGCCTGTTACTCATATTTATCAGTACCGTTTGACCCTGCATGAGAGCATCAACGACTACCTGATGGCCGCCGATATCGACATCAAATACTTTTACCGCGTCAAAACCCGTGAGAGCATTGATGACAAGATTGAGCGTTTTTCCAGCCGTGAAGACCAGTACCCGGTGAACAACTGGCTGAACGATATTTTCGGGGCTCGTATTGTGCTCAGTGCTGAAGAGATTCATCGCGTAATGGAGCAGTTAGACGACTGGCAAGACGCGCTGGGCTTGAAAAACTGGTATTTGCGCGACAAAGAGGGGTACCGTGGCCTGCACGTGTACTTTAAAAACAGAAGCAACTTCTACTTCCCGTGGGAGCTGCAAATCTGGGATGAAGCCGACGTGCGCAGCAATATTGAAAACCACGAAAAATTCAAGCGGCGCTTTATGTAAACGCCTCTGCAAACGCCCCTGTAACGCAACAAAAGGGCGAATGGCAGCTATCGGACATTGGGAGGTCCGCCTGTGACCACGTACACACCTATTGCTGAATCCAATAACTTCATCGTGTTGGATAGGTACCGCCAGGAATGGAAGGTGGCTGAGAGCTACCAGAGTGAAGATGACCTGGAGCAGGAGCTGATTCAGGATCTGGTTAATCAGGGGTACGAATACCTCCCCAGCCTCACGAACCCGGAGGCACTGCTGGCCAATGTGCGTGTGCAGTTGCAGGCGCTGAATCAGGTGACGTTTTCAGAAAGCGAATGGCGGCGCTTTGTCGAAACCTACCTGGACAAGCCCAGCGACAGCAGCGTGGATAAAAGCCGCAAGATTCACGACGACTACATCCACGATTTTACCTTCGATGATGACCGCATCCAGAATATCTACCTGGTCGATAAAAAGACGATTGCCCGCAACAAAGTGCAGGTCATCAAGCAGTTTGCCCAAACCGGCAGCCAAGCCAACCGTTATGATGTAACGATTCTGGTCAATGGCCTGCCACTGGTGCAGGTCGAGCTGAAAAAACGCGGCGTGGCCATTCGTGAAGCGTTCAATCAGGTACACCGCTACAGCAAGGAGAGCTTCAACAGCGAGCACTCCTTGTTCAAATATTTGCAGCTGTTTGTGATCAGCAATGGCACCGATAGCCGTTACTTTGCCAACACCACAAAGCGCAACAAAAACAGCTTCGACTTCACCATGAACTGGGCGCAGGCCGATAACACACTGCTCAAAGACCTGAAGGACGTCACAGCGACCTTTTTCCAGAAAAACACCCTGCTGAACGTTCTGCTGCATTATTCGGTGTTTGATATCGACAACACCCTACTGGTCATGCGCCCTTATCAAATTGCGGCCACCGAGCGCATTCTGTGGAAGGTGAGAAGCTCGTTTGAAGCTAAAAACTGGAGCACCCCAGAAAGCGGCGGCTACATCTGGCACACCACCGGCTCGGGCAAAACCCTGACCAGCTTTAAAGCCGCACGCTTGGCTACCGAGCTAGCGTTCATCGATAAGGTGTTTTTCGTGGTCGACAGGAAAGACCTGGACTACCAAACCATGAAGGAGTACCAACGCTTTTCCCCCGACAGCGTGAACGGCTCAGACAACACGGCGGGGCTGAAGAGGAACATCGAGAAAGACGATAACAAGATCATCGTCACCACCATCCAGAAGCTCAACAACCTGATGAAGAGCGAGGCCAACCTGCCCGTATACAAACAGCAGGTGGTGTTCATTTTTGACGAGTGCCACCGCAGCCAGTTTGGTGAGGCACAGAAAAACCTGAAAAAGAAATTCAAACGCTTCTATCAGTTTGGGTTTACCGGTACGCCCATCTTCCCGCAAAACGCGTTAGGTGCTGACACCACTGCCAGCGTGTTTGGCCGCGAGCTGCACGCTTATGTCATCACCGATGCTATCCGGGATGAAAAGGTGCTCAAGTTCAAGGTGGATTACAATGATGTGCGTCCCAAGTTCAAGGCGATAGAAACCGAGCAGGATGAGAAAACGCTAAACGCCGCCGAGAACAAACAAGCGTTGCAACACCCGGATCGCATTCGGGAGATCTCTCGCTACATCCTGCACCACTACCGCCAGAAAACGCATCGCCTGCAGGGTAACAACCAAGGCTTTAATGCCATGTTTGCGGTGAGCAGCGTGGAAGCCGCCAAGCTCTATTACCAAACGCTGAATGAGCTTCAACAAGACAGCGACAAGCCGCTAAAAATCGCCACCATTTTCTCGTTTGCGGCCAATGAAGAGCAGGATGCCATTGGTGACATTGTGGATGAAAGCTTTAATGTGTCGGCAATGCATTCCAGTGCCAAGGAATTTTTAAGCGCTGCAATCGACGATTACAATGCCTACTTCAAAACCACCTACAGCGTGGACAGCAACGGCTTCCAGAACTACTACCGCGACCTGGCCAAGCGGGTAAAAGCCAAGGAAATCGACTTGGTGATCGTGGTCGGCATGTTCCTCACCGGTTTTGATGCACCCACGCTGAATACGCTGTTCGTTGATAAAAACCTGCGCTACCACGGCTTGATGCAGGCCTTCTCACGCACCAACCGGATCTATGATGCCACTAAAGCGTTTGGCAATATCGTGACCTTCCGCGACCTGGAAAAGGCCACGGTGGATGCTATTACTCTGTTTGGGGATAAAAATACCAAGAACGTGGTGTTAGAGAAAAGCTACAAAGAGTACATGGAAGGCTTTACCGATCTGGTAACGGGGCATGCAAGGCGAGGTTTTATGGAGGTGGTCGCTGATCTGGAGCAAAACTTCCCTGACCCTGCGGCCATCGAAAAGGAAGCAGATAAAAAAGCCTTTGCCAAGGTCTTTGGCGAGTATCTGCGCGTCGAAAACGTGCTGCAAAACTACGATGAGTTTGCCAGCTTGAAAGCCCTGCAACGCCTGGACATGAGCGACCAAAAGGCCGTCGAGGCGTTCAAGGCAGAACACTACCTGGATGACGAAAAGCTGGCGGAGCTGCAAAGCATTCGCCTGCCATCCGAGCGTAAGATTCAGGATTACCGCTCAACCTACAACGACATCCGCGACTGGCAGCGCCGCCAGAGGTCAGCCGAGGCTACCGATAAAACAACGCTCGACTGGGATGATGTGGAATTTGAGGTAGACCTTTTGAAGTCCCAGGAAATCAATCTGGACTACATTCTGGGGCTTATCTTCGAGCACCACAAAAAAACCAGCAGCAAAGCCGCATTGGTAGAAGAGGTACGGCGCGTTATCCGAGCTAGCCTAGGCAATCGTGCGAAGGAAGGCCTGGTGGTGAGTTTCATCCATCAGACCGATCTGGATCAGCTCGGTGGGAAAGCCAGTGTGATCGAGGCGTTCTTCACCTTTGCCCAAGCGGAACAGCAACGCGAGGCCGAGGCACTGATTGCATCAGAGAATCTCAAGGCAGACGAAGCCCGGCGCTACCTCACAACCTCGCTCAAACGGGAGTATGCCAGCGAAAAAGGCACCGAGCTCAATAGCCTGTTACCCAAGATGAGCCCGCTGAACCCACAGTACCTCACCAAAAAGCAGAGCGTATTTCAAAAGATTGTCGCGTTTGTCGAGAAGTTCAAAGGCGTTGGGGGTAAGGTTTAAACACCAGGCCTTATGTAATAGCCCACCACCCGCCATTCGCGCTCTTCGTTAACGAGGGTCAGGGTTTCTATCGCAGGGTCCAGGTGCTCGAACTGGCTGTCGAAGAGCAGGATCATGTATTGGCCGTCGGGCACGCCGGGGAGTGAATCATGTTGCGTTGATTCTGTGACCACACGATTGAGGGACTCCCCCAAGCTGATGCTTCAGCGCGCCCGTGAGCATGGGTTTCCAGAGTAAACCTATTGATATCGACTCGGTCGTTTATAGTCTTATAGCTTCTGCTCCAGCTCCGGCAGCACCTCGAACAGATCGCCAACGAGACCATAGTCCGCCACCTGGAAGATCGGCGCTTCCTCGTCCTTGTTGATGGCGACGATCACCTTGGCGTCCTTCATGCCCGCCAGGTGCTGAATCGCACCACTGATGCCCACCGCGATATAGAGATCGGGGGCGACGATCTTGCCGGTCTGGCCGACCTGCATGTCGTTGGGCACGTAGCCAGCGTCCACCGCGGCGCGAGAGGCGCCGATCGCCGCACCCAGCTTGTCGGCAATACCGTCGAGCAGCGCGAAGTTGTCGCCACTGCCCATGCCGCGACCGCCGGAGATCACCACCTTGGCCGCACCCAGTTCGGGGCGGTCGCTCTGCGCCAGCTCTTCCTTGATAAAGGTCGACTGGGCGTTGTCGACCACGACGTCCACGGCTTCCACGCTGGCGCTGCCCTGAGCTTGTGAAGAGCCACTCTCCCCCACCGCATCGAAGGCGGTGGTGCGCACGGTGATCACCTTGAGTGGGTCGCCGCTCTGCACCGTGGCAATGGCGTTGCCGGCGTAGATCGGCCGCTGAAAGGTGTCGGCGCTCTCCACGGCGATAATCTCGGAGAGCTGACTGACGTCCTTGAGCGCGGCGAGCCGCGGCAGCACGTTCTTGCCGGTGGTCGAGGCGCTGGTCAGCACATGGCTGTAGTCATCGGCCAAGGCGACCAGCAGATTGCCGAGTGGCTCGGCCAGTTGGTGGGCGTAGACGGCGTGGTCGGCGACACGCACCTTGGCCACGCCGTCGAGCGTGGCGGCGGATTCGGCGGCGGCGCCGACGTTCTCACCGGCCACCAGCAGGTGAATCTCGCCACCGCTGTGCTCGGCGATCTGCCGGGCGGCGGCGACGACGTGGGCGGTAGCGCCGGCGAGTTGACCGTCGTGGAGGTCGGCAAGTACCAGAATGCTCATGCAATCAGCTCCTTTCAAAGCACTTATTCACGGTCTGTGTCAAAGCACTTTGGCTTCGTTCTTGAGTTTATCGATCAGCTCGTCCACCGAGCCTACCTTGATACCCGCCTGGCGTTCGGCCGGCGGCGCGACCTTGAGCAGTGTCACGTTGCTGCTCACCGCTACACCAAGATCCGCTGGGGTCTTGACCTCGAGCGGCTTCTTCTTGGCCTTCATGATATTGGGCAGCTTGGCGTAGCGCGGCTCGTTCAAGCGCAGGTCGGTGGTGACGATTGCCGGCAGGGTGAGTTCCACCGTCTGCAGGCCGCCATCGATCTCGCGGGTCACCGCGACCTTGTCGTTGTCCACCGTGACTTCTGAGGCGAAGGTGCCTTGGGGCAATCCGCTCAGCGCGGCGAGCATCTGGCCGACCTGATTGTTGTCGGTGTCGATGGCCTGCTTGCCCAGAATTACCAGGCCGGGCTGCTCTTCCTCGACCACCTTGGCCAGCAGCTTGGCCACGGCCAGCGATTCGACACGCGTCTCGCCCTCGGCGGAGGTATCAACGTGGATGGCTCGGTCGGCGCCCAGCGCCAGCGCGGTACGCAGCTGCTCCTGGGCGGCCTTGGGGCCGACCGTGACGACCACCACCTCGCTGGCCACCCCGCGCTCCTTCAAGCGTACCGCCTCTTCCACGGCGATTTCGCAGAACGGGTTCATGGCCATCTTGACGTTGGTGAGATCGACGTCTGAGTGATCCGCCTTGACGCGGACCTTGACGTTGTAGTCGATGACGCGTTTGACCGCGACGAGAATTTTCATGCCAAAACTCCTGATTAGCAGATAGCATTTAGCGACAAATTTGACGACTCCCACCCTCATATGATCACGGGCATATTATTGACCGCCCAGCAAACTTGCAGTACAAATAGGCATGACAATCGCTGTGGTGTGGAAGCCTGTCTACTTCCTCTATTTTCAATGAGATGAGCAGAGGTTAACGGATGACCGATAAGATGTTCAGTATGTTTACAAGTGGCTCATGCCGTCATTGCTTATGTTTACACTGTATTGAAGAATAGCAGACACCCGCCTTTCCCCAATTGCCAATGGCGACGCAATATATGCAAAAAGTGACAAGCCCACCCACCTCGCTGGCATATAGGAGAAACAGTGCCGCAGCCTCGACTGCCACGGTGTCGCTCGACCTGGTGCAAGACTTGTTGCAGAGCCTGCGGGCACTATGCTCGGAGGCAACTCTGGGCCATTGCTTGAAACAGGCGGGTATTGTCAGAGAGTTCATCAGTCATCCTGGAGCGCGGCTAACGCACGACCAGTTCGTCGGGCTCTACCGAAAGAGCGCCAGCGCAACGGGTGATGAAATGATGGGACTGTGGAGTCGCCCAATACGTACAGGCTCCTTGAAATACATCATGCGGGCAGTGACAGACGCACCAACGATTCAGGTAGCGCTGTATCGCTTTACGCAGTTCTGGAATTTACTGCTCGATGACTACCGCCTGCAACTGACCGATACCGAGTCATCCCTGCATCTGGATCTGATCCCCCGAACTCTCAAAGCCGGAGTCAACCGCTTTGGCCATGCGTTGATGCTCAAGCTAACTCATGGCATCGTTTCCTGGCTCGTCGGTCGCGAGGTACCGGTGCAGAGTGTAAGGTTTGCCTTTCCACGCCCTGCGTTCGCTGCTGACTACTCGGTGCTGTTCCCGGTTAGCGTGGATTTTGACTGCCGCTACTCACAAATCGCCTTCCACTGTGAGCTGGGCAAAATTCGCCCCGAGCGTAGTCCAGCCGATGTGCGGGCCTTTCTTGTGCGAGCACCACGTGATTGGATTTTCACGTCTTATCACGAGCATGCCATGCGGCTGAAAGTACGTGAGCTACTTTACGCCGACTTGGGAAGCACACTGGAGGATATTTCGGGACGTCTGCATATGTCGTCGCGAACCTTGATCCGCAAACTCCAGGAGGAGGGGCTATCCTTCCAGGGTATCAAGGACGAATTACGCCGAGATTTGGCCATCCTCAATCTCGTGCGCAATGATGTCTCACTGGCCGAGATCGCCTATTCACTGGGGTTTAGCTCACCGGCGGTTTTTCACCGTGCCTTTCGGCATTGGACAGGCATGACACCAGGCGTGTATCGAGCTGCCCAGCAAGAGTTGCGCTGAGAGAGCATTTATCAATTACTAGAATATGCCAAGGTCATTACCGAAAAATGGTGGATGGCAGAGGCATATAGTTCGCCTCTGCCTAACCAACTCTTTTTTCACATGGTATTGATCATATCACTGCCTTTCATCAGACGGCTCGCCATCAGGGTAATGAGTTCCCTCATGAGCTTTTGCATACCAATTTTTCTCAAGAATACACCATAACACCAGGCCAACCCCAAGCCCCCAAGCGGCTCCCTGAACAGCAAGCACCGAGCCGACAATAACAGCGATGCCACGCTCAAGATTGGTCTGACGATCCAGCATTTCAATCGCCAAGTAACCACATAGATACCCTTGAATCATAAGGGTAAGCGCCATGCCGATATTCAGGCCTGGCTTGAACAGCGTGACGACTGGCACCAGTATAACGGCGATGGTCATGCCCCAATAAATACTCGTGGCACCACCCCAGTAGCTATCCATGATCGAGCGCGGGTTATTCATGTAGCGGTTGATCACCAGGGCCAGGCCACCGGTCCAGGCCGGGCCGGACAAGCTGATAAAGGGAGCAAAGATGGCATGAAACAAGTTACGCAAACCAACAATAATACTGTTGCGACGCGGGCTGAATATCAGCTTCTCATCTTTACGGACACTATCGGCACTCTTGAACAATGAGTCCAGCACCAGGATGTCGCCAAAAGCAATGATGTATGCCGCCAGTGCTAGGGGTATAGCATCAATGAAGTACGTCAGCGGCGGCATTCCTAAGCCGAATACACTGTAATCCTGTAGGATGGTGGACACCGGAATAGTAGTGAACCCCCACTCGATCACAGGTGTTTCCACTTCACCAATGATCATGCCGAGCACATAGGCTATCAAGAAAGGTACGGCGATACCGTATTGAGCCACAAAGCGGAAGAAGCTGTAGCGAGCGCGCAGTGGCCCTGCGGTTTCGGAGAACAGCATAAAGAACCCGAGTGCAGCACCAGTAAGAATGGTAACGGGCATCGTCCACACTCGTCCATCGGCACCAAACTCACCCATCACCGCAGAAATGCCGGCACCAATCAAGATCCCAGCTTTTAGTGACGCTGGCATTTTCCGGACCAGGGCATTCGCGCCTTTAAAGATCCCCAGTCCGAAGAAGATCGCAGCAACGGTAATCTGCAATGCAATTAATGCCAATATTCTGGCATCACCTTCCGGGTAGCCAGATAGGAAGGCGATGAACAAAGGAATGCCCGCAGTGATCCAACCGGCAACTGAGGGGTCGCCAAAGTGTGAATGGACCAAGTACAGGATGTTGTTGAGCAATACAAAGGCGACGGCGATCTCAAATGGAATTCCCAGAACCGATGTCATAAGAGTCGTGATACTTAGGGGAACAACACAGAGAATAGCGCCCTGCAGAATATCCGGCATCTCTAGTTTATAGTGAATGAATGGCAAACGTAGCTTCAAGTTTCCCAACGTTGATGGCTGTTCACCACCTGTTGGCCTCTTCTGTAAAGACATTGTTTTTGTACTCCATCTATCGTAGTTTCGGTGTGTGGCAATGCACCTACTTGGCCGTTGGCATGGCGAACTCCGCACCTTTTTCAATGCTCTCTGGCCAACGCTGCATGACCGACTTCTGCTTGGTGTAGAAGCGCACCCCCTCCTCTCCATAGGCATGCATGTCACCGAATAGGCTTTTCTTCCACCCACCAAAGCCGTGCCAAGCCATAGGCACTGGAATGGGCACGTTGATACCAACCATTCCAACCTGAATACGCCGTGCGAACTCCCGAGCGATGTTTCCATCACGCGTAAAGCACGCCACACCATTACCGAACTCATGCTCGTTGATGAGCTGCACTGCGGCAGCGAAGTCAGCAACACGAATGCATGACAGAACGGGACCGAAGATCTCTTCCCGGTAGATACTCATCTTCGGCGTCACATGATCGAATAATGTACCACCCAACCAGAAACCATTGTCACATCCTTCTCCCGCCGCCGAACCCTGGAAGGTACGTCCATCGACAAGCAAATCTGCACCTTCTTCGATGCCTTTTTCGATATAGCCCGTGATACGTTCATGCGCTACTGGAGTCACGATGGGGCCCATTTCGGCCGCTAAATTGGTGCCGTTGAGCACCTTCAACTCCTTGGTACGCTCTACCAGCCTGGGTATAAGCTTATCGGCCACATCCCCCACAAGCACGGCTACCGAGATGGCCATACAGCGCTCACCCGCCGAGCCATAGCCTGCACCAATCAGTGCATCCACGGCCTTGTCGATATCTGCATCGGGCATCACTACCATATGGTTCTTGGCTCCTCCCAACGCCTGTACACGCTTGCCATAGCGTGCGCCTGTTTCATAGATATAGTTGGCGATTGGAGTAGATCCGACGAAGGAGATAGCCTGTACATCTGGGTGCACCAGCAGTGCATCCACGGCCTCTTTGTCGCCCTGCACTACGCTGAACACGCCATCAGGAAGACCCGCCTGCTTCAGCAGGTCGGCAATGAACAAACTTGGACTGGGGTCGATCGGGCTGGGCTTTAGCACGAAACAATTGCCAGCGGCTATGGCCACTGGGAACATCCACATCGGCACCATAACGGGGAAGTTGAACGGCGTCACACCAGCAACAACACCCAACGGCTGGCGCATCGTCCAGTTATCGATACCGGTGCTGACCTGATCGGTGTAGTCGCCTTTGAGAAGTTGGGGGATGCCACATGAAAACTCGACGATATCGATGCCTCGTGCTACCTCACCTTGAGCATCGGTAAAGACCTTGCCATGCTCTGCAGTGATGAGGGCAGCTAGCTCATCCTTATGGCGGTTCAATAACTCCAGAAACTTGAACAGCACCCGGGCTCGGCGAATAGGCGGAGTATCCGCCCACGCGGGAAATGCTGCCTGTGCGGAAGCAACCGCCGCATCCACGTCCTGTGCCGAACCTAGCCGTACATGACGACTAACGACGCCGGTGGCAGGATTGTAGATAGGCTGTGTACGAGAGCCATTACCGGCCATGTGAGTACCACCGATGTACTGGGCAATCTCCGCTCTGTTGCTGATATCCGTCATAATGAAACTCCTTCTCGGTAAAAAGACGTGCCATGAAAAAGACGTGTTCTAAAGAAGTCGGACCATACTGTTGAATGGCCCTTCTTGATCCAGTGGACTAGCAGCGTGTTCAGAACATATCGGGGGGCAAGGCCAGCGTGCTTTCACTGCCTTCGATAACAACATCACGAATGCCAGGCACCTTGGACAGGATGTGATCGGCGTAAAAATGGGCGGTAGCAACTTTGCCGTTCAGAAAAGCCGAATCGCCTTCCTCACGCTCCAACATGTCTTCGGCTCGCATCAGCGCACGCGCCATCTGCCATCCGGCAACGACGTTCGCCGCAAGCATCAGATAAGGCACCGACCCAGCATAGATATCGTTCGGGCGAGCCCTGGCGTTCTCAATCACAAAGTCAATCACCTGCTCAAACGCCTGTCGGGCAGCGCCCAAGCGCCGGAGCATGACCCGTGCCGCCGTACTGTTGACTCGCTCGGCCAGTTCACCCTCGGTCTTGGCGATCCGAGCGGCAATGGCTCTGGCGACTTGCCCCTCATCGCGAACCGTTTTTCGCCCTACCAGGTCGTTGGCCTGAATCGCCGTCGTGCCTTCGTAAATGGGTAGGATCCGCGCATCTCGGTAGTACTGGGCCGCTCCCGTTTCTTCAATGAAGCCCATCCCGCCGTGCACCTGTACGCCCAGGGAGGTGACTTCCAGGCTCATTTCGGTGCTGTACCCTTTGACCAGCGGCACGAGAAATTCATAGAAACATTTATTGTGCAGACGCTGCTCTGCATCAGGATGATGGTGCGCTACATCGTAGGCTGCAGCAGCAACCGCTGCCATCGCACGGCAGGCTTGCGTATAAGCGCGCATGGTCATCAGCATGCGACGCACATCCGGGTGGTGGATGACCGGTGCACTGGCCGTCATGGAGCCGTCTACTGGCCGTCCTTGTACCCGCTCACCCGCGTAGGCCAGCGCTTGCTGGTAGGCACGCTCGGCAATGGCAATGCCCTGCACGCCTACCGCATAGCGTGCGGCATTCATCATGATGAACATGTACTCCAGGCCGCGGCTCTCTTCTCCGACCAGATAGCCCACGGCACCACCGTCATCCCCCAGTTGCAGCACTGCCGTTGGCGATGCCTTGATGCCCAGCTTGTGCTCGATCGACATGCAATGCACATCGTTACGCTCACCCAACGAGCCATTTTCGTGAACCAGAAACTTGGGGCAAAGGAACAGGCTGATACCTTTGACACCTTCGGGTGCCCCTGGCACTCGCGCCAGCACCAGGTGGACGATGTTGTCCGCCATGTCGTGCTCGCCATAGGTAATAAAGACCTTGGTGCCGAAGAGCTTATAGGTGCCATCGGCTTGTGGTTCGGCCTTGGTACGTATCAGGGCGAGATCAGAGCCGGCCTGTGGTTCGGTAAGGTTCATGGTGCCGGTCCATTCACCACTCACCAGTTTTTCCAGATAAGTAGACTTGAGTTCATCACTGCCTGCCGTGATCAATGCTTCGATGGCGCCATCGGTGAGCAGAGGGCACAATGCAAAGCTCATGTTGGCGCTGTTGAACATTTCCGTGCAGGCAGATCCGATGGCTTTCGGCAATCCCTGACCGCCGTAGTCTTGCGGGTGTTGTAAACTCTGCCAGCCTGCTTCCACAAACTGCCGATAGGCTTGCTGGAAACCCGGCGTCATGGTTACAACGCCATCCTTCCAAACTGAAGGCGTCTCATCGCCAGCCACGTTCAGCGGCGCAATCACGTTCTGGGTGAATTTGGCACACTCCTGCAACACCGCAGTCGCTATTTCCGAGCCAGCGTCATCCAGCCCAAGCAATTGGGCCATTCCCTGTAACTCGGCCAGCTCTTCCACGCAAAACAGCATGTCATCGATGGGTGCCTGGTAGGTCATGGTCTTATCTCCCTTCGGTGCATGGCCCGCCAATGCGGATCGTTGTTCCATCAGCGGCTCAGCTGAACCTTGTGTGCTTTCTTGTTGACGAAATCACCCAAGCGCTCTTGTACATCGTGCCCCTGCTGGATCATCGCCATCACCAATCCTTCAGTGAACAATCCGTCCGTGGCCGACATATCGGCAATACGACTGATCGCACTGACGATGGCATAGTTGGAGAGCTGCGCATTGCTGGCGATTTTTTTCGCCAGTTCCATGGCGAGTTCAGGCGCTGGCGTATCCCCTTTTGCGGTATCGCAGACATAATGAGCCAGGCCCAGCTGGCGCCCCTCTTGTGCATCGACGACCCTGCCAGTGAGCATCATCTCGACCATGCGTGGGGCCGAAATGATGCGTGCTGTGCGCACCGTGGCACCACCACCGGTAAAGATGCCACGCGTGCCTTCAGGCAGCGCAAAGAAGGTACCACTATCGGCCACGCGCACATGGGCGGCACTGGCCAGCTCCAGCCCGCCGCCCACCACGGCGCCTTGCAGGCAGGCCACAACGGGAATACCGCCGTGCTGGATCTTGTCGAATGCCCGGTGCCAGCCCTGACACACACGCATGAACTCAACGCCGCTACGCTCCTTGTCATGATGCTCTTTCAAGTCCAGCCCGGCACAGAAATGATCACCTTTGGCCATCAACACAATGACACGAATATGGCTGGGCACTGACGAGAAATAGGCATCGATAGCGGCAACGGCCTCCTCGTTGAGCGAATTGCGCTTGTGCTCCATGTTGAGAGTTACGATGCCGATGTTGTCCTGCTCGGATACCAGCAAAATAGGTTCGGACATTGAAAATGCTCCGTCACGGTAAGTATGCATGTAGCGAGATCGTCAGACGGCAGTATCCGTCCTAAAAATCACCACGAAGAGGGGAATTAGTCTGCGGTAGTTAACAGCATACGCAGTGCCGTTTTCTTGAGCTTTCCCGTGGCCGTCATGGGCATCTCATCGATGAATACCACCTTGTCGGGAATCGACCACTTGGCGAGACGCCCCTGGTAACGAGCCAATAATTGATGTGCAGATAGCTCAGCATCGGGCTTGAGCACGACATATAGTACCGGGCGTTCGCCCCATGTTTCGCAACTCGCGGCGATGCAGGCCGCCGATTCGACACCGGACTCTTCCAGCGCGATGTTTTCGATATCGATCGACGAGATCCATTCGCCACCAGACTTGATCACATCCTTGCTGCGGTCGGTGATACGCATATAGCCATTTGCATCCAAGCTGCCCACGTCACCCGTGTGAAACCAGCCATCCTCGGTGGCCAGTCCAATCTTGCCGTAATATTGAGAAATGACCCAATTCCCCTGCACCATCAGATGGCCGATCGAAACACCATCGTGTGGCAGGCGTTGTCCCATGTCGTCTACTACCTTAAAGCGCACCCCGAACAAAGGCCTCCCCTGTGAAGCCAGTACGTTCAGCGCCTCGTCTTCAGGCAGACCCGTATGCTTGGGCAACAGCTGGCACACGGTCCCCAGAGGCGATACCTCAGTCATGCCCCAAGCATGTCGCACTGACACCTTGCGGGCAGCAAAGGCCGTGATCATATGCGGCGGGCAAGCAGCACCGCCGATGACAATACGTTGAAGCGTGCTGAAGCCCTTCTCCTGGCTTTCCACATGATCGAGCACCCCTTTCCACACAGTGGGTACCCCAGCTGACATGGTGACACCTGCGCGCTCACACACCGTATAAAGGCGTTCACCTTGCATGTTCGATCCCGGCAATACGATCTTGGCACCCGACAGCAAGGCCGAATAGGGCAGTCCCCAAGCATTGACATGGAACATGGGCACCAGAGGCATCACCGCATCCCAGGTCGAGATAGCCAGCGCATCCGGGTGGCACGAAGCATAGGCATGCAGTAACGTCGAACGGTGAGAGTACAGCGCCCCCTTTGGTCCTCCAGTGGTGCCGGATGTGTAGCATAGTCCGCATGCTGTATTTTCATCGAAGACCGGCCATTCGAAACCACTGGTGTCATTGCCCAGCCAGGCAGCATAGTCCTCCTCTTCTTCTCCCGGCGTGGCAGCTTCTCGAAGCGGGACCCATTGCGTGACTGACGGGCACTGCGGCCTCAGCGACTCGACCAGTTCGGCGAAGTGCTCGTCGTAGAACAATACGCTGTCCTGCGCATCATTGATGATGAAAGCGATCTGCTCCAGGCTCAGACGCGGGTTGATCGTATGGCATACGACACCAATACCCGCAGTGGCGTAGTAAATTTCCAGATGGCGGTAGGTATTCCATGCCAATGTCGCCACCCTGTGGCCAGGCTGCACCCCTCGTCGTTGCATGCCGACAGCTAGGTCCTTGACCCGTTCACCGAACTCACGGTACGAGTAAGAGTGAAAGCCGCCATCGTCAAGCGCCGTGACAATCTGTTGATCACCCCTGTTTTCAAGGGCATGCGTTAGAATGGAGCTGATGAGCAATGGCATGCGCATCATATTACCGAGCAATTCCACGTCGTTATCTCCTTTATTGTTGCTATTTACATGCTGCAAGAATAGGCGGTTAATCTCTTGCCCCCAATTGCCAATGGCGACGTCTTATATGCAAAAACTGACATTTCCACCCACCTCGCTGACAAACAAGGAAAACAGCACGGCAACCATGACAGCGTCAGCTCTGAAGGGGGCGCGCACGTTGTTGAGCGCCTCCACCCACTCAGCTTGACTCATGGCCTCGTGGAAGTACTCTCCCGCCTGCTCCCAGCTTTCGGCATAATTTCCTGCATCCATAGTGCTCAACCATGCCTTGGCTTCTTCCCTGGCATCTGGCGTCTGGGCAAACCTCAGCCCCGCTGGCGGGCAACGGGCCGCACCACCCACCAGCTGGCCAGCACCAGGCTACCGAACAGGGTATATACCGCCACGAACACCCACTCCGGCGCCGTGTAGTAGAGCAGCCGCTGGAGCCAGTGTTGAATGAAGGAACCGGCGTAAGTGGCTGAACCGGCTTCGGCACGCAGCGCCATTTCCAGGGTGGTGAGCGGGCAGACGGCACCCAGCCACGCTTGCACGACCACATAACCAATGGCGCCTAGATGAACAAGCCGAAACCGGCGGTGGCGCACCCAGCGCCAGCCCAGAATACCGCCCAGGTAGACGGCCAGCAGCCCCAGCACCACGAAGGCTACGAACAGCACATGCAACAGCAGTACGGCATCGGCCAGTAACAGTAGGAGCGATGAAGGCATGGGCGTTCACCCCATGGAGTGAGTATCGCTGTCGGGCTCTTCCAACAGCGGCGGCACTGGGCAGCCGAGCATATCGGCCACCGCGCGGAACAGCTCTGCCTCGGCGGCGCGAATTACGCCACTGTGCTCTACACAGCGAGTCATGGCGTTCAGCAAGCGGGCTTTATGCAGCGGTTTCAAGCGGCGCAAGCGCTCTACGGCCAGGCTGAGCGCCTGCATGTCATCGGCGTCTTGCAGGGAAGACAACGTGAAGGGCAGCGAGGCCTGGGCAGCCCGCAGCGCGGCAGCCACGGCCTCGTCACCCGCCTGCCCTAGCGCCACTCCCGCCTCAGCCAACACGCCCAACAGCCGCTGACATTCGGCCTGGGTCTGTTCCAACGTCAGGGTTTCGGCACCGCCGTGACGCTCGCTTAGATGGCTCAGCAGCAGCTGGTAGAGCGTCCACTCGAACAGGCTGACCTTGCCATCGCTATGGATCAAACGCTCCAGGCAGAGCCTGAAGTGCTGGGCCTGCTGTGTAGAAAGCGAGGTGAGCGCAGGCAGGGCAAGTTCGATCAGCGGCAGGCGCAGCTGTACGTCGAGCCGGGCCACCTGCTCCTTGAGGGTATGCAATGCTGCGAACACATCCGGCAGCGCCACGGCCTCCAGCGCCGCCAACTGCTGTGTGCGTTCGGCATCATCGTCGCTCAGCAGCATGGCGTAGATCAGCGCCCTGGCACTGTAGGGTTCATGGGCGGCCTCTACCAGGGTGGCGGGCAAGGCATCGATCACGTCGCGGGCCTTTTGCAAATGGCGCGGATCGGGCTGACCCATGGCCCCCAGCGCCACCTGCATGGCCGCCATGCTGAACAGCGCCTCGGGAGACGTGGGCATCCCGCCCATCCGGCGGCCATGGGAGCGTGGGTCTGCCTCGGCACCAGGGGTATCGGGCTCTTGCTCCGAAGGCGCTGGCTGCAAGGCTTCGAAACGACCGTGCCAGTCGGGTAGAACGCGCTGAATGCGCGACTTGAGCGGCGGATGCGTCGCCATGAGCTGGCTTAGCCCCGACGACACTCCTTGACTGAAAAACAGGTGGCTGAATTCAGCAGCCTGGGGCGCCGAGAGGTGCGAACCCTTGGCATGGGCTCCCACTTTCACCAGCGCACCGCCTATCCCCTGTGGGTTGCGGGTGTACTGCACAGCTGCCGCGTCGGCCAGATACTCCCGCTGACGGCTCACCGCCAATTTGATCAGCCCGCCAAAGAAGGTGCCCGCGTAGCCGATCAAGGTGAGCGCCAGCCCAAGTCCCAGCACGACCGCCGCCGAGTTGTCGCGCTTGTTGTTGCTGACTCTTCGAAAGCGCAAGCTGCGCAACATCATGCCGCCTGCCAGACCAATCAGCAGCACGCCATGCAGCAGGCTCACCAGCCGGATGTTCAGGCGCATGTCGCCGTGCAGAATATGGCTGAACTCATGGGCGACCACCCCCTGCAGCTCATCGCGGGTGAGCTGCCGAATGGCGCCTCGGGTAATACCTACCACCGCATCGGCAGGCTGATAACCGGCCGCAAAGGCATTGATTCCCTCCTCTTCCAGCACGTATACCGCAGGCACCGCCGTTCCGGAGGCAATGGCCATCTCTTCGACCACGTTCAGGATCCGCCGCTCGTCGTGATCGCGCGTGTCGAGGTTGATCAGACGGCCGCCCAGCGCTTCCGCCACCACACGGCCACCTCGACGCAGCTGGCGCTGCTTGTACAGCCCCCCGAACCCCACCAGCGCCAGCACGCCGACAGCCACCGCCACCAGCAGCTCCCAGGAGAGCATGGCCAACACCCCCTGCTCGACCGGCTGAGCCTGACTGCCGCTGGCGCCCATCATGTACAGCGCAATGGCCACCACCAGCGTGGTCACGCCGATCAACGAGACGATGGCGAGGAGCAACAGCACCACCCAACGCCCCGTATTGCGCCTGGCGTGGTCTTGTGCGGTAAAGAAATCCATGGCATTGGCCTCCCTGTGGTCACCCGGGCCTGGGCATCACGTCTAGAACGAGACGCTAGGCGCCGTTTGCAGTTGGGCGCTGTCTTCGAAGGTCAGCAGCGTGGCATCCTGCCCATGCCCCAGCATGCCCGCCACGGCAATCGGCGGGAAGCTCTGGCGATAGGTGTTGTAGTGCATCACTGCGTCGTTGAACGCCTGACGGGCAAACGCTACCTTGTTTTCGGTGCTGGTCAGCTCTTCCGACAGCTGCTGCATGTTCTGCGAAGCTTTCAGGTCCGGGTAGGCTTCCATGACCACGTTCAGCCGCCCCATGGCCTGAGTCAGCGCGCCCTCTGCACCACCCAATTGCGCCATGGCCTGGGCGCTGCCAGGGTTGGCCGCGGCGGCTTTCAGGCCGGCGGCGGCGGTGTTACGCGCTTCGATCACCGCCTGCAGCGTTTCCCGCTCATGATTGAGGTAGCCCTTGGCGGTTTCCACCAGGTTGGGAATCAAGTCGTGACGCCGCTTCAGCTGCACCTCGATTTGCGCAAAGCTGTTTTGAAAGCGGTTGCGCAGCGACACCAGTCGGTTGTACACCGACACCATATAGACGGCGATCAGAGCCACCACCACCAGCACAATAACCATAGTGAGCATCATGATATTTCCTTCCGTAGACCCAGATTCATGGAGAGCGGGTGTGCCCCATTACATGATCGGCTGACCATTGATCATCAGGCTTCCTTCTTGCCAAAGCACTTCCTGCTCTTCCGCCTCGCTGTCCAGCATGGCGGCAAACGGCATCGGAATAAAGCCCAATACCAGATCGGGAGGTGTGGTTACGGCCAGCGCCAGGCTCAGGCGACGGCTGAGATACTCCTGGGCTTCGAAGGGGCTCATCATCTGCTCTTCGCTCATCAGGCCCTGGGGTAACGGCTGCCCAACCGGCCAGAAGGCACCGTAGAGCGCTCCTTTGGCGAGGTCCTGACCGTCGAAGGCCATGTGCGTAGTGAGCCGAGGCTTGAAGTCGATGCCCAGGTCGGGCAGTACGATGTGGGCCTGCAGGGGGTCGATGGCCATGGTGGGGCTGGCAACCAGCATGGCGTAGCTGCTTTCCAGAGCCTCGGCCATCAGCACACGCTCTTGCTCGGCATCCACCGGCACGCCGCGCTCTTCGGCATCCAGGTGCATGGCCATGAGGGGGGCATAGGCTTCTTGAAAGGCTTGCAGCGCCTCCAGGTCCCAGTTGTCGGCACTCACCTCGAAGGCCAGGCTACCAAAGGACGTATCATCCACGCCCATCTCGGCAATCCGGAAATGGCCGCTCTGGTGGACAATGGTCTCCCCTCGTGACTCGCTCTCCGACTCCATGCCCTCCAGGTAAACCCGCACGCCTTCCACGAATATTTCCGTGCGCGGTATGTCGAGACTCTGCAACAGCACGGGTTCGCCTTCGTGATGACGAGTGTTCAGGATCAGCCGTGGCGTCGCCATGCGCACGGTTTCATTGTCGCCATGGTAGGTGATCTCCTGAGCCCGGGTATCCAGGTGCCAATGCCCGTCGGCACCGCGATCGAGCCCCACCACCAGTTGGTCGACCAGCACATCCAGCGCCACGCCATCCAGCTCGGTGGCGCTCAGTTGCCCTGCGATGGCGGAACGTGTTGCCTTGAGGTCGATATCGATGATGCCCTGCACCAGTGCCTGATTGGGCACGAGTTCGCCGGTAATATCGGCGCTCAGCGCCCCGTGCTTGACGAACAGATTGACGTCCGCCGTAGCGTCTTCGAACCCGCGCATGGCGACCGTGGCCGTGGCTCGGGTATCGAAGAGGCCCTTGTCGATCTGCACATCATGCACCTCGTAGGAGACCGACTGATCCAGCTCGGCGAAGCTATCGACCAGCGCCTGCTCCACCTGATTGCCCACCATCGCCTGAGCTGCGACATACCCACCAGCGCCAACCACCACCACGCCTGCTGCCGTCGCGACCCATCCCTTTGTACTCAACGCCATGCCTAGCCCTCTCGATAGAATATGTTGCCAACATCAACATAAGAATAATTATCAATGATGCCAGATTCGTTTCAAAAAGAAACGCCGATTCAGCGCCTTTCAGGGGGTAGCATTGATCTGCAGACGCTACCAAGAAACGCCTGCCCCAAACGATGCAACAGCAAACCAAAATGGAGCAGGCAGGCTTGATTGTCTGTAAAAGGCAGAGATTGGCATTTAGCAAACTACCCGGTCACGCCCTGCTCGTTTGCCCACATATAACAGTTCATCAGCGCGCTGAATCAGGTCTTCAAGTTCACCATGGCCATCCTGGGCAGCGGCTACACCAATAGTCACGCTCCCCTACTGCGCCTGCGGTTTGGGCTTACGATACACTGCTTGCCGAGCATAAGGTTAGACGAGGTTTACACGTTTCCAGCGTTCGTCCATCCACCATGCGAGCTACCTGACGCTCAACACGATAAGCTTGACGCACACCCTTGATGACGGTTTGTACCATGACCACCCACTGGATTCTTGGCCCCGGGGCCATTGGCCGCTTGTTGGCACACTCACTGGCACCGCAAGCTGAGGTGGCCGTCGTTGGCCGCCGCCTACTGCCTGGGCGGCAAATACTGACCACGCCGGAAGGCGAAACACGTGTGCAACACTTACCTTCGTTCACCGCTGAACGATTGGCGGCTGGTACGGCGGCACCGCCAGCTTTCGTGCACATCACCACCAAAGCGATGGTTGCCGAGGCGGCGCTGGCGAGTGTCGCCTGCGTACTGCCCTCCTCGACTCCCCTGGTGCTATGGCAAAACGGTTTTTATGCCCAGCCGCGCATCAGCCAAACGTGGCACGGCCCGGTACTGTGCGCGACGACCACGCAAGGCGCTTATGTAACCGGCGATGACAGTGTCATCCACGCTGGTCGCGGGCCTACGTTTGTCGGGGATTTGGACAATCAGCACACAGCATTAGCAACTACCCTGGCAGCACTGCTGAGTAACGCCGGATTTACCGCCACGGCGGTAGGTGATATTCGCAGCCGCCTATGGCAGAAATTAGCGGTGAACGCGGCAATCAACCCGTTGGTAGCCCTGCATGGTGTGCGTAACGGAGCGCTGCGCGGCGATGCCTACTCAGGCCGTGTGATAGCTGTGGTAGAGGAAGTGGCGACGATTCTAGAAAAAGAAGGTATTGCACCGCCAAACGGTGGTGAAGGGAAAGCCGCTTGGCTGGCGTTGGTGTGGCAGGTGGTAGAAAACACCGCAAATAACAAGGCTTCGATGTTGCAGGATGTGGAAGCGAAGCGGCTTACCGAGCGCGGCGCTATTTTGGGGCCGTTGATTGAGAGCGCGGAACGGCATGGGTTGTGGTGTGAAGTGTTGAAGGGGTTGGATCAGGAGCTGGTGTTGCTGGAGGCGGGGTTTTAATTGGGTTTGGGTGGTTTGATCGTCGCGCGCTAAAGCGCCCTCCCACAAACGCACCCAAAGTGAGTGCTGTACCAACGGCCAACAGATTGATTGAGCATGTCGACAGCCGCCCCGGCTGTTGCGCCCCCCCCCCTTTCCTTCACGTCACGGGAATCATCACGACCTTACGGTACGCGGGGCGTTCGGCGAGCTGCTCTGTCCAGCGCTGTAGATGGGGGTAGGATGACCAGGAGAGGCCGCTGTTGAAGAGGTTGTAGGTGAACGGGGCGATGGCGATATCGGCCAGGCCGAAGTCTTCGCCGGAGAACCAGGGCTGCTGGCTCAACGTGGTGTCCAGTTGAGCGAAGAGTTTTTCACAAGTGGCGATGGCGGGATCGAGTACCTTTCTGTCGCGCTGCTCGGGTGGGGTGCGTACATAGCCCATCAGAATGGTGCGATGGGCAGGCGTGAGCAGGCTGGTCGACCAGTCCATCCACTTTTCCATGCGTGCCCGCTGGGCGGGTGCCTCGATCCATAAAGGGTTGGAGCCGTACTGCGCCGCCAGGTAGCGAAGAATGGTGTTGGACTCCCACAGCAGGCTTTGAGTGGCGTCATCCTTGAGCAGGGGTACCAGGCCACTGGGGTTCATGGCGAGGTATTCCGGCGTGTCGTTTACCCCGTGTTGCAGGCCTGCCATGATCTGCTCGTACGGCAGTTGCAGCTCTTCCAGTGTCCAGAGCACTTTCTTGACGTTGGTGGAGTTGTTGCGGCCCCAAAGTGTAATCATGGCAGTCCTTGTGTTTAGCTCAATCGGTTGCTGAGTATGCCTTGGGTGGGTGTGAGTAGTGAATGGCATACTTACGGGGCAAGGGCTTAGTCAAGGGCTTAGCCAACAGGTCGCGAGCTAAAGCTGCCCCACAATCCCACATATGCCCCACTCACTCCACACTCCAACTCCTCACTATTCACCCCTCACTCCTCACTCCTCACTCCTCACTCCTCACTCCTCACCCTTATCCTTATCCTGATACAGCTTGAGCAGGCTGGAGAAATCGAGTTTGCCGTTGCCGCCCGCCTTGTGCAAGGTGAACAGCGCTCGGGCGGCGGAGCCCATGGGAATGGCTGCGGCGCTTTGCTGGCTGACATCCATGGCCAGGCCAAGGTCCTTGATCATCAGATCCACCTGGAAGCCGCCCTGATAACCTTTGGAGGCGGGAGCGTTTTCCATGACCCCGGGGTAGGGGTTATAGACGTTGAGCGCCCAGTTGCCGCCGGAACTCTGCTTCATGATTTCCGACAGCACGGCGGGGTCCAGGCCGTTCTTGACGCCCATATTGATGGCTTCACAGGTGCCCGCCATGAGGATTGAGAGCAGCATGTTGTTGCACACCTTGGCCACCTGCCCTGCCCCGTGGTCTCCGGCGTGGAAGATGTTCTTGCCCATGGCCTGCAGCACGGGCTGCGCCTGAGTGAACTGGGCTTCCGAACCGCCCACGATGAAGGTCAGTGTGCCCGCCTGGGCACCGCCCACGCCACCGGAGACTGGCGCATCCACGAAGCCGATGCCCTTTTCAGCGCCAGCGGCGGCGACGTGACGCGCGGTGTCGGCGTCGATGGTCGAGCAGTCGATGACCAGGGCGCCCGCCTTGATGACGTCGAACAGCGGCGCGTCGCCCTCCATGTACAGCCCCCGCACATGCTTGCCCGCCGGCAGCATGGAGATCACGAAATCGGCATCGGCTGCCGCGGCCTGGGCGGTGGCGGCGGTGTCGCAGCCCTGAGCACGGGCGGTTTCCAAGGCCTCGGCGGCCAGGTCGAAGGCCCGCACTTGAAAACCGGCTTTCACGAGATTGGCTGCCATGGGGCCGCCCATATTACCCAGGCCGATGAAGGCTACGCTGGTCATGTTGTTATCCTTGTTGAGATTGGTCAGCAGTCGATTGAATAGCGCTCTCGAAAGAGACAGCGCGCGTTATTGAAGATCCGCCAGAGGGCTGGTCTCCCAGGGGGATGACAGCAACTCCTCCATGAAGCTGGGCGGCACCGCGGCCACGTCCGGGAAACGCCAGCGCGGCTGGCCGTCCTTGTCGACCAGTAGCGCACGCACGCCTTCGGGGAACTCCTCATGGCGGCAGCACTGCACGGAAAGCGCCAACTCGAACTGGAACACTTCGGCCAGCGACATGTGCCGGGCGCGCTTGAGCTGCTCATCGATCAGCCGCAAAGAGACCGGGCTGCCATGGGCCAGAGTGCGCTGGGCTTTACTGAACCACTGGTCGTCGCTGTCGACTCCCAGCACCGCCGCCACCTGCTGCTCGACGGTATCGTGGTCCATCAGCTCGCGTATCAGTGAAGACGCCTTGTAGACAGGCGCTTCCAGCTCGGCAAACGCCGCCTGGGAAGCCTGCTCCAACTCGCGCAACACGCGGTTGACCACGCCATGGGCATCGGTTTGCTCCCCCTCTCCCCAGCGGGCTTCCAGCAGCGCCTGAGCCAACGCCTCACGGTGGTGGCTGGCAATTGCTCGATCTGCCAGCCCCAGATGCAGCGCATCGGGGGCATTGATCTGACCACCGGTCATGGCCAGAAAACGCCCGGTGCCATTGGGCAGGCGATTGAGAAACCAGCTGGCTCCCACATCGGGGTACAGGCCAATGGTCACTTCCGGCATGGCCAGCCGCGACGTTTCAGTGACGATACGGTGGCTGCTGGCACTGAGCAGCCCCATGCCACCGCCCATCACGATGCCATGCCCCCAGCAGATGATCGGCTTGGCGAAGGTGTGCATCAGATAATCGAGCCGATATTCGCGCTCGAAGAAACGTTCGGGGAAGTCCGGCTCACCATCGCCGGTGATGGCTTTGTAGAGATTGACCACGTCGCCCCCTGCACAGAAGGCTTTTTCGCCTGCGCTGTCCAGCAGAATGGCCACCACACGCTCATCCTCCTGCCACTGGGTCAAGCGGGGCAGCAGCGCGTCGATCATCTCCAGGGTCAGCGCATTCAGCGAACGCTCGGCGTTGAGCGTGATCTCGCCGATCACATGGCCGTCCTGGGTCGTGTGCTCTTCAAACAGTACGCAACTCATTGCCTCATCCTTATCTGCTCGGGCGTCGGGGCTACAGTTCGGCGGCGCCATCGGCCAGCACACGGCGGGATATGATCAGCCGCATGATCTCGTTGGTGCCTTCCAGAATGCGGTGTACGCGGGTATCACGCACGTAGCGCTCCATGGGGTACTCCTTGATGTAGCCATTGCCACCGTAAAGCTGCAAGGCTTCATCGCACACCTTGAACCCCACATCCGTGGCAAACCGCTTGGCCATGGCGCAATAGGCCGTGGCATCCGGGTGGCCAGCGTCCAGCTTGGCCGCGGCCATGCGCACCAGTTGGCGGGCAGCCACCAGCTCGGTCACCATGTCGGCCAAACGGAACTGCAGAGCCTGGAAATCGGCTAGTCGCTTGCCGAACTGCTTGCGCTCCAGCAGGTATTCACGGGCTTTGTTGAGCGCTTGCTGGGCGGTGCCGATCGAGCAGGTGGCAATATTGATGCGTCCACCGTCCAACCCCTTCATGGCGATCTTGAAGCCGTCGCCTTCCTTACCCAGCAGGTGGCTGGCAGGCACACGCACGTCTTCGAAGGTAATCATCCGGGTGGGCTGGCTATTCCAACCCATCTTGTCTTCCTTGCGGCCGTAGCTGATCCCGTCACTCTGGGCATCCACGGCAAAGGCAGACACGCCGCCCGCCCCTTCGCCGCCGGTACGGGCCATTACCACCAGGAAATCGGTACTGCCTGCCCCGGAAATGAACATCTTGCTGCCATTCAGCACGTAATGCTCACCGTCGCGCCGGGCGGTGGTCTTGAGCGATGCGGCGTCGGAGCCCGCGTTGGGCTCGGTCAGGCAGTAGGAGCCCAGCAGCTCACCGGTCGCCAATCGCTCGCCCCACTGCTCCACGGCTTCTGGCGTGCCGAAATCCGCCAGCATCCAGGTCACCATGTTGTGGATGGTGAGGTATGCCGTAGTGGAGGTACAGCCCATGGAGAGCTGCTCGAAAATGATGCTGGCATCCAGCCGCGAAAGCCCCAGCCCGCCCACGCGCTCCGGGGCATACAGGGAGCAGAACCCCAACTCGCCTGCCTTGCGAATCACGTCCACCGGAAAAAAAGCCTCGGCATCCCATTTAGCGGCATGGGGCTCCAGCTCGTTCTGGGCAAACCCACGCGCCATATCGGCAAAGGCAACCTGGTCTTCACTCAGCTCAAAATTCATGGCGGTCTCCGCTGCGGCGAGCCCCTGAACTCAGTCAGAAGCCTCGCCGAATATTATCGTTATCGGTCACGTTGACGTTTACGTTAACTTATATTTTTAGGCGGATTTGCGCAACCGAATCCCCCACGACCTTTGGCGTAGAAACGCCACCCTACCCAAGCCTCCTCAAGCCAGCTGCCGTCTCACCCATAAAAAAGGGTGCCGCAAGGGCACCCAAATCCACAGACAGACGCAGTTTCTCGGCCCTTCCCGGGCGCTACTTGAAGTTCTTGCGGTATATCTTGGCCAGCTCGCCCACGATACCACTGCGAAAGCTCAGCACACACACCACGAAAATGATGCCCAGGATGACGCTTACCCAGTTGCCCAGCGGCGATTGGGCCAGAATATGCTGTAGGCTGACCACCAGACCCGCCCCCATTACCGGCCCGAGCAGCGTACCCACACCGCCCAGCAGGGTCATCAGAATCACCTCGCCGGACATGTGCCAGTGAGCATCGGTAAGCGACGCCAGCTGGAACACCACGGTCTTGGTCGCCCCGGCCAGCCCGGCCAGCGCCGCCGACAGGACGAACGCCAGCAGCTTGTAGGCATCGACGTTGTAGCCCAACGAGATGGCACGGGGCTCGTTCTCACGGATGGCTTTGAGCACCTGCCCATAAGGGGAGTGCACGGTGCGCTGAATCAGAGCAAAGCCCAGCAGGAACACGGCAAACACGAAGTAGTACATGCTCAGGTTGTTGCGCAGGCTGATGAACCCGAACAGGTGCCCTCGCGGCACCCCATGCAGGCCATCCTCTCCCCCTGTAAAGGGGGCCTGCACGAACACGAAGAACACCAGCTGAGCCAGCGCCAACGTGACCATGGCGAAGTAGATCCCCTGGCGGCGAATGGCCAGCAGCCCGAAACCTGCCCCCAACAGGGTAGCGGTCAGCGTGCCTGCCAGTATGCCCAGCTCCGGGGTCAGCCCCGGGTAGCTGGCCAGCAGATACCCGGTCACGTAACCGCCCGTTGCCAGAAAGGCCGCATGGCCAAACGACAGCAGCCCGGCATACCCCAGCAGCAGGTTGAAAGCGCAGGCAAACAGGGCAAAGCAGAGAATTTTCATCAAGAACACGGGGTAAGCGACGAAAGGCGCCACCAGCCCGACGACGATGAGTGCAAGGTAGAACATGTTGCGACGCAGCCTGGCCCGACGCTGACGCTCCTGCACGGCGGAAGGCAGCGCGACGGCTGATGAAGTATGCGACGTTGCCATGATTAAGCCTCCTTACCGAACAACCCAGCGGGGCGTAACATGAGCACCAGGATCATGACCAGGAAAATGACCGTGTTGGAGGCTTCGGGGTAATACACCTTGGTCAATCCTTCGATGACTCCCATGCCCAATCCCGTTACGATAGCGCCCAGAATTGAGCCCATACCGCCGATGACCACCACCGCAAACACCACGATCAGCAGGCTGGAACCCATGGTGGGTGAAACGGGGTAAAGCGGTGCTGCCAGCACTCCGGCAAAGGCCGCCAGGCCCACGCCGAACCCGTAGGTCAAGGTGATCAACAACGGAACGTTGACGCCAAACGCCTGCATCAATTGAGAGTTTTCGGTGCCGGCCCGCAGATAGGCGCCCAGCCGCGTACGCTCGATCATGAACCAGGTGAACAAGCACATGGTCAATGCCGCCACCAGCACCCAGGCCCGATAGGTGGGCAAGAACATGAAGCCCAGGTTGAGACCACCCTGCAGAATCTCCGGGGTGGCGTAACGCGCCCCGGAAACCCCGAAGAAGTTCACCAGAGTGCCTTCAAAAATCAGCGCCAACCCGAACGTCAGCAGCAATCCGTACAGGTGGTCCAGGTGGGCAATGCGACGCAGCAGAAAACGCTCCATCAGCATGCCGAAACCACCCACCACTACGGGCACCAGCACCAGGGCCAGCCAGTAGTTGATACCCAGATAGCGAAAGCCCAGCAGCGCCGCGAAGGCGCCCAGCATGTACTGCGCCCCATGGGCAAAGTTGACGATCTTCAGTAGCCCGAAGATAACCGCTAGGCCCAAGCTAAGCAGCGCATAAAAGGCTCCATTCACAAGCCCAAGCGTTAGCTGGCCCATGAAGACGGCCAGTGGCACGCCGAATATCATCGTCATGGTGTGATTCTCCTTGTCACCAGGCGGGGCTGCCCGCCTGGTGCTGTTCAGCGTGATGTGCCGATCAGTTGTTCACCAGCGAGCACTGGCTTTCAGAGAGCGGGCGGTAGGCTTCTTCGGCGGGAATGGTGCTGAGGATATTGTACAAGTCCCACTCACCGGTCGACTCTTCCGGCGTTTTCACCTGGGCCAGGTACATGTCGTGAACCATGCGGCCATCTTCACGAATACGGCCATTGCGGGCAAAGAAGTCCTCTACCGGCATCTCGGCCATTTGCGCACGAACGGTCTCCGGGTCATCGGTACCAGCAGCTTCTACGGCCTTGAGGTAATGCATGGTGCTGGAGTAGATACCGGCCTGAACCATGGTGGGCATGCGACCCACTTGATCGTAGTAACGCTCGGCCCACTCACGCGACTCGTCGTCCATGTCCCAGTACCAGCCAGTGGTCAGCAGCAGCCCTTGGGTGGCTTCCAGGCCCAGCGCGTGCACGTCGTTGAGGAAGATCAACAGGCCCGCCAGTTGCTGGCCGCTTTGGGTCAGGCCGAACTGGCTTGCCGTGGTGATGGCATTCACGGTGTCTGCCCCGGCGTTCGCCAGGCCCACGATCTTGGCACCGGAGCCCTGGGCCTGAAGAATGCAGGAGGAGAAGTCGCTGGTGGGGAACGGATGGCGGACACCGCCCACCACTTCACCGCCACTGACGGCCACCACTCGGGTCACGTCGCCTTCCAGAGCATGACCAAAAGCGTAGTCAGCGGTCAGCATGAACCAGGTATCGCCGCCCTGCTCGACGACCGCCTTGGCGGTACCGTTGGCCAGGGGATAAGTATCGTAGACCCAATGAATATGGTTGGGGGTACAGTGCTCGTTGGTGATACTGGAGGCTGCCGACCCGGACACGATGCCCAGGCCGTTGTTCTCTTCCAGCACCTTGGTGACCGCAATGGTCACCGACGAAGCCACCAGACCGCCCACCATGTCCACGTTGCGCTGGTCGATCCACTCGCGCACGGTGTTGGCGCCAACGTCCGCACTATTGCGGTCGTCGGCGCTGAAAATCACGATGGGGGCACCGTTGACGCTACCGCCGAAGTCGGCCACGGCCATTTCCATGGCCGTTTGACCGCCCGGGCCCGCCAGATCTCGGTAGGTGCCCGACATATCGGCCAGATAGCCAATGCGCACTTCGCCGTCGCTGATCTCGGCTTGGGCGGCAGACGCCATCATGCTGGCAGTGGCAGCCACGGCAATGCTGGCGGCCAGCGTTTTCTTGGTAAAGATCATGCTCGTCTCCTGGCCCTTGGGGCCTTTGTTGTTGTGATGCGGACGCTGTTGTAATGCGGACATTCAATAGTGGTGTTCGAGTGGAGCCTGAGTAGTGCGGTTAAAGGATATGTTGTGTGCGGTGTCTATACCCCCAGCATGCTGTTCAAGTGCTCGCGGCGCGAAGGCAGCTGCGCCGCGGTGATCTCCTCGACGATCTGGCCGTGATCCATGACGAAATGGCGGTCGGCCAGCGGCGCGGCAAAACGGAAGTTCTGCTCGACCAGTACGATGGTCATGCCCCGCTCTTTCAGCTGCACCAGCACTTCGCCCAGCTTCTGCACGATGACCGGGGCCAGGCCTTCGGTAATCTCATCGAGCAGCAGCAGCCGCGCACCAGTGCGCAGAATGCGCGCCATGGCCAGCATCTGCTGTTCACCGCCAGAGAGTCGGGTTCCCTGACTCTTGCGCCGCTCGTACAGGTTGGGGAACATGGCATAGATCTCATCCAGGTTCATTCCACCGGAGCGCACCGTGGGCGGCAGCAGCAGGTTTTCGTGCACGTCCAGGCTGGCGAAGATACCGCGCTCTTCAGGGCAATAGCCAATACCCAGACGAGGAATATGGTGAGGCTTCATGCGCAGGGTTTCGCTGCCATTGATGACGATGGAGCCGGTGCGGCGCCCCACCATGTTCATGATGGCCTTTAGTGTGGTACTACGCCCTGCACCGTTGCGACCCAGCAGCGTCACCAGCTCGCCCCGCTTGACGTTGAAATTGACCCCATGAAGGATATGCGACTCGCCATAGAAGGCGTGCAGGTCCTGCACGCGGAGCATTTCCAGGCTTTGAGTCTCTGCGACCGGATGTTCAAGGGCTTCTGCAGTCTTCATACGGCGGCCTCCTCACTGGCAGCTTCGCTGCCCATATAGGCTTCACGTACCCGCGGGTTGCGGGAAACGCTGTCGTAGTCGCCTTCCGCCAATACCGCGCCTCGGGCCAATACCGTAATGCGGTCACACAAGCGGCTGACCACGCTCAGGTTATGCTCCACCATCAGCACGGTACGCCCCTGGGAAACGCGCTTGATCAACGCCACGATGCGGTCCACGTCTTCGGCACCCATGCCCTGGGTAGGCTCGTCCAGCAGCATCATGCTGGGGTCCAGCGCCAGAGTAGTCGCCACCTCCAGGGCGCGCTTGCGGCCATAGGGCATTTCGACCGTCAATGTATCGGCATACTCACGCAGCCCCACTTCATCCAACAAGGCCAGGGCACGATCATTGAGGTGATCCAGGGTTTTTTCGGACTTCCAGAAATGAAACGACGTGCCCAACTGGCGCTGCAGCGCAACACGCACGTTTTCCAGCGCTGTCATGTGCGCAAACACCGCCGAAATCTGAAACGAGCGCACCAGGCCCAACTGGGCAATGTCATTGGATTTCTTGCTGGTAATCGGCTGGCCACGGTAGAGAATTTCACCGCGCGTTGGAGGCAGGAACTTGGTGAGCAGGTTGAACACCGTGGTTTTGCCGGCACCATTGGGGCCGATCAGGGCGTGGATATGCCCTTCCTGCACCTGTAGGTTGACGTTATCCACGGCCGTAAAGCCGCGAAACTCTTTGGTCAGCCCTCGCGTTTCGAGCACTGGCCTCTGGGTCACTTCATCTGCACGCATGAGGTAGGACGCCTCTTGTTGTTCTTGTAGAGTGGGAAGCGCGACGGAGTAACCGACAACGCATCCTTACCTGAACGTAAGCTGTAGTGCAAACTAGCAACCCAGCACCGGGTATTACAATTACAACTTTGGTCTACGCACCAGGATAGGGCAGCGCTTGAAAACGCTGAAATCTCTAAATTTCAACAGCTTGCAAATTTTAAACGCTTGCCAACGATAGCCACTCAATACTTTACGTTAACGTAAACTTGTTTTAGCCTCATGGTCAGTGTTCCATAGGGACATCCCCCTATCGACGAGAATAACGACCATGAGCAAAACCTACACGATCAGCGAGTTGGCCAGCGAGTTCGATGTCACCACTCGCAGCATCCGTTTTTATGAAGACCAGGAGCTGCTGCACCCTTCTCGCCGTGGGCAAACACGCATTTACAGCAGCAAGGACCGCGTACGCCTGAAACTGACCCTGCGCGGCAAACGGCTGGGCTTTTCACTGGCCGAGATTCGCGAACTGTTCGAGCTGTGGGACGAAACGCGCAGCGGCAGCGAAAAGCAGTTGCACCTGATGCTCAGCAAGATCGGCGAACGCAAGGCCGCGCTGGAGCAGCAGATGAAAGACATCACCATGGTGCAACTGGAGCTGGAGAGTGCCGAAATCCGCTGCCGCCAGGCGCTGGAAGAGTTGAACGAGAAGCACCCGGCCACTTCCAAATAAGCCGCTCGAATACCGCCAGCAGACACGGTCCATTAACAATCAACAAGCAACGATAACAAGGTGATTGAGCATGTTTTCCCACTACACAGAACTGGATTTTGGCCTCGATGACGAGCTGAACATGCTGCGCGAACAGGTCAATGCGTTTGCCGCCAGCGAAATAGCGCCCAGAGCCGCCGAGATCGACCGTAATAACGAGTTCCCCAATGACCTTTGGCAGAAGTTTGGTGACATGGGGCTACTGGGCATTACCGTCCCGGAAGAGGATGGCGGTAGCGGCATGGGCTATCTGGCGCACTGCATTGCCATGGAAGAGATCTCCCGTGCCAGTGCGTCGGTGGCCCTCTCCTATGGCGCGCATTCCAACCTGTGCGTCAACCAATTGAAGATCAACGCCTCCGCCGAGCAGAAAGCCAAATACCTGCCCAAACTGATCAGCGGTGAGCACGTCGGGGCACTGGCCATGTCCGAGCCGGGTGCCGGTTCCGATGTGGTGTCGATGCAGCTGCGCGCCAAGGAAGATGGCGACCACTACGTGCTCAACGGCAACAAGATGTGGATCACCAATGGCCCCGATGCCGACGTGCTGGTGGTGTACGCCAAAACCGACCCGGATGCCGGTTCCAAAGGCATCACCGCGTTCATCATCGAGAAAGGCATGCCCGGCTTCTCCACCGCCCAGAAGCTCGACAAGCTGGGCATGCGTGGCTCTAACACCTGCGAGCTGGTCTTCCAGGATTGTCGTGTGCCCGCCGAGAACGTGCTGGGCGAGGTAGGCAAGGGCGTGCGGGTATTGATGAGCGGCCTGGATTACGAGCGCACCGTGCTGGCCGCCGGCCCCATCGGCATCATGCAGGCCGCCATGGACGTGGTCATTCCCTATATCCACGAGCGCAAGCAGTTCAATCAATCCATCGGCGAGTTCCAGCTGGTACAGGGCAAAGTGGCCGACATGTACACCACGCTGAATGCTTGCCGTGCTTACCTGTATGCCGTGGCCAGCGCCTGCGACCGGGGCCAGACCTCGCGCAAGGATGCCGCCGGGGTGATTCTGTATTGTGCTGAAAAGGCCACCCAGGTCGCGCTGGACGCCATTCAACTGCTGGGCGGCAATGGCTACATCAACGAATACCCCACCGGCCGCCTGCTGCGCGATGCGAAGCTCTATGAAATTGGCGCCGGCACCAGCGAAATTCGCCGGATGCTGATTGGCCGCGAACTGTTCACCGAAAGCCTTTAACAAAAATTAGCAGGGGCGCGCCATGAGCACACTCTCCACACAGATCAACCCGCGCAGCGATGTTTTTCAGGCCAACGAGGCCGCCATGCTGGGGGAAGTGAACAAGCTGCGTGAGCTGACCGCGGCCATCGCCCAGGGCGGCGGCGCCAACGCCCGCACCCGCCACGAAAGCCGTGGCAAGCTGTTCGTACGTGACCGTATCGACCACTTGATCGATGAAGGCTCGCCGTTTCTGGAATTTTCTGCGCTGGCAGCCCATCACGTTTACGACAGCGACGTGCCCGCCGCCGGGGTGGTCACCGGGATTGGCCGGGTATCGGGGGTGGAGTGCGTGATTGTGGCCAACGACGCCACGGTAAAAGGCGGCACCTATTTCCCGCTGACGGTGAAAAAGCACCTGCGCGCCCAGGAAGTGGCTCGCAAGCACCGCCTGCCGTGCATCTACCTGGTCGATTCCGGCGGGGCTTTCCTGCCCCGCCAGGACGAGGTCTTCCCCGACCGCGACCACTTCGGCCGGATTTTCTACAACCAGGCCACGATGTCTGCTGAAGGCATTCCCCAGATCGCCGTGGTGATGGGCTCCTGTACCGCAGGGGGTGCGTATGTGCCTGCCATGGCGGATGAGTCCATCATCGTCAAGGAGCAGGGGACGATCTTTTTGGGCGGCCCACCGCTGGTCAAGGCAGCGACCGGGGAAAACATCAGCGCCGAGGACTTGGGCGGTGCGGATGTTCACGCCAAAGTGAGCGGTGTAGCCGACCACTACGCCGAAAATGACGCCCATGCGCTGCAGCTTGCCCGCGCCTGCGTATCGCGTCTGAACTGGCAAAAGCTCGGCCAGCTAGCCATGCAGCCGCCTAGGCCGCCCAAGCTCGATCCTTCAGAGCTTTATGGCATCGTCGGCACCGATCTGAAAAAGCCCTACGACGTACGCGAAGTCATTGGCCGCATCGTCGATGGCTCCGACTTTGACGAGTTCAAACGCTACTACGGCGACACGCTGGTGACCGGTTTTGCGCATATCCACGGCTACCCGGTGGGTATCGTGGCGAATAACGGCGTGCTGTTTTCAGAGAGCGCAGTAAAAGGTGCGCACTTTATTGAGCTGTGCGCCCAGCGCAAAATCCCGCTGGTCTTCCTGCAGAACATCACCGGCTTCATGGTGGGCTCCAAATACGAGCACGAAGGCATCGCCAAGCACGGCGCCAAACTGGTCACCGCCGTGGCCTGCGCCAACGTACCGAAGTACACCGTGCTGATTGGTGGCAGCTTCGGTGCTGGCAACTACGGCATGTGTGGCCGAGCCTACGACCCCAATCTGCTGTTCATGTGGCCCAATGCACGTATTTCCGTAATGGGCGGCGAGCAGGCGGCAGGCGTACTTTCCCAGGTGAAGCGCGAGCAGTACGAACGAGAAGGCCGGGAATGGAGCAAGGCCGACGAAGAGGCCTTCAAACAGCCCACCCGCGACCAGTACGAGCACCAGGGCCACCCCTACTACGCCAGCGCGCGCCTGTGGGATGACGGAGTCATCGACCCGCTGCAAACCCGCGACGTGCTGGGTCTCTCGTTGGCCGCCGCCATGAACGCAGAAATCAAAGAGACGCGCTTCGGCGTGTTCCGGATGTAAGGGGCATCACATGGCTTACTCAACCCTGGTTATCGAATCGGGTGTCGCCCGGCTGACCTTGAACCGCCCAGAGGTGCACAACGCCTTTGACGATCGCTTGATCGCCGAACTGAACGGTCATCTAGAAACCCTGCACGATCTGGCCAGCGCAGGCGACGTGCGCGTGGTGATCCTCGGCTCCGAGGGCAAGAGCTTTTCGGCCGGTGCAGACCTGAACTGGATGAAGCGCATGGTCGATTACGACCTGGCCGACAACCTGGCCGATTCACGCAAGCTGGCGGCGCTGATGCACGGCCTGGACACGCTGCCCTGCCCCACCCTGTGCCGCGTTCAGGGCGCCGCGTTCGGTGGCGCGGTCGGGCTTGCCGCCTGCTGCGATATCGTCATCGCTTCCGAGAAGGCTCGGTTTTGCCTGTCGGAGGTCAATATCGGCCTGTCGCCGGCCGTGATCAGCCCTTACGTCCAGCGCGCCCTCGGCCAACGGCAGATGCGCCGCTACGCGCTGAGCGCCGAAGTCATGGATGCCCCCACCGCGCTGCAGCTGGGGCTCGCCCACCAGGTGGTCGAACACGATGCGCTGGATCACGCCATCGATACCATGATCGACACCCTGGCCAAGGGCTCTCCTCAGGCGCAGCGGGCAACCAAAGCCCTGCTGGCCAGCGTGGCCCAGGCCCCGGACTCGGATGCCACCCGCGAGCACACCTGCCAGGTCATCGCCCAGCTGCGGGTCAGTGAAGAAGGCCAGGAGGGCCTGGCCAGCTTTTTCGACAAGCGCCGCCCCGCCTGGACATCCCCCGAAGAACACCAACACGCCGCGGAGCCACGCTCATGACGCCTACCCCGACCCCCTTCGATACCCTACTGGTAGCCAACCGGGGTGAAATTGCCTGCCGCGTGATGCGCACCGCCCGCCGTCTGGGGCTGAAAACCGTGGCGGTCTACTCGGATGCCGATGCCACCGCCCGCCATGTGCGGGAAGCCGACGAGGCCGTGCGTCTTGGCCCGGCGGCCGCCCGGGAAAGCTACCTGAACATCGAGGCAGTGATCGACGCCGCCCAACGCACCGGCACCGGCGCCATTCACCCCGGTTACGGCTTTCTGTCCGAAAACGGCACCTTCGTCAAAGCGCTGGAACAGGCCGGTATTACCTTCGTTGGCCCGCCCGCTTCCGCCATTGCCGCCATGGGCGACAAATCGGCGGCCAAGGCACGCATGGCCAACGCGGGGGTGCCGCTGGTACCGGGCTATCATGGCGACGACCAGGATGACGCCCTGCTGCGCGCCGAAGCCGACAAGATTGGCTACCCGGTGATGCTGAAGGCCAGCGCAGGCGGCGGCGGCAAGGGCATGCGCGTGGTCGAAAGCGGCGAAGGCTTCAAGGCAGCGCTGGACGGCTGCCGCCGGGAATCGAAAGCCGCCTTTGGCGACGACCGCATGCTGATCGAAAAGTATCTGGTGCAGCCCCGCCATGTGGAGGTACAGGTCTTTTGCGACCGCTACGGCCAAGGCGTGTACCTCTTCGAGCGCGACTGCAGCGTGCAGCGTCGCCACCAGAAAGTCATCGAAGAAGCCCCCGCCCCCGGCATGACGCCCGAGCTGCGCACCGCCATGGGCGACGCCGCCGTTCGCGCTGCCAAGGAGATCGGCTACGTGGGCGCGGGCACGGTGGAGTTCCTTCTGGACGCCGATGGCTCGTTCTACTTCATGGAGATGAACACCCGCCTGCAGGTGGAGCACCCCGTCACCGAGATGATCACCGGCCAGGATCTGGTGGAGTGGCAATTGCGAGTCGCCATGGGCGAGCCGCTGCCCTGTCGTCAGGACGAGCTGACCATCACCGGCCACAGCTTCGAGGCGAGGCTCTACGCCGAGGACCCGGAGCAGGACTTCTTGCCTGCCACCGGCCTGCTGGCCCGCTTCGAACTGGACACCGAAGGCGCGGGCCTGGCCGCCGACCAGGTGCGCCTGGACAGCGGCGTGGAGAGCGGCGATCGCGTGTCGATGCACTACGACCCCATGCTGGCCAAGCTGATCGTGCACGGTGTCGACCGCGACGCAGCGCTGGCTACCTTGAACCGGGCGCTGGCCGCGCTGGATGTGCAGGGGGTGGTGACCAACCGCGCCTTCCTGCAGCGGCTGGCCAATCACCCCGGCTTCAAGAACGTCGAGCTGGACACGCGCTTCATCGAACGCAACGAAGCGACGCTATTCGCGCCACGCCGCTACACCACGCAGGACTATGCCAGCGCTGCGCTGATCGGGCTGCACCAGCTGGCTCAGGAGTGCGAAAGCGACTCGCCCTGGGACCGCCACGACGGCTTCCGGCTCAATGCCCCGCACACCATCCGCATCACGCTGTGCGACCCCAGCGCGGCGCAAGGCTCGGAGAGGGACAGCCTGGTCGTGGTGGAGGGCAAACGCACGAACCTGGACGCCCAGTGGCAGCTGACCATCGGCGAGCACACGCTCAGCGCCAGCCTGCAACCGCTGGCAGGCGATGCGGTGGCGGTGACCCTCGACGGCCATCGCCGTCGCCTGCAGGCCTACCGGGATGGCAATGTCGTCGTGATGGCCGAACCCAGCGGCGAAACCCGCCTGCTCTGGCAGCGTATCGACGCCATCGACCACGGCCATCAGGAAACCGAAGCGACCCTCACCGCCCCCATGCACGGCACCGTCGTGGCGCTGCTGGTCGAGCCCGGCGCCACAGTGGAAAAAGGCATGCCCTTGATGGTCATGGAGGCCATGAAAATGGAGCACACCATGACGGCACCGACCCACGGCAGCGTGGCCACGTTCCACTTCCAGGCAGGCGACACGGTCAGCCAGGGTGACGTGCTGCTCGACTTTGCCCCCAGCGAATAGGAGCTTTTCATGGCACTGCCTACGGCTATCAAGCTGTTTGAAATGGCCCCTCGCGACGGGCTGCAGAACGAACCGGGCACCCTGGTGCCCACTGCCACCAAAATCGCGCTGATCGAGCGCCTGGCAGCCGCCGGTCTGCGGCATATCGAAGCCGCCAGCTTCGTTTCTCCCAAGTGGGTACCGCAGATGGGCGATGCCGCCGAGGTGATGCGCGGCCTCAAACGCCAGCCCGGCGTGGTGTATTCTGCCCTCACGCCGAACCTGAAGGGGCTGGAAGGCGCTCTGGACGTGGGCGTCGAGGAGGTCGCCGTGTTTGGCGCCGCCTCGGAAGCGTTCTCGCAGAAGAACATCAACTGCTCTATCACCGAGTCGCTGGCACGCTTTGAGCCAGTGCTCGCACGGGCCAACGAGGCAGGCGTGCGAGTGCGTGGCTACGTCTCCTGCGTGCTGGGGTGCCCCTACGAAGGTGACATCGCCCCGCAGAAAGTCGCCGAGGTGGCGAAAGCGCTCTACGACATGGGCTGTTACGAGATTTCCCTCGGGGACACCATCGGTACCGGCACGCCGCTGGCCGCCAAACGCATGATCGAAGCCACCGCCCAACACGTGCCCATCGAACGGCTGGCCGCGCACTTCCATGACACTTACGGCATGGCCATCGCCAACCTGTACGCCGTGCTGGAAGAGGGCGTCGGCGTCATCGACGCCGCCACGGCAGGCCTCGGTGGCTGCCCCTATGCCAAGGGCGCCTCCGGCAACGTGGCCATGGAAGACGTGCTGTACCTGCTGCAAGGACTCGGCATCGAGACCGGTATCGACCTGCAAGCGGTGATCGACACCGGCTACTGGATCACTCAGCAGCTTGGCCGTAAACCCAGTGCCAAAGTGGCACTCGCCAAAGGGTGTGCCAAAAGCAGCAAAGCATAACGCCACCCCAAACAACCTAATAATTAAAAATGCGTCACTTCCCGTTCAGATAAGAAAAAGACATCGGAGACTCACCATGGCATCACCTGCAACCTTGCCTAGCTACACCAGCAGTACCGCAGAAAAGCCGTTGTTGGGCATGACCATTGGCGATAAATTCGACCAAATTGCCGCCCAGTACCCGGATAACGATGCGTTGATAGCGCTACACCAGAATATTCACTGGAGCTACCGGGAACTTCAGCAGGAAGTGAACCGCTGCGCCCGCGCCCTGCTCGCGATTGGTGTACAAAAAGGCGACCGCGTGGGCATTTGGGCACCCAACTGCAGCGAGTGGACGTTGACCCAGTTTGCCACCGCTAAAATTGGCGCGATTCTCGTGAACATCAACCCGTCTTACCGAACCCACGAGCTGGAGTACGCGCTGAACCAGTCCGGCGCGCGCTTTTTAGTCACCGCCAACCAATTCAAAAGCTCTGACTACGCGGCGATGCTGTTCGAGCTGGCGCCAGAGCTCAACAGCTGCGCGGAAGGTCAACTAAAATCACAGAAGCTGCCCGAGCTTGAGTGCGTGATTAATTTAAGCGCCGACAAGCACAGCGGCATGTGGCGCTGGGCCGACTTCATTGGCCAGGCCGACACCGTCAGCCAGACCGAAGTGGACGACCTGCAGGCCACCCTGCAGTTCGACGACCCGATCAACATTCAATATACCTCCGGCACCACGGGGTTTCCCAAGGGGGCCACGCTCTCCCACCACAACATTCTCAACAACGGCTTTTTCGTGGCAGAAAGCATGGGCTTTACCAGCGCCGACCGGCTGGTGATCCCCGTGCCGCTCTACCACTGCTTCGGCATGGTCATGGGCAACCTGGGCTGCATGACCCATGGGGCCGCCATGATCTACCCGGATGAAGGCTTCGACCCCGGTAAAGTCCTGAAAGCCGTCCATGAGCAGAAAGCCACCGCCCTCTACGGCGTGCCCACCATGTTCATTGCCGAGCTCGAACACCCCGACTTCGCGTCGACCGACTTTTCGTCGCTGCGAACCGGGATCATGGCTGGCTCCATCTGCCCTGCCGAAATCATGAAGCAGGTCATCGACAAGATGAACATGAAGGGCGTGCAGATTGCCTACGGCATGACCGAGACCAGCCCGGTGTCGACACAGACCGGCGCCAACGACACCATCGACAAGCGCGTTTCCACCGTGGGCCGTACCCAGCCCCACCTGGAAAGCAAGATCGTCGACCCAGGCAATGGCGGCATTCTGCCCCGTGGAGAAATCGGCGAGCTGTGCACCCGTGGCTATAGCGTGATGCTCAAGTACTGGAACAACGACAAAGCCACCGCCGAAGCCATCGACGAGGCAGGCTGGATGCACACCGGCGACCTGGCCATCATGGATGACGAGGGCTACATCCAGATCGTAGGGCGTATCAAGGACATGGTGATTCGCGGCGGTGAAAACGTCTACCCGAAAGAGATCGAAGAGTTTCTGTACACCCACCCGGCCATTTCCGAAGTCCAGGTCACCGGCGTACCCGACAAGAAGTATGGCGAAGAGCTGATCGCCTGGGTGAAGCTCAACACCACCGCGGGCGAGATCACCGGTGAAGACCTGCGCGAATACTGCAAGGGCAAGATCACTCACTTCAAGATCCCCCGCTACTTCAAGTTCGTGGATGCGTTCCCCATGACCGTCACCGGCAAGATCCAGAAGTTCAAGATGCGCGAAATCTCGATAGAAGAGCTGGGCCTGGACGAGCAGAAGTAGCCGCCATGGCAAAGCCCCTGGCGCATCATTACGATCAGGGGCTGCGCGATCAGGAGATTCTCCAGCAGTTGCGCAGCCATTATCCTGAGGGTCCGACGCTGCACCAGCTCGCGCCACTGGACCAACTGCATATCGGTGGCCTGGCCGCCTCGGCCAGGCTGTTGGCCCTGATCGAGCCGCAAAGCGAGGTGCTGGACATCGGTGCCGGGCTGGGCGGGCTGATGCGCCAGGGCGCGGCGATGGGTCTACACATGACCGGGCTGGATATCACCCACCGCTTCAGCGCGCTCAACCGGGCCATCAGCCAACTCACTCCCGTCTCCACGGGCGGCAAATTACGCTGGGTGACGGGAAATGCCAGCGCTCTGCCGTTTACCGACGCGGGCTTCGATGCGGTGGTGTTTCAGCACAGCCTGATGAACATGCCTGACCCGGAAAGCGTGCTGGCCCAGTGCCGCCGAGTGCTGCGCCCCGGCGGGCAGCTGGTGATGCACGAAGTGGTGGGCGGCCCGAACCAGGCGGCGCTGCGCTACCCCGTGCCCTGGGCGGAAGGGCCCGAACATTCGCACCTGCTCAGCCTGGAGGCATTGACTACCCTGCTGCAACGGCAAGGCTTCACCTTGCAACACCACGAGGATTGGAGCCAGACCGCCCTGGCGTGGCGCCAGCGTCAACGTCAAAAGGAGCAGACCGCCCAGCCTGCGGTCGTCTCGCCCCAGTGGGTATTTGGCGAGCGCTTTCTGACCATGGGCAAGCACCTGCTGGAAAATCTCGCTCAACAGGCAATTAACGTGGTGGAAATCAGCGCCCGTTGCTAACCTGTAACGGTTGACTCGATAAACTGCGACCCGCCTGCATAACGATAAGGTCACGATCAAGGACAAGAGGAACGCCAATGAACCGCCTGGCAAGCACCCTGCTCCTGACGCTGGTGAGCGCTGCGCCCTTCGCCACCGCCCTGGCGAGTGACGACACGGTATTGCTGGCGTATGCAGCGCCCGACGGTGAGTGGATTCGGCTGGATAACGGCGTGGTGCTGGAAGGCAGCGACCTGAGCAGCCTCGACACCAACACCACCGGCTTTCGGCTGACCGCAGGCTTCAGCCCCGAACGGCTGCCCCGGCTGGATATCGGTGCCGAGATCGCCTATCGCGAAAGTGAAGAAGTCCCCATTACGTCCCAGGTGAGCCCGCTGCTCATGGATACCCTGAGCCTGGGTGGCGCCCTGGTGGCAGGCGTGCGCATGGGCGCCGTCAGCGTTTATGCCAAATCCGGCTTCACCGAGTGGCGGGGTGAAGCGTACCAGCCCCATGCCGATGATGGCGGCACGGCGCTGCTGCAAGGCTTCGGCGCCACCATGACCGTCAACCGGTTAATCAGCCGTTTCGAGTACGAGCGTATCGACACGCCCACGCTCAGCCACCTCAATATGCTCAGCGCTTCGCTACACCTGCCGTTTTAATCCCGGTTTTCGATGCTGCCAGCCGCGATGTCTCTTGACCCTGCGCTTATTCGTGTTAATGTACTAGCGTACTAGTACATTAACACGATTTTCATCGACCGCGGGTGACTCACTCATGACCCTCTCTCCGTCACACTATCAGGCTGAGCTGGTACACCATCTGGTGGCCATCGAGACCCCCGAGGCCATGGACGCTGCGCTGGCCAGCCTGCTGACACCAGCGGAGTACCAGGAAATCAGCAAGCGTCTGCAGATTTTCAAGCTGCTCAACGAAGGGGTACCCCACCGCAAGATTGCCGATACCCTCGGGGTCGGTATTGCCACGGTATCCAGGGGCTCTCGCGCACTGAACCAGTCATCTTCATCACGGAACGACCCTTTATGAGCACTCACACTCAGGCCAACACCACTGGCCCAACGCCGTTTACACTGCCCCGTAAACCGCACTACGTGACGTTGGCGGCAGACTGCGACTTCTTCGCCCTGTTTCAAAAAATCGAGCGCCGCTTCGACACCTGCTACATGCTGGAGTCGCTGGGCGAAGATAGCCATATGGCGCGCCACTCGATCATTGGCTTCGACCCCGAATATACGCTGTACGCCAATGGCCACACGCTGACCATCGAAAACCGCGGCGGGCAGGCCGAGCAGTACACCAGCGAGAACCCCTACGAGCTGCTGCGCAGCCTGATTCCGCAGAACATCATTTCCCGCAAGTATGCCGGGGGCCTCAGCGGCTATCTGGGCTACGACGCCATGCAGTACTTCGAGCCTTCGCTGACGCTGAAAGCCAGCGACGACTTCGATACCTTCCGCTTCGGGCTTTACAAGGATGGCTTGATCCTCGACAAGATGACCGGGGAAGTCACCTACTTTTACTACGATAACAGCCGCTATGATTTTCTGCAGACACTGATCGAAGCAGCAGACGAGCCTGCCGGGGCGCTCAGCATTACCGCGCTGGGCGACACCATGAGCAAGACCCAGCATGCCGAAGCCGTGGCCAAGGTGAAGCAGGACATCATCGACGGCAAGGTGTTCCAGTGTGAAGTGGGATTCAAGAAGCGCTTTCGCATCCAGGGCGATACCCTGGCGCTCTATGACCAGCTGCGCACCATCAACCCGTCACCACAGATGTATTACGTCAAATTCGGTGATCAGAAGCTGATCGGCGCCAGCCCCGAACTGCTGTTTCGCCTGCGCCAGGGCGAAATGGAAACCTTCCCGCTGGCGGGCACCACGCTCCGTGGCCAGACCCCCCAGGAAGACACGCAGTTGGCCCGCGCACTGCTCAACGACCCGAAGGAGATCGCCGAGCACAACATGATCGTGGACCTGCACCGCAACGACATCGGCCGCGTGGCCCAGTTTGGAACGGTGAAGGTACGCAGCCTAATGGACATCAAGCGGTTCAGCCACGTACAGCACATCTCCAGCGAGATCGTCGGCATCATCGCCGAAGGCGAAGACATGTTCTCCGCCCTGGCCAGCAACTTCCCTGCCGGAACGCTGACCGGCGCTCCCAAGATCGAGGCCATGAAGATCATCGACGACCTGGAAACCGACGGTCGCGGCCCCTATGGCGGCGCAGTGGGCCAGTTTTCCTTCAATGGCGACTGCACCTTCGCCATTCCGATTCGTACGGTGTTCGTCAACGGTGAACGCGCCTACGTGCAAACCTGCGGCGGCAACGTCTACGACAGCAATGCCGAGGATGAGTACGAGGAGATTCGTCGCAAGTTTGCCGGTACCCGCAAGGCGCTAGCCCCCTTTATGAGCACGGAAACGGAGAGCCCCGCATGAAGGTGCTGATCATCGACAACTACGACTCGTTCACCTACAACCTCTACCAGTTCATCGGTGAAATTCTCACCACCGAAAAGAATCGCGGGGAGCTGCCGCATTTCGAGATCGTGGTGAAGCGGAACAACCAGATCGACTTCAAGGCCATCGAGGCCATGGCCCCGGACCGCATCATCATTTCGCCGGGGCCGGGCTCGCCGGACGACCCGCGCTACTTCGGGGTGTGTGCCGAGGTCATCGAAAAACTCGGCAAGACGACGCCACTGCTGGGAGTGTGCCTGGGCATGCAGGGCATCGTGCATGTCTTTGGTGGCAAGGTGGTCAAGGCACCGCTGCCCATGCACGGCAAGATCAGCCCCATTCATCACGATGACCGCTCGGTGTTCCAGGGCGTCCCCGACCAATTGGAAGTGATGCGCTACCACTCCTTGATTGCCGACGCCACCACCCTGCCCGACTGCCTGGAAGTGACCGCCACGGTCGGCGCGCTGACCGCCGAGCATTTTGCCGAGCGCAGCGCTTGGCAGGCCGCCGGCGAGTTCGAACTGATGGGCGTGAAGCACCGCGACTACCCCATCCACGGCATTCAGTTTCACCCGGAGTCGTTTGCCACCGAAGGCGGCAAGGAACTGATCGCCAACTTCCTGTTCAACTCGGACAAAGTTGCGTAAGCGCCAGAACAGCCGCCAGACAGGCCAGGTTGAGCACCACCGTGACCCAGAAAACTCGCCGAAAAGCGGTTTTCTGGGTCTTGTGGCGCAGCTGCTGCTGAGCGCACCACGCGCCTGGCCACCCCCCCAATAGCGCCAGCCAGTGCAGCGTTTTTTCGCTCACCCGCCGGCGCTTCTTGATCGCCGCCCGCTTGTCCCATGCATAGGTGGCATAAGTCACGACGCTGGCCGCTGCATAGAGCGCCAGCCCGAAAAGCATCCATGAGGTCATGATGGGCCCTGGCTGACTATTTGCGCCGGGAAGACGGCTTACCGGCGGCTGTTCTGCCCCCACCAGGTCGACCACCCTTGATGGCACCCTTGCCCGCGCCCGACTTGCCACCGGGTTTACTGCCGGGCCTGCCCTTGCCTTTGGCAGCCGGTTTTCCCGTTGGCTTTGCTTTGGCGCCTGGCTTACCCGACGCGGCTACTTTCCCCTTGGAGTCCTGACGGCTCTTGCCACCCGAACGGGCACCTGGTGAGGCCTTTTTCGCTGCCGGTGGTTTACCCTTCGCGCCATGTCTGTTGCCGCTGTAGTCAGGCCTGTCGCTTTTTTTCTTCTCCGGTGCGGCTTGCGAGGTTTCGGTCAGGGCAATGATGGTCTCGATCTCACGGGGCGTCAGATCGCGCCAGTCGCCCAGCGCTAGGCCTTTCAAGGAGACGTTCATGATGCGTGTACGCACCAGTTGCGTCACTTCGTAACCGAAGTATTCGCACATACGGCGAATCTGACGATTCAGCCCCTGCACCAGCGTAATATTGAAGACGAAAGTAGACTCCTTGACCACGCGACACTTTTTGGTCACTTGGCCAAGAATGGGCACCCCGCCCTGCATACCGGCAATGAACTCATCGGTGATCGGCTTATCCACCGTCACCACGTACTCTTTCTCGTGATGATTGTTGGCGCGCAGAATTTTGTTGACCAGATCGCCGTTGTTGGTGAGAAAGATCAGGCCCTGGGAGTCCTTGTCCAGCCGTCCGATGGGAAAGATACGCGTGCCGTGCTTGACGAACTCGACGATATTGTCCTTTTCGGCAGACTCCGTGGTGCTGACGATGCCCACCGGCTTGTTCAGCGCGATCAATACCAGGTCTTCCTCTTCCTGCGGTTCGATCTCCTGGCCGTTCACCTTGACCCGATCTCCCGCCACCACCTGATCCCCCGTGGTGGCCCGGCGACCGTTGATATAGACATTGCCCTGCTCCACGAAGCGGTCGGCTTCGCGGCGGGAGCACAGGCCGCTTTCACTGATGTACTTGTTGATACGGGTAGAGGTTCTTAACGGCATAAAGCGCTACGTCATCCCATTGGGTTAAAAAGAGGAGCCCGGCTGCTGGAGGAAGGCGACTTCTTCCGGCGTGGAGAGAACAGGCTCCAGCGTTTGAAACCAGAAGACCATCACGGCCTGCGCATCTGCGCGCATGGTGCACCTCCCCTGGAGTGCGTCGTTGACGTCCTCCCCGCCCTAAAGGACGGGGATTCCAACTTCTTGAGGGCAACGTC